>Ga0256840_1000122_pt1 | contig 67888 bp, 65 predicted proteins | sample 355202metaG_FD_185969 | JGI IMG/M metagenome (GOLD analysis project Ga0256840, IMG submission 185969) | Hydrothermal vent microbial communities from Mid Atlantic Ridge, Atlantic Ocean - 355-202 | ecosystem: Environmental > Aquatic > Marine > Hydrothermal vents | place: Atlantic Ocean: Mid...
CTACCTACACAGTGACACAAGCAGATATCGATGCCGGTGCCAACCTTGTGAACCTCGCAACCATAGCCACCAATGAAGTACCAGATAAAAATGATACAGCTGTGACACCAGTGACGCAAAGTCCAGAGATACTTTTAGAAAAAGCAACCAATGGTGTAGATGCAGATGCTGTGGTAAACGCTGTCATATTGAATGATGGAGATGCCATTACCTGGACATATGAAATAAATAATACAGGGAATGTGACCCTAAATGATATTAATTTAACAGATAATCAAGAAGGACAAATCACATGTCCAAGTGCAACACTTGCTCCAGGTGCAACTATGGTTTGTACATTGAATGCCAATGCAACTGTAGGTAATTATGAAAATATTGCATTGGTTGTAGGAACTGCACCTTCAGGGGCAATCATAGATGATAATGACCCAAGTCACTATAAAGTTGTTCCTCCTGTGGTTGCTGGACCAGCGATAGATGTAGAAAAAGCAACCAATGGTGTGGATGCAGACAATGCTATAGATGCAGTAACTTTAAATACAGGAGATGCAGTAACATGGACCTACATCATAACCAATACAGGTAATGTTGATTTACTAGATATTGATTTAACAGATGATATAGAAGGTAATATTACTTGTCCTAGCAATACCCTCTTGGTAGGTACTTCAATGACATGTACATTGGGAGGCATCGCAACTGTAGCAAATTATGAAAACATAGCAATAGTTGTTGGAGCAGATGGCAGCGGTACAACAGTAACCGATAATGACCCAAGTCATTATAGAATAGTAACAACTGTAGCGGCACCTGCAATAGATGTAGAAAAATCAACCAATGGAATAGATGCCGACTTAGCAACAAATGCCATAGAGTTGATTAGAGATGATAATGTCACATGGACATACCTTGTAACAAATACAGGTAACATTGAATTAAATGTAACATTAACTGATAATATGGAAGGTATTGTACCTTGTCCAAAAAATTCACTTGCAGTAGGTGAATCAATGACATGTACATTGACAGGAAAAGCATCAGAAGTGACATACGAAAATATAGCAACAGTTGTGGGAACTCCTCCAACTGGTTTAGATGTCAATGATACTGATCCAAGTCATTATAAAATAATACTTGCATCTATAGGAAACCTCTTCTGGATTGATGAAAATGCAAATGGAACAGTAGATAATGCTGAGAGAGGATATAATGGGGTAACTATTACACTGTATGATGCTAGTTCTAACATTCTTCAGACGCAAATGACACGTAATGGTCCAGATGGTAAACCAGGTTATTATCTTTTTGAAAGGTTAACACCTAACCAATCTTATCAAGTACACTTTGATTTTTCAGCTGTTCCTGAACTTCAAGGATATGTATATAGCCCACTTGTTGGTGGAGAGAATAATAATAATGCAGATGAGAATGGATTTACTGCTTTTGTGACACCAACTTTTGGAGACTTGATTATTATTATTGATGCAGGTGTGCATAGAAGTTTAATAACGCCAACACCAACACCAACGCCAAGACCGACTCCTGCAAATGCTGATCTTATCACTGGCTTATGTGACACAACTATTAGTCCTTTGCTTGTAGGTGAAAGCTTAGAATCCTTTACACAAGCCAGCCATGGTGTTGTGATACGTAATGATGGTGGTACACCAAATGATGGTTCAGACGATACCTTTACTTATATACCAAATGAAGGTTATAGTGGTCAGGATTCATTTACATATACAATAAGAGATGAAAATGGTAATGTGATAACAAAAACAATGAATCTCACAGTGCCAAAAGCTATAGGAAGTAAAGGAGAGACTATCGATGTGACAGCAGCAGGAGAACAATTAGTTTCCTTCACTCAACCACAACATGGTACGCTTACACTTGATAATGGTGGTACACCTAATGATAGGACGGATGATGTGTTAAGGTATGTACCAAATTCAGGATACAGTGGGATTGATACGTTTGAGTATACTATTATTGATAACGCAGGCAATACAATCATCAAAACAATGACACTTAGTGTAGGTAATGGGCAATCTTCTTCAGATGATGGAGATGCCTTAGGTAAGTTTAGTATGATATTCTTGATACTACTTACTGCACTTACAGGCTTGTACTATGTAAGAAGAGAAGAACTATCAATAAAAGAGGAGAAATAATATGAAGACAAACTTAATAATTGTTGCAATGGCAACAGTTGGACTACTTACAGGGAGTTACGCAGGAGGTAATATTGAACCTGTGATGATTCCTGTTATGGAACCAATAAATACACAACGTACACCTAACCCTGTCTATCTTGGTGCAGGTGTAACCACAGGAAGATATAAAGCATCTTGTAGTACTAACTGTAAATATGAAGATGTTACAGGTGGTGTTACACTTAGAGCTGGGTATGAATACAATCAATATGTTGGAATTGAAGCAAGATATATAGCAACGTTCTTTGGAAGTAATGATTTAAGAGGTCAAGAGATGCAACATGTTGGACTCTACGTTAAACCTATGTATGCTTTAAGTGAACATTTTAATATGTACGGTTTATTAGGGTATGGATGGACAAAATCAACAAGTAGAGGTAAAGTAAAGCTTCTTACTGTAGATGAAACTGGGTTTGCTGCTGGTTTAGGTTTGGAGTATGACTTGTCAGATATAGAATATGATTATGAAAGAAACAATATTTACCCACAAGGTTTTGATGGTCATGGGGATCAAGAAAGAGGTTGGGGTTTATTTGTAGACTATCAGCGTTTACTTATTGATTCAGATATCCCTGATATGGATGTTATATCTGCGGGGCTTACTTATGACTTTTAGAAAAAGGAAAGGCTAGTCCTTTTCTCATTTCAACAGTGAAGTTACGATATTAAACTTCAATTAACCTCAATCAAGTACACTTCTTCTAAGAACTTAACTTAGGAGAAGCACTTGAGTAACATTATCCAAAATCAGATTATTGGCAATATCAAGACAGAAATTTCTAAAGTCCTTGTAGGACAAGAAAAAATGGTCGAAGGACTTTTGGCAGGGCTATTGTGTCGAGGACATATACTTCTTGAAGGTGTACCTGGACTTGCTAAGACCACTGCGGTTAATGCACTGGCTAAAACACTTGGTTTAGACTTTAAACGTGTGCAGTTCACACCAGATTTACTCCCCTCGGACATCATAGGTACAGAAATATACGACCCCTCAAATAACAGTTTCAAAATCAAGCAAGGGCCTATTTTTACTAACTTATTACTAGCAGATGAGATAAATAGAGCCCCTGCAAAGGTACAGTCTGCACTACTTGAAGTGATGCAAGAGAGACAAGTAACCATAGGAGATGAGACTTTTAAGATAGACTTACCTTTTTTAGTCATGGCAACACAAAACCCTGTTGAGCAAGAAGGGGCATACGAACTCCCTGAAGCACAACTAGACAGGTTTATGATGAAAATCGTGGTAGGCTACAACACCAAAGAAGAAGAACTTGAAATTGCACGTCGTGTGGCAAACAACAGCTTCGGTGAGATACAACAAGTTGCCACCATAGAAGACTTAAACAAAATCCGTGAAGAAGCATTAAATGTACACATGGATGAAGAGGTAGAAAAATACATCATCGAACTGGTAGCTGCTACTCGTGACCCTAAAGCATATGGATTAGAAGAGCTTGAAGCCTACATAGAGTTTGGGGCAAGTCCAAGAGCGAGTATAGATATGTATAAAGCATCACGAGCTATTGCTTATCTTAAAGGGCAAGATTTTGTGAGTCCTATAGAGATAGCCTATATTGCTAAAGAGATTTTACGTCATCGTATTATTTTATCTTACGAAGCACAAGCTGAAGAAGTTACTACCGATGAGATTATCACAAAAATATTAGCAGCCGTTGATATCCCATAGGACATCAAATGAACAAAGTCCATTTGATTACGTTAACACTGGGTTCACTTCAGCTGTGGGCTCACGCAACTTGTTGCTCCGTAAGACGTAATATTTTTAATACAAAGAGATTTTATGAATAAACAAGTAAAGAAGATAGTTCTTAAAACCAAAAAACAAGTCTATGGTGACATGCTTGGAAACAATGCTTCTCTTTTTCAGGGAGAAGGTTTTGAGTTTGCAGAGTTACGTGAATATGTCTATGGTGATGACATACGTAAGATAGACTGGAAAACCACTGCAAAACTGGGTAAACCTTTTGTTAAAGTCTATAAAGAAGAGCGTGAACTTAACGTAGTCGTTGTGTCACTACTTTCAGGGTCTACCTACTTTGGTACGGTTAAGCAAAAGTCAGACATCATGGCAGAGGTGGTAGCAACCTTAGGCTTTTCAGCGGTAAAAAATGCAGACTTGTTCACACACATGGTTTTTGCAGACAAGATGTACAGCCTTTCAAAACCAAGTAAAAAAATCTTCTCAGTGCATAAAGCAGTAGAAGATGTAGTGGGTTTTGATCCTCTCGGAAAAGAAGCTGACTACAGTGCGTTAGTAGAGACTTTGGTGAACAGGCTTAAGAAAAAGGCACTGCTGTTTATAGTGTCTGATTTTGTGGGAGACATAGACTTGAAACTTTTGGCTAAAAAGCATGATGTTTTTGCAGTCATAGTACGAGACAAGTTTGAAGAAAACCCTTCTGAACTGGGCTACTTAAGACTCATAGATATGGAGACCAAGGAGAGTTTTGAGGGTGACATAGATAGAGGTACTCTTAAGCAGTACACAAAAGCACTACATGAGAACGATGAGAAGCTCTATAAACAGTTTAAAAAGCAAGGGGTGAGGTTTAGCAAAATCTACACCCATGAAGAGCCAACGTTAAAACTGATGAAGAAAATGCGATAGGAGTGTCAAGATGAATGAACAAAATTTAAGTGCACAACTGCGTGATATCAAACCACTATTAGAAATACCCGATAGCTCCTATTATGTCTATTGGGGATTGATAGGTATAGGTATATTATTGGCTATGGGTGTGTTGTTTTTTGTACTTAAAAAACTATGGGACAATCGTAAGATAAACCTAGAAAAAGGCTACTTAGAAGCTATCAAAAACATAGACTGGGTAGACACAAAAAAGTCAGCCTATGAAGCGACACACTATGCAAGACTTTTAGCAACAGATGAGAGAAGAAAAGAGCTTTTTTCACAGCTTGAACCTATGTTAGAACAATACAAATACAAAAAAGAGGTAGAACAAGTGGACACAGACACACGTAACAAATTTAACCTCTATGTGCAGGTGGCAGATGAGTCAGTTTAGTTTTGAATACCCTTTATTATTATTACTTGTATTATTCTTTGTAGTCTGTGCAAAGTTTTGTAAAGAGCGAAGCAGGGCTATCTTCTTCCCGCACATAAAAACCTTGATACACCAAGGAAAAGCAAGTGCATCATGGCTAAGTATACTCAAATGGATAGGCATAGTTTTTGCAGTCATTGCTCTTGCTTCACCTGTGATAACCAAGTCTTACACCAACTCTAAAAAAGAGGGGCGTGACATTGTACTTGTGTTGGATTCTTCTGATTCTATGCGTCAACGTGGCTTTGACCCTAAAGACATCATGCGTAACAAGTTTGATGTCGTTAAGGAGGTGGTAGGGGACTTTATAGAAAAACGTAAAAATGACCGCATAGGTATGATTACCTTTTCTGACATTGCTTTTATAGCATCACCATTGACCTTTGAAAAGAAGTTTTTAACAGACATTACCAAGATGCAACGCATGGGTATAGCAGGAAAACGTACAGCCATTAACGATGCAGTGGTGCAAGCCTATAATTTACTCTCAAAAAGTAAAGCCAAGTCCAAAATAGTCATACTGCTTACCGATGGTGTAGATAACATGTCTAAAGTACCGTTTCAAGATGTGATTAATCTCATTAAAAAACGTGACATTAAACTCTATGTCATAGGCATAGGTGATGAACGTGACTACAACGGGCCATACTTAAAAGCCTTAGCTGACGCAGGACATGGACAAGCGTATGGTGCAAGAGATGCCACAACTTTAGAAAAAATCTATGAAGAGATAGACAAATTAGAAGCCACAAAGATAGATGACAAAAAGATAGTACAGCATACCTATCTTTACATCTACCCGCTTTTTTTAGCGATATTGGCACTGCTTGGATTTATCTATCTTCGTAATATGAGGAGCGTATAATGAACGTAAATAGTTTTACGTACATAGCGACGGAACCGAAATGGTCGGAACGAAGTGAAGCCATGCAGGGGGGAACCTTATGAGTTTTGTTAACCCTCAATTTTTCTGGGTGATGATAGTCCCTTTGGTCATACTGGCGTTTCTCATCACGACAAACAAAGAGAGGCTCTCACGTGTGTTTGATGAAAAAGTCTTAAAACGTTTGTCTGCAACTGATGAAAGTTTACCTATGGTGGTACGAAACATCTTGATGTTCATCGCTATTTTTGTGATGATAGTCGCTTTTGCACGACCTGTCATGGAAAAAGGAGACAAAAAGGTGGAAGTACAAGGGCTTACTTTGCTTACAGCACTTGACATCTCTGGCTCCATGAGAAGCAAAGATGTCTACCCAAACCGTTTGACTTTTGCCAAAACTAAAATGGCACAGTTTTTTGATGCTATGCCAAGTGACGAGATAGGTGTGGTAGCATTTGCCTATAGTCCCTTTGTGCTTGCACCCTTTTCTTCAGACAAAGAGACACTAAAAATGATGGTAGAAGGGGTAGATGACTCCTATATAAATATGGGTTCAACGGACTTCTCTGCTTTAGGTGAACTCTCTTCCAGTCTACTAGAAGAGAAAAAGCCTAAGATACTGGTACTCTTTACAGATGGTGGAGATGAAGAAGCCATAGCAGGATTTTCAGACATTTTAAAAAGCAATGACATTGACCTTTATGTGGTACTTGTAGGTACAAAAAAAGGAGCTCCCGTCATAGATGAAAATGGCAAGCCTCTCATGCAAAAAGATGGAAGCATCGCCATCACACAGCGTAATGATGCACTTGGAGAACTAGCCAAAGAAAATGCTGGAGCTTACGTAGTAGCAAGTAACGGGAAAGAAGACATAGCTCAACTCGTCTCTGTCATACGAGGTAAATACAAAAGACAACAACAAGGTGCAGTCACGGTGAAAGAGAGAGTTGAGTATTTTTACTATCCACTCGGGTTAGCGTTGTTGTTACTGCTGATAGCATTCTCTTCTCTACCAAGAAGCATGAAAGACGGAGGTAAAGTATGAAACATATAATGATGGCATTTCTCATTTCTCATTTCTCATTTCTCACTTTATTAAGTGCAGGTATCACAGATTTTAAAACCATTGACAAGGCAAAAAAAGCCTATGAAGAGAAAGCCTATACTAAATCAGCTTCTTTGATAAAGAGCTTAGAGGCTAAAAGTCCTCAAAAAGAGTATGACTTAGGGAATGCACTCTATAAAAGTAAAAACTATGATGAGGCTCTTGAAGCATATGAAAAGGCAGAAGGTGTTGATGAGGCACAGCGTTTACACAACATAGGAAACACCCACTTCCAAAAGCAAGAACTAGACAAAGCCATAGAAGCCTACGAAAAAGCATTAAAAGTAAAAGAAGATGAAGATACAAAGTTTAACCTTGAACTTGCAAAAAAGATGAAAAAGAAAAAAGAAGAAGAGAAAAAGAAACAAGAGCAAAAAGACAAAGAGAAGAAAAAAAACGAAGACAAAAAAGATAAAGATAAAAAAGAGGACAAAAAAAAGAAAGACGACAAAAAACAAAATAAAGATGACAAGAAGCAAGACAAAAAACAAGATAAGAAAAAAGATAAAGATAAAAAGAGCAAAGAGGACAAAGAAAAAAAGAAAAAAGAGAGTGAGAAAAAAAAGTCTGAAAGTGACAAGAAGAAAAAACCTCAAGATAAAAAAGGTGACAAAAAACCTGAATCCTCTCAAGCTCAAAAGAAAAAAAGCAAAGAAGAGAAGCTCAAAGAACAAGAACTAAAACGTCTTATGAAAAAGATGCAAAAAGGTAAAACACCTACGATGATGTATCAGATGGGCGAGAACAAACAGCCAAGAAAGGATGATGATGTTAAACCATGGTAAAGTAGTTATAGCATTTATAGTCAGTATAGGATTAGCATTTGGAGCAGAGGTTAAAGCCACAGTAGACACGGTTGAAGTTGTCAAAGGAAACCCTGTAACCTTACGCATAAAAGCCACAGGAGGAAGTGCTGCATTTCCCAAGATACTTATGGTGGCAGATGCCCCTGTGACGGGTACGTCAACTTCGAGTAGTCGAAACCTTAGTATGGCAAATGGTTCAGTAACGTCTGAAGTGAGTACCACTAAAATCATCCAGTTTATACCTGAACATGATATGACCATCCCTTCTTATACGGTAAATATCTCTGGGAAAAAATATAAAACAGACCCTATAGACATAAAGGTAGTGAAGTCAAATGCTCCTACATCTGCTAGAGGAGGGCTGTTTAACCTGAGTATGCAAGCGAGTAAAACCAAAGTGCGTGTGGGTGAGTCCTTTATGTTAACAGTCTACTTCTCTTTACGTTCAGATGTACGACTCTCACAAGAAGTACAGTATACACAGCCTGACTTGTCTGCATTTGTAGTAGCAGATGTTGGAGAACAAAAAGCATACATAAAAGGCAACTACCAAGTACAAGAAGTACGCTACATAGTCACCCCACTTAAAGAAGGCAACTACACCATAAGCCCAGCACAAGCGAAAGTCGGTGTACCAGACAGAAGTAAAAGAGACATCTTTGGTATGACCTTTGGTACAAAGTGGTACCAAACAGCCTCAAACAGCCTAAACATAGAAGTACTCCCTCAAACAAAAGATGCTGAGCTTATAGGTGCTTTTAAAGTGACAACACACATAGATGCACAAGAGGTAAAAGCAAACAAACCTGTAAACCTCACCGTCAAAATAGAAGGAAAAGGAAACCTAGAGAGTTTTGAGTTTCCTAGCTACGAGATAGATGGTGTCACCGTTTACAGCGATGAAGCAAAAGTAGACACCAAAGTAGTAGATGGTGAACTATACAGCATCTACAGTAAAAAGTTTGCTTTTATTTCCGATGCGGACTTTAGCATCCCTGAACGTACATTTACCATGCTAGACACCCAAACAGATGAAGTAAAAGAGCTTAAAGTCAATGGCTATGAAGTCAAAGTAAAAATCACAGCTAACACTGTAGGCACATCTAGCACTACACAGGGGCAAGTCCAAACACAATTGGCACAACCTGTACAAACAAAAGAGGTCATAGTAGAGAAAAAAGTAGAAGTCAAAACAGTAGCATGGTGGATGCTAGCACTTGCCTTTGTCTTAGGTGTATTGTCTATGTACTTGGTTCGGTTCATACCTTCTAAAAAAGCAAAACCATACAAAGAGAGCGAAGCCCTTAAAATACTCTACGGACACATGGGAGAAGACGAAGCAGTAGAAGAGATGGTACGAAAACTTTATGCGAAGAAAAATGGCGATAAATCGGTAGAGATAGATAAGAAAAAACTAAAAGAGATGGTAGAGAGATTCAAGTAGTTTAAAATTTCAACGATACAAAAGAGAGAGACAACAGATACTTAAGGCCATAGAAAAAGGATATTCTCAGCATATGATTGCTAAAGTATTGGGAGTATCACAACTTGCTGTGTATGGTGTGGTGAAGAGGAGTGGGAAATGAGTTATTGTTATCACCTGACCCCTATGCTTAAAAGTGGACCAGTGTCATTATTGATTTGTAATTCAGGTACATCATATAATGGTAAACCTTCTGAGGCACAAAAACTAGCAAGAGAATTGGATACCACTGTATATGCTCCCACATCTAATTATGTTTATAAAGGCTTAGGATTTTACTATACAACAGATGGTAAAGGCCTTACACCATTTTTTCCATGGAATTAATGATGAAAATTAGAATTTTATTGGGTATTTTTTTTATTATAATTATTGCTATGGTCTTTATTCCAAAGATTAGTACAGAAGATACATTTCACTTAGAAGAGATGGAAAAAGAAAAATATAAATTATTAGCAGATAAAAATAATACAGAGGCGATATATAAGCTTTATACATATTATCATTATTCAAGCCAAGAGTTCGATAAGGCAACATTAATTTTAAAAAAAGGTGCAGAATTAGGTAATATAGAGTTTCAGTATATGTACGGTGTACGATTATTACGCTCACATCCAGCATCTTCAAGTTTTACGGATGATAAAGAAAAAATAAAGATGGGGAAATATTGGTTAAATAAAGCTGCAAATTCAGGATATAAATTGGCTATTGAAAAATTAGAAGATTTCCCGAATTTAAGGGTATAGGGGTCTATCATTCCCTTAGCAAGAGATAAAGTAATTATTTCAAGATTAATTTTGATAGATAATTGTACCTAAAATCCAATATGATATAATAATACTGGACAAAGGTGTAGCTGTAGGGGTCTGCTTTTCCTCGTTCCCATCCGTCCTCGGTGGGAATGTATACGAGAGAAGCATACGAGGTGACAACGACAACTAAATCTTCCTCTCCAAAGCCAAAACACGCTAAAATAAATCATGTCACATAATCCAAGACTCACAGCCAAAACCTCCACCCTCCTCACCCCTACGACCTACACCTACGACAACAGAGGTAACGTGGCGAGTATCACAGACCCACGAGGGCAAACTACTACCTATGCTTATGACATAGTAGACAACCTCACACAAGTAAATTACCCTAACGGTACGACAGAACACTTCACATTTCACGTATGACAAAAACGGTAACCTGCTTACAAGAACAGTACCTACCCCAGCAGAGCATCGCTTTAGTTACAACGGAGGGGATTTGCGTACGAACTACACAAGCCCAGAAAACAAAGCGACTACTTACAGCTATGACAGAAGTAAAAACCTTACAAGCATCGTCAAACCAAGTGGAAACTCCCACTATCCAACATTTCAAGTTAAATTTTTTAGCTATAATAATGACAGTAAAGAGTGAAAGGTACGTGATGCGTTTGTCTAGTCATTATATAGATGTGATTAAAAAGAATTTTAGACTATTTTTTAAACAAGGTGATATTTTTTTGTTTGGTAGTCGTGTGGATGACAGTAAAAAAGGTGGAGACATAGACTTGTATTTGGCTATTGATGACCATGAGAACCTTTTTGAAAAAAAACTCAAGTTTTTATCACGTATTAAAAGAGAATTAGGTGATCAGAAGATTGATGTGGTGTTTAACATAGATAGTAGTAGGCCAATAGAACAGGAGGCGAAACGATGGGGCATAAAACTTTAGTTTATAAGCAGAAGGTTACTGATAACCTAGAAGAAAGCTATAAACATCTTTCTAGGCTAGAAACTGCTTTTTATGAACTTGAAAAAAAGTATGGATTTCCTTTAACTTCAGAAGATTTTGATACTTTAATGGAAGATGTACAGCACCTAGCATATAGTGACCAAACTATCTATAGGTTTTCTAAACTTCAAGACTGTATGGGTGCTAAACTTTTTAAGTCTGTACTACTTTATCAGGGTGAAAATGTCAACAAGCCTTTCTTGGATATCTTGAATCGGTTGGAGTCTATGGATATCATAGATGTAGATGAATGGTTTGAGATACGAGACCTCAGAAATGAGATAGCACATGATTACGATACCAACGACAAAACAGCTCTGAATGTGCTTAATACTATTTATAAGATAAAAGATGAATTGAAACATATTTTAAATGAAATTACTAAGGTTGTAAAGTAAGAAATCGATAGAACGTTTTAGATAATCTAGCTACAATAACTCTATGATTTATTATATATACAACCAAGAACAGAGTGAGTTTGTAGAGAGTACGAAAGAGTACTTAAAAGAGCAAGAGGTGAAGTACCTTTTGTATGAGGACTTACATACGGTTAATGTTTCTCAGACTTCACACTTGCTTGTGACTGCGTCACTAGATGAGATAAAGAGTGTGTTGGTTCTTGCAGAGAAAACGCACTTAAGTGTGGGTATCATCGCTACGCCTAAACAAAAAGAGCTTATGCGTACTTTTGCCTTGCCAGCTAAACTAGAAGAAGCAGTAGCTTTAGCACTGACACCTTCTGAAAAACCGTTAGATATACTCTATGCCAATGGCAGTATGGTTTTGCAAGAGGTCGTTGTAGGGGATGCTCCTCCCTTAGATGTATTTGACAATAGTTCAGGCGATAAAACATACCTAGATAGAATCAAAACATTTTGGTATACCATCCGAAAAGTAAAAACTTTAAAACATACAGAACTAAAGATAATAGATGCAAAAGAAAATGAGATAAAACTCTCAGCGGTTGGTGTAGTGGGGCTAGAGTATCATAACAACACCTTTGCCTCAAAACTTGTTTCATCACAGCTTTCTGCTAGTGATGGCAAACTCTCTATTGTTATCTTGTCACCTACGTCTATTGTTCAGTATATGGGGTATTTGTTCAAGTCATTGGTCTCACACTTAACGCCTAAGACATTGCCTTCATCGGTAGGGTACATACGCTCTTCAAGTTTTAGCATAGAGAGTAAAGATGTACTAGAGGTGTTGGTTGACTCAAAAGCATTGGGACAAACCCCTGTGACCTTGACAGTAAAAGAGAAATCTTTGGCACTGAGTGTAGGTGAAACGTTTTGGGAAAGACAGGCAGAACAGACCAATGGAAAAGACAGTATAAAAGTAGACCATCTCCCTTCAGATGAAGAGAGCAGTAGTTATTTGAGTCAGTCAATACCGCTTTTTTCTCATGCCAGTAAAGCTCAGTATGCCTCACTGTTTACTAGTCTTAGAGAAGAGAGTCGGGTGACACAAAGCTTTATGGTTTTACTCATATTGGCTACGATGATAGCAACTTTTGGACTGTTTATAAACTCCTCTTCAGTCATCATAGGAGCGATGCTTTTAGCACCCCTTATGCAACCCATAGTAAGTCTTAGTATGGGGGTTTTAAGACAAGATGTGACTTTGGAAATGCATGGGGCAAAGACCATTGCTATTGGTGTACTCGCTGTACTTTTTACAGCAGCACTTATAGCGATGTTTACGCCCATTGAACATTTGACTTCTGAGATGGCTGGACGTTTAAGTCCTACTATACTAGACCTCTTTGTTGCCATAGTCTCAGGAGCAGCTGCAGCTTACGCTAAAAGCAATGAAAAGATACTAGGCAGTCTTGCAGGAGTGGCTATTGCCGTGGCACTTGTTCCTCCTATAGCAGTAGCAGGTATTGGGATAGGTTGGGGTGATTGGTCTATGTTTTCTACTGCATTTTTACTGTTTATCACCAACCTTGTGGGCATCGTATTCTCAGCGGCTTTTACCTTTGCCATGTTGGGTTTTTCACCTTTGCACTTGGCAAAAAAAGGTATAGCGACATGGTTGATTATAGTGGCATTGGTTTCCATCCCTTTAAGTAATTCATTTGCCAAGATGAAAGAAGATATACACATACAAAAGGTACTCTCAAATGTAAGTTTTAATGTAGGAAAACATGATGTTAAACTGACACATATTGTCATCGTTCACCGTAGTGATGGTGATGAGATACGTTGTGAAGTCATCAGTACAGGTATTTTAAATAAAGAAGAAAAAGTACGTTTAAAAGAAGCCATACTTAAAAGCATACATAAAGAAGCAGAGGTGATTGTAACATTTAGGTATAGGTTGTAGGGGGCAGATTCTATATCTGCCCTTAAGTCAAACATATGCCTACAAAATATCATGAAGAGAATTGGCTTCACTCATCCATGAGTTTAGAGATGCCCATTCTTCATTTGTTACCATCTTTTCACACTTTTTAAGTTCTGCTTGAAAGGTGTGGATGGCTTCAAGTACATTGTCTTTATTTTGTTTAAAGATATCTTCCCACATTACAGGATTTGACTTGGCTATGCGGCTCATGTCCTTAAACCCTCCGCCTGCCAAAGCGACAATACTCTCTCTTGCTTCTTGTTTCATTACTGCATTTGCTAGGGCATAAGAAAGGGCATGGGGCATATGTGAGATAAAGGCTGCATGTCTATCATGCTCTTTTGCATCCATACAAACAATGTTCATGCCTATGTCGCAAAAGAGTTCTTTTGCTACACTTTCTTGATGAGAACCACTTTTTTCTAAATCACACAGTACCACAACTTTATCTGTATAGAGGTTTTCTATCGCAGCTTCAGGACCAAACTTTTCTGTCCCTGTCATAGGGTGTGCGGTGACAAAAAACTGGCGTATATCTTTTGGAATAGCATGAGAAATCTTCTCTTTGGTACTTCCCAAGTCAATCACCGTACACTCTTTTTTAAGATTTGTTAACTGTTGCGATACTGAGATGATGCCATCAACAGGGATAGAAAGAAAAATGATGTCACAAACTTTAAGGGCTTCAAGAGAGTCTACGATTTCGTCTACAAGTTCAAGTTCTAATGCTTGCAAACAGTGCGTTTCATTGTGGTCTAGTCCAAGGAAATGATATCTCTTAGAAGTATGCTTAAGTGCTATACTCAATGAGCCACCCATAAGACCCAAACCAACAATACCTACTTTGATTGGAACCATACCATACCTGCCTTATTATTTAAAGGGAGTATAGCATCATTTATCTGTTTATTATGAGATTCTTATCGAAATAAAGCTAAAATAATAGCAAATTATATGAAGGTTTCATAATGATAAAAAAGATAGCACTTATTTGGATATTTGTAGGGTCATTCCTTTTAGCACAAAAAGTTACTCAAATCAAATTTGAAGGTTTAGCACATCTTTCAACAACAACAGCAAAAGAGATAGCAGGTATTCGTGTTGGAGATGAGATTACTGCGGGAAATATAAACGAATCAATTAAAAACTTTTTTTCGCAAGGGTATTTCCAAGATGTGTGGGTTGACCAAAAGGGTGGAACGCTTATTTATCACTTTAAAGAAAAATTAGCCATAGCAAATGTTGATATAAAAGGATATGGCTCTGGAGATGATGGAGAAAAACTTTTAGCAGGTATTGGTGTGAAAAAAGGTGATTTGTATGACGAAAGACGTATTAAAAAAGCCACAAGAACACTCATATCTAAACTCGAATCACAAGGCTACTATGATACAGTTGTAGACGTGAGTAAAAAACCTATAGGTGAAAGTAGTGTTGCTATTGTTTTTGATGTGAACAAAGGTGAGAAAATAACGATTAAAAAAATGAACTTCGTGGGTGCAAAAGAACTTGACAAAGGTGACTTACAAACTGAACTTGCAAATAAAGAAGAAGATGTTTTAGGTTGGATGCCATGGAGAAACAATGGAGAAGCAGCAGTTGACCAACTAGAGTATGATGCACATAGAGTAAAAAATACCTATATGACACATGGTTATTTAGATGCAAGAGTATCGAAACCTATGATGCGTGTTGATTTTGGTTCATACAATGCAGAAGTTGATTACCAAATTATGGAAGGTGCACAATATCGTATTGGGACTATCAATATTACGCATAAGATTGATGGATTAAAAACAAATGACTTGAGAGATGGACTGCTTTTAAAAGAAGGTAAAGTATTTAACATTAAACGTATGCGTAAAGACATACAAAAACTTGAAGAAGAAGTGGGTAATTTTGGATTCGCGTATGTAAAAGTATCTCCGCAAATGAACAAAAATACAGCACAAAAAGTTATTAATTTAAACTATGTCATACAACCAGGTGAACCTGTAACGATTAAAGATGTTATCATCTCTGGAAATAACACCACAAAAGATAGAGTTATCAGACGTTATATTTATCTTGCACCTGGTGATAAATTTAATGCAAGAGACTTAAAAGATTCTAGAGCAGCATTGGGTAGAACAGGGTTCTTTGAAAAAGTAGATATTCAGAGTCAACGAATATCAGCAGATGAGATAAACCTACTAGTCAATGTAAAAGAGGCTTCAACAGGGACTATCTCTGCAGGTGGTGGATATGGTTCTTATGAAGGACTTATGGTTAATGCTTCTATTTCAGATAAAAATCTTTTTGGTTCAGGAATCAATACAACTTTAGGGTTTGAAATTTCCAAGATTGCTACGAATTATAATTTATCATTTGTGAACCCTAAAGTATGGGACAGTATGTACAGTATGTCTCTAAGTCTATACAAAAGAGATTATGAATATATTGATTATACGCAAGATTCATTAGGTGGGTCATTGTCTATAGGTAGAGAATTTTATAGATATTTCCATGCTTCTGTTGGTGTTGGATATGTAGATAATCAGTCAACTATCAATGAAGATGCAACAAATATCATACAAGATTTTTTATATAATGATCAGTATAAAAAGACTTCTGGTTTTGCTAATCTAAGTTATGATAGCACAGATGATTTTTATACACCTAGAGAGGGGATGAAAGCAATAGTAAATTTTGAATATGCACAGTTAGCTGGGGATGATGTTAATTTATCTGTATTTCCTGGTGGATATGGTACCTTTATTAAAACGTCTGCAAAAATTGGTTTTTATTATGGGATGGAAGATCTTATAGATTATGACCTTATTTTAAGAGCTAAAGGTAGATTTACATATATTTCTCGTGAAGATGGTGAAAAGCTACCTACAGCTGAAAAACTCTTTATGGGTGGAGTAGGTTCAGTAAGAGGATATGATCCTTATTCACTTTCACCTAGTTTGATTACAGGTGAGCTTGTAGGTGGTACACAACGTGCATCAGGTTCTCTTGAGGCAAGTATCCCTCTTTCAGAAGCAGCTAAAATGCGTTTAGCCTTCTTTTATGACTATGGGGTTGTAAGTGTAGATGGTGAAGTAAACATTGCAACAGATAGTGTTTCTCGTTCATCTACAGGTGTAGTACTAGAGTGGCAGTCAGCATTTGGACCAATCAACTTGGTATTTGCTTACCCTATAGATGACAAACCAGATGACAGAACATCAACCTTTGAATTCTCTATGGGAACAAGATTTTAATCTTATCCCAGCCCTCCATAGTCACTTGACTGGAGTTTATGCTGTAGTTAGATAACTATAGTATACCTAGATACCTAAATGATTATTTTTAGGTATCTCATTTTCATCTTCTATAATAATGGCAAATGGAGTGGGTTTCTCTAATGATTTTATTTTTTCTTTTGCTAGGTACAGAGGCTTGTTTGAATGAATGACAAGTGTTTGATTTTCAAAAGTAAAGCTAATATCCGCAGCATTAGATGCTTCATGCAAAAAGACAGAAAGTGTATAGATAAAACTTAACCATTTGACTATCTTTTTTTCTGGTAAAAGACTTTTGTAGTGTTCAAATATTTCTTTATTTAGAAGTTCTTTCCCATGCATACGAAGGAGCAAGGAAATGAGTACAATCTCCTTATGTGTGAGTCTGTAGTTTAACTCTTGCATGGCGATATAAAATGCATGTTTATGGGCACTGTAAATAGTAAGAGTCTGTCCAATAGCTGAGAGTTTTAGTGCAAAAAGTAGTTCTTGCTTATAGGACATGTTGTCTTTAATCTGAAGTTGAAGTACCTGATAGAGTGAGTTTGCAATCTTAAGTTTCATCTTCCTCTTTTTTTCTACGGTGATAAGGGGTTTAAACCTATCTAAGATAGAAACTATGCTTGGGTTTATACTTTGAGGAAAGGTATGATTATTATCTCGTAAAAGTTGTTCTAAATAGACACCCTCTCTCACTCCTGCTGCAGAAGAGATGACGTGCTTTGCTTCTATGGCATTTAGTATCTCATTAAAAATGAGTGTTCCTTCTCGAATCGTGTCATAACGGTTTTTCTTTAAGCCAAACCTTTTAAGATTTTTTGCACTCGAACGAGGAATAGCATGAAAGTAGTCACTATGGTTTTCAATACAATAGCTAAAGGCATGAAGCTTGTCTAAAGGGTAGTTGCATCGTTTCATAATACCCTTAGAAAGCGTTCTAGCTGTCCCACCGATACCTATGGCTAGAGAAGCTTTAAAATGAGAGGGAAGCTTGTTTAGTTCAGTAGCGATGAATACTCTTGCTTTTTCGTGTATGTGCATAGAAGAGAGGGCTTTGTCAAAAAAAAGTTCTTTAATGCGTACGGTACCAATGTTAAGTGAATAACTATCAACTATTTTACCTTGTCTAATCAGTGCCAAGTCAGATGAACCCCCACCAATGTCAACAGTGATACCATCACTAATAGGTAAAAGATTATTGGCAGCGATGGCTCCATAGATAGCTTCTTTTTTACCATCTATTATTTTAATGCTGAGACCTAATTCTTTTTTTATCCAGCTTGTGAATTCTTTACCATTTGGTGCATCACGTAAGGCAGATGTAGCAACACATAAGGTTTTATGGGCTTGAAATTTATCGATGGTATGTAGGAAGGATTTAATAGCTAGGAAAGCTCGTTTGATGCCTATAGGTTGAAGGTAGCCTTCTTTATCATAGGCACCTTCTCCAATGCGAACTTTTGACTTTTGTTCGCAGATAAGATGGAAGCCATAGCAAGATGTTTTTTCAAAAATAACAAGTCTGGCTGAGTTTGAACCGATATCAATGATAGCAGTTCGTTTTGCCATGCTAGACTACTCTAACTCTTCTTGAAGTTTGTTGTATTTAAACATAAGCTCTTCAACATTTTCTACATTATCAGGATCAGAGATAATACAATCTACAGGACATACCGCAATACATTGAGGTTCATCAAAATGTCCAACACACTCTGTACACATATCTGGATCTATCAGATATATTGGATCATTTTCTTCTATCGCTTCGTTAGGACACTCTTCTCTACATGCGTCACATGCGATACATTCGTCAGTAATTGTTAATGCCATACTTACCCTTGTGAAAGTTTTTTTAAACTCTCTTTTATTTATACGAGTTATAACCCATCGTAGCTTATGATTTATTTAAAAAGTGAAGAAAAAATATATATGGGGTATTTTTGGTAAAAAGAGAGGTAAAATACCTCTCTATAATGAAAATGGTAAAGATTATATTAGATGATGAGAAATAAAAATTATGAAATATTTTTTGGAAAACAAAATCTATATCCACGTCTTCTTACTGTTTCTATAGTAGTAATGTTGAGAGGTTTATCCATCTTTTGTCTAATTTGGTTAATAGCAACCTCTATAACATTTGGAGTGACAAGTTCAGGCTCTTCCCAAATGGCATCTAGGAGTTGTTCTTTCGAGACGATTTGGTCTTTATGCATTGCTAAGTGTGTAAGTACTTCAAAAGGTTTACCTTTGAGTTCTATCTCTTCACCTTGATAGATGATTTTTTCTTCTTCTGGATTAATGGTCAAGTCTTCAATCTCAATAATATTTGACACACCAAAACGTAATTTTGCTTCTATACGAACCAGTAAAATATCAAGATCAAGAGGCTTTCTGATAAAGTCATCAGCTCCAGAACGTAAAGCACGTATCTCACTTTCCTTGTCTGTACGCTCAGAGATGACAATGACAGATGTTTTGTATGCATCTGTTTTAATCGTAGATATCATATCGATATGTTTATCATCACCTTGTGTCCAAGAAAGAAGTACTAAGTCATAGTTACGTATATCAAGATAGTACTTCGCGTCTCCAAGGTTTTCAGCGATATCAGCTTGATAACCTTCTTCTATTAACGTATCAGAGAGCGTCTTTCCAAGTTCCTCTCCCTCTTCCATAATTAATATTCTCATCATCAGAACCTTTATCTTTTTAAGATTTGTTTAATATTATAGCATAAAAATGGGTTTTTTGAAAATTTATCATTCTTTAAATTAAAAGTTCCATGTTTCACTTAGACTAACGTTACACTTGGGGATAATGTCAGGTTTAGATATTTTGATAAAAAGTGAGTCTATGTTAGGGTAGCTTGTGTGGATTACTTCTTTAAGTCCAAGTAAAGCATTTTCTAAAAGTTCATAGCGTTTTGTTTTGAGTGTTTTTTGTATGAGCAGCACAATGTCAGCATAGTCTATAAATGCATCATCACTATACTCGTAGAGGGCTTGAAGGTTTACGATGACACGTTGGGGTTTGTCACGTTCAAAATCAAGAAGTCCTATGATGACATCAAAAGTGAGATCTTCTATGTGTATGGTCATAGACTTAGACTTTTGCTTCTTCTTTGTTAAAAAGTCTTACAAGATTTGGCACATGTTTATAAAAAATAATAAATGCGATAATCCAAATAGGAGCATGGGAGCCAATACCTGGTACTTCAGGGTACATGACATATGAAGCGATAATAAATGCAACAAGACCTATGAGTGATGAGATGGAAGATATTTTTAATCCTTTAGCTGCACCCAACCATGTAATGATAGCTATAAGAGCAGGGATGGGCATCATGACTAAAAGCACACCAAAACCAGTAGCCACACCTTTGCCCCCTTCAAAAAACAAAAAGGCTGAAAAACAGTGACCTACTACGGCTAAGACTGCTATGGTCCAGAGTACACCTTCTGGAGCACCAAGAATTTTGGCTACAAGTATGACTAGAACACCTTTTATGGCATCTAAAAAGAGTGTTGCAGCTCCCAGTTTTTTAGCAAGTTTGGGGTCTTGCTCTTTGACAACACGCAGCACATTTGTAGCACCTATGTTGCCAGAACCTGCTTCTTTTATGTCTACGCCTGCAAATTGTTTTGCAAGTATATAGCCAAAAGGAATGCCTGCTATTAAATAGACAGAAAGATAAAGTAAGATATTTTGATTGGTAAAAAAGTCCATAAAGGCTCCACAATTTTAGTTTATAGTGCAATTTTAGCCGAATTTTGCTAAAATCCATACAACTAGCTCTCTATACGGCAATTCTAACAGTATAGACGAAAGGTAATAATATGATAGATTTTAAAGCTGAAATTAATAGAATGAAAAAAGAGCTTGACGTAACGGTAGTGGCACACTACTACCAACGTGATGAAGTTTTTGAAATGGCAGACATTACAGGTGACTCACTAGAACTTGCACGTCGTTGTCAAGCAGATGGTAAAGAGTGGGTAGTCTTTTGTGGTGTAGGCTTTATGGGGCAGTCGGTAAAAGTGATAGACCCAGAGAAACGTGTACTTATGCCTAAAATAGCTTGTTGTGCCATGGCAAGAATGATGGATGGTGCTTACTTTGAAGAGTCGGTTCAGTATATGGTAGACAGAGGGATAGACAGAGAGGACATTTTACCTATTACCTACATAAACTCAGATGCTTCAGTCAAAGCCAAAGTAGGAGAGATGGGTGGGTATGTCTGTACTTCATCCAATGCCTTTAAGATTATAGAAAAAGGACTGGAGACAGGGAAGAAGATACTTTTTGTACCCGACAGATGTTTAGGTCAAAACTTCGCGATACAAATGGGACTTAAGTCCTGTGTCATAGGTGTGGAGATAGATGGTAAAGAGTGTGACCCAAAAGAAGCAGACATCATCTGTTTTAATGGATTTTGTTCGGTACATCAGCTTTTCACAGTCGATGACATAGAGTTTTACAGAGAAAAGTTTCCAGGTATTAAGATAGCAGTACACCCTGAGTGTGACCCTTCTGTGGTCAAAGCAGCTGACTTTTCAGGCTCTACTTCACAGCTCATCAAGTATGTAAACGACTTAAATCCAGAACAAAAAGTAGCCATAGGTACAGAGTACAACCTTGTAAACCGTATGCGTAAAGGTAACACGTACGTACTTTCATCTACCAAACCAGAGTGTCCTACTATGAATGAAACGACATTAGAAGACTTGTATATGACACTAAAATCTATAGAAGAGGGAAAACCTATGAATGAGATAGTGGTACAACCAGATATCATCAAATATGCCAACATGGCACTTGAACGTATGTTGGCGATAACATAATGCTAAAAGAAACATTTTTAAAAGCACTCATAGCTGAAGATGTAGGACGGGGAGATTTATTTGCACGTATCAGTACTTCGATGCCTATACGTGCCTATATCATCGCTAAAAGTGATGGGGTATTTGCGGGACAGGAGTATGTGTCTACCTTAGCCAAAATGTATGACTTGTCTGTAGAGTGGAAAGTAGAAGACGGCGAACAGTTTAAAAAAGGTGAGAAGCTTTTGTATCTCTCTGGTGATTCTAAAATGATACTCTCGCTAGAACGCTCCATACTCGATATGGTTTTACATGCTTCTTCTATAGCCACACTCACTGCTCAGTACGTAGAAGCTATAAAAGGTACAGGTGTGAAACTTCTTGATACGAGAAAAACCAGACCACTTTTGCGTGCCTTTGAGAAGTATGCTGTACGTTGTGGTGGGGGCATCAACCATCGTATGGGGTTAGATGACTGCTTGATGCTTAAAGACACACATCTAAAAACGATAGATGATTTAGATATGTTTATGAAAGAGGTACGACAAAAAATTCCTTTTACATCTAAAGTTGAGATAGAGTGTGAGAGTTTAGAGATGGCACAAAAGGCCATGAAAGCAGGTGCTGATATCGTGATGTGCGATAACATGTCTTTAGAACAAACCAAAAAAGTTGTAGCCTATAGAAATGAAAACTATCCACATATACTCTTAGAGGCTTCAGGAAATGTTACCTTAGAGAGCATTGAAGCCATAGCAAGTACAGGGGTAGATGCCATAAGTTCTGGCTCTGTGATACATCAGGCAAATTGGATAGACTTGTCTATGAAAGTAGAAGATGTCAAATAGAGTAATATAGTGTTAATGCTTATGCGATATAGTTCGCAGCCATTTGAAAGGTCGACATGATAGAAAAACAACTTCCTTTTGAGGATGTGAAAAGCAAGATAGCACAAGCCCAAAGTATAAGTATCTTATCTCACCTGAACCCTGATGCAGATACTTTGGGGACGGCACTGGGTATTTACGCTTTGTTAAGTAAAGATAAGTCTAAAAAAGTGGAAGTGGTAAATGCCTCCAATGCACTGCCTATGTACTTAGATTTCATGCCACACTACAAAAAGATAAAACATAAGATGGACTATACCGATAGCCTTGTCATTGCATGTGATTGTGGGAACATAGATAGACTTGGGTTTGATTTGAGTGGTCAAGATATCATCAACATTGACCATCATCAAAGTAACACAAAGTATGGTGACATCAATGTCATTGTCCCCCATTATGCATCAGCATCACAAGTAGCGTATAGGCTTTTTGATAAACTCTATCCTGTGTGTGAAGAGGCTGCTACGTGTTTTTATGTGGCATTGCTTTCAGATACAAGATATTTTACGACTTCATCGGTGAATGCTGAAGTGTTTGCCGTGTCAAAATCTTTAGTAGATAAAGGGGTAAAGCCTGATGAAGTGGCGTATCATTTTACGCAAAGACGCTCTTTAGCCTCCTTACGTATATTGGAAAAAGCATTGGCTTCTTTGACCTTGCATGAAGAAGCAAAAGTAGCTACACTTTTTGTAACAAAAGAAGATATTGCTACTACAGGAGCCAAAGTTTCGGATATGGAAGGCATAGTTGACTATGGACGTTCTTTAGCTACAGTAGAAGTGGCTGTGTTTGCCATGGAGCTAGAGGAGGGTGTACGTATTTCTTTACGTAGTAAAAGTGTAGATATCTCTAAGGTAGCATTGGCATTTGGTGGTGGAGGTCATAAAGTAGCTGCAGGGTTTACGCTTAAAGACTTTAGTCCAACACAATGTAGATTACAGACAAGTATCGATACAATTTTAGAGACCATTAAAACTTTGAAATTATGTGTAAACAAGTGATAAGGTATAAATAAATAGATATATAGGATAGATAGATGGCTAGAAAGAGTGGAAAAGTAAATAGCAATAAAATTTTTAGTATATTTTTTTTATTGTTGGTATTGGCTGGAACAGGGTATGTGTATACTGCTCCAGAGTTTGAACGAGAGTTACCAACTATAAAAAGTGAGAAAAACATTTGGTGGAATCGTAAAGATCCATTGGAGATAATACTGTCTGATAATGAAGGTTTAAAAAGTTTTGAACTTACATTAAGTGATGGAGATAAAAGTATTATTGTGGGGCAAGGTGTTTTTGAAGAGAAGACAAAAGAAAAAACACTTTTGGTAAAGTATCCTAAGAGTAAAGTACTAAACCCTAGAGCAACACAGTTAACACTAACAGTAAAAGTAACGGACAGCAGTCGATGGAATCTTTTTGCAGGAAATAGTAATGAAAAAACAGTCACTATTAACATCGACTATAAGAGACCAAATGTCAATATATTGGCTAATTCTCGTATGATTAATCAAGGTGGGTCTGCTTTGGTTGTCTTTCAAGCTGATGATGAACATCTAGATGAACTTTACATAGAAGCAAATGGCAATAAATTTTTAGTACAACCTTATAAAAAAGAGGGATATTATGCAGCGTTGATTGCTTGGCCTTTTGCCATGGATACTTTTTCTGCAAAAATTATTGCTACAGATATGGCTAAAAATAAAAGAGTGACAAAAATCCCTTTTTATCATAAAAATCCGAAGTATCGTACATCAAAAATAAGAGCAAGTGATAAATTTATCGATGGAAAAATTACAGATTTGGCTTCAAGTGACCCTGACTATGCAACAATAGAAGGACGATTAGACAAGCTTAAAGCGATAAATGAAACGATGCGTTTAAAAAATGAAGCACTTATCGATAAACTAAGTACAAATGTATCAAGTGAAGTACTTGATACATGGAAAGTGACTAAATTTTATCCACTTAAAAATGGACAGCGTGTGGCTAGTTTTGGAGATCACCGTTATTATTATTATAAATCAAAAGAGAATGTTGTCTCTGAGTCTTATCATGTTGGGTATGATTTAGCATCCAATAGTATGGCGAGCATTAAAACATCAAATGCGGGTAAAGTTGTTTTTGCAGAAGAAAATGGCATTTATGGAAATATGCCGATGATTGATCATGGCTTAGGTCTCTATAGCCTTTATGGACATTGTTCACAGATTCTTGTTGAAGCAGGTGATGAGGTAGAAGCTGGTGATGTTATTGCTAAAACGGGTACAAGTGGTCTTGCTCTTGGGGATCATCTACACTTTGGTCTCTTAGTGCAAGGGATAGAAGTACGACCTGTAGAGTGGTTTGATCAGACATGGATTAAAAAGTTTATAGATAATGTATTTAAGAAAGCAGATAAGATTATTAAAGGGAACTAATTGACACGCTATGATATACTTGCATAAAAAATTAAATTAGAGTATAATATTTCATAATATAAAGACAAAGGAGGGAATATGAAACAACGAACGATAAAAAAATCGATTGAAGTTGTAGGTATTGGTTTACATAAAGGTGAGCCTATTAAGCTTAGACTCGAACCTTTAGATGCAAACGCAGGTATTGTTTTTTATCGTGAAGATTTGGCTCTTACTATCCCTCTTTCCCCCGCTTCAGTCATAGATACTCGCATGGCAACCGTCATTGGAAGTGACAAAGGATTTATCTCTACCATAGAGCATTTCCTCTCAGCTATTTATGCATACGGTATTGACAATTTACGTGTGATAGTCAATGGTAATGAAATGCCTGTTATGGATGGCTCTTCCATCTCTTTTTGTCTTTTGTTGGATGAAGCAGGTATTGAGGAGCAAGATGCACCTAAAAAGGTTATTTGTGTAAAAGATGTTGTTGAGGTAAGTGATGGCGATAAATATGTACGCCTTGTACCTCACCACAGTGCAGAATTTAATTTTAAAATTGATTTTGATCATCCTGTTATTGGTGAACAAGAAGCATCTTTTGACTTTTCAACGAAAAACTTTATTGAAGAGGTATCACGTGCAAGAACGTTTGGTTTTGCTAAAGACATACAGTATTTACAAAGTCAAGGGTTGGCTTTGGGTGCCACACTTCAAAATGCCATAGGATTAGATGACCATAAGGTTTTAAATCCAGAGGGATTACGTTTCAACAATGAATTTGCAAGACACAAAATTTTGGATGCAATGGGTGACATGATGGTTACTGGACATAATATTTTGGCAAAATATGAGTCTTTTGCAGGCAGTCATCATTTAAACTATCAATTGACAACTAAGTTACTCTCAGACAGTAAAAATTACGACCTTGTAGCAGTAGAAGAGTTACAAAGTAGAGCATTTGCAAGATCTTTTGCCTAAAACATACAGTATACTCATTATCTCTATCTCCTCTCCTCTACTGATAGGAGTTTATGAAAATGAGATACTGATTAAAACTATTTCTACCGAAGAAAAAACCTCCGAGATACTTCTTCCTACACTCACAGATGTTCTCAATACCCATAAAGTATCTAAAATTATCTACACAAGAGGTCCAGGCTCCTATATGGCGATAAAATTGACTTATATAATGCTCAAAACCATTGAAATACTACGTGGTATACCTTGTGTTGGATGTAGTGGTTTTGCATTAAATAATAAGCAACCTATAAAAGCCATTGGTAATCTTTATTTTATCAAGGAAAAAGAGACTATAATGACAAAAAAATATGAACAGCCAGTCCATGCACCTTTTGCATTACCTCAAAGTATTCATGATCTTGTGTTAGATGAAGAGTCAACCCCTGAGTATGTACTGCCTGCTGTATAAGAATGGAAAACTATTATGTTTGTAAGCGTACCTGCAACTTCAGCAAATCTTGGACCGGGTTTTGATACCTTGGGGCTTGCTGTAGATTTAAGAAATGAAATCATCATCAAACCCTCAAAGTTTTTAAGTCTCTCTACCCATGGCGAAGGTGCAGGGAACCCTAAAATAAAGAAAAATTCTCTTTTTCTTAGTATCTTCAATGAAAATTATAAAAAACTCACAGGACGAGATGATAACTTTAGGTTTGAATTTCATAATCGTATACCGATTTCACGTGGCCTTGGCTCTTCTTCTGCTGTAATAGTAGCAGCACTCTGCGGTGCGTATACTGCAGCGGAAAAAAAATACAATAAAAGAGAGATTCTCAATCTGGCACTACGTTATGAACATCACCCAGACAACATAACACCCGCAGTGATGGGAGGATTTAATGTTGCCTGTGTTGAAGGGGACAGGGTTTATAGTAAAAAAAGACGTATGCCTGACTATTTAAGGGCAGTGGTTGTGGTGCCAAATCGTACCATCTCAACGGCAAAGTCACGTACTATCTTACCTAAGATGTATAGAAAAGAAGAGACAGTATATTCTTTATCTCGTTCTGCTTACATGACGGCACTTTTTATGTCTGAGTCTTGGGACTTATTGCGTATTGCCTCTAAAGATAAACTACATCAGGCAAGACGTATGAAGATGATTCCTGAGCTTTTTGATGTACAAAAACTAGCACTTAAACATGGTGCTTTGATGTCTACACTTTCAGGATCTGGTTCAACATTTTTTAACCTAGCATATGACAAAGATGCAGATAAAATGGCACAGGCTTTACAGGCACGCTTTCCTCAATTTCGGGTTTTTACACTGGCTTTAGATAACAATGGCGTTATCACTAAAAGCTAAGCTGAAGACTTAATCTCTTTTTAGGTATAATACGCATGAAAAAATCACAGCCAATACGTATGTGCATCGCTTGCCGAAGCAGACATCCTCAAAACACTTTGATTAGAGTTAAGCATATGGGCAACGAAATAGTAGTACATGATGGTCAGGGACGTAGTTTTTATCTATGTCTAGACTGTGTTAGAAATGAAAAAAAAGTCAAAGGCTTAGTGAAACGTTTTAAACAAGATGCAGAACGATTTGTTAAGCTATTGACGCAGTTGGCTTTAAAAGTCAGCATATGCGAGAAATCGCATTTAAATTAAGGAGTTAATCACCCATGGATAAAGTTAAAATCCAAGATATAGCAGAAGAAGCAAGTTTATCAAATGCCGAGTTATTACAAAAGGCAAAAGAATTAGGCTTTGATGTAAAAGCAGGTAATAGTACGATTAGTATAGAAAATGCAGGTGTTCTTGTAGATTATGCAATCTCAGGAACATTACCAAAAGGGTTTAAAAAACCAGGTACAAAATCAGGCATTACTGTTGTGAAGAAAAAAACAGAAGCACCTAAAAAAGTTGAAGCAGAAGAAGTTTCTACTCCTGATGTAAATAAAGAGACTACTCCATCTGTGGTGGAAACTCCAAAAGAGGCTACTAAAGAAGATGTATCCGTAGAAGTAACTGAAAAGACTGAAAAAACACCTGCTGAAGAAGTATCTAGTGAAACAACAGTTACAGAAGAAGCAGAAGTGAAAACTGCTACTGAAGAAGTTCCAGTAGAAGAAATAGCAGCACCTAAAGAAGTTAAAAAGCGTAAAGGTATATCAGTTGTTAGTAAAAAACCTGAGGCTGGAGTAGAAAAAGATGGGACAGCAGAAGCGAAACCTGTAAGAAGAGTGCTTTCTCGAGGTGGCATAAAGATTGTTAGAAAAGCCAAACCTGCACCTGTGCGTTCTGCTACTAAAATATCGTTTGGTTCAACAAATTATGAACCTTATGTGGGTAAAAAGAAACCTAAAAAAGTTGCACATGCAAAAGAGAGTGGTACAAAGATTGATATCTTTAACCATGACAGCATGTCAACAGAGATAGACAGTGGATTTGGAGAAGAAGAAGTAGTACTTTTAGACTTTTCAGATAAAAATATTTATGAAGACATGATGCGTCAAGAGCAAAAACGTAAAGAAGAGATGAAAAAACGTGAAGCGGCAAATGGAGGACCTATCAGAGGTCGTTCACCGTTCCGTCCTCAGCAAAGACGTGGGCTCAAACGTGGTGGGAAACGTAAGAAATATGTAAGAGAAGAGAGTGTTGAAGCTGTTACTTCTGTTGAGATACCTGAAAATGTAAGAGTGTATGAATTTGCTGAAAAAGTAAACCGCACTATGAGTGAAGTGATTTCTGTACTTTTTGCCCTTGGCATGATGGTAACTAAAAATGACTTCCTTTCTAAAGATGAGATAGAAATTTTAGCTGAAGAGTTTGAAGTGGAAGTTACTACAGTGAATCCACTTGATGAACTTGACTACTCAGATGCCTATGATGCCATAGAAGATGAAAATGCAAGTGAAAGACCACCTGTGATTACTATTATGGGACATGTTGACCATGGTAAAACTTCATTACTTGATAGAATTCGTACAGCAAAAGTTGCAGACAAAGAAGCTGGAGGTATCACACAACATGTGGGTGCGTACCAAGTAGAAAAAAATGGTAAGAAAATTACCTTTGTCGATACACCAGGTCATGAAGCCTTTACAGCTATGAGAGCACGTGGTGCTCAAGCTACTGATATTGTTATTATCGTTGTGGCTGCTGATGATGGGGTTATGCCTCAAACAAAAGAAGCCATAGCACACACAAAAGCAGCAGGTGTACCTATGATTATTGCGGTGAATAAGATGGATAAAGAATCTGCCAACCCTGATAATGTGAAGTCTCAGTTATCTGAACTAGGTGTCTTGTCTGTAGATTGGGGTGGTGAACATGAATTTGTACCAGTTTCTGCTCATACAGGTATGGGTATAGATGACTTACTAGAAACCATCTTAGTTACAGCAGAAGTGATAGAACTTAAAGCAGATGCATCAAGAGATGCAAAAGCAGTTGTGGTAGAAGCTTCTTTAGAAAAAGGTTTTGGACCAGTTGCAAATGTGATTATACAAAATGGTACACTTAGAGTAGGTGATAACGTTATTGTTGGTAAAACATATGGACGTATTAAGGTAATTAAGTTAGATGATGGAACTTCAGTTAAAGAGATAGGCCCATCAACACCTGCAGCTATCGTAGGACTGAACGAAGTACCAGGTGCTGGTGAAGAACTTATAGTGATGTCTACAGATAAAGAAGTACGTGAACTTGCAGATAAAAGAGCAGAGTTTGAAAGAGCTAAAGTACTTTCAAAAAGTACTAAAGCAACCCTTGATGACTTGTCTGCACTTATTGCAGAGGGTCAGTTGAAGTCACTTCCTGTCATCATAAAAGCAGATGTTCAAGGTTCTCTTGAAGCGATCAAAGGTTCATTGGAAAAACTTAGAAATGAAGAAGTAAAAGTAAACATCATTCATGATGGTGTAGGTGGGGTTACAGAGAGTGACTTAACACTTGCAGATGCTTCTGAACATTCAGTTGTTCTTGGCTTTAATGTACGTCCTACAGGGGCAGTGAAGAAGAAAGCAAAAGAACTTGGTATTGAGATTCGTTCGTACTCAATCATATATGATTTACTTGATGAAGTTAAAGCACTTCTTGGTGGTATGATGAGCCCAGTACTTTCTGAAGAAGTAACTGGTCAAGCAGATGTACGTGAGACATTTGTAGTAGGTAAAGTTGGAACGATTGCAGGGTGTAAAGTTTCTGACGGTTCTATCACTAGAAACTCTAAAGCAAGACTTATCCGTGATGGTGTGGTGGTTTATGAAAGTAAAATCGCATCACTTAAACGTCATACAGAAGATGCTAAAGAAGTGAAAAATGGTTATGAGTGTGGAATCATGCTTGAAAACTTCAATGACATTAAAGAGGGCGACGTTATCGAGACCTATAAAGATGTTGAAGAACAAGTGGTAATGGACTAAGCTTTCATGACACAGGAAGAGATAAAAAGACACCGTGTTGAATCTGTCCTTAGGGAGATTATCCCTGAGGCACTAGGTACACTTGATGATGATCGTATAAATGGTTTGTCTGTGACAGCTGTGGTTTGTTCCAAGGGACGTAGTGATGCCAAAGTCTATATGGATAAGTCATTTCTAAATGAGAAAGAACAAGGTGAAGCTCTCAGACAACTACGTGTTGTCTCTGGCTATCTTTCAAACCATTGTAAACAGAGTGAAGGCTGGTTTAAAGCTCCTCGTTTTGTTTTTGAATTTGATGCACAACCTGAGCATCAGTCAAAGATGGAAGATCTTTTTAGACAGATAGCTTCACGTAAAAACGGCGATGAAAAAAGTGAAGAAAATACAGGGGACACTACAGATGAATCTTGAAGTACAAATAGAAAAAATCATCGAAGCAAATGGTGCAGCCCTCTATGACACTGAAATAGTCACAGAGTTTGATGAGACTATCTACCGTGTACTCATTACCAAAGTAGGTGGGGTAAAGTTAGATTTATGTGCAAATATTTCACATGAACTCTCACCTTTTTTAGATGTACACCCTCCTATGAGTCAAGCCTATAGGCTTGAGATATCCTCTCCAGGTATAGAGCGTAAACTTACTAAACAAGTACATTTTGAAAATGCTATCGGTGAAAAAGTGAAATTGAAACTTGGAGATGGAGATAAAGTAAAAGGTACACTAAAATCTGCAGATGCCAAGGGTATCGTACTTGAAACCAAAGCAGGTGAAGAGTCTTATAGTTATGCTGATTTAAATACGTGTAAAACGTATTTTGACTGGAATTAACGCGGTTTAGATTAACTTAAAGGAGTTGCTATGCAAGATGAATTTTATATGCAACTCGCCCTCGATAAAGCTTGGCAATACCAAGGGTTAACCTATCCAAATCCTGCGGTGGGAGCTGTGGTGGTTTGCAATGGGGCTATTGTTGCTATTGAAGCTCATCAAAAAGCAGGTACTTCTCATGCAGAAGTACTTGCATTGCTTTCAGCATATGAAGTAATGCAAAGGTCAAAAATAGATTTTGACCCTACAGATGCACAATCTGCACATGATTTTCTTTTACATTTACCTAAAAACTTTTTTTCTAACTGTACGATATTTGTGACACTTGAGCCATGTTCACACAGAGGAAAAACACCCTCTTGTGCATCATTGCTACAAAAATTAGCATTAAAAAAAATAGTTATTGGTATGAAAGACCCTATTGTTGGTCATGATAATGGCATAAGCATTGTAGGTCGGGGCATCCCTGCCCCGACAATCAAAATTGGTATATTGGAAGACGCCTGTAAAACACTGTTAGAACCTTTTCTAATATGGCAAGATCGTGCCTTTGTTCTTTTTAAAATAGCCCAAACGACCAACGGACGGATTGGGGGAGGGTACTTGAGTTCTAAGGCTTCTTTGAGACATGTGCATCAACTAAGAGAACGGTGTGATACTTTACTCATAGGGGGCAATACTGTACGGATAGATAGACCTACATTAGATTGCAGATTTACTGAGGCAAAAGCACCAAATGTTTGTATCTATAGTAAGGATGATGATTTTGATAAAGAGATTCCTTTGTTTTCTGTTCCTGATAGAAAGGTGAGCGTTACAGATAGTTTTGATTTTATGAACAAACCCTCTTTTGTCTTAGTTGAGGGTGGGGAAGGGATGCTTAATGCCTTAAAAGAGAAGATAGACTATTTGCTTATCTACCAAACACCTAAGCTCTCTACAAATACTTTAACCTATAATACTACAATGAATTTAGCATTTTTACATATAGAAAAAAATGATATAGATATGATGATATGGAGCAAAAACCTTGGGCATTGAAAAACTAACGAATAAGCAAGAAAAACAAGAAAAAATTGTAACGATGTTTGATGACATCGCATCTACCTATGACAAAGCAAACAGAGTTTTAAGTATGGGTATCGACATACAGTGGCGAAAACAAGGATGCAACAAAGCATTTGAGATTTTAAATAAAAAATCTTTAGGGCAAGTAACAGATGTTGCTACAGGCACAGGTGATTTACTGATATACTGGAAAGAGCAAGCTGAAAAAAATGATGTGACTATAGAAAAATATGTAGGGATAGACCCCTCTATAGGTATGCTTGAAGTAGCACGAGGCAAAGTAGACTTTGCAGAATTCATAGAGGGTAAAGCACAAGCACTCCCACTAGGAGATGAAGTCACAGATGTTATTTCTATCTCATATGGCATACGTAATGTTGTAGATAGAGTAGAAGCTCTACAAGAGTTTCACCGTGCATTAAAACCAAACGGTTTGGTAGTGATTTTAGAATTTACTAAACAAGATAGAAGTGGCATACTAGATAAAATAGTAGATTTTGGCATGAAAAATATCTTGCCACGAGTGGGTGGATTTATCTCTAAAAACTATGAAGCTTATAAATATTTACCTGACTCTATAGAAGAGTTTTTAACCACAAAGATGCTGAGTGAAGAACTAGAAAGTGTAGGGTTTGAGATGAAATATACAAAATCATTTTCTATGGGTATCTCAACACTTTTGGTCGCACAAAAGAAATAGTATGTCACAAAATATGATGAGTGTAAGTTCACTCAATACCAAGATAAAGTCTCTTCTTGAAGCTACTTTTATGCATACACTTGTAGAAGGTGAAGTAGCCTCTGTTACCTACCATACTTCTGGACATTTGTATTTCTCAATAAAAGATGATAAGAGTTCTATTAAGTGTGTGATGTGGCGTTCATCAGTAGCAAGAATGAAGTTTCATATAGAAAAAGGGATGCATATAGTTGTAGAAGGGTCTGTCTCAGTTTACACACCAAGAGGTGAATACCAGTTTCAAACCGTACGCATAGAGCCTTACGGGCAAGGTGCTTTGGCATTAGCCTATGAGCAACTTAAAAAGAAATTGAAAGAGAAAGGGTATTTTTCTAAAGAAAGAAAAAAGCCAATGCCTAAACATATTCAAAAAATAGCTTTGGTAACAGCTAAAGATTCTGCTGCCTTACATGATATGCTGAAGATTATAGAACATAGGTGGGGATCAATAGAGGTAGTGATTGTCGATACTTTGGTGCAAGGTGAACAAGCTGCTTCTCAAATAGCTAAAGCATTAAGATATGCAGACAGCATTCATGCAGATGTGGTTGTAGTCGGTCGTGGTGGTGGCTCAGCTGAAGATTTATGGGCATTTAACGAGGAAGTTGTGGCTGATGCATTGTTTAATATGAACACGCCTACTGTCTCAGCAGTAGGGCATGAAGTAGATGTCATGATAAGTGATTTTGTAGCAGACTTGCGTGCTCCTACACCAAGTGCAGCTATAGAGATGATACTTCCAGACAGTAGAGAAATTTTATATACACTCTCTGAACTTTCAGATAGATATAGATATATCATGGAGAATAAACTACAAACACTCAATAATAGACTTTTGCACGCTGATGAGGTACTACGTCGCTCTTCTCCTGTACGTAAGTTACAAGAAATCTATAATAACTTTATTGCACTAAGAGATGAATTTTCACGTATCATGACCTACAAGTTAGGGCGTTTTAGTGAAATGATGCCACAGAAAAAAGGACAATTGAAACAGTCTCTCTCGTTTATACTGGACCAAAAAGTACAAACTTTAGAATTTATACAAAAAAGTTTTGTCATGAGTAACCCCAAAAATCAATGTAAAATAGGATGGGCAAAAACCTCAGTTGATGGAAAAGTAATAGAATTATCTTCTTTAAAAAAAGATCAAACTTTTACTTTGGAAGATGAATTTACAAAAATAGAAGCTATTTGTATAGATAAATATTCATTTTAAATTGTACTGTGATATAATCTATGTGAATCCTAATAAAGGCAGATAAATTATGGATGTAAGATTAGATACTTTATCGCGTTTTATAAATGAGATGAATCAAAATGAATATATGGTATTTGGGGGAGTATTACTCTTTCTCTTCTTATTGATACACTTGTACTCTGTTAAAAAACAAAAGACAAAACTTCATGATACAGTCAAACAAAATGTAAAAATATTTCAAAAAGCTTTTGATAATGCAAAAGATGCCATGCTTATTCTCTCTGAGACACATGAAATCATATATGTAAATAAATCAATGATGGATTTACTGGTGCCAAAAGGAAAAACATTACCAGAAACACTTAAAAAAACGTATGAGATTTATATAAAAAGAGAATGGATACCTTTTACTGACTTTCTACAGAGGCAACATGAGAAGTTAGAAAAGGGTGTCTTAACATTTCCACAGATATTGTTTAGGGGGTCACAAAACCCTGACATAAAGATTAATTTACATTTGGATACGCTTTTAGTTGGTTCAAAAAAGTTTAACACTATTATCACTATACAAGATTTAAGCGATATGCAAAAACTTGATGATATAGCATTGAAGCATCAGCTTACAGCACTACCTAATCAAAAGAAAATGTTACAAGAATTACCAATATTGTTTTCTAAAATACATACTGAAAATAATAAAATAGCACTCATATTATTGAGCCTTGATAATTTCACTAAGTTACGGGCTATTATAGGTTTTGAAGATGCTAATGAGGTAATATTTAAATTATCTAAATATATCACTACGGTTGTTAGTGAGATGAATGTAAGTATATATCATACTTTTGACAACCATTTTTTACTTACTGTTTCTAATGTTGAATCAGTAGAGAAAGTTACAAAATTGGTACAAGGTATACAAGTAAAGTTAGCAACATTTTATACTATGGAAGATATTAATTTACATTTAACTGTCTCTTCTGGAATTGCACTCTATCCCGATAGTGGTTCTACAAGATCATTGTTAGATAATGCTTATAAAGCTCTTTCTCAAGCACAAAGTGAAGGTGACAATAGGATAGTTGTACATGATGAAAGTATTGACAAGGGTAAATTTGATGAACTTAGATTACACAATGATATGCAGGGTGCATTGACTAATGGAGAGTTTGAAGTGTATTACCAACCTATAGTCAGAACAGATATGCAAGAGGTTGTGGCAGCTGAGGCTCTTATACGATGGATACACCCAAAGTTAGGGTTTATACCACCTGATGTCTTTATTGGGCTTATGGAAAAAACAGGATTTATTATAAAGTTAGGTCAATATATACTTGAAGAAGTATTGAAACAGCAGAAGCGTTGGGAGCTGTTTAAGTTTAAAAACATAGAAGTTTCTATCAATGTTTCTATGGTAGAGATTGCTACTGGTATTTTTGTAGAACATGTAGCTAAGCAATTACAACACCATAAAATATTCCCTGAAAAGATTAAATTTGAAATTACAGAGGGCACGGCAATGATAGGTGAAGTGCAAACAGAAAAGTATTTTCATCAATTAAAGAAATTGGGAGTAGGTATATCGTTAGATGATTTTGGTACAGGATATACTTCCTTTACCTATCTTAAAAAGTTCCCTGCAGATATTTTAAAAATTGATAAAACGCTCATAGATGATATTTTGATCAATGAAGAAGATCAGCGTATCGTACATGCCATGATAGAACTAGGGCATAACATGGGTATGAAAGTAGTCGTTGAGGGGATAGAGACGAAAGAGATGGTTCAAATGGTTACTGCATTTGGTGCAGATTTTATACAAGGGTATTATTTTTCAAAACCATTACCAGTATTTGAATTTCAAAAATTACTTAGAGATGAAAAGGTAGGGAAATAGCCTACACGGGTCGCGTTGCTCCACCGTTTCGGTTTGTCCTCTCTTTGTTGTGGGATTACATCGAACCTATAAACGTGAAACTATTCATGTTTATTTACGGTTCTCCCAGCCTACGTGGCTACGCATTCGCTACGACCACTTCGGTTTCGACCCTAAAAACATGAAACTATGCATGTTTTCTTTACGGGTCTCACATCATACCTGGCATGCCTCCGCCCATTGGGGGCATTTCTGGGGCTTTTTCTTCTGATATGTCAGAGACAGTGGCTTCAGTAGTAAGAAGTAGTGATGCTACGGAAGTTGCATTTTGCAATGCAACACGCTCAACTTTAAGTGGGTCGATGATACCTGCTTCAAACATGTCTACATACTCCCCATTTGCTGCGTTAAATCCTAAGTTTGCATCTGTGCTGTTAGCAATTTTGTCAGCAACAACACCAGCATCAAAACCTGCATTTTCAGCGATTTGTTTCATGGGTGCAAACATCGCTCTTAATATAATTGCTGCTCCTACTGCTTCATCTTCTTTAAGGTCAAGAGTCACTGCTTGACTTGCTTTGATAAGTGCAGCTCCCCCACCAATGACGATACCTTCATCTACTGCAGCTTTTGTTGCAGAGAGTGCATCGTCTACTCTGTCTTTTTTCTCTTTCATTTCTGTTTCTGTTGCAGCTCCCACTTTGATGACTGCAACGCCACCAGAAAGCTTAGCAAGACGCTCTTGAAGTTTTTCTTTGTCATATTCACTAGAAGTTGACTCTATTTGTGTTCTTATCTCACCTACGCGAGCTACAACAGCTTCTTTGTCACCTTTACCATCTACGATGACAGTATTGTCTTTGTCTATCACGACACGTCCTGCTTGACCAAGGTCAGCGAGCGTTGCTTTTTCCAACGTAAGACCAAGCTCTTCAGTAATGAGTGTTGCACCTGTTAGTATAGCGATGTCTTTAAGCATCTCTTTTTTTCTGTCACCAAACCCTGGTGCTTTTACCGCGGTGATGTTCAAGACACCTTTGAGTTTATTGAGTACTAAAGTAGAGAGAGCTTCGCCTTCTATGTCATCTGCGATGATAAGTAGAGGTCTACCACTTTGCTGTACTTGTTCTAACATTGGTACCAAATCTTTTAAAGAGGTTACCTTTCCATCAGTTAAAAGGATAATAGGCGTTTCAAGTTCACAAGTCATTTTTTCTGTATTGGTTACAAAATACGGAGAGATGTATCCTCTGTCAAACTGCATACCTTCTACTACTTCTAGGTCATCATTGATACCTTTAGCCTCTTCTACTGTAATGACACCATCTTTGCCGACTCTGTCCATCGCTTCAGCGATAAGGTTCCCTATGGTTTCATCAGAATTAGCAGATATAGTTGCGACTTGAGCTATCTCTTTTTTGTCTTTGACCTCTTTTGAAATTTTTTGAAGTTCTTTTATGATGGCAGAACTTGCTTTGTCCATACCACGTTTCACCTCTATAGGGTTAGCACCTGCTGTAATGTTACGTAAACCCTCTTTGAAGATAGCATGGGCAAGTACAGTAGCCGTAGTTGTACCATCACCTGCTTCATCTGCAGTGTTTGATGCCACTTCTTTTACCAGTTGAGCACCCATATTTTCTAGCGTATCTTTAAGTTCTATCTCACGTGCTACTGAGACACCATCTTTTGTGATATGCGGTGCCCCATATGATTTTTGTATAAGCACATTACGACCTCTAGGTCCCATAGTAACTTTTACTGCATCTGCTAGTTTAGTCACACCTTCAAAAAGTCCAGATCTTGCTTTGTCTGAAAAATGTATTTCTTTTGCCATATTATTTCCTTGATTCTTATATCTTAGAGCGACTAGTCGCGTGAGCTTCCCGCTTAGGGAAACTTAGGGTTAACGTAGTTTTCAGAGCTTTGCTTTGAAAATGTCCTATTTATGTAAGAGTCCTAAGACTTCTTCACTTTTAAGTATAAGGTACTCGGTACCTTCAATAGTCACTTCCATACCTGAATAATTAGCAAAAACAACAGTATCATTTTCACTAATACCATCCTCTTTAGCATCAGGTCCAACTGAGATAACTTTTCCCTCAAGTGGTTTCTCTTTTGCAGTATCTGGAATGTATAGCCCAGAAGCGGTTTGGTTCGACTGTTCTTCACGTAGGACAAGTAGTCTGTCTTTTAATGGTTCAAATGCCATAGTAACTCCTTAATTATTTTTAATAATGGCATTGTAGTGATTTTTTGCAAAAATGTCAATAAGTTACTAATAATTATTTAATATATATGAGTCATATAGACTAAACTATAATTTTTTAAAAGTATTTTCCTCTTTTTCCTAAAAAACATTGACAATAAAGCTATCTTTAGATAAAATTCCGTCTCTTCACAATAAGTGGTAAGGTAGCTCAGCTGGTTAGAGCGCTGGTCTCATAAGCCGGAGGTCGGGGGTTCAAGTCCCCCTCTTACTACCACTTTTCACGAAACTTCAAATTTATATAAAATATAGTGTGATGCTCAATCAATACAAAACAAAGATAAATTCTAATATTTTTAAATATTTAATCTTAAATAATATAAAATATGTTATGCTTGTGTAGTATGTATTTACAGTACATGATTATAAACAAGAAAAAAGGAGTATGTCATGGTAAAAAAAATAGTAGCAGTACTTATCAGTACAGTAATCGGAAGTTCACTTTATGCAGGTAATTATGATATGGAAACAAAAGGTTTTCTAGGTCTTGAAGTTGGAGCAGCTACTGTTAATGGTGACAGGTCTGATGGATTTAAACATCAGGGTGATGCTGTTGAGTATGGTTTACGTTTTGGAGCCCAGTCAAACGAATGGAGAGCAACCTTTGCATTTGATTACTTTAATAGTACAGGTGATGATCAAAGTGTTGAAAAAGGGCTATTGATGGTAGACTATTTCTTATTTGAGGATACATCAAGTATGAAGTTTAGACCATTTGTTGGTGCAAATGTAGGATTAATAAATTATGAAAGTACTTTAGTTGACACTACTGATATTATATATGGTGGACAAGCTGGTGTTGTCGTTGCAGTAGGTGATAGTATAGATTTAGATTTAAGTTATAGATATTCGTTATCTAGTTCTGATATTGTAAATGATTTAGGTAGTATTGTTTTTGGTTTAAATTACCTCTACTAATAATTATATAAAAGGAATATAAGATGCGAAAAAATATTATACTGAGTTTTGTATTGCTACTGGTGATTGTACTTTTTACGGCATGTGGAACAGACCAAAAAGAAAACCCTCCTGCACCAGATGGTCCTTACTCATTTTTTGATGCGAGTACACCTTTAAAAATTACTAAGCCTAGTGTAGATGGAAATGGAACTATTATAGGTGGTGATTACAATATTACCGTAAGACTTCTAGAGTTTGATCTTGCTAAACAAGGAGAATCAATCCAAATGAAACCTTTTTCAACTACATATGGTTTTGTAACAGATACTGTAGTAGTAACAGATAAAAATGGTGAGGCAAAGTTTATTTATAATGCACCTACAGGAAGTGATTATAATGACATTATCGGTCAAGACATTACCGTGCAGGCTGTATATCTTGATAGTCTTGTTATAGGAACAACTACAGCGACAACAGGTCCCACGAAACCGAATATTTTATTGACACAGGATTTTGTCTTGCAATTTCGTTAAAATAGTATGGGTTATGTAGATTAACTTCTGCATGACTCAACTTAAATTCTACAATTTTTACTATAATCTCATAAATCATTTCAATTCTAGGTAAGCCCCATGATAGACTTAAAATACCTCCAAAATAACTTTGAAGAAGCCTCTTCTAAACTTCAAAAAAAAGCTGTAGATACTGCTACGTTAACTAGACTTCAGACACTTTTTCAAACACTTAAAGAAAAAAATGCAATACTTGAGTCTATGAAAGCTGAACAGAACAGCATGTCTAAACTTTTTGGGCAGTACAAACGTGAGGGTAAAGATATTACTGAGCTTAAAGCCAAAGTAGATGCTAACAAGGAGGCGATGGTACCTGTGCAGGAAAAAGCTAGAGAAGCAGAAGAAGCTCTTTTTTCTGTAGCTCTTGCTATGCCTAACTTTCCAGATGATTCTGTGCCAGAAGGTGCAGATGAAGATGACAATGTGGAACTTCGTAAAGTCCTTGAGCCTAAAGAGTTTAGCTTTAAACCTAAAGAACACTGGGAACTCTCAGAAATTAATGGCTGGATAGACTTTGAAAGAGGGGTTAAACTTGCGAAGTCCCGTTTTGCCATACTTAAAGGTGAAGCTTCACGTTTAGAAAGAGCATTGATAAACTTTTTTCTTGATAGTAACAGAGCTAAAGGTTTTGAAGAGTATTCGGTGCCATTCATAAATAATGCATCGATGCTTCAAGGTACAGGACAATTACCTAAATTTGAAGATGATTTATTTAAGATAGAAGATGAAGACTTGTATCTTATCCCTACAGCTGAAGTACCGTTGACCAATATGTATAATGATGAGATACTTACAGAAAAAGAGCTACCACTCCTCATGACAGGCTACACACCATGTTTTAGAAAAGAAGCAGGGTCTGCAGGACGAGATACTAGAGGCATCATACGTCAGCACCAGTTCAATAAAGTAGAAATGGTTGCCATAGCCCATCCAGAGAAGTCAGAAGAAGTATTTGAAATGATGGTAGACAATGCCTCAGATATACTTACTGCACTAGGACTACCACATAGAGTTGTAGAACTTTGTGGAGGAGACTTAGGTTTTTCTGCTGCTACCACTATAGATTTGGAAGTATGGCTTCCAGGACAAAACCAATATCGTGAGATATCTTCTATCTCTAACACCAGAGACTTCCAAGCAAGACGTGCAAAGATACGGTTTAAGGATGGGAAGAAAAATCGTTTTGTGCATACGCTTAATGGTTCAGCACTTGCAGTGGGTAGAACAATAGTTGCCATTATGGAGAACTATCAGAATGAAGATGGGAGTATTGAGATTCCTGAGGTGTTACATAAATATATGTAGGTCGGGGTATTCTTACCCCGACACATATTAGAATGATAGAAGTATTTGGTATACATAACTGTCGGGGTGAGGATACCCAGACCTACGCTCAAACCGTTTTCGAAGAATCACTATACCGTGACTTCAACTTCCCTTCCATACTCAAATAAGAATTTAATGCACCTATATACGCTCTAGCAGAGGCTAGCATGGTGTCTATGTTAAGTCCATGTCCTATGATGGCTGGTTCTCCGTTAAAAGAGACTTTAACTGTAACGGATGCTAATGCGTCTTTCCCTTTACTCACAGACTTTACTTTGTAGTCTAGCAACTGTCCAGTATACCCAGAGATACGGTCTACAGTTTTAAAGATGGCATCTATCGTACCTTCACCTATGCCTGCTTCTATGATTTCATTGTCATCTTTACGTATTTTAACCGCAGCAGAGGGTACACCGTTTGAACAGTCCATTAATTGTAATGAAACTAATTCATAGATTTGCTCGGATTTTGTCATCTCATTTGTGACTAAGGCTCTTAAATCGTCATCATATATCTCTTTCTTTTTGTCTGCTAAGATTTTGAAACGTTCAAAAGAAGCATTTAACTCATCATCGTTTAAAGTAAATCCTAATTTGGATAACTTATCTTTAAAAGCAGCACGTCCAGAGTGTTTCCCCAAGACTAACGTGTCATCTTTAATTAAGCCTATGCTTTCTGGTGTGATGATTTCGTAAGTCTCTTTGTTTTTTAACATACCATCTTGGTGTATGCCAGATTCATGAGCAAAAGCATTTTTACCGACGATGGCTTTGTTGGGTTGAGGTTCTATACCTGTAATGTTAGCTATCAACCTGCTAGAAGGATATATCTCTTTTGTGTTGATATTTGTGTCGTAGTTAGCAAAAACATCAGAACGTGTTTTTAAAGTCATGACTATCTCTTCCAACGCAGCATTACCTGCACGTTCACCCAAACCATTGATGGTACATTCTACTTGTCTGGCACCGTTGATAACCGCCTCTAGCGAGTTGGCAACCCCTAAACCTAAGTCGTTGTGATTGTGTACAGAGATGATGGCTCTATCACCTACATACTCACTCATCTCTTTGACCATAGCACCTATCTCAAAGGGAAGTCTAAATCCTACGGTATCTGGTAAGTTTATGGTTGTTGCACCTGCAGCTATGACTGCGTCAGATATTTCTTTCATAAATGACATGTCTGAACGTCCTGCATCTTCACATGAAAACTCTACATCCTCTACAAAGGTACGTGCATACTCTACTGCACGTACAGCTCTTTTGATGACTTCATCTGGCGTCATTTTTAACTTGTACTCCATGTGAATGCTTGATGTTGCTATGAAAGTATGTATACGTTTCATCTTCGCTTTAGCTATGGCTTCACCTGCTGCTTTAACATCTGCATCTGTAGCACGCGCTAAAGAACATACGGTGGAGTTTGTGACACGCTGTGCTATCTTGTCTATGGCATCAAAGTCACCAGGACTCGCTGCCGCAAAACCTGCTTCTATGATGTCTACACCCAAACGCTCTAACTGTGCAGCGATTTGGATTTTCTCTTCAGTGTTCATAGAAGCCCCAGGGCTTTGCTCACCGTCTCTTAATGTTGTGTCAAATATTAATATTGTGTCTTTTCTCATGTTGTTACCTTAATGTGTAAAAGCGATTTCGCTGTAAATTATCATATTTTACCTAAATTGAGATTAGGTTATTTAGAATAGTATAGTGTGTTGTTTTTAAAGTGGATAGTTAGACTATTAGAGTGCGAGCAGTAGCAGGAGAGAATTATCTTGTGTGAAAATAGTGTTTGTGTAAATGATTGTTTTCATAAAATTCTCCTATATGTTTTTGTAAGTATAACCAAAAGTGACAAAGAAGGCAAGATGAAAAAGGCAAATTTATGCCTTCTTATTATCTTCGTCTTCTTTTTCTTTAGCCTCTTCTTCTGCTAGTTCTGCATCAAAGGCTTCTCTTTGTGCTTTTGCCATGGCTTCAGATTTGGCTATTTTCTCACCATGTGCAAGACGGCTTTCCATGTTGTTCTCTATTTCAAAATCAGCGATGATAGAACGTACTTTTTTACCTTCTATCACTTCTACATCAAGGAGAACAGCTGTCATGTCCTCTATGGCTTGTGCGTATTGAGTGAGTGTTTTCTTGACAAACATATAACGTTCATTGAGTGTAGTACGGATGAAGTTGTCCATCTCTTCAGCCATTTTTTCACTATAATCAGTGCTAACTGCTCCCCCACCTAAAAATGAGTTAGAAGAACGAGAAAGTACCATGAGTCCTGCAACATCAGTCATGCCATAAACAGATATCATGTCTTTAAGTATGGCTGTGGCACGGTCAAGGTCATTTCCTGCACCTGTACTTATCTCTTTTATGAACACTTCTTCTGCTGCACGTCCTCCAAGAAGTACGTCTATCTCTGCCATGAGTTCATGTTTTTGTTTTAAAAATCTGTCTTCATCATCTGGAAGGTGTAGCGTATAACCCAATGCTCCAAGCCCTCTAGGGATGATGGAAACTTTTGTTACACGGGTAGCACCTTTTGTAAGCTCTGCCATAAGTGCATGTCCACTTTCATGGTATGCAACGATGCGTTTTTCGATTTCAGATATTTTACGGTTTTTCTTTTCTAAACCTACAAATGAACGCTCTATAGCTTCAAGTAAATCAGACTGGTCTATCTCTTTTTTGTTTGCACGTCCTGCTAACAATGCACCTTCGTTGATGATATTTGCTAGGTCAGCACCTGCTAGTCCTGCTGTTTGCTTGGCAACTACTGAAAGGTCTACTTTGCGAGAAAGCTTCACGCCTTTGGAGTGTACTTTTAAGATGGCTAAACGTCCATCAAAGTCAGGCTTGTCAACAAGTACTTGTCTATCAAAACGCCCAGCCCTAAGTAGGGCAGCATCTAGTATTTCTGGTCTGTTTGTAGCAGCTAGTACGATGACAGGGGTATCTGTACCAAAACCATCCATCTCTGCTAGGAGTTGGTTGAGTGTTTGTTCTCTCTCATCATTGCCACCCATTTGACCACCTGATGCTCTAGATTTACCGATGGCATCTATCTCATCTATAAATATGATGGATGGGGCTTCTTTTTTTGCTTGGGCAAAAAGGTCACGTACACGTGATGCACCAACCCCTACAAACATTTCGATGAAGCCTGAACCACTTACTGAGAAAAAGGGTACAGAAGCTTCACCTGCAACTGCTTTAGCAAGGAGTGTTTTACCAGTTCCTGGAGGGCCTACTAAAAGCAGACCTTTTGGTATCTTCGCTCCTAGTTCCATGTAGCGTTCTGGAAATTTAAGAAAATCAACGATTTCTTTTACTTCGTCTTTGGCTTCTTCTACTCCTTGCACATCTGAAAACTTTGTTTCAGGTTTTTCAGAGTTTATGAGTTTGTCGGCTTTACCAGCTCCAAGTATGCCACCACCCATACCTTTAGACATCTTTTTGGCAAGAAAAATCCAAATACCAAAGAAAATGAGAATAGGGAGAAGAGAACCTAGTAACTCAGTAAGAAACCCTCCACCCATGATACCTTCATAAGGTATCTTCTTCTCTTCTAAAAGAGGAATGAGGTCTTTGTCATATGTAGGTACATTTTGTGCAATAAAACGTGTTTTACGTCCATTTTCATCTGCAATAGCCTCTATAGTAGTAGGGGTGAGTTTAACAGACTTTATGTTGCCTTTTTCTATCTCAGCTTTGATTTCTGAGTACTTCACTGATTTAGTTTGTGTTGCAGGACTGTTGGCATTCATCATGTTCCCAAGTCCTTCACCTTCACCGATGAATGATTTAAATATCAAGATAATCACAATAGAAAAAATGGCAAACGCCAATAATGGGTTATTATTAAAAAAATTATTATTGTTATTATCTTGGTTGTTGTTATTTTGGTTAGCCATTATTTTGCTTCCTTTGTATAGACCAATGTAACCCATTCGTCTTTAAGTGTTCTTTTTTCTAGTTTTAAGTCTTTAAAGGACTCTTTTACTAGCTCTTCTTTTTTATCTAAGATACCTGAAAGTATGAGGTATCCACCTTCTTTTGTGGCAGCTTGCAACTCTTTTGCTATAAAACGCAACACATCCGCGATGATGTTTGCAATCACAACATCATAGGTATATTTTGTCTTATCGATGGAACCTTCCCATAAATTATCATAACTCTCTTCATTAAGTATAAAGTTCTCTTTACAACTCTCTACAGAAACAGGGTCTGTGTCACAAAGTTCCACTTTAGCACCTAGTTTTTTAGCTGCGAGTCCTAGTATGCCTGAACCACACCCAACATCTATGACACTATCATTTTCTTTGACATACTCAGAAATGGCTGTCAAACATGAAAATGTCGTAGCATGATGTCCCGAACCAAAGGCAAGGGCAGGGTCTATCTTGATGTTGATGAAATCAACTTTAGGTTCATACCAAGAAGGAAAAATATAAAACTTTCCTGCTTCTATAGGCTCTATAGAATTTTGGTAGGTTTTTATCCAGTCTTGGTTCTCTTTTTCTTCAAGTGTATAATCCATATCTATGTCGCCATTTAATGTACCTGCTAAGGATACAAGAGCATCTTTAACGAAAGTTAAATCAGATTCACTGCGTACCACGATTTTTTCATAAGCGATTTCTATACCACCCCCTGCAATATTTGCAACAAAGTCCGCGATGAACTCTACAAAGTCGTCTTTTAGTGTGATGGTTAGTTCATAGTACTTATCTTGCATTGGCAACTGTAAACGCTTCTTCTAAATCTAGCGTCCCTTCATAAAAAGCTTTCCCGACAATAGTACCATCTATACCAGCGTCTATAAGCCCGTTGATGTCTGTCATATCTTTGAGCCCACCACTTGCGATAGTCTCTAGTCCTGACGCTTCTTGTATTTTTTTGGTAAACTCTATGTTTACACCTGTCATCATACCATCACGTCCTACGTCCGTACAGATGATGGCTTGTACACCACAGGCTGCAAACTCTCTAGCTAAGTCTGTAGCCTTCATGTCAGAAGTCTCTGCCCAGCCTTCCACTGCTACCATGCCGTCTATGGCATCTATGCCTACTACTATGGGGTATTTGGCTGCCATCTCTTTGACGAACTGTGCATCTTTTACGGCTATGGAGCCTAAAATGAGTCTGTCAATCCCTAGTTCCAAGTACATTTTGATGGTCTCTTCATCACGTATGCCACCACCAAGTTCTAACTTTAGGTTACAGTTTTTACGTATTTGTTTTATCTGCTCTAGGTTTTCAGGCTTGCCTGCAAATGCACCGTTAAGGTCAACAAGATGTACCCACTCGCTTCCAAGTTCTTCAAACTTTTTAGCCACTTGCCAAGGCTCGTCAGAGTATATCTTTGCTGAGTCCATAAGTCCTTTGCTAAGTCTTACGGCTTTTCCGTCTTTGAGGTCGATTGCTGGTAGTATTGTCATTGTTATCCTTTGGTTCTGTAGGGTGTAGTCTCCGACTACACCGATTTAATCAATGTTTATATCTTCATATATTTTGAATCATATTTGACGGTGTAGTCAGGGACTACACCCTACAATTTTGCAAAATTTTCTATAATTTTAAGCCCATTCTCATGGCTTTTTTCTGGGTGTGGTTGTATGCCATAGATGTTTCCATTTTGTACAGCAGAGACAAACTCATAACCATAGTGTGTTTTCCCTATAGCGTATCTGTCATCACATACAGCATGAAATGAGTGTACAAAATAGAGATAAAAATCATCAGGAAGCCCTTTAAGTAAATCATTTCTCATTTCTAGTTTTTCATTTCTAATTTGGAATGTCTCATTCCACCCCATGTGTGGTACTTTAAGTGTATGGTCAAATTTGTTTTCATTAAATGCTACTACTTTCCCAGGTATGAGTCCTAGTCCTTGGGTGGAGCCAAACTCTTCTGAGCTTTCAAAAAGTAGTTGCATACCAAGACAAATACCAAGTAGTGGTTTCGCTGTTTTAGCATAGGCGATGACTGCTTCATCCATGCCATTGCTTTTTAGGTGTTCCATAGCATCACCATATGCACCGACACCGGGCAAGATGAGTTTGTCATATTGGCTAAGTTTTGAAGGGTCACTCTCAAGTGAAGCATCTGCACCTACTTTGTTAAAAGCATTGATGACGGAGGCTAGGTTGCCCATGTTGTAATCGACGATTCCAATCACGTTTGTATTCCTTTATAGGGGGAGGTTATTATTGTGATTATATCGAATCTTTCTTAGTGAGTTTAGAGTTTGACAATGATGCTCCCAAGAAGAGTCCTGCAAAGAAGATAAATAAAGTATTTGTAAATTGTTTCATTAACAGAGGTTCAGGTATAAATCCAATTAGAAAAACGATACCAATTAATAAACTAAGTTCTTTTAATTCGGGTTCTAAAATGCGGAGTTTAATAAATTGATAAAATATGGATATAAGCAAAAATAAGCCAATAATACCCCCTTGAACTAGGACATTGAGGTACTGGCTGTGAAAATGATATTTTGGTATAAAATTAATAATCTCATCTTCAAAACCATGGTTGTTTTTATATAAGGCGTCACTAGCGGCATCTGTAAAGTCTCCTACTCCTACGCCGATGAGTGGATTTTCTATAAAAATATCTGTAGCAACGCTATATGTAGCGAGACGAACGCCTAAACTAGTGCTTAAGTTTCCTTTTGTAATATTGATTATATCACTCTTTGCTGCGGCAACACGTATTTGAAATTTTTCACTGAACTGATATGCAGCGGTAAAGATTACAGTAATAAGTAAAATAGCAGTCAATATAGATTTAAAGTTGAATTTATAATGTAAGAAGACTGTAGCAAATATACCTACAATAAAGGATACTTGACCTGTTCTTCCATCATTAATAAATAAATTTCCACTGATAGTAATAAAAAAAAATAAAAGTACTAGTTTTTCTTGTATAGAGTAACGAAAAGAGAGTAGCCTATTAAGTAAGATTAGAGCTGTAACTGCTAAAAATATACTATAATCAATATGCATCATAAAAGGAGAAGGGTATTCTTTTCCATGATTATTAATAGTCCAAAATTCAAAAAACATACCGTATGAGAGTATCTCACTCACAATCATACCTAAGATAAAGGCACTAATAATAGAAAATATTTTATTTACCTTTACATTTAGAGCGATAGGGAAAATTGCTAACCAATAGAGATAAAGTAATTTTCCATCTAACCCAACATATAGGTTTCCTGTCCATAATAAAGAAAAAACAGTAAATAAGATGAATAGAATTATTGTTATTGCAAGATTAGATTTTTTTAAAATAAAGAACTGTTTTTTATACTCTCCTTGTACGACAAAGAGAAGAATAAGTATACCAATAAATAGATTATTTGTAGCTCTAGATAGCGGTAAGGTAAAGGCAAAAGTCAGAAGTAAATAATAATATATTTTTTCAAAATTTATGTTTTCACTAAATGTTGTAGCCACTAATATTCCTTGGTTAATCTTGTAGTTAACAATTTTAGTTCCTTTGGTTCTGTTAAGGATAAACTTCATGTGTGCATTTTTACGCTTATGAAATATTGGGGTAAATTATTACATTGATTATATCTAAAGAAGTTGAAATATGTTAAAATAACAAAATGTTGACAGGAAGTGTATATGAAAATAGCTATAGTAAAACTATCTGCAATGGGTGATATTATCCATGCGATGGTAGCACTTCAATACATCAAAATAGCTAATCCCACTTTGCAGGTAGACTGGATTGTGGAGCAAGGTTTTGCCTCTATTCTAGAAGGAAACCCTCATATAGACAACATTTTACATGTAAACCTAAAAGCCATTAAAAAAGATAAATTTAAACTTATAAAACAGATAAAACTTGTAAGGACGTATGCAAAGAACAACTATGATTTAGTGATAGATGCACAAGGATTACTCAAGTCCGCTGTTGTAGCAAAACTTTTAGGACAAAATAGAGCAGGGTTTTCGAAAAATTCGATACGTGAAGGGGTTGCGTCTTATTTTTACGGACAAACCGTAGCCATATCCTATGATGCCAACACCATAGACAGAAATGCAAAAGTGATGTCGGAACCGTTAGGTGTGAAGATTACAAAAGAGATGATACTAGAAAAAGAGCTATTTTTATTTTATGATGATGACGAGGTCTTATCAGAATTAAGTAGTAATAAAAAAAATATTATTTTTGTTATAGGCTCTACATGGGAGAGTCGTAACTACCCCAAAGAGAAGTTCTTGCAGGTGGCTGATGCTTTGGAGCAAAATGTACTTATAGCATGGGGAAATGAAGAAGAGAGAGAAAAAGCAGAGTGGATAGCATCACAATCACCTTTTGCTAAAGTATTACCTAAAATAAATCTTAATGCTTTAAAGGCCATCATAGGGAAATCTGATTTGCTCATAGGAAATGATACTGGCCCTACACACATGGCATGGGGTTTAAATGTGCCGTCCATCACTCTTTTTGGACCAACACCTACTAATCGTGTGTATGAGACAGCTATAAACAAAGTCTTAAAATCACCTTCAGTGGTGAACCATTATAAGTTAAATAAAAATGATTTTTCTATCAAAGAAATAGAGGTAGAAAGTATTGTGAAACTTGCAAGAGGACTTTTAGATGCTTGATTATATCTACTTGGGAGTTTATAAATTTTTTTCTGTAGTGTTAAAAGTCTTACCTGAGCGTCTCATTCGAAGTATGATGTATGGCATAGCTTGGCTTGCTTATACCTTGAGTACAAAACAACGTAACAGAATCACAGATAACCTACAGTTAGCATATGGAGATGTTTATACAAAAAAAGAACACAAAGAGATAGGGATACATGCCTTTATGAATTTACTAGATACCGTCTTTGGCATAGTGAAAAGAGATGGATTAGCAAAAGAAAAAGTTTTAGAAAATGTCACTTTTGAAGGTTGTGAGATCATTAAGAAGTACCAAGAAGAAGGTAAAAATTTCATACTCATTACCGGACATTATGGTAACTGGGAGTTACTCTCTCAAGCTATTGCTATAAAGTGCGAGCTTACTTTAGTGGGAGTGGGACGTAAAATAGACAGTGACATGATGGATGAGGTACTTAAAAAGAACAGAGAACAATTTAATGTTGAAATGGTCTATAAAAAAGGTGCATTAAAAGACTGCATGAAAGTCATCAAACAAGGTAAAGTAGTGGGTATTTTGACCGATCAAGCACTACGTAAAAACCAATCCATTGATGTCACGTTTTTTAATGTAAAAGCAACCCATACCCCATTGGCATCCATACTTTCTAGAAAGTTTGATCTAGACTTGGTACCTGCATATATTTCGACAGATGATTATCAAAATTATACAGTTAAAATTTATGAGCCTATTAAGAGTATAAAAACAGATAATCAAGAGGAAGACTTAGCTATACTTACGCAGCTACAAGCAGATATTATGGAAAATCTAATTAGAGAAAATCCCAAGCAATGGTTTTGGATGCATCGTAGGTGGAAATAGATTAACATTTAGTATTTGATTGAAGCTAGTGGGAATTATATTGCTACTAAATTCGATAAGATTTAACTGATTAACAAATGATTCATGCTTAGATAGATCAGAGGAGAAAGTTAGGTGAAATTTGAAGTATCAAATACTATAAATACAAAATTAATACAAGATATTAAATCTTATTTTGATGAATCAAAATGTAGTATATGGGATAAAAGAAATAAAATAAAAATAATTTCATTTGCTAATTCTGAACTTACTATAAAATCTTTTAAAATCCCACACTTAATTAATAAAATAGCTTATACTTTTTTACGTGAATCTAAAGCAGAGAGGTCATATAGAAATAGTCTTCAGATTTTAGAATTTGTACCTAATCCCATAGGTTATGCAGAATTTTTCAAATATGGCTTACTTCATGATACTTATTTTGTATGTGAAAAATATGATTATGATTTTACAATACGTGAACCATTGACGCAAAATAACTTTGAAGATAAAGAAAATGTGTTGAAACAATTTGCTCATTTTACACATGAATTACATAGAAAAGGTGTTGAACATCTAGATTATTCTCCTGGAAATATATTGGTAAAAAAGATTGATGAACTTGACTATGAATTTAAAATTATTGATGTGAATAGAATGAAGTTTAGAAAATTTACTAAACAAGAATGTCTTGAGAATTTTTCAAAACTTTGGACATATGATGATAATCTTAAAATCATAGTAACAGAATATGCCAAGTTGATCAATATGGACACACAGGAAGCATATGAAATTGTGCTAAACGCTTCACAAAAGCATAAAGATAAAAAGAATTTAAAAAAGAAACTTTTAAAATATGTACGTAGCAATAAAATAAAGCGTGAAAATATTAAAGTGATTCAAGAAAAGTTAAAATCAATATCTGTTGTCATTATGGTTCGTAATGCAGAGGAGACACTTGCGGAGTGTTTAGATGCATTAATCCTTTTTAGTGAAGTGATTATATATCTTAATGATTCTACGGATATGACTAAAAATATTGCAAAAAAATATACTAATGTTAAAATAATTGAAGGAGAATTTTCAGGATTTGGAATGACAAAAAATATTGCAGCAAGTTATAGTAGTAATAACTGGATTTTATCGTTAGACAGTGATGAAATAATGAATTCAGAATTACTTAATGAAATTGCACATATTGATTTTACAAATTTAGTGAGAGTTTATAAATTAAAACGGGACAATTATTTTCTTGGACACAAGACACAATCATGTGATACCATTATACGTATATATAATAAAACATTTACACAATTTAATGACAATAATGTACATGAAAAAGTATATATACCTACAAATGCACAAGTTGTAAAATTAACGAATAGTTTTAAGCACTTAAATATTACAAATATAAATCAAACATTGACAAAAATGATACAGTATACAGATTTAAGTTCTGAAAATAAAAAAACGTGCTTTTTTAGTGTCGTATTAGCAAAGTCATTGTTTGCTTTCATAAAAACATATTTTTTAAAAGGCAATATTTTAAAGGGATGGGTAGGATTTACATTGGGAGTAAATGCGGCAAATCGGCGTTACTATAAGTATATAAAACAATTTATTAATTGTAAAAATAACTTATAGCTTCCAATAATTTAAATCTTTTCGAAGTTTTATATTTCTAATTATATTGTATGGTTTTCTCTTTTTGGGAAGATTATCACCTCTAAGCATTTCTTCTACAGCATTAATAATTCTTTGACTAGATAGACCATCTATGTATGGATGTACTTTTTGAATAAAGGATTGTATGGATTTTTGATGGATTGTTGCCTGATCCAGTGTTTCAATAATAGTTTGTTCTAGCCTGCTTATATCCTCCACATTAATTAAGATATTTTCTTCATTATTAGTTTGAAAAGTAATTACAGGTTTTAATTGGGTTAGAAACTCATAAATAATAGATGAAGTATCGCATAGCATGATATCAGCTTTTTGAAGAGTGTTAATCACTTCTGTAGAATTAATAAAAGTAACATTATCGTAGATAAGTGATTTATAAAGGCTTACAATATCCTTTGGCATCTTTGGGTGTAGTGTAATATACCATTGAAAATCATATTTTTCTATCATTTTCTTCATGAAAGGAAATAGTATTTTAGCCTTAGAAAATCTTGGGCTAAAGGTAGACGCAAAAAATATTGTTTTTTGTTGAAAGGAAGCTATTTTTTTTATAAAGAGCGGGTCAAGCTTAGACCACCCTGTTTCAACGACTGAAAAATTTTTATATTTTTTTGCAAGGTTTTGAAATATTTTTGTACTTTCTGAACCTTGTGTGCAGTATAAGTCAAACATCTCTCTGATAATATAGTGGTATAGTTGTCCATTTTTTTTAGCTTTTGTGCTAGGTAAGCCATGAAAAACTTGTACTTTGAGTCCAGGTATAAATGACGGTACGACATTTCCTGGAACTAATACAGCATCAGGATTATAATCAATTACTGACTTTATCGTCTCAAGTCTTATTTCATCGGGCAATAAAAACTCTTCCGTTATCTCACTCCCATAGAGAAACCATTTTATATCATCACCACGTTCTAAAATGACACTTTGTATAGGTCGAAGTACAGGGTAGCTATAATCTTGTGAAATAAAAAAAAGATATCTTCGCTTACTCTGTTGCACATTTTTATCCTAGGAATTTATTAAAAGTAGAATATCATAATTATGGTTAGGATATAATCTTTTATATTATTTTAAAGAGGGTAAACATGCAAGAGCCATTTATATGGGATAGTAACTCAGACCAACCTTATCCACTTAAAGATAAAGTATATAAACAAAAAATCAGACAAAAAAATATAGGGAGCTATATTTCACTACTTTTAACTAATATAGTACTATTCCCTATAACACTACTTAGTATGTATTTTATGAGAGGACATAATGAGGCGTCTAAGAGCTTTTATGGGATGGGTGTTGACCTAGACAAGGGTACTGTGCAAAAGGAGCTTATAGATGAACTTGGAGTCAAGTATCTTTTAGTACGTATGCCACTATGGCAGATGGATAGAATAGAAGAGTATGTAGCATTTGCTAAATCATTTGGTTCTGGCAAACACATACTACTCAACATACTACAAGATAGAGAGCATATTGAAGATAAGGGATTGTTAAAAAAAGATATAGAGACTATTTTTGATAAGTTTGGCTCTTTTGTGATGGAGTACCAAATAGGAAATGCTATTAACCGTACAAAATGGGGATTTTTTTCTATGGATGAGTACTTGAAATGGTATGAAGTTATCCAAAAAGTAAGAGACAAGAAGTATCCTCATCTTAAGCTCATAGGCTCCTCAGTGATTGACTTCGAGTATCACTATACAATACGCACACTATTTAACTTTTTTAAAGTTAAATATGACATATTTTCTTCGTTACTCTATGTAGACAGAAGAGGTAGCCCATATAACAAACAAATGCTTATCTTTGATATGAAAAACAAAATAAAAATGCTTTATGCGATGGTGAAACTTTCCCCCAAAACAAGTAATGATATCTACATCACTGAGGTGAATTGGCCCTTGTCAAATACTGCACCTTATGCACCTACGTCAGAAGTTGAGTGCGTGAGTGAAGAAAAATATAGTCAGTATATGCAAGACTATTATGCTATAGCTAAAGAGAGTAAAAAGATACAAAGAGTCTACTGGCATCAACTTATTGCAGCAGGATATGGACTGGTTGATGACAGAGAGGGGAAATTACGTAAAACTCCCGCATTTGAACAGTATAAAAGGATGATTAAACATGAAAATAGCGAGTAAATTATTAAAGTACTATCTAGCGATGATACTTCTCTTTTTTGTAGGTAGACTAGCCTTACTCCTTTGGCAGTATGATAGGTTTGAACATACAGATGTCAACTTCTGGTTAAGTTTTCTGTATGGTTTAAAGATGGACACGATGGTAGCCTCGATGTTACTTATCATCCCACTTATTATATTGACTTTTACGCCTACAAATATGGCTAAAGTGGCAAATGCTTTTTTACGACTCTATTTTGTGACTGTTTTTGCTTTTCTCATTTACATGGAAAACGCAACCTTTCCCTTTTTCAGTCAATATGACGTGCGTCCAAACTTCAAGTTTGTGGAGTATTTAGAGTACCCCATAGAAGTATTTAATATGCTGATTGCGGACTTTAAGTTGCCACTGTCTATAGCTTTTGCGATGATAGCTATTTTTGTATGGCTATTTATGAAGTTTACAAAAGAGAGTTTTACGGAAGTATTTAATCTTCCACTTCTAAAACGAATGGTATGGTTCATCCCCCTAGGAGTCCTCTTATTTATAGGAATACGCTCTTCATTTGGACACAGACCTGCAAATATTTCTGATGCTATGTATTCGACTAATCGTATCGTTAATGAAATTACTAAAAACTCTTTGTATTCAGTAGGATATTCTATCTATGCAAATAAACGTTATGCCGCTAAGGCGATTAAGCTCTATGGGGAAATGTCTACACAAGAAGCGATAAAGCGTATTGATACTGTGCTGGCTATTGAGGGTAATGATCTAAATAACACTTCACCCTTTACAAGAATAGAAAGAACACATTTTAAAACCCCAAAAAAGAAGAACTTGGTCATTTTTTTACAGGAAAGTTTAGGGTATCAATTTGTTACTGAGAAAAATACACCATACTTACTTGCATTAAAAGAAGAGAGTTTATGGTTTTCTGATGCTTATTCCAATGGTACGAGGTCTGTTAGAGGTATAGCTGGTATAACATCGGGGTTTTTGGCAGTTCCTGGTAAAGGTGTAGTCAAACGTTCTAAATCTCAAAGTGACTTTTTTACTTTTGCATCACTACTCAAGCCTTTAGGCTATCACACAATGTTTCTTTATGGGGGAGAAGCACGGTTTGACAACATGCGTTCATGGTTTTTGGGAAATGGCTTTGATGAAATTGTAGAGCAAAAAGACTATAAAAACCCAGCGTATGTAGCCACATGGGGAGTAAGTGATGAAGACTTGGTAAAAAAAGGAAATGAAAAGTTCTCAGCACTTTATACTAAGGGGAAACCGTTTGCAGCACTGATGTTTTCCTCTTCAAACCATAGTCCTTTTGACATACCTTCTGGACGTATTGATGAAATAAAAAAGGGTGAAAACTGTGTTGAAAATGCCATTAAATATGCAGACTATGCCATAGGTGAATTTTTTAAAGAAGCCAAGAAATTGCCATACTATAAAGATACCATATTTGTAGTCATCGCAGACCATAACATACGTGTATATGGCGAGGATGTAGTCCCCGTCAATATGTTCCATATCCCAGCACTTATACTAGGAGAAGGAGTTGAAACAAGAGAATATACTAACCTTGTTTCCCAACCTGATGTACTTGCTACTGCATTGGATTATTTAGGAAAAGATTTAAGCTATCCTATTTTAGGAAAGTCTGTTTTTTCGGATAGTAAAAAAGATGTAAGCTTGATGCAGTTCAATGAAAATTATGCACTAAGAGTAGGGGACAAGGTCGCCGTTGTTAGACCTAGGGCAAAAGCACAAACGTTTCAGTACATTAATAGGCATTTGGTTGAAGTAGCACATGATGATGAACTAGAAAAGAATGCTTTGGCTTTTGTGATAGGGTTAAACTATTTATATGATAAGCAGTTGTTTCGTTAAGTTTAAGCTAATACAGTAGTATGAGTTAGCATGAAATCTTTACATGATTGAATAGAGTCAAAAGAATAAGAAGCACCATAAAGAGTGATATTTGTGATAGCAATACTATGTGATACATGACTATTAATAGCTAAGTCAATGTCACTTTGTTTATCTCCAATAAGCCATGAGTTTTCAAGCTCTATGGGGTATTTTTTTAAAAGATTATCAATCATGCCAGTCTTGGGTTTTCTGCAGTTACAGTTTTCTTCAGGTGCATGCGGACAGTATTGTACTTCTTGTATGTGAATATCTTTTTCTTTAAAACTATTAAGCATATACGTTGTAAGTACTTGAAAATCTTCCAAACTATAATATCCCCTCCCAATGCCTGATTGATTGGTGACAATAAATAAGATATAACCCTTTTTGGTAAAGAGTCTAAGAAGTTCAAAAATACCTTGCGTAAATACAAAATCATCTATTTTGTAGACATAGCCATGGTCGATATTTATCACGCCATCACGGTCGAGAAAGAGTGCTTTTTGTTTTTTCATCTTGCCCCATTACGAAAAAGAACAGTTTTTATTGTTTTGATGAGGATAACCAAATCCATCCAGAGATTCCAGTTACGTATATACCAAATATCAATGTTCACTCTTGATTTAAAGTCTATGTCATTACGTCCACTGACTTGCCATAGCCCTGTGATACCAGGTTTAACAGCGAGAATGGCATCACGATATTCCCCAATTTTGTTATCTTCATCTAACATATAAGGTCGAGGTCCTATAAAGCTCATCTCATTTTTTAGGACATTAAAAATTTGAGGCAGTTCATCTAAAGAGGTTTTTCGTAGTAGATGACCAAGTTTTGTTACTCTTGGATCATTTTTATACTTATGATACTTTTGATAGTAGTTCACTTCCTCAGGATTTTGTTTGAGATACTCTTCTAATAACTCCGAACTATTTTCATACATTGTTCTAAATTTATAACATACAAAAATTTCGCCATTCTTGCCTAATCTTTTTTGGGAAAAGATTATACTGGAGTTTGGCTCTGTTTGTTTGAGCCTAAGTGAAATTAAAAGTATAATGGGTATGAGAATAGGGGAAATAAGTACAAAAAGTATAAAGTCGGAAATATTTTTCATTAATAGTCGATAGTTACTTTTGAGCCGATTACTAAATACAATAAGGTTTGTACGGGTATTAGAAAGTTCATAAATGTGTGAATGTGTGAGGTTATAATCATTCATTAAAGGTACAAAAATGATTTCATGTTTACTTTTAATTTCGGATGAAATAATTTTACGTAAGGAGTTTGCATCGTTATTTTTAGAATTAATGAAAACAGTGTCAGGGTCTTCATTTAGCTTGGGTTTGACATATCCTAAGTAAGGGTTAGAATATATTTCTGTCATTAAAAAAGGGTCATTACCATAAACTTTTGCTTTTTTTTGCCATAACCCAAAGGAATAGAGCACTTTTTTACTTATATTTTTGGCAAGAGGTATGAGTAACATCATAAATACAAAAGAGAGTCCTAAAACCAAGCGAGAGTAGTCTGTTATCATTTTCGTCATTGCCAAATAGGCAAATACCAAAATCGCAGAGAAGATGAGTACTTTAATGATGAGTCTACTTTCATGCCAAAAATCATACCTGTAAGTGTAAATACCCTCGTAGGTCAATAAAATAATAACAATGATATATAAAGGGTAAAATGTGAGATATTTGAAATAACTTATATCATGATTTTCTAAAATACTTAAAGATTCACGTATAATGAAAGCTACATAAATAGCGAGTATAATCATCAAGATATCACAAAGAATAAAAATAATTTTAGATATGATGTTTTTCATACTGTCCTAACTTGTGATATAATTGAGTAAGTGTACTAATTTAGTATTGAATAGTTGCTTTTCCCTCAAGTAAAGTTACAGTTGATTCTTTGGTACCATCTACATGATGAACTCGTAAAATAGCACTTTCTGAGCTTTTAACTATTTTATCACCAGAGGATACAGTGTATTGTTCTGAGATAACCATTTCTTGGTCGGGTGCTGAGCTTTCTCCACCACCACATCCGATTAAAATAATGAGTGCTGAGATATAAGTAAATATTTTTTTCATTTCAATCCTTAAAATCTAATACCATCATTAGGTATTTCTGTTTCAAATTCAACAGTATTTTCTGCTTCATTAATATCTATAGATATGATATCTTCACTTCCCACAAGTGTGTAGGAAAATGCACCTAGTGCTGTGTTAAATGGTTTGTATGGTGAGAGGAGTGCATCTAGCCATACATTGGCCATTTTTTTATAACCTGTACTGTTTGGATGGGTATTATCAGCATAGTCAGCAGGCGCTAGAGCACTTTTATTATACATATCAACCAAGGTTACGATATCCCCAGTTTGCCTACGGAATGAAATGAGTGAACTTAGTTTTTTATTAAATGCTGCTATGATAGGATCATGTACCTCTCTGTCAATAATTAAAGCAACCAACACCGTTACTTTATGGTTTGTGTCTCTTTCGTATTGGTCTATTTCGTTGAGTATAGATTCTACGCCCCTCGTGGAAGTAGAGTGGTCATTTGTACCAATGTGGAGTAAAACAATATCAGGTTGACTGTTAAGCATATATCCGTACACTCTTTCTGCAATTTGGTAACTGCTCCATCCGGGATGTCCTTCATTGTCGATATCAAATGGAGGAGTAATAGTAGAGCCTGCTTTTTGTGAACCGACAAAATCAGCATTATATTTTGCATCCTGTAACATATACCACAAATGACTTCGATAAGCTTCTCGAGTAGAAGTTGGACGTGTGTCACCATATCTTGAGTCATAGGTGATAGAGTCGCCTAAAAGCATTATTTTAGTTGGTGCTGCATATAGTATTGATGTACTCCATATGAACAATGTAAATAGTAGAAGAGTGTGTTTGTATAGTTTCATAATGAATATTTACTCCCAGTAAGATAAATAAAATTCTGTAATTATACTCTTTTTTTATTAAGGATATATTGCGTATAAGCACAAGACGGGAGGAGAGAATGGTAATAGTGCTAAAGAATTATTAGATATAATTTTTGTATTTTTTGTCATAAGATATGAGATATGTGACAGGATAATTTTTGACTAAGGGTGTCAATGTCTTTACCACATGAACCATATCGTTTTGATATACAGGGCTTGAGAGCTATAGCTGTGCTGTCAGTTGTTATTTTTCATATTAACCCGATGTTACTACCTGGAGGTTACATTGGGGTAGATATTTTTTTCCTTATCTCTGGGTATTTGATTATGGGGTTTATTTGGAGAGATCTAAAACACAATAGTTTTAACCTTTTACGATTTTATACAAAAAGAATTTATCGGCTATTTCCAGCACTGTTTGCCATGGTAATCGTGAGTACGATAGCAGCATATTATATTTTACTCCCTAATGAGAGTGAAATTTATTTAAAGAGTATGTTATCAATACTGTTTTATTTTTCTAACTTTTATTTTTATACTGAGGCAGATTATTTTAATGATGCTATGGCATTTTATCCATTATTGCATACATGGTCATTGTCAGTTGAAGAGCAATTTTATATGCTTTTTCCACTTATCTTAATATGGATTTATACTAAACAAAAGAAGTTTATCTTCATGTGGTTGGTTTGGATTGCATTATTATCATTGGTATTAAGTCAGTGGTATGTACATGCTGATGCATCTTTTGCTTTTTTTGCATCACCCACTAGATTTTTTCAATTTATCATGGGCGGTATAATAGCTATTGTCCTACAAAGGAGTAACCCATCAAAAAACCTAGGAGATATAGGCGTAATAAGTGGACTTGTACTTATAGTAATTTCACTTTATACATATAGTGAGAAAACACTTTTCCCTGGACTAAATGCATTATTGCCTTCTGTAGGTACTGGACTTGTTCTTTATTTTGGCGTACAATCATACTATAGTAAGTTTGTGTTAGAAAACAAGGTTGTCGATATGATTGGTAATGCATCATATTCTATTTATTTATGGCATTGGCCACTTATCGTATTTTATAAACTAAAAGTGAGCCCAAACTTATCAGTGAATGAACAGGGGCTATTGTTTCTTTTATCTATTTTTTTGGGGATTCTTAGCTGGTACTTTATAGAGAATAAATTTAGAAAAAAAGACATCAGCAACGTAAACCTAAAACCTATAGGGAAGGTACTACTTATAAGTGTTGTTACTATGCTCTTTAGTTTTGTAATTTTTAAAGTATATCCTTATGAAAACTTGAGGTATTTAAAGAAAGCCAATGAATATTTAAAATATGATGCAAGTAAATTTAGAGCAGGGTCATGTTTTTTAACAAGTAAATTTAATGATGTTAAGTTTTATGATGAATCATTATGTGTCACGCATGTTAAGGGAAAGAAAAACTATTTGTTATTTGGAGACAGTCATGCGGCACATTATTATAGTGCATTGGAAGAATTGATGCAAGATGATGAAACACTTACACAAGTTACATCATCAGGATGTAGCCCTATTTTACCATATAGTGGAGCAAAACGCTGTGCGGGTTTAAATAAGTGGGCATATGAAGAGCTCATTCAAGAAAAATATTTTGATACTATTATTTTATCAGGTAACTGGAGATTGGAAAATAAAAAGAATTTTCAATATTCACTGGAACAACTTTTAAAGCATACAGATAAAGTGGTTGTACTAGGAGCTTCTATGGAGTATAAGCAGTCATTACCAAGATTACTATTAAATCTGAAAAATACTGAAGATAGTACACAAATCTATAAGTATGGAGGTTCCTATCCAACATTTTTGAAAATAGATAAGATGATTAAAAGTTATGTGACTATGGATAACGCGATATATATTTCAACATTAGATAAATTATGCTCGAATAAAGGATGTACCACGATTACACCCAATGGTGTACCCATTAATTTTGATAATGGACATTTGTCTCATGATGGTGCAATGTATATATTAAAGCAGATTGAGCAAGATATTTTTGATAGATAATTAGTTGTTATTTTAATAGATACTTCACTGAAGATTAGATATGATTTGAGATATTTAATAGCAGTAATTATTTGCTGTTTTAAATATAAATAAATAGAGTGCAGGATGTAACAAGAATGAAAGTATTATTTACCTGTGGCGATAGACCACTAATGGCTAGAAATAAATATTATAGAAATTTATTAAAAGAAAAGTATGACTATACTGAATGTGTTTCTCATGGTAGTTCTTATGCAAAAAGACTACCAAGTATTTTTGCAAGACTTCCCTTTAAACTATGGAATAAAGATGTTATTTTTGTAAGTTACATGGGGTACTTCTTAGTGATATTTATACGTTTATTTTCTAAGAAACCTATTGTATTTGATTATTATGTATCACTCCATGAAATGATGTGTGGAGATAGAAACTTATTTCCTGCGGACAGTTGGCGAGGAAAGTTTACTTTTTGGTTAGACAAGAAGTCTTTAGAGTTAGCAGATCATATTATAGTAGATACAACACCACTTATAGACGGAGCAGTGAATACTTATGGTATAGATAGAAATAAGTTCATGAGACTTCCTGTTGCTGTGAATGAAGAGATGATACATTCAGTAGATGTACCTCGACACAAAGAAGTGTTTACTTTGGTGTATATGGGATCTTACATACCTTTTCATGGTGTAGATAGAGTGATGTATGCAGCTAAGATACTACAAGATAAAGGTGTAAAAGTACATTTTCTAATGCTAGGAGATGGACAGACCTTTAAGTCAAATACTCAATTGGCTAAAGACCTAGAACTAAAGAATGTAGAGTTTATCTCGTATGTTTCTATGGAGGAACTTAATGTATATTACAATGCATCTGATGTGACATTAGGAGCATTCTCCGGAAGTGACCGATCTAAAATGTTTATAACCAACAAAGCATACGAATCGTTTGCTGTAGGTAAACCACATTTGACAGTAGAAAATAATGCACTTAATGAGCTCTTTACCGATAACAAAGATATATTCTACATACAAGAGCCTACAGCGGAAGCCTTAGCACAAAGAATCATCGAAATAAAAGAAGATACAGCACTCTGCGAAAGTGTGGCTAAAAATGCCTTAAAACTTTATCAAGATACATTGAGTAATGAACGTGTGACAGAGATGTTAGAAGCACAAATCTTAAGTAAATTTTCTTAAGATATTGCTTTAGGATAAAGTGCCGTAGCTATAGTATCTTCTGGTTTATAAAGTTCATCTGTATAAGCTAAAAGTAAAAATGGCTCTTCTTGCGTATTGATAAATGCATGCGCTACATTCGGAGGAATAACTATAGTTTTTGGTATATCCGCAGATAATGTAATAATGATAGTTTCTTTCGTATCCATATCCATCAGTTTTAAATCTGCTTGACCTTGAAGTAGGGTAAACCATTCGGTGGCTTTATCATGATAGTGGTCACCTCTTACTTGTTTGATACCCGAAGCATAAGTAAGATAGATCTCTCCCGTATGCTGAGGTAAACCTTCTTCATGACCATCTATTACTTTCATAAACCAACCACGGGTATCACCAAGCTTTTTACGTTCGATAATGCTTATCTTATCTTGTAGGCTCATGTATTAAAAGTTATCCGCTACAATGTCTCTACCTGTCAGTACACATTGATCAGTCCAAAGGTATTCCCATTTTCCAAATCTACCGACGCCATAAATATTGAGGGATGCTAAGTAGTCTAATACTACTTGTCTATCGGCCTCCATTCCTTCATAGAAAATAATATTTCCATAAGGGAGTATTCTCGCATCTTTGACAACAATATCAGCTCTTTCAAAAAGTCCCATTTTGATACCTCTTGAAATAATGTCTTCTATGAGTACATCTCCTTCTAATGGTAAAGCTTTTCTGTCCGAGAAGTATACTTCAAACTGAACAGAAGAACAGCCCTTAGGTGCATTGTCTGGAGACTTTATACTAGGGGAATAGCACCTTGCAGGTAAGAACTCTTCATCATAGATATAGTACCAAAGATGTTCTGCAAGGTTAGGTTTATTAAAACCTAGCGAGACTATGGCTACAGAAGAAGGTAGGAGCTTCTCACTTGCCTCTATAACATTCTTAGGTACATCGGGCAACAACGTAATCATATGAGGAATGGGTAAACTAGAAACTAGATTTTCATAGTTTTCTATACTACCATCTGAGAAAGTGATTTCTTTTGTTTCAGGATTAACAACCTTAGCTTCTTTGTTTAGTTCTATTGTACATTCTTTCCTCATGGTGGTTAAGAAGCTTTTATATCCACCTTTTTTAGGGTATCTCATCTCTTTGGCATAGTAGGCATTTGGTATATCTGTGGTAAATGAACCGCGTAACACCTCTTCTATATTAGGCTGAGATAGTCTTGTCCCTACCCATGTTGTAGAAAGATCTTTGGCATCCATAGTCCAATATTTTCTTGTATATCTCATAGGAAACTTTTCTGCAAAGTAGTCTCCATATTGTGCACGTAACCAAGATTCGTAGTTAGTTATTGTATGTTCTTTATCTGCATTCTTAATAAAATCAGTGATAATTTTTACTTTTGTTTCAGTAGGAAGAGGGAAAAGATTGTTTTGAGCAGGGTGTTTTACCCAGCATCCTTCATAGTAGTTAGATGCCTCAGGTGCATGTTTATGGTAAGGTGTTTCACCATACATAAGTTTTTGTACATATTCATCACTTGCAAAAGAGAGGTGTACTGACTTGTCAAACCTAAATCCATCTAGTGTAAAGTTTCCACAGAGTCCACCCCACTCACTATCTTTTTCATAGACAGTCGCATCAATATTTTTTAATCCTAAGTGATAGGCAGCAGAAATCCCTGAAATCCCTGCACCTAATACAATTGTTTTATTACTCATTATTTTCCCTTTAACTTTTACTTACATTTTTTATGGCATTTTCTAATGAAGTATTTTGTTTCCATCCTGGTATAGGTTTACCTTTATCCCACGGATACATGACTTCTCTTTCTCTATATGGACGCTCACCCCAGGTAATATCAAGTACCGTATTTGTGGCTTTTTCATAGACGTTGGCTAACTCTTTAAGAGGCATTCGTTCTGATGAATTGACTGCATACACTTCTCCTGTATACGTGAAATTCTTATCATTTTTTAAATGATGTATCATTAAAATATAGGCTTCTGCAATGTCTTCGATATAGCTGATATCGATGATTTGATCTCCTGGAGACATACCTAGGTGCTCCCCTGATTCTCCTAGGGCTTTCCAAAGATTAAATACTTTTTTACGTGTATCTCCTTCTCCAAATGTATCGTTTAGTTTAATGGTGACAAAGTTTATCTTTTTGGTTTCATAATAATATTTTGCGATATCTTGGAAGGCTTGTTTTGTTGCAGCATAGAGGTTAACTGGACTATAGTCTTTGTTTTCAAAATGTTGCCAAAATGTACCAGTATTAATAAACCATTTTACATTAGTATGTACAGAGGCTTCAAGGAGTCTTGTACCAAATGTAATATTTGAAAGTATTAGGGAATTTACATCTTTTGCCTCATGTTGAGCTAGAAATAGTGAAGCTAAATGTAAAACGCCATCAGGTCGAATATCATTAAAAAAATCAATCAGCGTATGGGTTTCTCCATTATCAATGAAAAACTTTACTTTTTCGTTAATACCTTCTTTTTTCGAGTTTTTTCTTATAATGGCATAGACTTCATGTCCATTCTCAATGAGTTTGTCTATCAGGGCCTTTGCAACAAAACCTGTACTTCCTGTAACTATTATTTTCATTATTTATCCTACAAATGGTGTATCAAAATCTTTAAAATCAGGGAAAGTCAAATCTCTTTCTGATGTGGTAGGGTTTGTTATCCCCCAATCAAATCCAAAAGAGTGAGGATTGATACCCCCATCATTATTGGGTGCATACATAGAAGTTTGCATATAGGTTACATTGGTATTATCTTCTATGGCTAAAAAACCATGTGCACATCCTTTTGGCATATAGAAAATATAGCCGTTTTCTTCAGAAAGTGTCTGACTAACATACTGACCATAAGTAGAGGAGTTTTTTCGTATATCCACAACAACATCAAGTATAGCACCTGCATTTACATAAACCATTTTTTCATGATCATGAGGAGGTGTTTGAAAGTGCATACCTCGTAAGACATCTTTTTGTGAAGTAGAATAGTAACTCTCTTGAAAGTTATATTTTAGTCCATGTTCTTCAAAACTTTGGGCATGAAATGTTTTTACAAATTTACCTCTACCATCACCTAGAATTTTAGGTTTTATAAGATATAGTCCAGATATTTTTGTTGTTATAAATTCCATTAGTGAGTCCATGCTATTTTTTTTGATTTGGCATCATTTATATATGCCATTAGGTTGTCAAGTGTAGATGTACTATTGTCTTGATAGTATGCTTTATACCATGTCACCGTTTTTTCAAAGGTTGTATGGCTATCCCATACACTTTTCCATTCAAGGAGGATATTCGCTTTAGAACAGTCCAGTTTTAAAAGGTTTGCTTCATGCAAAGGTTTGTCCACTTTTTCGATACTGTAGTCTATCTCACTCCAGTGTTCTTTTACAGATTCGACAACTTTTTGGACGGTGATAGAACCTTCATTTTCTGGACCAAAATTCCAGCCTTCAGCAAACTCTTTTTTGCCTTCAAGTAGTTTTTGTCCCACTGCTAGGTAGCCACTAAGAGGTTCTAGCACATGCTGCCAAGGTCGAGTTGCATGAGGGCTTCGTATATGTACTTTTTTACCAGTACTTACAGATATCATAATGTCGGTCATGAGCCTATCTAAAGCCCAGTCACCCCCACCAATCACATTTCCAGCTCGACAACTTGCCAATAATGTGTTGTGAGTTTTTTTATAATCTGCAAGGTTGAAATACGAGTTTCTGTAGGAGTTTACCACAAGTTCTGCACAGCCTTTAGAAGCACTGTATGGATCATAGCCTCCCATAGGGTCATTTTCTCTGTATCCCCATATCCACTCTTTATTTTCATAGGCTTTGTCACTTGTGATATTGACTATGGCTTTGACTGAGGCAGTTTTTCTGCAGGCTTCAAATACTTTGATGGTACCCATGATATTGGTTTCAAAGGTTTCAACTGGTTCATCATACGAAAGACGTACTAAAGGTTGTGCCGCCAAATGAAAAACAATCTCAGGTTGATACTGTTCAAAGGTGGCATCGAGTTTTTTTTGATTGCGTATATCACCAATAATAGAGGTCATATCAAAATCGAGGAGTGAGAGGTGGTTTGGTTGAGTAGGTGCTTCTAAAGCATAGCCCACTACTTTTGCACCCATTTGTGAAAGCCAGTATGCTAGCCAAGAACCTTTAAAGCCTGTATGCCCTGTAATAAGAACAGTTTTATCTGCATAGATACCAGAAAAAAGGTTAGTCATTCCATACTGTCCAAGGTGCATTGTTTTCATCATACATTTTATTGAGTGCCACTTTGTCACGCAGGGTGTCCATAGGTTTCCAAAATCCTTCATGTTTAAAGGCAAAAATCTCATTGTCTTTTGCCATATTCATAAGGGGATTTTGCTCAAAGACTGTACTATCACCCTCGGTAATATACTTTAATACCTTAGGTTCACAAACAAAAAAACCACCATTTATCCAGTTGCCATCACCTTTTGGTTTTTCTTTAAAGGTAGAGACTTGTCCATCATCTTCTATTTCTAAAGCTCCAAAACGACCTTCTGGTTGTACAGAGGTCATAGTAAGTGCCTTTTCATGTGATTTGTGAAAGGCTACAAGTTCTGCTATGTTCACATCAGAGACACCATCTCCATAAGTAAGCATAAAAGGCTCATCTTTTAAGTATTTTTCTGCTCTTTTAATTCGCCCACCTGTCATGGTACGTAGTCCCGTATCTACTAATGTTACTTTCCATGGTTCCGAGGAATTGTTATGTACTTCCATATTGTTATCTACAAGATTAATTGTTACATCACTTTGGTGTAGAAAATAATTTGCAAAATACTCTTTAATCACATAACTTTTATAGCCAAGAAGAATGACAAAATCATTAAAACCATAGTGGGAATAGAGTTTCATAATATGCCATAAAATAGGTTTTCCACCTATTTCTATCATCGGTTTTGGTTTCAAATCGGATTCTTCACTAATTCTTGTTCCAAATCCACCTGCTAATAAAACTACTTTCACTTACTTTCTCCATTGAGATATTTATTATGAAGTATACAATTTTAATGATTAGAATTGGCGTATTTTATTACATTTAGATATAATCTCTTTGATTAAATTGCTAGTAAGGATATGGTACAGAGATATGCTATTCAATTCCTACATATTCATATTCTTTTTCCTGCCTGTAACCTTTTTCATTTATTTTTATTTAAATAAAAAAAGACTCACAGAAGCAAGTAAAGCATTTTTAGTCTTTGCCTCTTTGTT
>Ga0256840_1000123_pt1 | contig 67468 bp, 68 predicted proteins | sample 355202metaG_FD_185969 | JGI IMG/M metagenome (GOLD analysis project Ga0256840, IMG submission 185969) | Hydrothermal vent microbial communities from Mid Atlantic Ridge, Atlantic Ocean - 355-202 | ecosystem: Environmental > Aquatic > Marine > Hydrothermal vents | place: Atlantic Ocean: Mid...
CATCTCTTGCGCAACTGATACATGAAAAGTCTCAAGGAATTATTGTTACTCCCTAGAACTTATAGCGGATACTGTTAAGTCATGGTAGTAAAAGCCCAGTTCCTATTGGTAAATGGTTAGCTGAAGACTTGGTTCTAGCTGCAAATGAAGCAACTGAAGGAAATGCTAGACAAGCGGCGATAATGCTTGGGCTTGCAGAAACTACTTTTCGTCGCCAATTAGAAAAGGTGAGCGCTTTGGCTGAATCCGGTTTGCTGTTGCGTACTTCATCATGGTCTGCATTTACGCCAATCTTTAGTGAGATCATTAAATCAATAGATTTAGAAAACCAGCAAGGCATTATAGAGCAGGCGCGATCTATGCTGTTACAGCAAGTTTTTAATAAAATTCCAAAAGATCATAAGAAAGGCGCGGCATTAATGGGTGTGACAGGGCCTACCTATCGACGTTTGTTAGAGTCTACGGGTGTTCATTCGGCATAACCATATTACATTCGAGCTAAGGGCAACTATAAGAGGGGAGTTCTTACGACATGTTTTTTCAAAAAATCACTTTTTAAATATAACAATTATTGACTATTTTCCATAGCTTTGTAAGACTTAGTTACTTTGCAGCGGGCTTAAAGAGGTTAGTTAATGTTTTGTCATAGTTGCGGTACTAAATTACCTGAGGTTGGCGAGGTAAATTTTTGCCCTGAGTGCGGTAAAGAAGTGGTAAGCAAGGTGGTTAATCGACTGGTGGAACGAGACTGCTGCCATTTTGAACCTGGCCATAACCAGCCTTATACAGGGAAATTTATTTCGAGATATGCAAATGGGCAAATAGAAAAAGAAGTGCATTATAAAGATGGTTTGGCTGATGGACTTTTTTCTGCCTGGCATTTGAATGGGCGCAAAGAAAGTGAAGGACTTTATTCCCTAGGGAAACAGGAAGGCTTATGGACGTGGTGGAATGATTGCGGACAGCAAATTATAGAAAAATATTATAAAAATGGCGTTAAGCATGGTTTATGGATTGACTGGCATGAAAATGGGCAAATAAAGGTTGAAGGCAATTTTATTAATGGCAAAAGGGAAGGACTAGTAACGATCTGGGATAAAGAGGGTGTTAAGATGAGTGAAACCTTATATAAAAATGATGAGAGGGTGAATTAATACTTGTTCAATTATGTCAAAAAATAATAAAAAAAAATCTGCCGGTGTTGGGTATTTAATTAATACTATTCAGACCCTGTTCGTAGGAATGCTAAGAATATGGACGATACCTATCGTTTTAATGCTGAGTATTGCTTCTGGCTTTACCACCTATTATGGGCTGGCACACTTTATTACCCCATGGATCGCTCTTGTTATCACAGTTGCCATTCAGTCCATTATTGTCATCTGTTCTTTAGAAATGGCAGGCATACACTGGAAGGCTAACCGAGTACGATACTTTTCAGTTCTGCTGTCTCTGTTAATTGCTTTAATGGCTTCGATTTCATTCTCTTACTTTAAGTTTTATGAAATTTCACAAAAAGATACTATTCACATTAATCGGCTCAATCAATTGCGGACAGGTATTAAGGGTTATGTCAGTGAGGTTTTAGCTGTTAAAGGAAATATATTAAAAAAGCAGCATGAAGAGCTGAAGAAAGCCTCTGAGGATGTTTCGCAAGCCTATTTTGGTACGCACCCTTTAATTGCAGAAGCCTATAGAAATCAAGTAGGAAAAGGGCCTTTTTGGAAGCATTACAATCAGATTTATCAGGATATGAAATTAACCCAGAATACGCTTGATTTTGAATTTTCTGAGCTGGATAAAAAAATCCAGAAATTACAGAGTAGTTTAAGTGATTTAGATATAGCAAAGGATCTGGAAGCTTCATATTATCAGCTGCTGACAAATTATCAGGATGTACAGCTCCAGGTAGGGCTGCTGTCCAGCTTTATTGGGCAGGGGTTGCCGGAGGCCCCGCTATTAATAACGTTTAAGCAATATATAGAAGATGTAACACCCTCAACTTCTATGTGGAATGGGTTTTCACTGTTTGCTTTTATATGCGCTGCCATGGTCGATTTTTTTACTGTGCTGCTGTCTTATCGTCTGGAGTTTACTGCACCGGGGCCATTAACCCCAGAAGAAGAAGAGCTGGTTTTTGAATGTTTAAGACAGTTTAGTGAGTTTAGCATTAATGAAAATGATGAATTGCAGATGGTGATTGAAAAAACTGAAATTGAAAAGGCTAGGCGCTATTCAGACTGGTCGAGAATGTTTGCCGTTGGTTTGTTGCTGAATCGTGGTTTTTTGCGAAAAATTGACTATAGAACCGTAGAGTTTGCGCCTAATCTTTATCCTCTTATTGCTGAAAAAATGGGAGATAAAATAAATCAGCTGAAAGAGGCATCCTTACGGCCTGAAAAAGTACAAGTTGGAGCCAATGAATAATTCAAAAACAGAAATAGACAGCTGGCTGATGACGTTGTCTACTGAAAATGGGGATGATATCAATAATGTTTGGGAATCTGGCTTTGAGGTTGACCGTCAGGTAGTACACAGTAAATTCGGTCCCTATAATAAACTTTTTTTACGGCCTGAAGGTTTTGTTAAGCGTTTCTATCATACAGTTTATCCTTTATCGATTGAAGAATGGCAATGTAAAGATCAAGCCAAACTTTATGACGGTTTCTGCACTATAGATATCGTTCTGGATGTTCGGTTTCAGCCTACCTATAATTATGCCGTAAGCAATATGGAAATTCTGACTGAACTGAACGAGCATATAAAAAATGCATACCACGATGTAGCATTTGATCTGGTGAATAGGGAGCTGCTTAATTTATCTGACGGAGCCTGGGTACAGGAAGGACTGGGTAAGTCAGAAAAAAGAATTTGTTCTGCTATTAATGAAATGCTGATTTTGCAGAATATCCAGTCTGAGGTAAGCTGCAAGCTGACCCCCCGCTTTGAAGAGTTTCCTGATGTACAGTTTGCTAAAGAAAGTGTTTACCTTTCAGTACTTAAAAAAAGTTTCGAATTTCATGAGCAGGAAAGAGAGGAGCTATTTAGACAGCAGCAGCGACAGGAAAAACAGAAAATAGAACAAAGAAGGCGGCAGTTGCAGCAAATAAATGAAATGGCTGAATTGGATCGGCAGAGGCAGGCATTGCTGGCAGAAAATAATAAATTTTTACTAGAAGAAAAAGCGGATCAGCAATTGGATCAATTTAGAGTTAAGAAAAGGATTCATGCTGATAAAACGGAACATATCAGCCAACTAAAGGGAATTGACTTGGCCGCTAGCATTAAAAATAAAGAAAAAGAACAGGCCTTGTTTAGAGAAAATGAACAGCGTGAGAAAGTTGAATTAATTGCCCATCAGGCAAAGCTTAAAGAAAAGGAGCTGGCAGCCGAGATTGCTGAATATGAAGCAGAGCAGGCTAGCTGGCGAGAAGCAAAAGACAAAATTCATGCCGAAAATTTAGATTTAAAGCATAAACAGAAACAATTAGAGTTTGACACTGATGTAGGCTATAAAAAACGCTATGAAGTACAGCGGTTGGCGATGCAGGAAGAAAGCTATTCTGCTCGGAAAAAAGCAGACGTTTATCTTAAAAGAGAGATTGAGCTATTAGAATTGGAAAAACAGCGTTTGGCTCTGCAGTTATCTATCAAAGAGGTGAAAGGCAGGCAGCCTGATAATACAGACGACAAGGAGGCTTAGGTTGGCAGTCCGTCAGCATTATTGATGGACTTCTATTTTTTAATTATTCTTTTGATAATGGCCGCTAAATCATGGCAATGGGGGGGCTGAAACATCTCGCCATGTAAACCGCTGACAGAATGATGGGTCAAGTTCTGTTTAAACAGTTTTTTCCAAGTCGAAAACATGATGGGGTGAAACATCCACATACGTTTTGTCAATATAAGATCAACAGGTAAATTAATACTCTGAACTTTATGATTGGGCAAGGCGTTAAGCTGTGATTGTATGCCATGGTCATTCATCATGGCACCCAGTTTTCTGTTGTTAACTATCATTTTGTCGAAACGCAATGCCTTTGCTGTGTACTTGATATACTTGAAAAGAGCCGGTGACTTTAATGGCCAGCGCGGATAAACCGAGTCGAACAAAATAAGCCCTTTAGGCCCTGTCCCTTTTTCCAGCAATATTTTTGCTGTTTCCAGGGCGGTAATGCCTCCAATGGAAAACCCTGCAATATAGAAGGGTTTTCTGCTGTTTTTTTGCATAATGCTGTCAGCGTATGATTGAGCAATATTATGGATGGATAGCTCAGGGATTTTTCTATTGGATGGCTGCAGCATATGAACGCTGCAGCTATCCCCTAATGTATTCGCTAGATTTGATAGACGAATAAAGTCCCCATGTCCGGAAGCTGCAATAAAAATTGTGGGAGCTGGATGATTGCTAAGAGTGTTCAGGACCGACAGGTCAGAACTTGGCTGAATAGTTTCCAGTTTAGCGGCCTGTTCAGCAATGGTCGGGTGTCGCAGTAAAAAAGATAACGGATAGCGAGTATTTGTAAGCTGTTCTATAGCTATCATTAGACTAATGGCACTGATTGAATCACCTCCTAAGCTGAAGAAATTCTGGTGGATGCCAACAGTTTTGGTGGAAAGCACTTTTTTCCACAAACTGTGCAATTGTATTTCTAATGCTGAGGCAGGCATTTTTTCTTGATTTAATGATGTGCTAGAACAGGGGGCGGGTAACTGCGAATAGTCAATTTTTCCTGCCTGGTCGACCTTAATTTCCTTTAATGGGATTATTTTAGCCTGCATGTAGCTTGGTAACTGTTGCCGTAGCAGCAAGGAAAGCTCTTTTAGTAAAATTTCGGTGTTTTTATCATTAGTTTCTATATAAGCGCAAATAGTGCCTTTTTCATTAACGGTGCTTATGGTTGCTGCAGCCGTTTTGACAGCAGGGTGGCTTTGCAGTACTGATTCAATTTCGCCTAATTCAATGCGATAGCCGCTGATTTTTACTTGCCGGTCAATGCGGCCTGAAAAATACAGCAAACCATCGTAGCCTATGTAGCCCTTATCTCCCGTTTTGTAAAGAGCTGATGGTTTTTTGCTGTCAGCAGCTGAAGTTGCAAAGAATGGTTTGCCAAGCTCAGGCTGATTAATGTATCCACGGGCTAGGGTAATGCCTGAAATGACAATTTCACCTTCAACATTAACGGGTTGGAAATTTAGATTTTTATCCATAATGTATATGGAAGTGTCATTTGCAGGTCTGCCTATGGGTAGGGTCTGACCCGAAAAATGGTGAGTACATTGCCATGCACTGGCTGCTATGGTTGCTTCAGTTGGTCCGTAGACATTAAATAAAGTCGCTCTGGTTTTTTTTATGAACTGTTTGGCTAGAGCTGGCGGCAAGGGTTCGCCGCCACAGCAGGCAACTCTTAAAACGGTGTTTTGTTTGGCTTTTGATAGTCCCTGCAGCAATAGGCGTACAGAAGATGGCACTAAAGCCAGTGATGAAATTTTTTGATCAATGATAAATTGAGCAAAACTTTCCGCTGTACGGTTTTCTTCTGGCCTGAGAATGAGGCTGGCACCTTGTGTTAGAGAAAGGAATATTTCAATAATTGATGGGTCAAAAGTGTAGTGTATGGTCTGCCCCATACGATCTTTCAGGCTAAGTTTAAATAACGATTGCAGCCAATGGATGCGTGAAGAAAGTGCCTCATGACCAATCATTATCCCCTTGGGGTGGCCGCTAGATCCAGAAGTAAAGATAATGTAAGCCAAGCTGTTAGAGCGGGTGCTAATATTTTGTAGCTTTACCGTATTATCAGAAGACTGATAGCCATCAATACAGATTAGTTGATGATGCACGTTCTCTAAACGGGTCTGGAAGTTTTTGCAGGTGAGCAGAAGACGCGCTTGGCCTTGCTGTAAAATGCTTTTAATGCGGGCATTAGGATTGTCGGCTGAAATAGGCAAATAAGTGGCTGATGCTTTTAGTATGGCTATTATGCCGATGATTATTTCGGGGCATTGCGGCAGGCACAGAGCGACAACGTCGTCAGCCTGGATTCCCTGGCAAAGTATGTGCTCAGCTAATTGAGTACTCAGTTTATCCAGCTGATGGTAGCTAAGGCTTGTTTTTTTAAATTCTAGCGCTATTTTTTCAGGGTGATTATTAACACATTGCTGAAATAGCTGGATAACCGTAGGGTAGACAGTTGACTGATTTTTTTTTCGATTAAACTGTTCAAAGATAATGTTTTTATCCTGTGCAGTCAAAAGGCTTGTTTTTACAATGGTTTTTTGCGGATCATTGCATATCTGCTGCAAAATGGATAAAAACCGCTCAGCAAGAAATTGCAAATCAGTCACTGTAAAACAGTTTTCAGCACCTTCAAAAAAAACCTCTATATCACCATTGTCACTGAAATCACAGATTGTTATAGCCAGTGGATAACGGGCAACACCGCTAAACTGCTGTTTTGCTCGAATGCTTGCTGTGCCGTAAGTGCTTGAGTACTGATGTTTTTCATATGAAAGCACAATATCAAATACAGTATCTCGTCCATGGCTTAATAGATTTAGGCGTTTACTAATATCATTTAGCGGAAAGCGTTGGTGTCTATAAAGGTTTCTTAGAGAGGTTTTGCAGTTGGCAGTGACCTGAGAAAATGTTTCTGTTGCAGAAATTTTTAAGACAAGAGGGGATAAGCTGATAAACATGCCAAAAGTATCCTTAAACCTGGCACCTTTACGGTTTAAACTAGGCACTCCAATAACAATGTCATTACGCTGTTTTGTTCGAGAGTAATAAATAGCCAAAGCGGAGAGAAATACTTGGTAGCTGGTATATTTATTATCAGAAGCAAATTGGCTGACCAAACTGTACAGGGTTCGGCTAATGGTGAATTGATAGCTGTGTGCTTTTGGCAATACTGTGTCGCTAGACATAGGATATTGACGGGAAATGAGCTGTTCGGGAGCCGTGGGAAGGGTCTGGTACCAGTATCTTTTATCTGTTTGATAAGATACGGAACTTAGATATTCCTGTTCCCGCTTGATAAAGTCAAAATAATGAGGCGTTGATTTTAGGTCGATTGCCTTTTTATGCAGCAGGGCATTGTATATTTCTGCCAGACGGGCAATAACAACAGTTGTACTCCAGCCATCGGCAATGAGATGGTGGTATTTTGTCATTAAATAATAGCGATTCTCACTTTCTTTTATTAATGCAAAATGCCAGAGCAGTGAGTTTTTTTTGAAACTGAAAGGCTGTTGGAAGTTATGGCTCAGCCATTGGTGAGCCTTAACTTGAGGGTTAGAGTCATCAGAAAAATCAATAAACTCTAGCTCAAAGTGTACTTTTTTAAGTAAATGCTGTTTGGGAGCGAGTCGACTGCCTACGGTTATTCGAAAGGCATCATTCTCATCAACCAGGTGCTGAATTGCCTTATTAAGATAATTATAATTAACTTGACCTGAAAGAATAAGAGTGCCGCCTATATTATAAAGGGGGCTTTTGGGATGGGCATGCTGGTCATGCCAAATTTGTTGTTGATTAGAAGCTAGCTGTGAAAATGTTTTCACGTATAATTATGATAGCAAATGAGGTCATTGCAAAAGTATAGCTTATTTTTTGAGCAGGGGGGGGGGCAACGGCATTATTCTGGAGACGATTTTATTTTGGCAGTTTTTCAGTAAGCATGAATTTGATAGTCATACTTAAAAAGATATAAAATATTAGCGCACCGATTAAGTACAATAAATTTTCCAGATTCAATAGCTTTTTTAACATATCGCGAAAATTGCCATCTCCGCCTCCGCCTGATTTCTCGCTGGATTCACCTTCAAGGTTCATTAAGCGATAGCTGTCATCTTGTGTTTGATAGGAGTATGTCGATTGTTTTTCGTCGCTATAAGGTGTCTGTAACTGTGTTTTCAGTAAAGGACGTAAACTGTTATCGATAAGGGAATCTATATTCAGCGAAAGCAATATATCTTCTGTTAAATTATATAGCATAAGGTCAGTTTCTTTTAAAAAATGCTTGGTGTTGCTAAACACGAGTAAAGAACCTTGTAGAAAGGCATTCTCTTTATTTTCGCTAACAATTTTTTTGCCTAGACTATAAAGGCTGTTATTAGAAGCAGTATTGGTGGATTTGCTATTGCTATTGCTTTTAAAGGGAGGAGTGTTTTGGGAAGGTTCAATATACTCACTGGGCTGTACGAAATTTAATGTGCTGTAATAATAATCCATATAAGCTCTGTTTTTATTTAAGGACTCATGTTCTGATGAGTCAGCTGGGTTTGCTTTTTTTTTAACAGTATCGACTGATGCCGCAAAACACAGGTTATTTGCAATGACAGCGCCTAATAAAATAAAAAATAAAAAATAATGGAATATATTATTATATTTATGCTTCATGACCTTTATTTTAGACGGTATTTGAATTTTTTGTAAAAAATATATGTCAAATATTATGATTTGAAAGATATTCTTGACTGCTCCCTAAGCTTTAGCAAGATGATACTGATTTATAATGTCAGTGACAAGTAACGGCTACCATTTTTGTGTGCTATGGAAAAATAGGCTAGAGTGGAACTAATTTGATCATGTATTTAGTTGCAAATGAAAGTATTGCTTGTTGATGACAAAAATAGTTATTCGAATGCTAGTTGCAGAATGCATTGCTTTTTTGGGGCATGAAGTGATTTATGCCGAAAACGGGGGTGAAATGTTATATCGAGCCAGAGAATATGGCCGTAATCGCGCTGAAAGCAGTTAATGAATTCAATTTTAGCAAAGGATTTTATTGAAACGGCTGAGCTATTGGTTTTTGCTGTAATAGAAAATGGTTTGGAGCAGGGAAAGGTGCTTTGTTTTCTTCGCTATATCAATGCTGATGGCCAATGGAAAAAGGTAAATACAGAAAAGGCTAATCAATTTTTAGCCGATAACTACCCTCGCTACCTCTATTATTCTAAAGCTAAGCAGGCTCATTGCCATGCGTTGACTTTAGCGGAAATCAGTAAACATCATCAGCCTAGAATTAGGCTTAAGCAGCTTTTAGCGACAGGTGAAGCTGATAGCATTGAAAGAGACTGTGTATCACTTTGTCTTTTATTTCAAAAAAATGGATTGAATCTTGATGAAGTGGGGATAACTGGATCGGTTCTTATTTCAGCACAGAAACAAAGTTCTGATATTGATTTTGTTTTTTATTCTAGAGGGGTTTTTGAGCAGGCTAGACGAATAACACAGCAGCTGATTGTACAGGGCAATTGTTCTGAACTGACAGATGATGACTGGCATGAATCCTATAATCGCCGTTCCTGTGATTTAAGTTATAGTGAATATGTCTGGCATGAAAAGCGTAAATTTAATAAGGGGATGATTAATAAGCGTAAATTTGACTTAAGTTTAGTTGTTAAAGATGAACCAGGTGATAATCAAATAGCCTATAAAAAAATAGAAGCAATAAAGCTTACCGTTCAAATTGCCGATGATTCCTTATCTTTTGATTATCCAGCCGAATTTGCTATTAAGCACCCGCAGATCAAAACCATTGTTTGCTATACCGCTACTTATACAGGACAGGCAAAAATAGGGGAGTGGGTTGAAGTGGCCGGAGTTGTTGAGCAGGCTGCTGATGGAGGCAGGCGCATTGTTGTAGGCTCAAGCCGTGAAGCGCCAGGAGAATATATAAAAGTGATTGATGCGTAAGCTGCCGAGTTTTTCAGCGATTATCTTTGATATGGATGGGTTGGTTCTTGATACTGAAGCCACCTATTGCATAGCCTGGCAAAAAGCGGCAGAGGAAATGGGACGGGAATTTTCTACAGGCTTTTGCTTGTCCATGTCTGGCTTGCATGCCCATGATGTTAAGCAAAAATTAATAAGACAATGTGGTGCAGATTTTGATCTGACTCTGTTTGGCCGGCTGAGCAGTCAATATTGGCGAGAATATGTCAATCAATTTGGGATTCAGGTCAAAAAAGGTTTTTTTGTATTGCTGGAAGTGCTTAGGTTACAAAATATTCCATTCTGTTTAGCTACCAATAGCCGGCAGGATAATGCACAGGAATGTTTGCAATTAGCCAGGCTTGAAGGGGTTTTTCCAATAGTCATTTGCCGTGACCAGGTTAAACAGGGTAAACCTGCCGCTGATATTTTTTTATTGGCTGCAGAAACTTTGATGTTGCCTGTCTCTCAATGCCTAGTTGTTGAAGACTCTGCTACTGGTATACAGGCTGCAGTCAATGCAGAAGCCCCCAGTGTTTTTATCCCTTCCGTATTGCCTTGTGATGAGGTTGCTTCACGGCAGGCAAGTTATCAGTTAAATGATTTGGGTGAACTGGCGCAAATTATTCTAGGCTGATGGGTTGATCCTGTATAATTCACCGTTGCTTTACTTATAACAATACTTAACGTGTCAGATAGAAAAATTTCCGTTATTGCACCAGCAAGATTGCACATGGGCTTTATTGATCTAAGTGGGTCGCTGGGACGGCATTTTGGCAGCATTGGCGTTGCACTGAATGAAATAGCCACTCGATTAACTGTTTCCAAGGCGACAGAGCTGCAAGTGAATGGCCCGTCTTCGGCCAGAGCCATAAAATGCACTCATATTTTATGTGATGCGCTAAATGTTTCAGAAAAAATTCAGATAGATATTGAAACAGCAATACCTGAACATGTTGGATTGGGATCAGGTACGCAAATGTCATTGGCTATTGGTTCTGCGCTGAATAGTTTTTATGATCTACGGTTAACGATTCGTGAGATTGCTCAATTAACCGAGCGAGGTATGCGCTCAGGTATTGGAATTGGCGTATTTGAACAGGGCGGTTTGGTTGTTGATGGCGGAAGAGGTGAGAAAACCATAACGCCCCCCGTTATTTCACATATGGATATTCCTGAGCAGTGGCGATTTATTCTGGTTTTTGATCAAAGAGGGCAAGGCTTGCATGGTGATCAGGAAATAAACGCATTTAAAGAGTTGCCTGCTTTTCCTCGCCGGCAGGCGGCAAGGCTTTGCTACTTATTGCTTATGCAGGGGCTTCCGGCTGTTGCGGAGCAAAATATTAAGTTATTTGGCGATGTGATCACTCAGTTGCAGCTGTCGGTTGGCGAACATTTTGCTTCAGTGCAAGGAGGCATTTTTACCAGCCCTGAAGTTGCAGAAGTAATGCAATGGCTAGAACGGCAGGGTGCTGTGGCTGTTGGTCAAACTTCATGGGGGCCGACTGGGTTTTGTGCTGTTGATAATAAAACAAAAGCAGAGGTTTTGGTAATGGAAATGCAGGAAAAATTTTCTCATTTTAAACAGTTAAGTTTTGTTGCAACTGGTGCTCGTAACAGTGGCGGTGAGGTTGTTAATGGTTAAGGCATGCGTTTTAAAAAGATAGGCTGTAGGCTGGATTAAAAATAAAGTATTTCATTATCATGATGACGATGAAGGATGGAGAAAAAAAGAGCATTTATTTTTCATACTCTTCACGTGATTTATCTATATTTAAAGTTGAACGCAAGCTATCCTGCTCCACTTTTAATCGCCCTATATCATAGATAGTGTTAGATAAATTTGAGTTGGCCTACAGTTTTAAGTGATTGATTGTGGAAAAAATAAAGAATATTCTTATTGTTGCAAGCTCAGCTCGCCTGTTGGCTCAATGGGCTAAAAGTGAAGGGTTTTTGCCTTTAGCTATAGACTGTTTTGCTGATGTAGATACTCAGGAAACAGCGTTAGACTCTGTAAAAGTGCATGAGTTGACTGTAAAGCATGTGAAAGAGGCGGCTTCGGCATTTAAAAAGCAATACATTATAAGTTATGTAATCTACGGAAGCGGGCTGGAAAGTCACCAGGAAACTTTAAAATGGCTGGAACAGAATTTTACAGTTATAGGTAATTCATTTGCTGTATTTGCATCTATTCAAAATAAAGCTTCTTTTTTTAAATTACTGAAGCAGCAAGGCATTGACTGCCCGGAAATTTCTTTTCAGCAACCTTGTGATAGCCAAAACTGGCTGATTAAACCTTTAAATGGTGAAGGAGGCATTGGTGTTAAAAAGTATGCAGGCGAGTCAAACAGCTGTTATTGGCAAAAATATTGCTTTGGCACAGCAAGGTCTGTGCTGTTTATTGCAAAGGATTCAAAATACGAGATAATCGGTTTTCATAAACAGTTTGCAACTCAAATCAACGATCATCCATTTATATTTTCAGGGGTAATGACTCAGCCTGAAATTAATAAAGGCATTGTTAAAACGCTAACTGCAATACTTGATATTTTGGTAAATAAATACTCTTTAAAAGGGGTCGGCTCGCTAGACTTTATAGAAAAAAACAATCAATGCTTTGTACTGGAAATTAATGCCAGACCATCAGCCAGTCTTAATCTTTATGATTCAGGTTTATTCTCAAAACACATTGATAGCTGCACACATGAAAATGGGGCTTTTGCTTCCTCAGGACGGTGTGAGACAAAGTCATCACTTCCAAATGCTCCGAACCTTTATCGGGCATTCAAAATCCTATTTGCCGAAACTGATATAATTATTGATAGGCAAATGAGCTGGCCTTCATGGGTTTCAGATATACCGCAAGATAGCTCGATTATTAACACAGGCAGCCCAATTTGCAGTATCATTGCTGGCGGTAAAAATGAACGGCAAGTTGAAGACTTGCTGCTTTTCAGGCAACAGCAATTGACTAAACTTTTAACATAGGTATCCATAATGCAATACACGGCAAGTGTAAATAAACTGACTCAGCCCTTAGTGCAGGAATTGATAGATAATGCAGATAAATTAAGGCTAGGTGTGCAAAAAATTCAAAATGGCTGCACTATTATTGATGCCGGTATTGATGTACCAGGAGGTTTAGAAGCTGGGCGAATTATTACCGAAATCTGTATGGGGGGCATGGGAACCGTCTCAATATCTCAGAGCAGTTATACAGATAACTGGCCTTTAACAATTAATGTTCATGCCGCTAACCCTGTGCTGGCCTGTTTAGGCAGTCAGTATGCTGGGTGGAGTTTGTCTCACGAAAAATATTATGCTTTAGGTTCGGGGCCTGCGCGTGCGATGGCAACCAAGAAGAAAGACGGTGAAACCGTTCCTGTTGAAGCTTTATATAAAGAGCTGGATTATCAGGACAGTTCGGAAACAGCCTCTCTCGTTATCGAAAACGATAAGATTCCTCCTGTTGAAATTATTGATAAAATTGCTTCTGCCTGTGGCATAGATGCAGATAAACTAACGATTATTGTTACCCCGACTAGCAGTCTTGCCGGTGGTGTACAAGTTGTTGGCAGAGTGCTGGAAGTAGCCATGCATAAAGCACATGAACTGCATTTTCCATTGGAAAATATTATTGATGGCAGTGGCAGTGCACCAATCTGTCCTCCGCACCCTGATTTTGTAAAAGCAATGGGACGTACTAATGATGCGATTTTATTTGCCGGGAAAGTTCACCTTTTTGTCAAAGGCAGTGATGAGGAGGCAGAGAAACTGGCAAAACAGTTGCCTAGTTCTACTTCAAAAGACTATGGGAAACCGTTTGCAGAAATTTTTAAGGCCTGCAACTATGATTTCTTCAAAATTGATGGCATGCTGTTTAGTCCTGCCAGCGTGATTGTGACAGCCGTTGAATCAGGCAATAGCTTTAGAGCGGGGAAGCTTGATAATGCATTGTTAGATCAGTCGTTTGGCGTATAAGATAAGTGGGCCGAATAGCTATTTTTACTGATGATCCAGGCTGGCATGGCAGGCAATTGCGTCTTGCCTTTGCCAACAGGGGGTATGCAAGCGAATATGTTTCGCTTACAGAATGTGAAATTGCTCTTGACAGTTCCAGTCTTTCCATACTCATTCCTGGGTTTGAATCTGTATTGCCCGATGCAGTATTTGTCAGGGGGGTGCCAGGCGGTTCTTTGCAGGAGGTGGTTTTTTATCTTGATATTTTGCATGCCTTAAAAGCAATGGGCATTCCTGTATATAATGATGGCTATGCAATAGAAAAGAGTGTTGATAAAGGTAGAACCAGTTTTTTGCTAAAAAATGCCAAACTAAATACCCCAGCTACTTGGGTTCTTAAAGATAGAGCCAAGGCGCTGAAAATTGCAGAAACTGAATTGAAAGCAGGGACCCCGCTTATTAGCAAGCCTTTGTTTGGCTCTCAAGGCGAAGGCGTCAGACGCATTGAAAAAATGACAGATTTATTCTGGCTAACGGCTAGCAATGGAATTTATTATTTGCAGCGGTTTATCGATTGCGAAGGGCAGGGGTATTCTGATATCCGTGTGTTTGTGATTGCTGGTACCGCTATTTCTGCCATGAGGCGAAGAGGCAAGTCCTGGCTGAATAATGTGGCCCGAGGTGCAATGTGTGAAGAAATACAGCTGGATGATGCATTGGCCTCATTGGCTGTCAATGCAGCACAAGCCTTAGCAATGGATTATGCAGGAGTTGATGTGATTAAAGATACATACGGCTGCTACAGTGTTATTGAAGTAAATAGCATCCCTGCATGGAAAGGCTTAGAATCTGTTTGTAAGCTTAAAATCGCTGAATTATTGGCAGATGATTTAATTGACCGGTATTTATTAGATGAGTTATCAGGCAATAGGCAGCTTGCGTCATGATAGAGCAGGCGCTATTGCAAAAACTATATAAAGAAGCTTGCATCTGTGATGTCCAGGCTTTCAAGCCGGGCAATGTCAGTATCTATAGTGAAGGGCGTGATATGACCGTAGATGACTTTGTACTGAGTGCGGAAGTTAGTGCTAGAGCAATAAGCAATACTGACTATTCTTTGGGAGAAAAAATATACTATGCCGTAAAAGAAACCAGAGAAGCCGTCGGATGCAATACCAATCTAGGCATTATCTTGCTCTGTGCGCCTTTAACTCAGGCTGCCTCTTTACAGAAACGGGAGCAGACATTAAGAGAATCTCTAGAACAGGTGCTAGAGAATACAACGGTAGAAGATGCGGATTGGACGTTTAGGGCAATAACCTTGGCATCCCCTGGGGGATTGGGTGAATCTAAAGAACAGGACGTTAGTGAGACTGCAAAAATTTCTCTTGTACAGGCGATGGAAATTGCCAGTGGAAAAGATAGAATTGCGAAGCAGTACACAACAAATTACAAAGATGTTTTTGATTTTGCTGTTTTAAGGTATAATACCGCTTTCGTTAAATTTGATGATCAGGCATGGGCTGCAAGTGCTGTTTTTACTGGCTTGCTACGAAATTTCCCTGACAGTCACATTGAACGCAAATATGGCGATAAGCACTCGGGATGGGTGCGTAAGCAGATTATTACAGTCGACGATGCCTTGTTAAATACTCACGAGCCTGAACAGTTGATTCCTATGTTGCATGAAGTAGATAGGATGTTCAAAGCCAAAGGTATTAACCCTGGCACTACGGCCGACCTGACGGTGGCGACGGTATTGATAATTTTAATGGAAGCATTATCTGTTAGGTGTACTAGCTAATGCAGTAATGGACATGGTAATTTATTTGCGACATTTTTAATGTCTTTTTAACACTCAAAATATAGGATCTAGCTCAAATGGCTAAAATTAACAATTTACGCGTAGGTGAATCTTTAAACGGCGACGGAAATGAAGTTGCTCACATCGATCTAATGATCGGGCCTCGCGGTTCAGCTGCAGAGTCTGCTTTCGCAAACTGCCTAACAAACAACAAAGACGGTTTTTCTAGCCTTCTAGCTGTTGTTGCGCCTAACCTTTTGGTTAAACCTGCAACTGTAATGTTCAACAAAGTAACAATCAAAGGTTCTAAGCAAGCAGTTCAAATGTTCGGCCCTGCACAGCGCGGTGTTGCAATGGCTGTTGCTGATTGTGTTGAAGATGGAACTATTCCGGCTGACGAAGCTGATGATCTGTTCATCTCAGTTGGTGTTTTCATTCACTGGTTGGCAGAAGATGATACAGCTATCGAGAAAAACAACTACGATGCTACTAAGCAGTCTATCAAAAATGCTGTCGCAGGAACTCCAACAGCAGCTGAAGTTGTTGCTGCTAAAGGTTCTGCAGAGCATCCATTTGCGGCAAACAAAGTATAATTCAGCCGGATTATAATTGTTTGACAGGCGTTCCAGCTATTTGGAACGCTTCGCAATATGAAAGCTTATATTCAATGTCTTATATGGACTAACTGGGTATAAGCTTTTTTATTGTCTGCTTATTAATGGCACCCGAATGAAGTGCACTTGCAACAAGTGCATAGTTAATGCCTATTTTTTCTAGCTTTAATAAATCCCTTTCATTCCGAATTCCTCCGGCCGCAATAAAACTTTTTCCTGGATATTTTTGACAAAAATATTTAAGCCGTTTCATATTAGGTCCCGCGTTAGTGCCGACACATTCTAAACTCATAATAATAATATTATCTGGCCATGATTTTGAATTATTGAGTAATTCAGCAGGCCCCGAATAACCGCTATTTGGAAAAAAATCTAATGATAAAATACAATTTTTAGGTAAAGAAGAGATTTTTTGCAGACTGATTGACTTTTGATTTTCAGATCCTAATATTGGTCTATACTTAAAATCTGAAGCTATTGAGATGGTATCCGCAGTTTTGCCGTTATCGATCCAGAATTCAATTGTGCAGTATTGCTGAATAATATTGTCAATAATTTTCTGATTGCTCCCTGTATTGGTAATCGCATTTAAATCAGCAATATATATGATTTTAAAGGGATAAATAGATAGCAGTCCATCAATTATATTTTCTATGCTGCTTGATGCCGATAGGGGGGATTTAATTGGCTGGTAGCAATTACGGTTTCCTTGGCTTGCAGATACCACAGCTTCATTTTTAACATCGATAACGGGTATTATTTTCATTAAATGATCAATTTTGAATATGAATTTTTCTAATGATTATTGCAACATGGCCGATAACCGGTGAACACATCAGAATATTACACAATAGGACCAGGTAGTATATGACTATTCGAAATAAACTTATATTGGGCTTTTCAAGTTTAACAGGTATTTTATTAATTTTAGGTTTTTTAGCCTGGCTATATATTGGCTGGCTGGGGAAAAATGTTAACGAAATTGTCGAATGGAAAGTGCCTGCCGTCAAGCTTGCAGTAGATGTACATGCGGGGGCTTATGATGCAACGATAGAGCAATTAAACTATCTGCTGTACGAAAAGCCTGAGTCGCATAAGCGGGCAAAGGCTGTGTTGGCAAAAATGAATCAGGATCTTACTAAAGTGGATCAAGTGGGCCAGCAATTTGATGATCAGGGATTATTAAAGCAGTCGGCTATTGTAAGGGGTAATGTGAAGGAATTTGGTCAGCTCTATGATAGAGGTGTTCAAGCTTTGCTTGATAATAAAAAAGCTGTTGATGTCATGGTGCGAACTGGCAATACTGTTTTATACGAAGCTGATTCCTTTGCCTTAAAGCAAGAAACTGAATATGCTGCTTTACGAAAAAAGAGTGCAGACCAAAGCCAGTTAAATAGCAAAGTACAAAAATACATTTTGGTTAATCAAATAAAATCATTGGCTTACACTATTATCAAGCATGAAAAGCAGGAAAGGCTATTTAAGGATAGGCTTTATTATCAAAAAATGCAGAAAGAACTGCCAAATTTGATGGTTTTGTATAATAAACTGCAAAAAATCACCAAAGATAGGGTTGAGCTTAAAAAAATTGCCACTGCGCGTATCGCAACTGAAAAATACTCTGAAGCGGCAGAGAGCTGGATAAAGAATGATACGGCTTTAAAAGGAATTGTTCAGCAAATGAATGTTATCGCAGCGGATGCCCGAAAAGCTGCTGCAACCGCTGAACAAGATGGATGGGGAAAGGCGATAGATGTCGGAAAGAGAACTGTTGCTTTAGTTTCTCAGGCAAACTTAATTATTATTTTTGCTTTATTAATCGGGGTGATTATTGGGATAGGACTGTCTATTGCCATACCTAAAAATATTGTTGCATCAATCAATGCTTTGTCAGATTTTTCAAAACGATTTGGACGAGGGGACTTAACTGCACGCACTAATTTTGAACCAACTGATGAAATCGGTGTAATGGCACAGGATTTTGATAAAGCGGCTGCAAGTTTGCAAAGCATTATTCAGCAGGTGGCCAGTAATGCACAGTTATTAACGGGGCATTCAGGCGATTTATCTCAAACGGTTGACAAAAATACTGCAAGTATACAAAAACAAAGAGAACATACGGAACAAGTGGCAACAGCAATGAATGAAATGACAGCAACAGTTGTAGAGGTTGCCAGAAATGCCTCTCAGGCTGCGGGTGCTGCCAATGATGCTAATGTTCAATCGGTTGAAGGTCATCAAGTAGTCTCTCAAGCCGTTTCTTCAATTAATTTGTTGGCAAATGAGATTGATCAGGCTTCCGCTGTGATTAAGCAGTTAGAGTCTGATGTAGGGGGAATTGGTGCTATTCTTGAGGTCATTAGAAGCGTTTCGGAACAAACTAATTTATTGGCACTAAATGCGGCAATTGAGGCGGCAAGAGCAGGAGAACATGGCCGTGGGTTTGCAGTAGTTGCGGATGAAGTGCGCACATTAGCGAGCCGAACCCAAGCCTCTACTAATGAAATTCAGACGATGATTGAAAAGCTGCAGGCCGGCGCAGAAAAAGCTGTTGGAGCTATGAATGCGAGTCATAAAATGACAGGGGAAAGTGTACAGCTTGCAAGCGAGTCCGGTCATGCATTGGAAGCAATTACTCAATCGATTACCATTATCAACGATATGAATTCTCAAATAGCAACAGCGGCTGATCAGCAAAGTTCTGTTGCAGAAGAAATTAATCAGAGTATTGTGATGATTAGCAGTATTTCCGATGAAACGGTTGCAGTTGCCAATGAAACTTCTGCCTCAAGTGCTAACCTTACTGATTTGGCAAATGAGTTAAGTCAGGCGGTTAGTCAGTTTAAGGTTTAAGTTAGTAAAAAAATTTGATACAGAAGATACTGGTTTTTGAATTTATAACGGGTGGCGGCTTTTCACAGAAAGAGCTGCCAGAGTCATTAGCTAAAGAAGGCATGCTAATGCTAAAGGCTTTAGTGGACGAGCTTACTCTGCTGACTGATACTCAGGTAACTATAGCCTTAGATTGGCGGATTAAGAACTTTGAACTGCCAAAAAATGCTAAAGCTGTTGTGGTATCCAGTGATCAATGTATTTATGATCTGCTGCCAAAACTAATTGCAGATGCTGACCTGGTTTGGCCCGTTGCGCCGGAGATGGAAGGAGCTTTGCAAAAGGTAACAGATCTGGCAGAGAAAAAATCTAAAAAACTGCTTAATTCGTCTTCGCAGGCTGTCGCCATTTGCAGTGACAAGCTGGCAACAATTCAATGCTTGCACAAACAGAAAATATCTTCTGTTGAAGGTGTACAGCTGGATCAGTTTTCAGAAGAATTTAAGGCGCCATGGGTTATCAAGCCAAAAGATGGCGCAGGCTGTTTAAATAGCTATTTTGTTTCTGACTGCAAGGAGTTAATTCGCATTGGCAATCAGCTGGAAACTAAATGTGATTATCTTATACAGCCTTATATTAAAGGCATTTCACTGAGCTTATCCTGTCTGTTTAGAGAGGGTAAAGCCTGGATGCTATGCTGCAATAGACAGCTTATTTCTATCGTTGACGGAAAGTTTGAACTGGACAGCTGTATTGTGAATATAGCTGATGAAAATGATATTGACTATCAGGGATTAATTAATCGCGTAGTTTCTGCAATTCCTGGATTATTTGGATATGTTGGTATTGATTTCATGCTGCCAGAATTGGGGGAAGCTATGATTCTGGAAATTAATCCTCGATTGACAACTTCTTATGTAGGAATTAATCAGGCAATCGGCTTTAATGTAGCAAAAGCAGTTGTTGAATTGTTTCAGGTTGACCCCATTATAGTAAAAACACATAATCAGCAGATTATTGTTTCAATCTGAAAAATCAAGTAAAAGGAAGCATAATGCCACAATGCATTGTTGGCTGGGATATTGGTGGCGCGCATATTAAAGCGGCAGTCCTTGATTCAAGCGATACTATTTCAAATGTTTATCAAGTACCCTGTCCTTTATGGCGAGGAATTGAATTTTTGAAAAAGGCCATTGCCGAAATACTGAAGAAAATCCCTGAAAAAAGCTGTAGCCATGTTATCACCATGACAGGAGAGCTTGTCGATCTTTTTGAAAATAGAGATCAAGGTGTGGCAAAAATTATTCAAGTGATGCAAAATAGCATTACAGGGTCTGAGCTTAAAGTTTATGCTGGCCTAGAAGGTTTTTTAGCGCCTGGACAAATTAACCGGAGCCATTATAAAGCGATTGCGTCAGCCAACTGGCTGGCAAGTGCTTCATTAACTGCTGATAAAATAAAGACAGGGCTTTTTATCGATATAGGCAGTACCACCACAGATATTTTAGTTTTAGCAGATCATAAAGTACAAGCCATTGGGCTAACTGACTATCAGCGAATGATATCTGCTGAGCTTGTATATACAGGAATTATTAGGACAGCGGTAATGTCTGTGGCTCAGTCTGCCTATTTTAAAGGACAAAATATGGGGCTGATGGCAGAATATTTTGCCACTATGGCAGATGTTTTTCGGTTAACGGGGGAGTTGAATGAGGCGCACGACCAGACAGATACTGCAGATGGTGCAGAAAAAAATATTCCGGCCAGTGCAAAAAGGCTCTCAAGAATGACGGGGTATGAATATTCAGAAAATGACTTGCCCCTATGGCGACAGTTTGCGCAAAACATAAAGTCGCAGCAAAAAGACAAGATAAAACAGGCGTGTGAAAAACATCTTTCCCGGAATTATCTTTCTAATGGAGATTTCTTTATAGGTGCAGGGGTTGGCAGGTTTTTAGTCAAGCAGATAGCCGATGATTTAGGCTACCCTTACCTAGATTTTTCTGCGCTATGCGAACAGAAAATCACTCATTCAAATATTAATACGGCTGACTGTGCACCTGCTGTTTCGGTTGCGCTACTGAGTGAACGCGAAAATAGGAGAAGTTAAAAGAAAAAAGGGTTGTAGTTGATAATGTAAATTAACTTATAGATGTAACTAGCTATTTATAAAATAATTATTGATTTTATTTTTAATTGATTCTATTCTATTCGCGAAGATGTCTTTTTAGAATAAAGGTGGTTGAAGATGACGGCAGAATTTAATTTTATTTTTATAGCCAGTTTGACAGTAGCATTTACCGTGCTTTCAGGCGGTTTGCTGGCGTTTTTATTTAAACACGCAACAAAAGACAGAGCATATGTTAGGACAGGGTATGGAGGGGAGGTAATTGCCCAAAATACTGGGATTTTTATAGTGCCCGTTTTGCATCATGTGGTACCCGTTAATCTAAAAGCCATCAGTTTTGAAGTAGAGCTTGCTGATGAACTTGCCGTACAGACTCAGGACTATATGAAAGTAAATCTTTCGATAGTTTTCTATCTTAGAGTAAACCCTGGCAAAGAATCCATTTCTCAAGTTGCAAGCAGTTTGGGAGATATTACTTTATTCCCTGACAGGCTAAAGCAATTTTTAGAGGGGCAGTTAATCCACGTTATCCGAAAGGTGTCAGCCGAAATGAATATAGCTGACATTCATCAGCAGTCAGATTTTTTTGCAGAGAAGATTCAGAAGGATATTGCAGAGGACTTAAATAAATATAGTTTGCATGTCGAGCTTGTCTCATTAAAATATTTTGATCAGTCCGCTAAGGAATATTATAGTGAAGAAAATATTTTTGATGCAGAGGGTCTAAGCGGGCTGGCTAAAATCGTTCAGACTGAAAAACAGGCAAGGCAAGATATTGAACAGCAATCTCTTTTGCAGACTAAAGAAAAAGAGTTAGAAATGGAAAAGCTGGTTATAGAGTTGGAAAATAAAAAAAATCAGCTTCGCCTAGATCAGGAAAGGGAGGTCAAGATTTTTGAATCGGCCAATGAATTGGCCATTTCACAGGATGCGATTATAAAAGCTGCTGAGAAAACGCAGGCAAAAATAACGGCAGCACAAGAACTGGAAATATTTAGGCATCAGTCTGAAATGGCACTTGCAGAAAAACTGCGGGAAAAATTAAAACAGCAAATTGAAACGGATTTAATTAAAGCTGAAGCAGTGAAAGCTGAAATTCGGGTTAATTTAACTCGAAAAATAGAAAAGGCTGATAGCCAGGCTAAGATTAAATTATTAAAAGAAAAAATAAGAGATGAGCATGAAGTTGCCAAAGTTGTTGATTTGGCAGCAGCGAGAAAAAAGGCTGCTGTTGAAGATGCCGCAGCTTTGAGAATTAAGGCAGTGGCAGAAGCGGAAAGATTAAAAATTATAGAAAATAGCAAGCTTGAAGCAGAAGAGTTAATTGAAAAAAGATTGAAAACTAGATATTTGAATGAAGCTGAAGGGTTGATGGTTTTGATTGATGCTTTTAACGCCTTGCCAAAAAGCGACTTGCCATCAGAGGTCTACCCTGAATTGGTTGAACTTCTATCTGATCTTTTTCTGGGGAATAATCAGTTAATGAGGCAATGCGGCTTTATAGCGCTGTCTGCTGATAGCACAGATAAGGAGAGTTCTAGGGTATCGAAACATAAACTGGAAAGTTCACTTAACGGTAAACATAAGACTAAACTTCAGGCAATATTAGATGATGCCCGTAACAGCTTAACTAAAGAAGCGATAGATACTATTAATGAAAGTGAGCTGATGGTTGACCATGAGCTGGTTTTAGATAAATAGGTTTCATCATAAGAAACGGAAAAAAAATGTGTAATATATAGCAGGGCTTTATTTTCCGTTTCTAAACGAGTGGCCTGACAATCTGAGGTTGATGTCATGATCTTTAAAAATAGAGCTGTTAAAAACCATATTGATACGCCATTAAGATACCTTATCCTAGTGTCAGTCATTGACGGTTAAACTTGTTTTCAATAACTATTTCATCTAAAGATAGTTGTCCCGCACGAGGCGATGCATCAGCTATGCCTTTACCAATGGCAATAAACATTGAAATAATGTGGTCATCAGGTAAATTGATAAGGCTGGCAACAGCGGAAAAATCAAAGCCATCCATGGGACAGGAATCATAGCCCATTGATTTTGCCGACAGCATGATAGTTTGGGCCGCTATGCCGCAGGAGCGCATGACCTCATCTCTTTGGACTTGCTCTTTGTCACGATAATAACCATCAATTGCTGGCAAGATAAACTCCTGTACTTCTTTCGGTGCATTTTTCCAGTAACGCGCCGGCAACTTTTCCCATGCTTTTAAATCGGCACAAAGAATAATCAATGCAGAGCTGTCAGTGACTTGAGCCTGATCCCATGCGACTTCTCGAATTTGTTTTCTTAGCCCAGGATCTTTTACCACAACAAAACGCCAATGCTGGATATTGAATGCTGTGGGAGATAGCGCTGCCAAGGACAGCAGTTCATTTAACTCTGCATCTGTTAAAGTATGCTCAGGGTCATATTGCTTAACTGAGCGACGTAATTTTATAGCATCTTTGGTTTCCATTTGCATTTCAAATAGAGGTTAGGCTTGCAGTTTTTTTACTAAACTTTTACCGATAAAATCAGCAAAGTCTTCAGGATTGTCATAATCCTGTTTTTTTGCAAAATCAACAAGCCCCATTACTAAGCTTTTGGTTTCGGCAATTTCTTCATGAGACCGGCCACAGCCTTTGCAATGAGTACCGTCTTCGGTACATTGGTTGGGAACGCAGGGATTAAATTTCATTGTTATCTCCAATAGGTTGCTATGAGTATGGATTTAATTAGCCTTCTTTTGATCAAGGTTTTTTAGAATTTCTTCTAATGGAACAAGATTCATTGTAACTCTAAATAGAACGTCATGATTATGTAATAGTCCAAAACATTCATAGGTTCTTAACATGATATTGCTTTGGTTTAAGGTGTTGCTACTGGATTCTGGAAGCTGTTTAACTAAAATGTACAGCTTATCGTCATTTTTTAATCTGCTTAAATAGTGACGGTCAACTGATATTTCCTGTGAAGTATAAACCATAGGGTTGCGTTTAAAATCATGCTTTTCCAATTGTGCTTTTTCTAATAAAGCACCGGATGTTAAACTGCAGGGAAAAATCTCAGGGTAGTTTTCAATATGGGCCAATTCATCAAAATAATCAGACTGTTCTGCCAAAGAACCAGAAAGAAAGTTTTTAACATTGCCGTTATGCAAGAATTTTCGTTTAAGAAAATAATCCGTGCCCGGAATGATAGTTTTATCAGGGATAACATTTAAGTTGGGTAATGAATTGAATTTTACATCAGCTAAAAATAAAGCTGACTGTGTTTCTTTTTTAAACCCCAATAGAATAGTTTTTCCCTCGGCTTTTATGGCGATGCGATTGCCCAAGGTTAAACTGGGAATGGTTTTAATCAGTGTTTTTTTTATTTCAAGCTGAAAAGGTGTGGCCGGTTTTAAGGCGTTAACAAAGGTAATTTGATAATTGCTGAAGCGTAAATCATTTTCGGCAATTATCTTGTTTTCATGATGCGCTTCTCTATACAGGCGCATTTGATATTCTATTAAAGTATTTAACTGATAGCCAAGTGCTATAGGGCCTTTAAATGGGTTGTGAGTAATCTGAAGCCATTTATGCTTGTCATGAAACAGGTTGAAATCATCAGAGGCATTGCGGGCGACTTCGATATGAATTTGATCAAATATGAATGGTTCGGAGGTCATGAAATTGCTTGTTCAATAAAGGTAGCTGAAATTGTCGGCTCAGGGATTGGGCTATCAAACCAAAAGCTCATGGGATAGTCAAACCCCATGCCGTGCATATAATTATACAATGCTTTTTTTAGCCCTAGTCCTAACATTTCATGGTCAGTATTGGCTGGGTCATGATAATCGATGTCATTTTCTGCAAACAGTACGTTTTTGTTAGGTATTAATTCAATATTGTACTGTTCCGGATGCATGCCAATGGGACTGTGAATGGTTGCTGCAAAGCGATGCCAATAGGCGGACTGAAAACAGCCGTTGAGCATGAGTTGACGAACCCTTTCCAGTGAGTCAATGGTTTCCTGTTCTGTCTGGGTAGGGAATCCGTACATTAAATAGGCATGAACCAGAATGCCGGAGTTGGCAAAATTTTTAGTGACTTTGGCAACCTGTTCAACGGTTACCCCTTTTTTCATTAATTTTAATAAACGGTCTGAAGCCACTTCTAGCCCGCCGCTTATGGCAATACAGCCTGAATCAGCTAGCAGCTGGCATTTTTCTGCGGTAAATGTTTTTTCAAAGCGAATATTGCCCCACCAGCTAACAATGATATTTCGTTCTATCAGTTTTTTGGCCATGGCAAATAGAACTTTAGGCGGTGCGGCTTCATCTACAAAATGAAAGCCAGTTTCACCTGTTTCTTTAATTAATGTTTCAATTCTGTTGATAATGGTTTCTGCACCTGCATCATCGTATTGTCCTATATAGCTAAGACTAATATCGCAAAAGCTGCATTGTGACCAATAGCAGCCATGGGCAAGCGTCAGTTTATTCCAGCGTCCATCGCTCCATATTCTATGCATGGGATTGAGCATTTCACACAGCGACAGGTATTTATCCAGAGAAAGACCTGCATAGCAAGGTGTCCCCGTGTTTTTATGAGGAATATCATGCAATGCTGAGTTGGTATTGAAGATGACCTGGTGATTTTTTAAGTAATAGGTACGCAGTAAATCCTCAATAGGGCGCTTATGGCTTAAATATTCGAGCAAAGTTAAAAGTGGCCTTTCTCCATCATCAACAGTAATAAAATCAATAAATTCAAAAATGCGCGGGTCTTTTAAGGATCTTAATTCTGTATTGATAAAACCGCCGCCCAAAATTATTTTCAAGCCCGGATTGATTTTTTTACAGCACAGGGCAATTTTTAATGCACCTAGCATATTGCCAGGGAAGGGTACGGTTATCCCAATAATTGATGGATTTTCTTCTGATAAATAAGTTTTAACGAGTGATAAAATAATTTCATCTGTATAAAGGTAAGGCTGCTGTAATTGCTGATACAGATCGTCAAATGAAGGGTTGGAAGAGGCTAGCTGTTCGCCATAGCGGGTGATTTCAAAATTAGGATCAACTCCCTGTTTTATGACTGCTGAAATATCATCAATAAATAAAGTCCCAAGATATCTGGCTTTATCTTGAATGCCAAGATCACCAAATGCCTGTCGTAACACATCAGCTGACATTTCCTCCATTTGGTAAAGGCTTTCAAATTGGGGGCCTTCAGGAAGAAAACTGCGGGAAACAATGCGGTGGGCTAGAGAAGGGTTACGGCCTTGAAGAAATGAAACCGTGGCTTCTATGCATTTTTGATAGTCTGGATAGTGAGCTAAAAAATGATAAATGGCTTCAGGCAGTTCATCGTCCTCAAAATCTGCAAAGTTATCTTCTATTGTCGTGTAGATTTGATCTAACCCCTGTTTTGTCAGCAGCGATAGAAATAGGTCTATGGCTAAGTCCCGCTGAGTGACAGAATATTGTTCTTGTCTAAGAAACCCCGTTAAATACGCAGTTGCCGGATATGGCGTATTCAACTGAGTCATAGGTGGGGTAATTAGCAGAATTTTTTGATTGGTTTTTTCCATATGCTTTACAGCATTAGATTTGATTAATAAGGTGTTTATGATCTTATTGAGTCTAGACCGAGCGTCTCGGGTTTAAGTCTATTCTAGGGATCATTGACTTTTATTGGATATAGTAAGGCAACTCGCAATAAATAACCCACCAATCTTGCTTGTCTTTTTATCCGTCTTCAGCGTTGCAACTTCGGTCACATAGCTTGCTATGTTCCCTTCGTTGCGCCTTGAAGACGAATAAAAATCCTGCGTAATCTGGGTAGGTTGTTTAATGCGCGTTACCTAACTGGATTATTAAGATGTGATTTTGGTTTATTTCCATGCCCCAATAGCACTGTTTAATTCAGCTTCAGCGCGCAAAGCATCAAAACGGGCCGCTATATTTCTAGCATGTGATTTATCTCTGGCTACCTCTGCTTCAATATAGCGTGTGACAGTAACTACTCCGGCTTTACGCTGTTCGTTTACTAGGCGTAAAGCTTCTTCAGAAGCGGTAACAGAGCTGGCAGTGACTTTTATTCTGGCCAGGGCTTCAATTATTTTTAAGTGTGCCGATTTAACTGCGCTCTCAATCATTAGTTGAGTCTGTTTGGCCGATTTTTTGGCTATAGCCAATTGATGTTCAGCTTTTTTAATTCTTTTGCTGTCCCGAAAACCAGAGAAAATATCCAGTTCAACCATCACGCCGGCGGTTACATTGTCCCTGCTGGTGCTATAGTCGAGGTCTTTGCTGTCAGAACCATAGGATACATAGGCATCTGCTTTGGGCAAGAAGGCACCTTTGGTGGCATTTAACTGTTGCTGGGCTATTTCTATCTGCTTATTTGCTGTTTGCATTTCAGGGCGCTGACTTATTGCCTGGTTTAGCAGTTCTTCAAATGATTGGTTGGCCTGAGGCATAATCCATTGCTTCGAAGCATTAATTTCAAAAGCTTCGTGTGCTGTTAGACCCAGTAGACTTTTTAATCCTGTTTTTGTCAGTTCAATAGCATTGGATGTCTGTATCTTGGTATCTTGAGCTTCTGCTAGCTGAACCTCCAGAGAAAGCAGATCAGATTTTAAAGTAGAGCCTGCTTCATATCTGTTTCTGCTTTGCTTCAGTTCATTTTTAACTGCTTCGATTGAACGGTCAGCTACTTTGTCGACTTCTATAGAGGCCAGGTAGGCATAAAAAGTGGAGCTTACGGTTTGTATTAGCTGGTTGCGAGTTGCTGATTTATTCAAAGTAGCCGCTTCGATGCCCAGCTGGGCAGCTTTACTATTAAAATAATCTTGTCCGCCTCTAAACAGCGAATAGCGTGCAGTTACTTCAGGACGATAGTTGTCTACACCACCTGGGTTGTTAAAGTCTGTTGTAGGTGAGAAGTCAAGTCGGCGCTGGGCGATAATCATGCCAAATGCATGGGACGGGTTGGTGGAATGGGTATAGGATAAGCTAGTTTTAATGCTGGGGTAAAAGTTGGCAAGGGCTATGCCTAATTGAGCTTCCGCCTGAGCAATTCTATCTTGCATAATTTGCAAGTTGGGGTTATTTACAAGTGCGTGGTCAATGGCCTGCTGTAAAGTATAGCTGCTGTTTTCCGTAGCGGATAGAGTAGCCGAATTAAACAGTAGCGCAATAGCAATAAGACATGGTTTTTTATATAAATTAAACATAGTTTTAATTAGTATCCTTATTTACCTAGTTATGTGGGAGGATTCCATTTGACTGCCCTGTACACCTAGGGTGATAGAAAGGATCGCCATAAGAGGGAACCTCTACAGCTGACTTGGCAAGATAAGCTGTTCGCCTTCTGCCAAACCGGAGATTACCATTATATTACCCCCTGACTTTTGACCTGTCCGAATAAAGCGCCGGACAGGCATTTTATTTTCTAAAACCCAGACAATATCTAACTGTCCCATTTGCTTGATATAAGATGAAGGGATCAGCAGCTGTTTTTGTTTGTCAGAAGGTATGAGAATTCTGGCAAACAGGCCAGGTAGCAGTTTACCACTGTTTTCAATTTTTGCTTTGATCAGAAAGCTGCGGGCACCTGAGTCTGCAGCGGGTACAATTTCTTCAATGCTTGCCATTAGGGTTTTATTTAGTGCAGGAATATGAGTTTCCAATTGCTGTCCAATGCTGAGCGTTAACGCTAACGATTCACGTACATTGGCATCAATACGCAGTGATTTAGGATCATACAGCGTTAGCAGTTTCATGCCAGGAGAGGCCAAGTCGCCGGGTTCGGCAAACCGGTCAATTACTCTGGAATCAAATTGAGCTCTAATTTTGCTATAGCTTAATGTGATTTGCGATGATTCAAGCTGTTGTTTGGCACTGGCTAACTGGGCTTTTAAGCTATTGTAGTTTGCACTTGCCTGTTCAAGCTGAGCTTTTGTTACACTTTCCTTGCTATATAAGTTTTTGGTTCTCGCGTAATGGGATTTCGCCTGTTTTAGTCGTGCGCGAATTGAATTTATGTTTTCTTTCAATTGTGCAGCATTGGAGCGTATATTCCTGTTATCCAGCTCTATTAATAAGTCACCTTTTTTGACTGTGTCCCCTGCTTTTACTTTAATAGATTTGATAGGCGCTAAAATCCTGGCTGCAACATTTGTGGTTTGTTTGGAATGGACGGTTGCAGGGACATCTTCATTTAACTGGATCAGTTTGCTTTTCAGCGTTAAGGTTTCGCCCTGGTAGGTTTTATTTTGACTGATTTTTCCTGGTTTAATTTTAGAATCGAATGTACCGGCCATCCACATAACTGCAAGTAAAAGGCCTGCAATTGTTAATAATGGCACAGCAAAAGGTTTTATTTTATTGTACATATTTATGTCCTAACAGTGTCTTCTTCAGGTGAATAGATCAGGTAATAAACCACAGGGATAACCAGCAAGGTAAATAAAGTAGAGGCTATAATGCCGAAAATAATGGCTATTGCCAAGCCACTGAAAACAGGGTCTAAAGTAATAATTAAGTTACCCAGCAAGGTAGTTCCGGCAGTTAATAAAACAGGGCGCATTCGGATGGCACCCGCCTGTCGCAATGCCTCATTTAATGGCATGCCATTTTTTCTGGCCTGCTCAATAAATTCAATCAGAATAAGTGCATTGCGGATAACAATGCCTGCCAGAGCAATCATGCCGATCATAGCGGTCGCAGTAAATAGAACGGGGTCCGGACTGTTGCCTATAAAACGTTCTCCAAACTGATTTAATAGCCAAAAGCCGGGCATAATGCCAATAACAGTCATTGGGATGGATGACATAATAATTAGTGACAAGGTAGCGGAACCGGTTTGCATTCGCATTACAAAATAAATGCCTACCAGAGCAAAAGCAAAGGCCAGTCCCATATCCCGAAAGACTCGGATAGTAGTATCCCATTCACCTTCGCCATCCCATTTAACAGTAATATCATCGGGCACTGACCAGGGGATACCGCCGCCGGAATTAAAAAAACTTCGACTTTGCCATTCTGTTGATGTGGCCTCGGTTTTTCCCATATCCGCTTTTATATCCATTATCACTTCAACAGGCGTTCGGCCTTCCAGTTCGGCTGTGACATAGACAACTGGCTTTAAATCTTTGTGATAGATGGCTTTATTGGCAATAGATTCTGTAAAGTGGCCTAATTCGCCAAGAGCAATTAATGATTGGTCTGGGTTATGTGTTTGTCCTTTTATTGGCAGCACTTCAAGGTCGTTTTGACTGGTACGGCTATGTTTGGGCAATCGCAGTGAAATAGGCAAAGGGTTGGCTTCTCTTTCTAAATTTAAGTAGCCGGCAATATAGCCGTGATTGGCCAAACTTAGATTTAAAGCAATATCCTGAGTGGTAATGCCAGAAAGCATGGCTTTTTCTTTATCTGTGTGAAAGCGCCAAAGCGTCTGGTCAGCTTCAACTGTAGAGTCAACTTCTACTACAAAGGGTTCCTGTTTTAGTCTGTTCATAATAAGGGATGCAGTCTCTCGCTGCTGCTGATATTCAGTGAGCGGATCACCATAAATTTCAGCAACCACCGTGCTTAATACCGGTGGGCCTGGCGGAACTTCGACTACTTTGACTGAGGCTCCATCAGCATTGAGAGGTATCAGCATTTTACGCAATCGCAGCAGCACCGCATGAGAATTATGTTCCCGCTGTTCTCTTGGCGCTAAAGTCAACCGCAGATCGGCTAAGTGCGCTGCCTGGCGATAATAGTATTGTCTGACCAGGCCGTTAAAATCGATAGGTGAGGGTTGGCCTACATAGCTGGCAATGGCGTTGATTTCCGGCAGTGTCTTGGCAATTAGGGCTGCTTTTTCAGAAATGGCAGCAGTCTGTTCTAAAGTACTGCCTTCGGGCAGGTCGATCAAAATTTGCATTTCATCTTTGTTGTCAAAAGGCAGAAGCTTAAGTGGCACCATTCTAAACATGGGCAAACTGGCTGTGATGGCAAACAGAGAAATAAAGATGATAATCAGTATCCAGGCCTTTTTGCGGGAGGTTATAAAAGGACCTATAAGGCTGCCATATAGTTTTAACAAACCTTCGGAAGTATCTTCTTCTGTGGCAGGTTTTAATGCTTTACTGGACAGCCATGGCGTTACCATAAAGGCAACCAGAGTAGAAATGGTGACTGCAACGGGGACGTTGAATGCCATGGGGGCCATATAGGGGCCCATCATGCCCGTAATAAAGGCTAACGGAATAAAGGCAAGAATAATCGTTACGGTAGACATTAAAAGGGCAGATCTGATTTCAGCAATTGCCTTAATAATACGTTCTTGAGCATCTCCTGTACCCTTGCGCATAAATCTTTCTATATTGTCGATGCCGGTTATAGGATCGTCAACAAGTAAGCCTAATGACAGAATTAAAGCAAATAGGGTGACTCGGTTTATAGTGTAGCCCATTGCCATATCCAGCATCAGAGTTAGACCGTAACAGATTGGAATGGCTAAACCTACAACCAGTGCTGGTCGCCAGCCAAGAAATACCGCGATAAAAACTACAACGGTAAATATTGCAAATGCTAAGCTGGAGGTTAAATTAGTGACTTTTTCATTGGCTGTTTTTCCATAGTCGCGCAATACTTCGATATGGACTTCCGGAGGTAGCAAATCTTGCTGTAATTTTTCCATATGCTTATGGATGTTTTCTGCAAGCCAGACCGCATTAGATCCTCTTTTTTTGGCAATAGACAGCGTCACCATGGGATATTGATTATTATATCGCTCAGAATGCTTATGGCCGGGTGCAAATTCAATCCAGCTGTAATTATCGATTTCTGCAGGCCCATCTGTGATGTTAGCAACATCTTGTAAATAAACGGGAAGGCCGTCGACAACATTAATGACCAGTGATTTTAATTGGTCAACAGACCTGATAAAGTCACCTGCTTCAACAATAATTGATTGGTTATTTGCCGAGATTATGCCGGCACTCTGCAATTGATTCGATGAGGCTATGGCCTGAATTATTTCGCTTGCCGTGGTTTTTCTGGCTGCCATGCTTTGCGGGTTAAACAGAACGTTAATGGTTCTACTTCTGCCTCCCACTACGTTTACACGATTGCTGTCAGCAATTTGCTGCAGAGAGGTAGTGATTTCATCTGCGAAACGTCTCAATTCAAAATCACTGTACAGGTCAGGACTGTCACTCCATAAACCTAATATGACTGTGGGCACATCATCAACTTCCAAAGGTTTGATCACCCAGCTGCTGACAGCAGCTGGAATATTATCCTGATTGGAAAGCAGTTTGTTGTAGGCATTTAATAAAGAGTCTTCTCTATCTTCACCGACAAAGTATCGTAACGTAACAACTGCTCTGCCCGAACTGGAGCGGGAATAAATATGCTCGACTCCGGTGATTTGAGATAGCATCTTCTCAAGAGGCAAGGTGACCTGCTTTTCAATCTGTTTGGCGGATAAGCCAGGTGCAGAGATAAGAATATCAGCCATTGGCACTACAATTTGAGGTTCTTCTTCTCTAGGGGTGTAAATCAGTGCAATGGTACCAAGCGTAAATGAAAGAATGAAAAACAGAAGAGGCAAGCCACCTTTTAAGGAGTAGGCAACTAGTTTGTCTAAGCCTGTATGCTCGGAAACGGAAGATGGGTTTGCGTTATGAGTCATTTTTATTGAGTATCGATTTGATCGTTTTGGTAGTCTCAGCTGTAATAATAGTTTAAAGCAGCATGTTATAGAAGGTTAATGAATATAATTATATTCTAATAAACTTGTTTTTAGAAGGTCTTTGATGCACTTAGGCGACTGGAAGCAAAAAGCCCAGCCACTTAATTGGTCTTTTTATCCAAGTTGCTTAGATAGCACAGCCTGCTTGTGGCCTAAACTGTGACGCCGGGAAGAAACAAATTACTTCGGAGCATGAGGGGGGCATAAATAATATTGTATTTCTTAATGCCAATTAAATAATGGCTAACGGTAATATTCTGTCTCATAAAAAATTGAAAAACGTCGCCATTATTTTTTGCCACAGGGTATTTCCCTAAAGTTTCTTTTTTAAAATTGGCAAATATTTGCATTAGGTTAAATCAGCTTTTGTTCCCAGCAGTAAAAAGTAATCAATGGAATTTAGGAGTAAATGATGCCTGGGTGATGTGATCAATTATATTGAGAACATCAGCGCTTTTTCTTGCATCAATAGGAACCACCGGCCAGTTGATTCCCTGTTTATTCATAAATTCTGAATAGATTGATATATCGTGCGTGCTATTTACATCTAAATGCGTAATTCCCACTACAGCAGGTTTTTTTGATAAAAATTCTTTATTATTTTTCAGGTAATGATCAAGGTCTTTTAATGGATCGTCCTGGTTATTGGTTATTAAAATAATTAGTCCGCAGGCTCCTTTTGTCAGAACAGCACTCATGAAACTGAACCTTTTCTGACCAGGAGTACCGTACACATGAACTTTACTGCTAGATTGAGTGTAGGATCCGTAATCCATCGAAGTTGTTGTGGTATCTTTTATATTTTTTACGCCGTCAGTTGGCGCTGTTTCTGTTGTTATTGGCGGCTTTTCGCTAACAGCATGAATTGCTGTTGTTTTTCCTGCACCGACACTTCCAGTAATGACGACCTTTATTTGAGAAGGTAAGTTTACGGCATGTCTGTGGATGGGGTCAGTAGAAGCGCGGGTTGACTGCTTATTTTTATTTTTTTTGTGTTCCCCTGTTTTTTTTGTAGCTTTGTGGGAATGATCCATTTTTACTCGATCTTGACTTTTAGTGCCGGACTCTTGAGGGGGGGTATGCTTAACAGTTTTTTTTATGGCAGGAACCTTGTCTGTCCGCTGTTTTTTTCGAAAAAAAGATCTTATTTTTTTAAAAAAATTCATATTTTCCAACTAGGTGTGGTTTATGTGGAATCTAAAGCAATTTAATATTAGGCGAGAGTTACTTAATTTTAGCTGAATTCTGTTCTTTTTAAACTCCATTATCCTAAATAAATCAATTGAAAGCTATTCTGCCGAGTTTTTTGTCTAGATTTTTCACAAAACCGTAAAGCAGAATAGTATCCTCCGACTTGCGAGAGCTGAAAAACCCTATATATTGTGTTAAATTAATATAACTTGGGTATTTGTCGCCAAAACTTTTGGCTGTAATTTTACGCCGTTCTTCACTATACGTTATCCAGAGCATAATAATATCTACTGCAAAGTATAACGGTTATTATCTATCTGGTGTGAAGGTGTTGCTCTAAATGGTACAACATGGGTAAACTATATGGGCATACCAAGCGAATTCCGGTGTTTAAAAAATTGGCCAGCTTCTGTAGGTGCTATTTTTACTATAAAACTGGACAAAACACAACTTCCTACTATTCTTAGGATTAATTATTTTCGATAAAATTAGGATTCATAGCTACTCGATGTTCATTACTGATAATAAACCGCGTCCTGAATTTGTCGATTCTGAAAATAGCTTTATCGTTAAAGAGCTTCTGTGGATTAGCGAAACACAATCGGATGAATGCTTATATCAGCAAATAGTCTTTAAAGTACTTAGAAAGCCTAAGATGCTGACCTTTCACTTGCAGAGAATTTATTTAACCTATGGTTTAGGCATGCAGGATCAGCTTTATGCCGCACTGGTAGATTTGCTGTTTGTACTTGAGGGAAAGGGAAAATTATTAAGCAGCAGGATGGTTGCATCTACTCAGTCTCTTTTAACGGAAGAACACGTTAGTGTTTTAAGGCGCTACTTAGAAACGCAAAATGGTCGCTTGCTTGTCGGCAATAAATTTTCAGTCTGCGTGACGGGAGAGATAGGTATTAGAGAGCTGGTGTTTAAAAGGCATCATGCAAAAGCCGATCATGATCCCTTGAAATTGGCGCAGGACTATATTCATTATAGCCAGCTAGGTGAAGCGCTCGAGACTTTAGAGGCCGCTTGTTTAAGATCCCCTGACAGAGAAGATTTGCAAAAAGAACTTTTAGGCCTGCTAAAGTTAACAAAAAATATTCAGGCATATAGAAGAATACGTAATGTTTTTTTGGAAAATAAATTAAAACTATCTGAGGGGTGGCAGGAATTGGCTGATTATTTTGCTGAGATAGGCAATGAAAAATAACAGTATAGAACCATTGCGGCTTGCGCTTTATGGTATGGATAAGCGGACCTATAAAACTATGACTCTGTATCTTGCAGGTCCGTGTAAAGGTGTTGCCGTTGTTGTGAGTGAACTGGACGCTGAGGCTGATCTAATTGATGCTGACTATGTCAAAGCAAGAGAAGTGCTTGATGAGCGGAAATCCAAATCCCCAAATCGGCCCATTATTCTTCTTTCATTAGAAGAGCTTTCTATAGCAGGCACAGTGTATGTGAAAAAACCTGTTATAACTGTGGATTTGGTTGCTGCACTTAAACAGGTGCGTAAAGCAGTTGGTGCGGAACGGTCAAAAAAAGAAAATCCTGTTTCTGCTAGGCCGGTTTTAAAGGCTGAGGTAGAACCTAAACCTATACTTGAAAAACCCAAGGAAGCAGATCCGTCAGTAGCTGAAAAAAAACAGCCAGGCATTAAGCGCGTAGATAGCGAAGAAAGAAAAAAGACATCCAAGCATCGGACTGCAATGGACTTAACTGAAGCTGGTTTTTCTGCCTATATAGGATTGATTGACGGGGTAGATTTTTCTGATTCGCGACAGGCGTTGAATGCGTCTTATAACCCCAAAGAATTTTTTTTAGGCTATGTGCAGTCCGCACTTAAAACATGTAAGGAAAATGGGCGGGTTTTGCAGCTAAATTCAGGATGGAAACCGCTAATAATCTTTCCTCATAGTCAGGAGGTTTGGTTGGATGCTGATGATAAGCAGTTAAAAGCATTTGCAGGGCTGGCAATGAAAAGTAGTCCATCTCAAGGGTTATCTCTGAGTTCTATTAACCGAGAAACAAACGATTTCAGTCAGAAAATGGAAGGATTTTATGATATAGATCATTTTCTATGGAAACTGGCAGTATGGACATCAAAAGGCAGGTATCCCGAAGTGATAGATATTAACAGGCCCGTGTATCTAGTGCAGTGGCCAAATTTTACGCGATTGCTGGTCACGCCGCATGCAATGCGAATAGCTGCATTATTGGTTAAAGGTCCAAGAACAGCAATGAATATCGCTAGCGCTTTAAAGATAAAGCCGCAATATGTCTTTATCTTTATTAGTGCGGCTAATGTACTTGGTCTGGTTGGTCAGGCAAAACGACAGGTTGATGTGTTGCTGGCACCGCCTGAAGTTAAGGCGTCTAAGTCTAAAGGGTTGCTAAGTAGAATACTTGGCCGGTTACGTGGTTAGGGATTAAAAAACAATGAGTCAATATAAAATTATTTTTACTGGTCCGGTAGGTGCTGGCAAAACGACAGCGATAGATTCGATCAGTGATGTGCCTCCGGTTAAAACGGATGCGGTTGCCAGTGATATGACTAAAAATCGAAAAGCCGCCACAACGGTAGCTATGGATTATGGAATAATGAACCTGGATGACGGAGAAAAGATTCACCTGTATGGTACACCTGGGCAGGAGCGTTTCGATTTTATGTGGGATATATTAACGGTTGGCGGTATTGGGCTGGTTTTATTATTAGATAATACAAGAGCGGACCCATTTAAGGATATGCAGTTTTTTCTTGATTCCTTTAGTGATTTTATTGCAAGCTCAGGTGTGGCGATTGGTGTGACTCAAATGGATTTGAGCAGTAAGCCAACAATTGACGACTATCACAAACAATTGCAGGGAACAAATTTAAAGCCGGCTGTATTTTCTGTAGATGCCCGTGTTAAGAGTGATATTTCATTATTGGTACAGGCTCTGCTTTTTTCGCTTGATCCCGTTCTGGAGGAGGCATAGATCATGAGTAATTATGATTTAGTTGATGGTCTGTTTCTTTATCCGACCCCTAGCGGGGCTTATTTTGCGGTTGCTTCGCCTGAAGATGGAAGGTCAAGAAATTTTATAAAGCGATTGTTAGAGCTTCCTGAAACCCCGCCTTTAAATGTAAAAACGTTAATGAATCTAATGGGGGAGAAGAGTGAGAGTAAAGCGCTGGATTTGCTTCGCCATTGTCAAAAGATAGGCTGGGTTCAAGGTGTTGAAAGCAAGATTGAATCTCCGCAGGGCCTATTAGATGAAATATTGCCAGATTTGCTAAAAAAAGTGTCTGAAACTGAAAAAGTGCTGCTAGCTGATGAGCATGGATTTTATTGGGCGCGTAGCGGCTTTCCCCATGAGGTGGCTGAAGAGCTGTCTGCATTGAGTGCAGAAATAGCAACAGTGCATAGAAAGCGGTCTGGTCTTTTGGTAAAAAACTTGGGCATAGAAAGCTATGCGTGGGCAATTGTAGATGCTTTTGGCAATAGTCAGACAGGTTTCTGGCCTATACACATTGGAGGAAACCGGCTGGTTATCATTATCTCTGGTATTCCGCATTTTAATCAGCCAGATTTTGTAACACTTATTTGGGCATTAAGCATTCGTTATGCAAAGTAAGTTACAATGTTGATTTTTTATAATTTTTTAACTATAAGGTATTAGTATGAGAGCAGATATGCTTACCTCGGTTTTAGCCGAGCTTAATGGGACTTCGGCTGATATTGAAGCTTCTGGCGTTATATCGACTGATGGCTTGATGATGGCGTCAGTATTGCCAGCGGGTTTGGATGAGGATCGGGTTGGCGCAATGAGTGCGGCAATGCTGTCGTTAGGAGACAGAACGGCTCAGGAGCTAAATAGAGGAGGTTTGGAGCAAGTTCTTATTAAGGGTGACAGCGGTTATGTTTTAATGACTTATGCTGGTGATGAAGCAGTTTTAACCGTCATGGCAAAGCCAAATGCAAAATTGGGGCTGATTTTTCTAGATGTGAAAAGAGCCGCTGAAAGTATTACAGAACTGCTTTAATGAGCGTTATTATTTTAGTTCTTGGCGGGGGGGGCAAAGAGTGTAAGGCGCTGAATAAAATTTATTTTTCAATAGATTAAGGTCTTTTGAAGATGGTTTTCAACTCAGCTGGTTGCTGGAGCAAGGCGTCAATTTGTTGTGATTTGCATTCCAAAACCCACTAAAAAGATAAACAAAAAAGCATATGTCTTCTATATTTGAAATATGAAGATAATGCATATTTGTTTACTTGGGTTGGATGGGAGTTTTTTATGATCAGTGACATGAGGCCTGAAGATATTGTTGGTGATTATAAGGAAGCTACACTGAATCTATATCAATCAATTTCTAGAAAAGTTTTATATACGGAGATTGAAACGCCCTATCCAGACGGTAAGTTAATTGTCTCTACTACCACCCCGGGTGGAGTAATTACTCACGTCAATCAATCATTTATAGAAATGTCTGGATTTACTGAAGAAGAATTAATCGGTGCACCGCATGCCATTCTTCGGCACCCCGATATGCCCCCTGCCGCTTTTCAGGATTTATGGGATACTGTAAGGCGATGTGAAAAATGGCAGGGGTTTGTAAAAAACCTGCGCAAAGACGGTGGGTTTTATTGGGTGAAGGCAACTGTCATTCCGAATATTAGGAATGGCAAGCTCGTTTCCTATACTTCGGTTCGCAGAAAGCCTTCTCGAAGCAAGGTGGAAGAATGCATAAAGCTCTATCCAACACTATTTTAATGCGGAGACTCTAATGTCATTTGTTTTTACAGTGAGTCCGGACTTTACTCCTGAGCATCTGTCTGGTTGGTATATTTTTAATACATGGATTCAGAAGCAGACGGATAGCGCCATTCATTTGGAAATGTATAATGATTTTCATAGCCAAAGAGAAGCTATACAAAATGATGTAATCGATTTGATATACGCAAACCCATTTGATGCGGCTATGCTAGTGCGTGAAAAAGGCTTTCAGCCTTTGGTGAAAGCGTCTGGAGAATCTGATGAAGCACTTATTGCGGTTAATGCTGGGAATTCAGTTGAGGATGTTTCTCATTTGAAGTTGGGAGTAAAGGTTGCATATACTGATGACCCTGATGTCAGGATGATGGGTATGATAATGCTAGAGCCGGCTGATTTGGATGCAGGCAGGATAAATTCTGTTTTATCTGATACCTATGTTGTAGTTGCAAAGCATTTGTTAAAGAATGAGGCTGATGCGGGGATATTCCTGGCTGAGGCGTATGATGATCTTTCTTCAATAATAAAAAAACAGCTCAAGGTTCTAGTTAGGAGTCAGATCGGTGTTGTTCATCATTCTTTAATGATCGGCCCCAGATTGCTGGACAAAAAAGAACAGTTTCAGAAAATTTTAGTTGAAATGCATGAAGATGAAAAAGGGCTGGGTGTATTGAATAGCCTTGGTTTCAGCGCCTGGGAAAAAGTAGAAGATGATGAAATGGAGTTTATGATTGATTTGATGGATACACTATCAACCTAATGCTGGAGCGATAAAGGCTAGCGTAATTTTTTAACGCAGACAAACTTATTGTCAGCTGTCAATTCCATTTCAAAATATCCGGCAACTCCTTCCTTGGTCAAGAAGGTTTGGATGTTTCTGGCGGGGAAAGAAATTCTTCGGCCATCATCGGCAAGCACGGATATATTTTTAGCATCTCCCTGATAGACCTGTAGATATTGGCTGTAAGATAGCCTTAAAGAAAATCGTATGAATTGATGTGGTCTCATTTTCAATTTAACAGGTGGTTGGAATCTCTCAAGGCAGGCAAGCCCTTGAGAGATTTTAACATGACATTATATATTTACGCATATTAGTCGCTACGCTTTTGATAGTTTACGACTTGCATTGATGTTGCTGGAAATTGCAGCTGATGCGAATAATGTTGATGAAATGATAAATTCTCCGGAGATAAATCCAAACAGTCCTGTGATAAACATTAGTCCAGTTAAAATATCTTTTTTAAAGTCGCTCATATCAAAAAATCCTTGGTTAAATAGTGATGAAGGTGTATTTTATTTGAAATACGAGATAACTATAGTTGACGTTATGATGGTAAACAATGGGTGTAATTAATGATAGTTTGTTTCTTGATTGGTAACAAATTGTCATAATTTATTCATAATGCTCAGGTAGTATGGCATCCCTTTTTTGTTTCTCAAAAGACCAATAAGCTGATGCGTTGGGAAAACCTATTGGTTTATATAGCGCTTTTTAGGATTTGAACAGTCTTTTCATTAATGTTCTTCAGTATTGATTTGACAGTAAAATATCAAGAAAAGCAGTGTTTTACCTGTTACAGGTTTTATGCTTCATAGAGATTGTAAATAGAAAAATATCTGCTTCATTCTCTCTTGGGTATTGACGATGGATCATTAACCCTTTAGAATTGATAAGTTATGTTAGATCGATTACCAATTCTTATAGATCCATTGAGTTTTGCTGAAAGAGGCAAGAGGCTTTTGGGTACAATCAAGATAAATGAATTATCCCGTTTATCTGAGGTTTTACTCGATAACTCCGGTGAAATAGAAGTTGACCTTGCTTTTGATAAAGAAGGAAGGGTGCCCGTTATTGTAGGTAAAATTAAAGCAAATCTAATTGCTGAGTGTCAGTCGTGCTTAAAGCAGGTCGTTCTACCCATCGACAAGCATTTTAAATTAGGTATGGTTACCTCAGAAGAGCAGGCGGATAGGTTGGCTGGTGAGTGCGAACCACTGTTTTTACAGGATGAGAAAGTTTCACTGAATGAACTTGTTGAAGATGAATTGCTATTAGCATTGCCTGATTTTCCAAAACATTCAGATGTCTGTGTTGAACGTGGAAGAGATGAGGCAGTGAATGAGCACGAAGAGATAGATTCTAACAACCCGTTTTCTGTTTTGGCTAAACTAAAAAATACTGGAGATTAAAAATGGCTGTACAAAAAAGTAAAGTAACACGTTCAAGACGCGGACAGCGTCGTTCACATGACACATTGACAAGCAAAACCTTGTCTCAAGACCCTATGACAGGAGAAACTCACTTGCGTCATCATATGACGCCTGATGGTGTATTTAAAGGTCGTCAAATAGTTTTAAATGATGAGGATTAAAATTCCTGTAAATTAATGCTGGCTTATACTGGCTAGCACTTTACAGTTTTTGATTATCTCAGGGCGCGTGTGCGAAATTATTTCTTGCACGTTCCTCACTGATTTTGCCGGTCTAGATCTAGATCGGTTTCTATTAAATTTTCTGGAGTTGACCCTGGCGTGAGCTTAACAATTGCTATTGATGCGATGGGTGGGGATTTCGGTCCTCAAGTAACCATTCCTGCGGCTTTGAAATGCTTAAAATATAATTCTGATTTAAGCATTATTCTGGTTGGGGATGAGCTCGTTTTGAATGAGTTGCTGGCTGATGATTTGGCTAAATATAAAGATAGGCTGCTGGTAAAGCATGCTTCTCAGCAGGTTGAAATGGATGAAAAACCTCAGAATGCATTAAGAAGTAAAAAAGACTCTTCAATGCGGATTGCTATTAATTTAGTTCGTGACTGTGAGGCTGATGCCTGTGTCAGTGCCGGAAATACCGGAGCGTTAATGGCAATAGCCCGATTTGTACTTAAGATGATCCCCGGGATAGATAGGCCCGCCATCATTTCTACCCTGCCTTCGACTTTTGGTCATACTCATATTCTTGACCTGGGTGCTAATGTTGACTGTACAGCCGAACACTTATATCAATTTGCAATTATGGGCGAAGAAGTCGTTAAAGCTGTTGAGCATATTCCTTTACCTAAAATTGGTCTGCTAAATATTGGTGAGGAAGATATGAAAGGGAATGGCCAGGTTAAAGCCGCTGCAAAGCTTCTGGAGGCTTCTTCTTTAAATTACGTTGGCTATGTCGAAGGCAATTCAATTAATGCTGGCAGTGAAAAGGTTGATTTAATTGTTACGGATGGCTTTGTTGGAAATGTGGCGCTTAAATCAATTGAAGGTGCTGCAAAAATGATTGCAACTAAGTTGAAAGAGGCTTTTTCAAAAAATATTTTTACTAAGATTGCTGCCTTGGCGGCATACCCGGTGCTAAAACTGTTCAAACAGAGTATTGACCCCAGAATGTATAATGGCGCCAGTTTTATTGGCTTGCGAGGCTTGGTTGTTAAAAGCCATGGTGGAGCAGATGAATTGGCATTTGAAACAGCTATTCATTTGGCTGAAGTGGAAATAGAGCAGAATGTTACGAAAAAAATAAGTGATAAAGTTGCTGCTACTTTGAAAGAAAGAGAGAGCGAATGAAACGTTGTTCAAAAGTAATTGGTACCGGAGGCTATTTGCCCGAAACCGTACGGACTAATGAAGATATTTCAAAGTTGGTTGATACTACTGATGAATGGATTGTTGAACGGACCGGAATAAAGACTCGGCGTATTGCCGGGCCAGAAGAAAGCGCCGCAAGTATGGCCGAAATCGCCGCTCTGCAGGCCATAGAAATGTCAGGGACTGAAGCTGGCGAAATAGATTTGATCATTGTTGCAACAGGATCTCCTGATAGGGTTTATCCAAGTACTGCCTGTATGCTTCAGCACAGGCTGGAAATCCAGAACTGTGTATCATTTGATATTCAGGCTGCCTGTTCCGGGTCTATTTTTGCATTGAGCATTGCGGATCAATATATAAAGTCAGGTGCTGCAGATAAGGTGCTTATCGTTGGGACAGAAATCTGTTCACGGCTGATCGACTGGACTGACAGAGGAACATGCATTTTGTTTGGTGATGGAGCGGGGGCCGTGCTTTTGGATTCATCGGACACATTTGGCATATTATCTACACATATTCATTCGGATGGTGCATTTGAAGATTTGCTTTATTGCCCTAATCCTCAGGTGGCTACTGATTCAAATATTAACGAGAAAGGCTTTATAACCATGAAAGGTAATGAGGTGTTTAAAGTTGCAGTCAATACCCTGGGACGTATTGTTGACGAAACGCTGGCCGCAAATGGTTTGGATAAATCTGACATAGACTGGCTTGTCCCCCATCAGGCCAATACCAGAATTATTGCAGCCACCGCAAGAAAATTGAAAATGTCCATGGATCAAGTGGTTCTGACACTTGAAAATCAAGGCAATACCTCTTCCGCTTCTGTGCTTTTAGCTTTAAATGAAGCAGTAAGAGATGGACGGATTAAACGGGGGCAGCTTATTTTGCTGGAAGCATTTGGTGCTGGGTTTACATGGGGTTCAGCATTAATTAAGTATTAGAGAGGCAATCTAAAGGCACAAAGAGCAAGTGTATTGCTCTTTGTGCCTTTAGCCTTTTGCCTGTTTTTTTAAATAAAGAAATTATTATGAGCGAACAAAATTATAATTTAGCTTTTGTTTTTCCTGGGCAGGGTTCGCAGTCGGTTGGCATGCTATCTGAATTAGCAGGAGCTTTTCCATTAGTTAAGCAGGTGTTTGAGCAGGCATCAGACTGTTTGGCCTTTGATTTATGGAAATTGGTTCAGCAGGGGGCTATTGAGGACTTAAATCAGACGCATAATACTCAGCCAGCTATGTTAGCCGCGGGTGTGGCTATGTGGCGTGTATGGTGTGAGCAGACTGATGTAAGGCCTGGCTGGATGGCAGGACACAGTTTGGGTGAATATAGTGCATTGGTCTGTTCTGAAGCAATTAGCTTTGAAGATGGAGTATCTTTAGTTGCTGAGCGTGGCCGACTGATGCAGGAGGCTGTGCCGGTGGGAGTGGGTGCAATGGCAGCAATTATAGGTCTGGAAGATCACGTAGTTGTTAAAATCTGTGCTGACAATGCAGAAAATGAAGTTGTTTCTGCTGTCAATTTCAATGCTCCAGGTCAAGTGGTAATTGCTGGGCATGCTGATGCGGTTGTCAGAGCAATGGCAGCTGCTAAAGCGACGGGAGCTAAACGGGCACTGAAATTGCCAGTAAGCGTGCCGTCTCATTGTGCCTTAATGATGAGTGCTGCAGAAAACCTGGCTGAGACGCTTAAAGGTATACATATTGATATTCCAAATAAGACAATAATTCATAATGTAGATGTCGCATCTCATAATGCGGCGGAAGTTATTAGGAATGCATTAAAGGAGCAGTTATTTAAACCTGTGCGCTGGGTGGATGGAATTAAATATATGCATGATCAAAATGTAGTGAATTTTGTTGAATGCGGCCCCGGCAAAGTTTTGATGGGGCTTAATAGACGCATTGTAAAACAGGCTAATCATATGACTATGTATGATCCGACAACATTAGAAAAGACAATTGATCAATTAAGTGGGGCGTTTGATGGATAAGAAAGTAGCTTTAGTAACAGGTGCCAGTCGTGGAATAGGCCGGGCAATTGCTGAGCAGTTGGTTGCAGATGGATTTTTTGTAGTTGGTACAGCAACCAGTGATAATGGTGCAGATGCAATATCTGCCTATTTGTCAGAAAATGGTAAAGGTATAAAGTTAAATGTTGCAGATGCTGATTCGATAGCCGAAGTGATAAAAACAATTGCCGAAGAATATGCAGCACCTGCTGTGCTAGTTAATAATGCTGGAATAACGCGCGATAATTTATTGATGCGTATGAAAGATGATGAATGGAATGATATTATCACTACCAATTTAACGTCTATTTTTCGTATGAGCAAAGCGGTATTACGTGGCATGATGAAGGCTAAAACAGGTAGAATTATCAATATTTCTTCTGTAGTCGGGGCAACGGGCAATGCCGGCCAAACAAATTACGCGGCCTCTAAAGCAGGAATGATTGGTTTTGCAAAATCCATGGCTAAAGAGGTTGGGTCGCGAAACATCACTGTAAACACTGTTGCTCCCGGGTTTATTGATACAGATATGACCAAAGAATTGGCTGATGAACATAAAAAAGCACTAATGAGTTCAATTGCTTTGGCTCGACTGGGTGACCCTAAGGAAATTGCTCATGCAGTCTCATTTTTGGCTTCAGAAGGTGCATCTTACGTGACGGGGGAAACAATTCACGTAAATGGCGGTATGTTTATGTCTTAGTGTTGTGACTTTGTCGCAATATCAAGTATAATTCGACTCGGTTTACTGGCTAGCCAGTGACAGGGTTTCTATAACTTTTAAATAACAAAATATAGCAAGTCGTTATAGTGCTTGCAAGTTTGGGGAAAATAAAATGAGTAACATTGAAGAACGCGTTAAAAAGATTGTTGCAGAACAGTTAGGTGTTAAGGATGATATTGCTAATGATGCATCTTTCGTTGATGATCTTGGAGCTGATTCTTTGGATACAGTTGAACTTGTCATGGCACTTGAAGAAGAATTCGAATGTGAAATTCCAGATGAAGAAGCTGAAAAAATCACAACAGTTCAGTTAGCTATTGATTATATCAATACAAATCTATAACTGATTGAACTTATCTGGCGGATGAATTCTCATTCGCTAGAATTAGTTTTTGCCTTTTTTAAAAACTCCCTCCTCAATATGAATTTTTATTTCTCTCACAGGTCATTATTTTGAGCACACGTCGAGTTGTCATCACGGGTTTAGGCGCAATCACGCCTTTGGCTAATAATGTAGCAGATACCTGGGACGGTATCATTAATGGCAAAAGTGGTATCAGTCCAATCGATTCATTCGATATTTCGTCCTTTGCAAGCACATTTGGCGGCGTTATCAGAGGATTTGATATTAGCGACTATATTCCAGCAAAAGATGCAAAAAGAATGGATAAGTTTATCCATTATGGCATTGCCGCCGGCTGTCAGGCAATTGAAGATTCTGGTATCGAAATAACGGTAGAAAATGCTGAACGGATCGGTGTTGCAATAGGGGCAGGCATTGGTGGCATAACAGGAATTGAAGAGTGTCGAGTGACTTATGAAAAAAGTGGACCGCGCAGGATCTCACCTTTTTTTGTGCCAGGCAATATCATCAATATGATTTCTGGCAACCTTTCCATTAAATACGGGTTAAAAGGACCTAATTTTGCTATTGTCACTGCATGTTCTACCGGAACACATAATATTGGTGATGCTGCCCGGTTGATTAAATATGGCGATGCAGATGTAATGGTTGCAGGTGGTGCTGAATGCTGTACCACTTCGCCTACCGCAATGGGCGGGTTTGCCTCAGCTAAGGCACTGTCACGCAGAAATGATGACCCGCAGGCAGCCAGTCGGCCCTGGGATAAAGACCGTGATGGGTTTGTGCTAAGTGATGGGGCAGGAGTTGTTGTTCTGGAAGAATTGGAACACGCTAAAGCACGCGGTGCAAAAATCTATGCCGAAGTGCTGGGCTATGGTATGAGTGGCGATGCCTATCACATGACAACGCCTTCAATTGGCGGAGAAGGGGCGGCCCGTTGCATGAAAAATGCAATAAGAGATGCCGGTTTAAATGCTGAGCAGATTGATTACGTCAACGCTCATGGCACTTCAACGCCCGCGGGAGATGTTGGCGAAACTCTGGCAATGAAAGCTGCGTTGGGTGATCATGCCTATAAGGTAGCAGTTAGCTCAACTAAATCAATGATTGGCCATTTATTAGGTGCTGCAGGAGGCATTGAAGCAGTGCTCTCTGCTTTATCTCTTGTAAACCAGGTTGCTCCGCCAACCATTAATTTGGAAAATGCAGATCCTGAATGCGATCTGGATTATGTTCCAAATACTGCGAGAGAAATGAAAATTGATGTTGCCATGTCCAATTCCTTTGGTTTTGGCGGAACCAATGGTACTTTAATTTTTAAGCGTTACTAATATAATAGATACAACGGTGTATGTATCTGCTCAATGGGGAAAGTAGGCACTGTATAGATTTTGCAGACAGAGGCTTTCAGTATGGCGATGGTTTATTTGAAACCATTGAAATAGTCAATGAAAAGCCTGTCTTTTTAAATCGGCATCTACGGCGACTTAATAATGGCTGCCAAAGACTGTTGATTCCTATGCCTGATATTCAAACACTCAGGAAAGAAGCTTTCCTGTTATCCCAAGACTCAGTTCATGCTGTTTTAAAATTGATTGTCACCCGAGGTTCTGGCGGGCGGGGCTACCGCCAGCCAGAGAATATCAAATCTACACGTCTTTTATCCCTGCATCCCTCCCCCGATTACTCTAAAGATTTCACTATACAGGGCATCAATGCCAGGATGTGCACAACTCGCCTGGGATTAAACCCTGATCTCGCCGGCTTTAAGCATATGAACCGTCTGGAGCAAGTGCTGGCACGTGCTGAATGGGATTCGGCAAAGATTCAAGAAGGCCTCATGTCAGATATTAATGACCATGTTGTTGAAGGCACCATGAGCAATGTGTTTTTAGTGAAAGATAAGGTTTTGTATACACCGAAAATAACGCAGTGCGGTGTTAAGGGAATATTGAGAGACATTATTATTCAGTTAGCTGTCAAGTATCTAATTCCAGTTGTCGAAAAGAACATCACTAAAGATGAAATATTTTCAGCGGATGAGCTGTTTATTACAAACTCAATTATTGGAGTATGGCCAGTTAAACAGTTAGAATGGAGAAATTTTGGAGTAGGGGGATTAACTCGTCAGCTACAGTCTCTTTATTTGGCATTTAAACAGCAGGAAACTCATGATTGCTAAAAGTATTGCTGTTATTTTATTGCTAATAAGCCTCTCTTTAGCTTGGCTTTGGAATGAATATAATTCTGTATTAAGCACCCCCGTAGTGCTTGAAAAGCCTCGAGTGGTAGAGATAAAAAAAGGAGATAGCTTTCAAAATATTAGCAACAGGCTGCTGGCACTGGATATTGCAATTAAGCCTTTATGGTTCAAGGCGATTGCTTATCATAAACAAATAGCCAATAAGCTAAAAGCAGGGGAGTATGAGTTAAGGAAAGGGCTTACAATGCCTGAAATTTTAGCCATATTTGTGGCAGGAAAGTCTAGACAATATTCCATAACTTTTCCTGAAGGCTGGAATTTTAAACAGATGCTTGCAGAAATTAGAAAAAATTCATATATAGAACACACCGTGGGCGCAATGGATTATCAAAGCATTATGGCTAAATTGGGAGATGAGCATAAATATCCCGAAGGTTTATTTTTTCCCGACACCTATTTTTTTGTTAAAAATACTGCGGATATTGCCATTTTAAAAACTGCCTACGATAAAATGAAACTCATTCTACAAAATGAATGGGAAAATAAAGCGAAAAATATCCCTTTAGATACACCTTATCAAGCATTAATTCTGGCCTCAATTGTTGAAAAAGAAACTGGAGCACCTGCTGAGCGAACTCAAATTTCAGGCGTTTTTACTAGAAGACTGCGTAAAGGCATGTTATTGCAAACGGATCCTACGGTTATTTATGGCATGGGGGACAGCTATAAAGGCAATATCAGATATAAAGATTTAAGAAAGCCAACCGCTTATAATACATACGTTATTAAAGGCTTGCCTCCGACACCAATTGCCATGCCAGGCCAACAGGCAATTCACGCTGCCCTGCATCCTGAAAAGGGGGATTCCCTGTATTTTGTTGCAAAAGGCAATGGCGAAGGCACGCATGTGTTCTCCGCTACACTTAGAGAGCACAATAATGCAGTTAACAAATATCAGAGAAAGCGATGAAGGGTGCGCTGTTCATTACTTTGGAAGGTGGCGAAGGCGTTGGCAAGTCAACCAATTTGTTTTTTGTTAGGAAAATGCTGGAAGATGCTGGTATTAGGGTAGTCGTTACCCGAGAACCGGGTGGTACGGCTTTAGCCGAAAAAATAAGATTGCTGTTATTGGAAAATAATGATGAGCCAGTTTCAGAAACTGCTGAACTGCTGCTACTATTTGCTGCTAGAGCACAGCATATTCAGCATGTCATTAAGCCAGCATTAGCCCAGGGGAGGTGGGTGCTGTGTGATCGCTTTACCGATGCCAGCTATGCTTATCAAGCTGGGGGGAGAGGTATGGACATTAGCATGATTAAATGGCTGGAAAATAAAGTACAGGGCAGATTGAGGCCTGATTTAACGCTACTATTAGATGCACCTGTTGAGATTGGTATGGTTAGAGCGAATAAGCGCAGTAAGCCCGACCGGTTTGAATTAGAAAAGCAGGCTTTTTTTGAAAGAGTAAGGGCCGCTTATCTACTGCGGGCAAAACAAAATCCTCAGAGAATGAAGATTGTCAATGCAGACCAGCCTTTGCAAAAGGTACAGGATGAAATAAGCACATTCATTAAGCCATTTTTGTAGTTTGATTAACATCAGGGAGATGTTTGTTTTTTCAGCTCCCTTGGCTTAAATTAATCTGTTGACCGAGTGGTTCGGCTATAATAGTCAATAATATGTTTATGTCTTTTTTCAGCCCTTACTGGGTACGGGTATTTTTTGCTTAGCAGTTTTGTGAATAACACAGATAAAAAATTCGGAATAGATATCGATAAGGATTATGGTCACTATTTCTGTTCTGGTCCTTGCCTTTTTCGTCTAGATTCCCCTAAAATCGGTGCTCAGCTGATTTACTTAGATAAATGATGAATAATATTCAGAAGTCAATGCCTTGGCTGCAATCTGGCTGGTCTCAGTTAAGTCTCTATATAAATCAAAATCGAATTCCTCAGGCTTTATTGATGATTGGCAATAAAGGCATAGGCAAACAGCAGTTGGCTGAGCAATTTTCGCAATCATTAATGTGTTTTTCTCCTCAGGCAGACGCTATGTTTTGTGGCAAGTGCCAGAGCTGTATTTTATTTAATGCTAAAACCCATCCCGATTATATTTTTATAGCGCCTGAGGAAGCTGGCAAAGCAATTGGCATTGATGCGGTTCGCCAATTAACGGCAAAGCTTGCATTAAAACCTCAGTATGAAAGTTATCGTCTAGTAGTTATCAATCCTGCTGATAGCCTGAATAATGCTTCGGCAAATGCCTTTTTGAAATATTTAGAAGAACCTACTGAGCGGACATGCCTTATTTTAATCACTGATAAACCATCAAAACTGCCGGCAACTATAAGAAGTCGCTGTCAAAAGCTGCCTATTTCTGTTTCTGATGAAAAGCTTGCCAAAGCGTGGCTAAAGCAGCAGGGTGTAACAGAGAAAGTTGAGTTGTTGCTGAAAATGTCCCAAGGTTCTCCTTTAATGGCCAAGCAGCTGTTTGATGAAGATGCCGTCAGTTTAAGGACAGACATCTTTAGCCAGTGGTTAAAAATGGCTAAAGCAGAAACTAATTTTGTTGTAATTGCTGAGCAGTGGAATAAGCTGGATAAAGCGGCGATGAATTTATTGCTGCTCTGGCTGATAGACTGGGTTGCAGATATGATAAAACTTAGCCATCATCGAGATACAGCAGAAATTGTTAGCTTAGACTTAAAAACGAGCTTGCAAGAAATGGCGGAGAGGCTAGACTTAAAAGGATTATATAAATATTATGATTTTTTACTATTAAGCCGTAAAAGGCTTGATACTCAATTAAACAGACAATTGATGTGTGAAGAAATTCTTATTCAATGGTCGGTGCTCAACCACGGTTAAAATGATGGCAGAATCAGCATCCCCTCGACAGGGAATACTCTCCCTTTCAATAAAAGAAAAGAATGCTCTCTATGCAGCCTATATGCCTTTTGTAATTAATGGCGGGCTATTTATTCCCACAAAAAGAGAGTATGAAATGGGAGAAGAGGTGTTTATGCTACTTAATTTAATGGAAGAAACCGAACGATTGCCAATAGCCGGTAAAATTATCTGGAAAACCCCGGCGGGAGCAGAAGGTTATCGAGCGGCAGGAGTTGGCGTTCAGTTCAGTGATCAAGATGGCGGTACTGCAAGAAATAAGATAGAAAATTATTTAGCAGGTGCTTTGGAATCTGACCGATCAACACATACCATGTAAAATAGTTCGTTATTTAACGTTTCAAATTTATTTGCTAAATATGTTTATAGACTCCCACTGCCATTTAGACCGCATTGATCTAACGCCCTATCAGAATGATTTTAGCTGTTTTATGAAAGAAGCTAAAAATAGTCAAATTGACCACATGCTGTGTATTGCAATAGACTTGGAATCTTATCCTGCGATGGCTGATTTAGTTAGAGATTATTCGGAAATTTCTTTGTCAGTTGGTGTTCATCCAAATGTTCATGATGGAAAAGATCCCAGTGTGGAAGAACTCATTGAAATGGGAAATAATCCGAAAGTTATTGCTATCGGCGAAACGGGGTTGGATTATTTTCGCAGTGAAGGTGATTTAGACTGGCAGCACCAGCGCTTTAGAAATCATATCAAAGCTGCTAGGGCATTAAAAAAGCCACTTATTATCCATACCCGTGAAGCCGGCCATGATTCACTCGATGTGTTGGCTGATGAGGGTGCAGATCAGGTAGGAGGCATTATCCATTGCTTTACTGAAGATTGGGCGTATGCAAAAAAAGCGTTGGATTTAGGATTTTATATATCCTTTTCCGGTATTGTTACCTTTAAGAATGCTCAGGCAATAAAGGAAGTTGCACAAAAAGTGCCTGCCGACCGTTTTTTGATTGAGACGGATTCCCCGTATTTAGCTCCCGTTCCTTTTAGAGGCAAGCCAAACTACCCCACATACGTTCGTTATGTAGCGGAACATATTGCAGAATTGCGGACAGCTTCTATAGAAGAAATTGCTCGGCTTTCAGCAAATAATTTCAATACGCTTTTCGGAAAAAAGATATAAAACGGGCTGGATAAAAAATGCAGGCGGAGGTGATGAGTTGTTAGTTGCACTAGGTAAAAGTAGCCGATTGGATGCTTTTAGACAAAAATCGGGATTGCCAATAAATCAGGCTGGCAAGGTTAAAGCTTATAATCTGCATACCAAAGCGGTTGGTTTGGATCAGCAGATAAAAGAGGCTTTGCATCAGGCTAAGACCATTATAGAAGAAAGGGTGGATTCTATTCTGAATGTTTACCCAGAGGGTAAAAAAAATACTTTTTTTAAAATAAAGTATGGTGTTGATACAGATAAAATAAAAGGTATGTCGATGCGAGATGTTTTTAACTTGCTGGAATTAGATGATAAGAGAATCAAACATTTCCTGATGATTGAAACTTTGTGTTTGAGTGGAAAAACTTCTGATATTAAAAAGCGAAGATAGCGCCGGTTAACTTTGCCGAGGTATTTAGCACCAAGGCATAATTAACCTAACTTATTAAATAAACTGTTTAATCATGTTTTTCACTATTCACCAAATGGGTAAGTGTATTTCGCTTCACGGTTTTGTGGGAAATCTGGACAAAAAATTCTGCAGAATAACTCTCGATAAGGACTACGGTCATTATCTTCGAGCTATTCTTTGCCTTTTTTTGCCCAGATTTTCTACAAAATCCGTGCTGATTTTATTTAGGTTGTAGCAATAGTACGAATGCTTACACCTAGAAAGGTCAGTTGAACCTAAATAAATCAGTTGAACGCTTAGTTTAACTGTAACTTGTTAAATAAACTGTTTAATCCAGTTTTTTACTATTCACCAAATGTGGTGAGTGTTTTTCGCTTCACGGTTTTGTGAAAAATCTGGACAAAAAATTCTGCAGAATAGCTCTCGATAAGGACTACGGCCATTATCTTCGAGCTATTCTTTGCCTTTTTTGCCCAGATTTCCCACAAAATCCGTGCTCAACTGATTTATTTAGGTTGAACGCGGAAGCAATAGATTGAGTTAGAAACCGTGAGCAACTATTTTTTCAGGTTAAAAGAATCCCAAAGGGTTAATGTCATAGCTTACCAGCATATTTTTAGTTTGCTGATAATGATCTAGCATCATCTTATGAGTTTCTCTGCCCACTCCCGATTTTTTATAGCCGCCGAATGCAGCATGGGCAGGGTAATGGTGGTAGCAGTTAGTCCATACTCGCCCAGCCTGAATGCCTCGGCCCATACGATAGGCGCGATTGATATCACGAGTCCAAACGCCCGCACCTAAGCCAAATTCTGTATCATTGGCTATTTCTAAAGCTTCTGCTTCATCTTTAAAAGTGGTGACAGAAATGAATGGGCCAAAGATTTCTTCTTGAAAGATGCGCATTTTATTGTCGCCTTTCATCACAGTAGGCTGAATATAATAGCCATCGCAAAAATCTCCTTCCAAGTTTTCAACCTTACCGCCAACTAATACCTCTGCTCCTTCTCTTTTACCTATTTCAACATATTCCATGATTTTATCGAACTGCTGTTTTGAGGCCTGAGCGCCGACCATGGTTTCGGTATCTAAAGGATTGCCACGTTTGATCAGTTTGGCGCGAGCGATGACTTTGGCAATAAATTCATCGTAGATTGAGTCTTGAACCAGTAACCTGGATGGGCAGGTGCAGACTTCACCCTGGTTAAAAAAGGCAAGTACCGCACCTTCAATGCATTTGCTGACAAATTCATCTTCCTGATCCAGTACGTCCGCAAAGAAAATGTTGGGTGATTTACCGCCTAATTCTACCGTCGATGGAATTATATTCTCTGCTGCACATTTCATAATATGTGACCCAACTGGTGTTGAACCAGTAAAGGCGATTTTGGCAATGCGGGTGCTGGCAGCAAGGGCTTGGCCCGCCTCTTTGCCATAGCCATTTACTACATTTAATACCCCTGCCGGCAATAAATCGCCAATGACTTCCATTAATATCAAAATGGAAAGAGGTGTCTGTTCGGCAGGCTTTAGAACTACACAGTTTCCGGCTGCCAATGCAGGAGCTAGTTTCCAGCAGGCCATCAGCAGAGGGAAATTCCAGGGAATGATTTGACCGACAACCCCCAAGGGTTCATGGAAATGGTAAGCTACTGTATTCTCGTCAATTTCACCGATAGAACCTTCCTGTGCACGAATACAGCCGGCAAAATATCTAAAATGATCAACTGCTAGGGGAACATCTGCCGCTAATGTTTCTCGAACGGCTTTGCCGTTGTCCCAGGTTTCGGCAATGGCCAATAATTCCAGGTTTTGTTCTATGCGATCGGCTATTTTTAATAGAATATTAGAGCGTGCAGTGACTGAAGTTTTTCCCCAGCTATCTCTGGCGCAATGAGCGGCATCTATTGCAAGTTCAATATCGCCAGCAGTTGAACGCGGGATCTTGCAAAATGTCTGTCCATTAACGGGGCTGATATTGTCAAAGTAAACACCTTTTATTGGAGCCTGCCAGGTGCCAGCTATATAATTCTCATATTGTGATTTAAAGATGATTTTGCTGTCTGGCTGATTTGGGTTGCTGTAGATCATGGTAAGAAATCCTATTAAAAAAGTGGCTTTTGCTTACTAAATGTTGAGTTGAGTGACGAAAAAATGTACAAATCTAATATTTACATTCATATTCATTGTGCATGGTTTTTAAAATTAGAGCTACTTTTTTGGGTGTAATATCCCACCAACCTTTTTCTTGCTCTATTTTCATAAATTGTTTTTCTGTAGCCTCACAATAATATAAAGGGACTAATGCCTTTAGTTTTTGATACCTAGCACTATATTCGAATATTTCTTTGTTAAGGGCATTCATTGTTTTATAACCGATATTTGTAGTACAGTTTTTTGACTCTTTTCCTTGTAGTAGCGTAGAAATACATAAGCTTGATAATGAATTGTTGGTCACTATTTGCATAGTTTCTTCATGAATTAAACCTTTTATTCTTCCTGCACGAGCAAATAAATCAGCAGTTTCAATAATTAGCTCCTCTCTTTTATTTTTTATTTCAGTTTCGTTTTTGTAGGAGGATTGAATTTTCCATTGAATATAACTAGTACAAAAGGATAGAGCGACACCAATTACTACCCCTTGTATAGTTTCATTGACATTCATTTGTTTGCTCGGTGTTCAATAATATCATCTACAACTGAAGGGTCGGCCAAGGTAGAAATATCGCCTAGGTTATCAATCTCATTGGCCGCCACTTTTCGTAATATCCGTCGCATAATTTTGCCTGAACGCGTTTTTGGCAGTCCGGGTGCCCATTGAATGACATCAGGCGCGGCAATAGGGCCTATTTCATGACGAACTTGCAGAATCAGTTCTTTTTTAAGGTCTTCTGTTGCAGTGACACCTTGATTTAAAGTGACATAAGCATAAATGCCCTGGCCTTTTATATCATGCGGGAAGCCAACAACTGCCGCTTCGGCAACATGTTTGCTCAGCACTAAGGCACTTTCTACTTCTGCGGTACCCATTCTGTGGCCGGACACATTAATAACATCGTCAATGCGGCCAGTAATCCAAAAATAGCCGTCTTTATCACGACGAGCTCCATCGCCGGCAAAATAATATCCAGGATAGGCACTAAAGTAAGTATCAATAAAACGCTGATGATCGCCATAAAGCGTTCGTGCCTGTGATGGCCAGGGGTGTTTAAAAACTAGGATGCCTTCCGCTTCACCCTCTAATATGTTGCCCTCATTATCAATGATTTCCGGGTTAACGCCAAAGAATGGCAGCGTGGCAGAGCCTGGCTTTAAATCCGTTGCTCCAGGAAGAGGGGTGATTAAAATTGCTCCGGTTTCTGTTTGCCACCAGGTGTCGACAATAGGGCACTTGGCATTGCCGACAATATTGTAATACCATTCCCAGGCTTCCGGGTTTATCGGCTCGCCAACACTGCCTAAAACACGCAGACTGCTGCGATATGTGCGTTGTACATACTCATTGCCTTGAGCCATTAATGCACGGATGGCTGTCGGTGCTGTATAAAAAATATTGACCTGATGCTTATCTATCACTTGCCAGAAACGGTCAGGTTCTGGGTAAGTGGGAATGCCTTCAAACATTAAGGTAGTGGCACCATTGCATAAAGGACCGTAAATGATGTAAGAATGGCCCGTTACCCAGCCAATATCTGCGGTACACCAGTAAATATCGCCATCATGATAGTCAAAAACATATTTATGCGTCATGGCTGCCATAAGCAAATAGCCGCCAGTGGTATGCACCACGCCTTTTGGCTTGCCGGTTGAGCCCGAAGTGTAGAGAATGAATAAAGGGTCTTCGGCATCCATTTCTTCAGCAGGACAGTTATCTGAGACAGCCTCCATGGCTTCGTGATACCAGATGTCTCGATCAACATTCCAGCTGATAGGGCCGCCTGTATTTTTTATGACGACTACTTTTTGTAGATTGGGACAGCCTAAAGCTGCTAAATCGGCAGTAACTTTAATGGGAATGGTTCTGCCCCCGCGGTTACCCTCGTCACAGCAGATTAAAAATTTGCAGTCCGAATCTAGGATACGGTCTTTCAATGCTTCGGAAGAAAAACCGCCAAAAACGATTGAGTGCACGGCACCAATACGGGTGCAGGCAAGAATAACCGTGGCAGCCTCGGCAATCATTGGCAAGTAGATGCAGACACGATCACCTTTTGTTACGCCCAGTGCTTTTAATACATTGGCAAATCTGCAGACTTGCTGATGCAGTTCTTTATAAGTGATAGTTTTGTCGATATCTGGATTATCGCCTTCCCAGATAATCGCTGTCTGATTAGCACGTGCTTTTAAATGCCTATCTAGACAATTGATGCTGACATTGAGCTTTCCGCCTTTAAACCAGCTGATCTCTCCTTTCGGATAATCAAACTCCAAAGTGGTGTCCCAAGGTTTGCTCCAATCGAGAAACAGATTGGCCTGATCAGACCAGAATCTTTCAGGGTCTGAAATAGACCGCTGGTATAAGGCCTGATATATTTCGGCAGTAATATATGATTTATCAGCTACTTCCTGTTTGACTGGGTATATTTTTTCTTCAGACATATTTTAACCTTAGATATGAGTTGATAAACTTACCTTAGTCAATATTATCGCTAATTGCACGGATTTTTTTGTATCTTTTTAATTTTAAGGGTGCTGGATGCCAATGAGCAATTCCCCAGCTGATCAATTCCTTAACAGGTGCATTTTTGAGCTTGGGTGGCGGATTTTGCTGCAGAAGTTCTAGCAATAAAAAAATTGTTTTTTGGGGCGTTTCTGTAGAAACAGCCTGAGCACATTTCTGTTTGCTGAGTTTATTGCCTTGCTGGTCAACAATAATAGGGATGTGGCAGTAATGAGGTGTTTTAAATCCCAGAATATTTTGCAATGCTATTTGCCTGGGAGTTGAATCAAGAAGGTCAAAGCCGCGAACTACATGACTGATGTTTTGCAGGTGATCATCTATTACAACCGCTAGCTGATAGGCTGTTATGCCATCTTTTCTTTTAATAATGAAATCACCGAACGCCTGGGCAAAATTATGTGTTTGCAGGCCTTGTAGTTCATCATCAAAACTTATTTCAATATCTGATGATTTAAGGCGTAAAGAATAGGGCGATTTTTGATGGTCAAGCTGACGGCAAGTGCCTGGATAGATAGCTGTTTTTATGGCGGATAATGTTTTTCGGCTACAGGTACAGGAATAGACCTTTTTCTGGACGATAAGCTGTTCAATAACTGTATGATAGTATTCCAAATGATTGCTTTGGTAAACTATCGGTCCATCCCAGTACAGACCAAAGCATTGCAATGTATCAATAATGCTCTCGGAAGCACCGGCTACTTTGCGAGAGCTGTCTACATCATCAATGCGCAACATCCATTGTCCCTTATTCGCTCGGGCATGCAAAAAGCTGGCTAAAGCGGCATAAAGTGAACCAATATGCAATGGGCCGGTAGGCGAAGGCGCAAACCGGCCAATATATTTCGCGTTCAGAGTTTAGCCCATCTGTTTTTCTCGAATTTCATCAAGGGTCTTGCAATCTATGCACTGATCGGCTGTTGGGCGAGCTTCTAATCGACGAACACCAATCTCAATGCCACATGATTCACAATATCCATAATCTCCAGATTCGATATTTTTAAGGGACTCTTCAATTTTTTTAATTAATTTACGTTCTCTGTCCCGGGTTCTCAATTCCAGACTAAATTCAGATTCCTGTGTTGCCCTGTCATTGGGGTCAGGGAAATTGGCTGCATCGTCTTGCATATGATGCACAGTACGATCGACCTCTTGCATTAATTCATTTTTCCAATGGTTAAGAATGTTTTGAAAATGCTCTACCATCGCATCGTTCATAAATTCTTCACCCTCTTTTTCCTGGTAAGGTGTAAAGCTGAAAGGTGTATTTTCAGTTGACTCTGTCATCCACTAACTCCTAAGCTAGATCTTTTAAAAAACTGCGCATTTATATCAGAATAGCCCAGCTTTAGCAAAAAGTTTGTTAAAATTTATTAAATGATAAATTATCAGGATTGGTCATGAAGACAGAAATATCGGGACGTATGGACGGTTTCTCCCCTTTTTATGTAATGGAATTATTGCGGCGGGCAAAGCAGCTGGAAGCGCAAGGTAGAAAAATTATCCATATGGAAATCGGGGAGCCTGATTTTCCAACGCCTTCAGCCGTTGTTGACGAGGCTGTTAAGCATATACAGACTGGACATGTTAAATATACTGCTGCAGCGGGTTTAATGGAGTTACGTGAAAAAATCAGTGATTATTATTTTAAAAACTATAAGGTTGTCATCTCTCCTAAACGTATTTTTATTACACCGGGAGCATCTGGCGCATTTTTATTGGCTTTGGGGGTAAGCTTAAACTCCAGCGAAGAATTAATGATGGCTGATCCTTGCTATCCCTGCAATCAAAACTTTGTTCGGCTACTGGACGGGAAAGCATCTTTCGTTAACGTTGATGCTAAAACTGACTATCAGCTATCTGCACAGTTAATTAAGCAGAATTGGAATGATAAAACTAGAGGCGTGTTAATCGCCTCACCGTCTAATCCTACGGGAACAATAATCTCTTCTGCTGAGTTAGCACGCTCAATTCAGCAAGTTAGTAAATTAGGCGGACTATTTTATTCTGATGAAATATATCATGGTCTTGTTTACGGTAAAAAAGCACACTCAGCTTTGGAATTTAGTGATCAGGTCTTCGTGATAAATAGCTTTTCCAAGTATTTTGGCATGACAGGCTGGAGAATCGGCTGGCTAATTGTTCCTGATAGCTATATAGATGCTGTTGAGAGACTGGCTCAAAATGTTTTTATTTCAACGGCTACACATTCACAATATGCCGCTTTAGCCGCTTTTACTGAAGAAAATATAGCTGAACTTGAAAGGCGAAAGTTTGAGTTTGAAGCAAGGCGTGATTTTTTGTACAGTCAATTAATACGATTAGGATTTGATATAACGGCCAAACCCGAGGGAGCTTTTTATATTTATGCCAACTGTTCCCGCTCTACAGATAATAGCTTCAAATTTGCAAAAGACCTGTTGGAACAGCAGGGTGTAGCAGTGACACCTGGCAAAGATTTTGGAAATAATAAGGAAAATTGCTATATTCGATTTGCATATACAGTCTCAATCGCTAAAATGAACACTGCAATTAGAAGATTAGAAAAATTTATATGCCAGTAATACAGCTTTCAGCCAAGAATTTACAGAAAAAAATAGCAAGTGACGAAGTGCCTTTGCTTTTGGATGTCAGGGAGCCTGATGAATTTCAATTTGCTCATATTGCAGGGAGTAAGCTGATCCCCTTGAATCAGATTTCTCAAAGGCTGAATGAAATAGACTCATCTAAAGACTGTGTGGTTATTTGTCATCATGGCATACGCAGTCAGCAAGCTGCAGCCTATTTAGTACATGTCGGATTGACTAATATTTTTAATTTAAGCGGCGGTATTGAGGCGTGGTCATTAGATTGTGATAGCACAGTGTTGCGATATTAAGGAAAAGAAAATAAAAGTATGTTTTTAAAAGATTTTTATTCAGGTTCAAATGATAGTATAAGCATTTCAGCAGTACAGGGCGATTCATTTGCAAAAGATATAGCAAACGATTTTAACCCTTTGCATGATGCAGATTCCAAAAGGTTCTGTGTTCCTGGCGATTTGCTATTTGCACTTGTATTGCATAAATATGGCGTAAGTAAAAAAATGCATTTTACTTTTGCTGGCATGGTGGGGCATGGAGACCTTACGCTTGATTTTTCAGAAACTGATGCAAGTCAATTTGAAATCGTTGGAAGCAATGGAAAAACAATTCTCAAGGTTGAAAGGAGCGGGCAGCAAACTCAGAATGAATCAGTCGTTAATGAGGTGATTCGTAACTATGTAGCTTTTTCTGGACATAACTTTCCTCATATTTTAGTGCCATTAATGGCGAAGCAAAATGTGATGATTAATATCAATAGACCTTTTGTTATCTATGACAGCATGACATTGGAGTTTGAGCATTTAAACTTTACCGATCCTGTTGTTGAAATGCTTGATCCTGAACTTCAAGTCAATGGCAAACGTGCGGATGCTTTTTTTCGCTTCCAGATTAAAGCAGATGATGAAATTGTAGGTAAAGGCTTTAAGAAGATTGTAATTAGTGGAGTGCGAGAGTATGAAGAACAGCCTATGCAGGAGTTTGTTGATAATTATTTATCCAGAAAAAATATTTATTTAGAGTCTTTAAACTCTTAGAATCTGCTCAAGATCGTTACGAGTTGCTGTCAGTTATATGCGCATATGAAATACAGAAATCGGAGTTTTTATAAAGTAAATGAGGGTTTTGTGTACCGTTCAACTACAGCAGGCAATTGGGCAGGCTAAAGCGGAAAATTAAAGCTAAATGAAAGTTTCAAAGGGTTCCACTGTTACTATTTGGCCGGCTAAAACCCCTTCAGAATCAACAGGCAAAACAATGTAGCAGTTAGCCTTGCTCATCGCGCTCATAATATTTGAGCCCTGCCCGCCTGCTGATCTAACAAATAGCTCGCCTGACGTACTTTGCGTTAAAATTCCTCGCTGATACTCTTGTCTGCCTTTCTGTTTTTTTAGCTCGCTAAGACAGGTGGCAGATAGAGAAAGGGACCTTTTCCCTGGCATATCGGTGAGCAGTTGCAAGGCTGGAGCAACTATTTTTTGAAAGGTTGCAATAACCGAAACTGGATTACCAGGAAGACCAAAAAAATAACAGTTGTTAATGGTTCCAAAAGCCAAGGGCTTTCCAGGCTTTATTGCAATTTTCCAAAATCCTACCTGACCGCATTCCTCTAAAATTTCTTTTATGTAATCGGCATCACCAACAGAAGCGCCGCCAGTTGTGATGATGACGTCCTGTGTTTTGGCTGCGGTGAGCAAGGTATTCTTTATCTGCTGTTTATCATCAGCAATCACACCTAAGTCAGAGACGTTAAAGTTATAGTCATTCAGCAGTCCAAATAGTATGTAACGGTTGCTGTCGTAAATTTGCCCTGATTGCAATGTTTGGCCAATGGCGCATAATTCATCTCCAGTTGAAAAAAAAGCGATATTTAATTTTCTTTTTACTGACACATCATAAATGCCAGCTGATGCAAGCAGTCCTATATCTATGGCAGATATTTTTTTGTGTGCGGGTAAAAGTTCAGCGTTCTGATTGATATCACCGCCAATTTCGCGAATATTTTGCTTAGTGGCTATGTCGGCAGGAAAAATAATTTTATTGTTGTCACGTTCTATCTGTTCCTGCATGATAACGCTATCAGCATTGTCTGGAACTACTGCCCCCGTGAAGATGCGGATACATTCATTATGACCTATATTACCCGGATAAGGTTTGCCAGCCCAGGACGTACCGACAACAGAGAGAATGGAGGGGTGATGTTTCTGCATATCTGAACTGCAAAAGGCATAGCCATCCATGGCAGAGTTTCTATCTTGCGGAATATTGATAGGGGAAAGTACTGGGTAGGATAAAACACGTCCTAAAGCCTGTTTCAATGTCACCCGTTCATTTCCTATAACGGGCCTGACAGATTCTTTTATAAGCTGTAATGCCTGCTCAATAAGTAGAAGTCCATTTGTGTTAACGCTGCAATAATCAATCATTATAAGACTTTAAAAAAATATTTAGAATGAACTCTGAAACAAGTTGAGGATCATTTATATCGAGATGTGCTGGCATATCATCAATGGAAATATGGCTATCAGTGGCAATGGCAATAATTGTTGGATCATTGGGATAAATAAAAGGTTTGTTTAAAGATGGTCTATGCAATTCTATTTTAGGGAAGGTCTCAGCTTTAAACCCTTCAACTAATATTAAATCAAGTTCTGACTGATCCAGTGCTTTAAGCTGATCGTCAAGCTTTGGTTCCATTATTGTTTCAAATTCAGTGATAACGGCACGTCTATGGCTTGAAACTAGCATAACAGGAGATGCGCCGGCTTCTCTGAGTCGATAGCTGTCTTTGCCCGGCTTGTCTATTTCAAAATTATGATGACTATGTTTTATTAAAGCAATACGTAAACCTGATTTTTTCAGCAGCGGGATCAGTTTTGTCAGTAGGGTTGTCTTGCCGGTGCCGCTGAAAGCGGCAAACCCTAATATAGGAATATGAGCATTGTTCATGGATTGTCTTTTCAGAAAGTCGAGATGAACACTATTCTAAGGTATTATTTGTAAATATAAAAAACAATTAGGAAGGGTATTTCGTTGATCAGAGTGTATCTAGTTTTAGCATTAATTATTTTGGTATTTTTGGTGATGAATAAATTTTCAAAAACATCGCCGGCAATTAAGTCTAAACTTATAAAAAAAGTAGGGGCAGGTGCGATTCTGTTGCTGGTTGTTATTCTGGCGGCAACAGGGCGGTTAAATTGGCTATTTGCTTTGGTAGGTGTGCTGGTGGCATTTGTTGTCAGAATGCTTCCTGCGATTATAAGGTATGTACCGCAGCTGCACGAACTATGGACAGCTTTTAATAAAAATGGAACACGCTCTTCGGCATCAAATGGAGGCGCTCAGCATAAAGGCAAAATGTCTAAACAGGAAGCCAGCGAAATTTTGGGAGTTGCTGTTTTAGCAACAGAAGAAGAAATTATTACGGCGCATAGGAAACTAATGCAAAAAATGCATCCAGATAAAGGTGGGTCGGATTATCTGGCCGCTAAAATAAATCAGGCAAAAAAAGTATTGCTGCAAAAATAAATGATCAAACGCTGGGGCTTTATTATTCTTATTCTGCTGGTCACGGGCTGTTCGGCAAAACGTAATTATGCACCAGTAAGACCATATCAGCGTGATTTAACAAATGGTGAAAAATACTACACAGTTAAAAAAGGCGATACTTTATATTCTATTGGATTTAGGTCTGGACAGGGCTATCGGCGTTTATCTCAATGGAACGGAATACTATCACCTTACAATTTGCAGATAGGGCAGAAAATAAGGCTGGTTAAGCCAAAAAGCCTCTTGTCTAACAGAAAAGTCATGGGCAAGATCCGTCGCCAAAAACAGACAAAAAAGAGAGGTGCTTCACATAAAAAACTATTTTCAAGGCAAAAAGGGAGATATGTATCACAAAAAAACTCTATGTTTTCAAGCAGTAACAAAAAAGTGTTAAAGTTATCTTGGCAGTGGCCGATTAAGAAGAAGATTTTAAAAACTTTTTCGCAAACAGACAATAAAGGAATCGACATTCACGGAAAAGTAGGGCAGAAGGTTAGATCTGCCTCTTCCGGAAAAGTTGTTTACAGTGGATCCGCCCTTAAAGGGTATGGGAATTTACTTATCATAAAGCATAATTATCTGTATTTAAGTGCTTATGCAAATAACCGTCGAGTTTTTGTTAAAGAAGGACAGTTTGTAAAAAAAGGGCAAGTCATTGCTGAAGTGGGTCTCGTTGGAGGCAAACAGGCTTCGTTGCATTTTGAAATAAGAAAAAATGGAAAACCGGTAAATCCTTTAAATTATTTACCGAAACATTAATTTAGTTTATTGCTTATTAACCTGGAGGTTGATTATGACAGAAGAAATAGTTGATATTGTATCGTCAGATATTGTACATGACACACCTAAGATGTTTGATTTTCAATTTAGTGCTACTGCTACAGATCCTTCATTAATAGATGAACCTAAGTTTAGTGCGACGAATGCTGATAGTGAGAAAAGTTCATCATCAGCCGATGCAACACGTGTTTACTTAAATGAATTGGGTAAATCAAAACTGCTGACTGCTGATGAAGAAAAGGTTTATGGAAAACGTGTTTTAGCAGGGGATGAAGAAGCACGAAAGATAATGATAGAGAGCAATTTACGTTTGGTTGTTAAAATATCCCGTCGATATTTAAACCGGGGATTGCCTTTATTGGATTTGATTGAAGAAGGTAATTTAGGTCTTATCAGAGCAGTAGAAAAGTTTGACCCTGATAGAGGCTTTCGCTTTTCAACTTATGCAACGTGGTGGATTAGACAGACCATAGAACGGGCTATAATGAATCAGACCCGAACTATTAGGCTGCCGATTCATATTATTAAAGAAATGAATGGCTATATTAAAGCGCAGCGCTTTCTTACTCAAAAACTTGATCATGAGCCTCGTCCAGAAGATATCGCTGAATATATGGATAAGCCAGTGAAAACTGTAATTAAAATGTTAAAACTTAACGAACGTGTCACTTCTGTTGATGTGCCCGTTGGCAAGGATTATGAAAAGCCGCTGCTTGATTCAATTGCTGATGAAGAAGAGCATTCGCCAGTTGATACACTCCAAAAAGAAAATATTAAAGACAATATTACGGGCTGGGTCTACCAGCTATCAGATAAGCAGCGCGAAGTTATTTGCCGTCGATATGGCCTGTGTGGGCATGAAAACTCTACATTAGAGAAAGTAGCACAGGAATTAGGTGTAACAAGGGAAAGGGTTAGACAGATACAAATGGACGGGTTGAAGAGATTAAAAGAAATATTGGAAGTGGGTGGGTACTCCTTCGAAGCCTTATTTCAGTAGATTTTTACTCAAATTAGCAAAGTCTGTCAGACAGAGGTCAGCCACTAGCTGGCCTGTCTCCCATCGCTAACTCTTTTTTTTCCCAGTTGTATGGCTGCTAAAGCAATTGATGCCCCCAAAGTATCTGCCATCCAGTCTAGAACATCCGTTTCCCTGCCAGGCACATAATACTGATGCCACTCGTCTGAAACTCCGTACAGGCTGCAAAAGCAAAGACTGAGGATGGCAACAGTTTTTGGCTTATCAAAATAATCGTAAAAAAAGCGCCATGCCAATATTCCCATTATGAAATATGCCCCTAGGTGAATCAATTTGTCCTGATGCGTAAATAGCATTGGGGCTGGAATCGATGATTGGGACGACAGCCAAAAGATTAAACTGCAATAAGCTGTTAAAAAGGTTACATTGATAATTTTTAGCATCGTTAATCTTTAATAAAGTGGAAAATATTTTTACAATCGCTGAATTCTGTCTGTATCATGCAGACGCTGAGCAAAAAATCAAAAAAACTCATCATGCCAGGAAATTAATCGAAAGTGATCAGTTATCTTTTGAGTCAATCGGTCCTGTTATCTCAATAGGAAAAACCAAGTTTCCTGATATTCCGCTACTGTTAGCTCCAAGAGATATGCCCCGGCGAAGGCTAAATTCTGCTGCAGGAAAAATTGCTTTTTTTCACGCGCTGGCTCATATTGAATTTCTAGCAATCTATCTAGCTTGGGATATTTTATATCGTTTTAGAGGATTGCCTGAAAAATTTTATCAGGATTGGCTGCAGGTGGCTGATGAAGAAGCTCAGCATTTTACCTTAATTAGACGGCATTTGCTGGAGATGGGAGCTGATTATGGCGACTTGCCGGCTCATCGGGGCTTATGGGATCATGCTGAAGACACGGCTGATGATATTCTTGCCCGTCTTGCAATCGTACCCCGTTGCATGGAGGCGCGAGGCCTTGATATAACGCCCAAAATGATTGAGAAGTTTAATTCCCAAGATGATCAAAAGAGTGTGAAGCTACTGACTAGGATTCTTGAAGATGAAGTAGGCCACGTGAAAATAGGCTCATATTGGTTTAAAAAATTATGCCGGCAGAAACATTTAAACCATGAAAAAAAATATGCCCAATTAATTGAAAAATTTTATGTTGGAAAACCAAAAGGCCCTTTTAACAGAGAATTGCGTATAATTGCAGGTTTTTCAAATGCTGAAATTGACTGGCTGGAAGAGGGCGCATGAATAAACAGATTTTAGAGTATCCGGTTTTTGCTTTGGGTTTTAGAGCTTTCTTTGCCTTGGCAGGGCTCTTTGCCCTTATTTTAATTGCTCTGTGGGCGTCAATATATAAAGGCGTATTAGTTACAGATAATTACTATCCTAATAGTTATTGGCATGCTCATGAAATGCTGCTAGGCTATTCCGTTGCCGTTATTGCAGGTTTTTTACTAACAGCAGTTAAAAATTGGACAGGGGTACAGACTTTGCAGGGGGGCAAACTGCTTGGACTATGTTTGCTGTGGATCTATGGACGCGTCATTCCTTTTTATTCAGAGCTAATTCCCGACATTATAATCGCACTGATTGATTTTTCATTTTTGCCGGTACTGGCTTATTTTATTGCACAGCCCATTATCAAGTCCGGCAATTTTAGGAATCTATTTTTTATTGCTCTGCTGTTGCTGATGGCTTTTGGCAATGCCTGCATTCATGCCGAGATACTAGGTTATTATGAGGATTCTGCGGAGCTGGGGTTAGATCTTGTTGTTATGATTATTATGATGATCATTTTGATTATTGCCGGTCGCGTATTTCCTTTTTTTACAGAACGCGGCATCAAGGGCGTTATGGCCATTCGCAATCCAATGCTGGACAGTTTAGCCATCGCTTCCAGTAGCATAGTCTTTTTAATGCTTATTTTTAATATTGATGGGGTAATATTGGCAATTGCAGCATTGGCAGCTGTTGCCGCTAATGTTCTTCGAGTCTCAGGATGGTACGATCCAAGAATTTGGTATGTTCCATTATTATGGGTACTTTATTTAGGTTATGCCTGGATAATATTAGGCTTTAGTTTTGTTGCCCTGTCCTCGCTATCCATTATTCCTCCTTCAGTGGCAACACATGCCTTTACTGTTGGCGGTATCGGTGTATTGACGCTAGGGATGATGGCAAGGGTTTCTCTGGGGCATACTGGGCGTGCCATGAAAGCTTCTAATACCATCGCAATTGCTTTTGCGCTGATCAATCTTGCTGCTTTATTTAGGGTGTTGCTGTCTGCTCTATTGCCGACCTGGTATGGCGGTTTTCTAACAATATCAATTTATTTCTGGTTAGCCGCATTTTCACTGTTTGCAGTTGTTTATCTGCCGATTCTTAGTTCAGTTAGAGTGGATGGTAAGAGAGGCTGACTTGAAGGCGGGCTTACTTAGAAAAGATAAAAAGCAGGTTGGGTTTAAACTGACAAATTAGATGATGGATGCTAAATTTAGCAGTAGCTTATTCAAATATAACGTTTAAGCTAGATTTTTAGCTCTTATCGAAGAGCAGGTGATCCTCTAAAAGTTTGTACAGATTTATTTAGGTTTAAAGGCTGTACTTGTATTGATGGCTAAACATACATCTTTCAAAGATGGGACAAAGGCCAGCAGATAGGCTGGCCTTTGTCAGACAGATCTTGGAGATTAAAATAAAAGACTTCTAAAATAAAGCTTCGAAGGAGTACCCGCCATCTTTAAGAGTTTCTTTTGAATTTTTCTCTCCATTCATGTGTA
>Ga0256840_1000124_pt1 | contig 67451 bp, 68 predicted proteins | sample 355202metaG_FD_185969 | JGI IMG/M metagenome (GOLD analysis project Ga0256840, IMG submission 185969) | Hydrothermal vent microbial communities from Mid Atlantic Ridge, Atlantic Ocean - 355-202 | ecosystem: Environmental > Aquatic > Marine > Hydrothermal vents | place: Atlantic Ocean: Mid...
TTGATTTAGATAAATGATTTGAATGTACTTCTTGTGAATCTAAAAATCATAGAATTGAAAAAGCTTCAGAAGTAGGGAATATATTTCCACTTGAAACAAAGTTTTCAAAACCTTTTGGAATGAGAATGTCAGATGAAAATAATAAGGAACAAGATGTTATAATGTGATGTTATGGTATATGAGTTTCAAGACTTATGTGAGTAATAGCAGAATATAATATGACTGAAAAATGAATAGCTTGGCCAGAAAATGTTGCTCCAGCAAACTACTATATAATAGTTATTTGAGAAGAAAATATTAAAAAAGCTACTGAGTTTGCTCAAAAATTAGAATCAAAATGAAAAACTGTAATTTTAGATGATAGAATGTGAAAAAAAGTTGGTTTTGGACAAAAAGCTGGTGATTGTGAGTTATTTTGAATACCAAATAGAATAGTTATTTCTCCAAAAACATTAGAACAATGAGGTTTTGAATTTACAAAAAGAGGAGAAGAAAGTGAGATTGTTAACTTTTAATAAATTAATCCACCATTGAATTTCCTCCTTCCTTTTGAAAGGAAGGAATTTAGGATGGATTAGAAATTAATATATAAATAAATATGATCAAAATAATAAGTTTTGTAGATTCTTTTAAGCATTATTCTGAACCTATAAAAGAATTTCAAAAAAGACTTTGAAAAGAAATTGAATTAGTTAAATTAAAGCCAATAAAAAATTGAAATATTATAGAAAAGGAAACTGATGTTTTATTAGATTTGTTAAATAAAGAAAAATGATTTAAAATTGTTTTAAATCCAAATTGAAAAAATCTTACAACTGAAGAATTTTATGATTTAATAGAAGATAAAAAACAAAACTATAAAAATATTATTTTTGTAATTTGATGAGCTAATTGAATAGATTATAAAAAAATAAAACATGTAATTGATTACGAATTAAATTTTTGAAAAATGATAATGCCTCATATTTTAATTATTTTAGTTTTAATTGAACAAATATATAGGATTTGAATGATTAAAAAGGGAACTGCTTATCATAAATAATTTTTTGCAATAAACTTAAATAATACTATAATTTTAGTATTATTTTTTTATTAAATATTTATGAAAAATACATTTATATTATTGTTCATTGTTTTTTTATCTTTTTGATCTGTTTCAGCAAATTTAGAAGATACATCTATTATAGATGAATTAGAAAAACAGGAAATCAAAACTCTTGATTTTGATTTTAATTTAAAAACATTTGAGAGTTGTGAATGATTAGATAATGTTATGTGAAAATATATAAAAGATTATTGGATAAATAATAAAGAAAAATTTAGACCATATCCAGTTATGTATAAATCAATGTGAATTAATACAGTTGATATGGTTATGGAAGATTCTGCTGTAAGATGAGTAGTTGTAGAAAAAACTAAGTCAGTTGAGTCTGTATGAAATGATTTAGAATATTCAAAAACTAATTCTCAAGTAGATTGAGTCGATGAATCTGATATTGTGAAAACAGATTGAAAGTACATTTATTATTATAATGAGTCTGATAAATATGTATATATTGTTGAAGTTGATTTACTAAATATTATTAAAAAAATTAAACTTCCTTCAAACTTTAATAGACCTGTATTATATATTTGAAAAAACAGATTAACTATTATTTCAAATGGATATACAAATACAAATTATTCAAAATATAACTATTGGATTAATAGAAATGCAAAAACTTATACTATTGTTTTTGATACTACAAATATAAAAAATCCTTCATTAGTTAAATTGTATGTATCTGATTGAAATTTAAAAAAATCAAGAAAAATTTGAGATTTAATATATGTAATAAGTAATAATAGTTTTAATATACCTTATAGAAATTTTAAATCAGTTGATGATATAAAAATAGATACAAATAAGCTTATTCCTAAAAAAATTGATATAAGTAAAACATCTGATAAAGATAGACAAAATTTAAAATTGAGATGAATTAATCTACCTTATAATATTACTTCTTGAAATGTTGCTAAATGTAATGAGATAGAATACGTATTACCAGATACTGAAACGATGAAAAAATTTGATTTCAATCCTTCTTATAATATTATTTCAATTATTGATACTAAAAACACAGATAAAGAAGTAAAAACTAAAGTTATAGCTGGGTCAAATGCTGAACTTTATATGAGTTTAGATAATATGTATTTAACTTCATATATGTACCAAAGTTATGATTTCAAATGTTCTTCTAGGTTTAATTGTTTTATGCCTTGGTATTCTAGAGGGCAAAATACTCTTATTCATAAAATTAATGTTAATTGAAGTGATTTAAAATATCAAGATTCTACTATTATTCCAGGCTCTCCATTAACTCAATATAGTATGGATGAATATAAGTGAGATTTTAGAATTCTTACAAAGGTAAATAATTGGTCTAATAAATGAAATGAGAGACATACTAATTTATATATATTAGATAAAAATTTAAAATTAAAATGAAGTCTTAAAAATTTAGGTTCTGGTGAAGATTTTAAATCAAGTAGATATATTTGAAATAAGCTTTACCTTGTTACATTTAAACAAATTGACCCACTTTTTGTTATAGATATGTCTGATTCATCTAATCCAAAAGTTTTAGGTGAACTTAAAATTCCAGGTTACTCTACATATTTACATCCTTATGATGAAAATCATCTAATATGATTAGGATATGATACTACAATCAATAAATGGGGAGGTACTGTAAATAATGGTTTAAAGATAGACTTATATGATGTTTCAGATTTTAAAAATCCAAAACAAAAATATAGTTATACTTTATGAGAATATTGAAGTTATTCTGAAGCATTAACTAATCCTAGAATGTTTATGTGGAAAGCTTCTGATAATAAATTATTTTTACCTGCTACTTTATTTAAAAATGATGAGAATGATCAATATAGACATGTAGATTTTTTCCAATGACTTGTTGTATTGGATATAGATAAAAATAACTGAATTAAAGAAGATTTTAGAATTACACATATAGATAAAGATGGTATTAACGAAAAAAGAATAAAAGAATGTTCAAAATATATAGTCAAGAAAAATAAAGAACCTATATGTCATAAACTTTTAAATTGATGAGAATATTGTGAACCAGTTAGAAGTCAATATGTTCCAAAATATTGTTATGCTAATTCTACTATATGAGAATATATTGCATCAAGAAATTGGGAATATAGAAATAGTTTTGTTAAAAGAGCTCTATGGGTAGGTAATAATACTTATTCTATAAGTAATAATTTAATAAAAAGTACAGAAATAAGTACTTGAATTCAAACAGATAAAATTAAGTTAAAATAAAATTTCTGAACAATAAGGTTACTAATTAAGTTAGTGACCTTATTTTATGTTAAAAACTAAATCATTTAATTTGATTTTTATTTTTATATGTATATACTCTCCGCGAAAAATTAATATTTAACTTAATTTATGCAAAATATAATAAATGACATGTTAGTTTGGCAAGCTAGTTTTACAGGACTTTTATTTGAAGTCTGAATAATTGCTCTACTTTATATAGGTTATAAATTTTTTCCTAAAAGTGGTATTGTTATAATGTTTGAATTATTTTTCGAAAAAGCATATGAGTTTTTCGAAGATATACTTTGAAAAGATGAAAAGAAATGGATAAAAATGTATATTATAGGTATGTTTTTTATAATAGTTTTTTCAAATCTTTTATGAGTTTTTTTAGAATTTCTAACACCTGTGTTTTGACATTCTATGGAAGAATTTATAAAAATACCAACGGCTGATATTAACTTTAATATAGCTATGGCAGTTGTATGAGTTATAATTGTTATATTAGAACAATTTAAGGCTTTGTGATTTTGGAAGGCTATACATGAATATGTTCCAATTAAATGAAAAGATTTAATTCCTTTTGAAAGATGAAATCTTCCATTTGCTGTAGATTGGTTTGTATATATATTGGTAAAGTTTTTTGATATAGCTATATCAATGTTCTTATGAGTATTAGAAATAGTTGGTCACGCTGCAAAAGTTATTTCATTATCATTTAGGTTATTTTGAAATATGACATCAGGGGGAATATTATTAGCAATGTTGATATGAGGAGTGTCTGCTCTGACAACTTCATTGGTAGGTATAGAGTTTCCAATTATTTGACCTGTAATATTATATTTACAAGAATTACTTGTTGCTTTTATACAAGCATTAGTATTTCCATTATTGGTAGCAATTTTTATTAAAGTTGCAAAAGTGCATTAGTAAAATATTTTAAACAATTTAATTTTATAATTTATATATATGGATTTATTGAATTACGTATGACCTGGTTTAGCGGTATGACTTGCATGAGTATGAGTTGCAATTGGTCAATGAATGTTAGCTAAAAAAGCTATGGAAGTTATGGGTAAAAATAGTTCTTTAACTAGTTTTTACTTAACAATAACAATATTAGGTATAGCATTAGTAGAATCAGCAGTTATATACTGATTAGTAGTTGCTTTTCAATTAATAGGTTCACCTGATTTATCTCTTTCTTCTTCAATTTGAGCATGATTAGCTATTTGATTAGCTTGAATGTGAGCTTGAATCTGAGAATGATTTGTTATAGCTTGAGCATTGGATGCAATCGATAGAAGACCAGAAATAAAATGAAAAATAATGAGTTTTATGGTTCTATTTGTAGCATTAGTAGAAGTAGTTGCAATATATGGTTTAATTATTGCATTTAAAATAATTGCTGATGGATGAGAATGAATTACTCATATATGAGCATGATTAGCAGTATGACTTGCGTGAGTATGAGTTGCAATTGGTCAATGAATGTTAGCTCAAAGATCTATGGAAGTTACTTCTAAGACTCCAGAACTTACTACTTTTTACTTAACAATAACTATATTAGGTATAGCATTAGTAGAATCAGCTGTTATATACTGATTAGTAGTTGCTTTTCAATTATTAGGAGCTGATACTGTATCATATTATGGAGCTATTTGAGCATGATTAGCTATATGATTAACTTGATTAGGTGCATGAGTATGAGAATGACAATTAATAGCAGGTGCTTTATCTTCAATGAATAGAAATCCAGCAATTAAGGGTAAGTTAATGACATTTATGGTATTGTTTGTAGCTTTAGTTGAAGTTACTGCAATATATGGTTTAATTATTGCATTTAAAATTATAGATGGTTGAGTTACTGAACCACTATATGCAGTATGAGCATGATTGGCTATTTGATTAGCTTGATTATGAGTTGGTATTTGAAGATGATATATGTCTGAAAAATCACTTGAAGTAATGGGAAAAAATCCAAAAATGATTTCATTTTTCTTAACAGTATCTATTCTTTGAGTAGCACTTATTGAATCTGCTGCAATATATGGTTTAATCGTAGCATTTCAAATATTATCTTTTACTTGACCAGTAGCAGCTGCTGTTGCGGCATGATTAGCGATTTGATTTACAGGGTTAGGTGCTTGATTAGGTGAATGATTACTTATAAAATGAGCAATGGATGCAATGAACAATGATCCAGAAGCTAAGGGTAAGATAATGGCATTTATGGTATTATTTGTAGCTTTAATTGAAGTAGTTGCAATATATGGTTTAATTATTTCATTCCAAGTATTGTCTCCTGTAAAAGATGTAGTTGAAGATATATCTGTTGTTGAAAATAATAAATGAGATATAGTTGAAGTTATTGATATTAAAGAAGAAATAAATAATAATGAAATTGAAAAAGTTGTAGAAATTGTAACTTCTACTTGAATAACTAGTAATGAAAATACTTGAAGTATTGAACAAACTAAATAATTTAAAATTTAATTTATATATATGGATGATTTAAATGTAGCTGTTATATTGGCTCAATTTATAAATTTCTGAATAGTCTTCTTCATTTTTTATTACTTTTTAGGTAAAACAATTGTTAAAACAATTGAAGAAAGAAGATCACAAATAGAAAACTTAGATAATTCTGAAGATGTTGTTAGAGAAAAACTTGAAGCAGCACAAGAAGAAGCTAAGGAAATAATTAATGAGGCTAGAAAAAATGCTTCAGATATGCAAAAAAATGCTGATGAATTATCTAAAAGAGATACGGCAGCTAAATTAAAAATTGCTGAAGAAAAAGCAGAATGAATTATGAATTCAGCAAAAAGAGATATTGAAAAAGAAAGATTAAGTATGATTGAATCAATGAAGAAAAAAGTTCTTGATTTATCATTAAAAATCAATTCTAAAGTTTTTGATAATAAAGATAATAATAAAGAATTTATATCTAAAGAAGTTAATTCTATAAAACTATAAAATATGCAAAATCTAGAATGATTAGATAAAGCTGAGTTAGAGGAACTTTTAAAAGATTTAAAAGTTTATAATGACTTAATTAAAAAAGTTTGAAAAAGATGAAAAGATATTTTCAATAATAAATTTAATTGAATTAATCAATATTCAGTTGAATATTACGGAGATATGGATGAATCTTATATTCTATCAGAAGCTAAGAAAATTTATAAAAAAATGTTTAATATTGATGTTGCTGACGTTGATATTAAATTAATAAAGAATGAAAAAATAAAATGAGGAATGAAAATTTATCTAAATGATAATTTAGTTGATATGAGTTTCTTAAAATTTTACAATATGTTGAATAAATAATTTAATTTTATTATTAATAACTAATAATTATGTCTAACGATTTACTTAATAATATCATAAGTGAAGTTGAAAAAAAATTAGACTCGACTTCTGTTAATCCAGAAATCGAAAATGTCTGAGAAGTTTTCTATTTATGAGATGGTGTTGCAAAAGTTTCTGGTTTAAGAAATGTTGCTTACAATGAATTAGTTGAATTTGAAAGCGGTGCAGTTTGAGTTGCTCTTAACTTAGAAGAACATTATGTATGAGTAGTTATACTTTCAGGATTTTTATCTATTAAAGAAGGTGAAAAAGCTAAAGCTACTGCTAAAACATTAGAAGTTCCAGTTTGAAAAGGTCTTGTTGGTAGAGTAGTTGATGCACTTGGTAATCCAATTGATGGATTAGGTGAAATGAAATCTACTGAAAAATACCCAATTGAAAGAGTAGCTACTGGTGTAATGGATAGAAAATCTGTACATGAACCAATGGAGACAGGGCTTAAAGCAATTGATGCACTTGTACCAGTTGGTAGAGGACAAAGAGAGCTTATTATCGGTGATAGGCAAACAGGTAAAACTCAAGTAGCTATTGATGCAATTTTAAATCAAAAAGGTAACGGTGTAACTTGTGTTTATGTTGCTATTGGTCAAAAAGAAGCAAAAGTTGCTAGAGTAGTTGAAGAATTAAGAGCTAGAGGAGCAATGGATTATACTATTGTTGTTGTTGCTTGAGCTTCTGATCCAGCTTCAATGCAATATTTAGCTCCATATGCAGGTTGTGCGATGGCTGAATACTTTATGTTTAATAAAGGACATTCTTTAATTATATATGATGATTTAACTAAACAAGCAAATGCTTATAGAGAGATGTCATTGTTATTAAGAAGACCACCAGGTAGAGAAGCTTACCCATGAGATGTTTTCTATCTTCACTCTAGATTATTAGAAAGATCTTCTAAATTAAATGATGAATTAGGTAATGGTTCAATGACTGCACTTCCAATTATTGAAACTCAAGCTTGAGATGTATCTGCATATATTCCAACAAATGTAATTTCAATTACAGATGGTCAAATATTTTTAGAATCAGATTTATTTAATTCAGGTCAAAAACCAGCAATTAATGTATGATTATCAGTTTCAAGAGTATGAGGTGCTGCACAAATTAAAGCAATGAAAAAAGTATCAGGTACTTTGAAATTAGATCTTGCTCAATATAGAGAGTTAGCTGCATTTTCACAATTTGCTTCTGATTTAGATCCAGCTACTAGAGCTCAACTTGAAAGAGGTGAAAGAATGATGGAATTATTAAAACAAGGTGTATTTGAACCAGTTTCTGTTGCAAAACAAACTTGTGTAATGTATGCTTGAGGTAAAGGTTTCTTTGATAAAATTGAAGTTTCTAAAATTAAAAAAGCTGAATCAGATTTATATTTAAGTCTTGATGAAGAAAAAACAATTATTGAAAGTATATCTAAAGATGGTAAAATGTCTGAAGATGCTGAAAATAAATTAAAAGATGTTATAGCTAAAGTAGTTGAACTTAATAAATAATTTTTATCATGGCAAATTGAAAAGAAATCAAAAGAAGAATCTGATCAATTAAAAATACAGCAAAGATAACTAAAGCTATGGAGCTTATTTCAACTGTAAAGATGAAAAAAGCTCAAGATTTAGCTCTTGAAAAGAAAGAATATATTACTTGAATACTTAAAGTAGTTGAAAATCTAAATGATAGTCTTTCTGAAAATGTATTTTTTGAATGAGTGGAGAATCCTTCTAAAACACTTTGAATTATTATTACTTCAAATAAATGATTATGTTGAGGTTATAATATAAATGTAATGAAAAAAGTTAATGAATATATGAAGTTAAATGATGAGCAAATAGATTTTGTTTCTCTTTGAAAAAGAGGGTCACAATTTATTGCTAGAACAGGGAATAAGATTATTGCTGATTTTTCTGAAGACTTTACTGATAATATTGATTATTCTTTTTCGAAAAATGTATCTAGATTTATTAGTGAAAAATTTTCTACTGAAGGATATGATAAAGTTGTTATTTTTTATAATTATTATAAAAATACAATTACTCAAATTCCTGTAGCTAGACAATTTTTACCTTTAACTGATAGAGGAATAGAAAAATATTTTGAAGCAATACTTTGAGATGAGTATAAAAAATCTGAAAATATTAAATCTTCATATAAGTATACTGTTGAGCCAACAGTTGAAGAATTAGTAGATGAAGTTTTACCAATGTTAATAGATTCAATGTTTTATGATATTTTGATTGAATCAAAAGCGTCAGAGCATAGTTCTAGAATGATTGCAATGAAGAATGCTAAAGATAATGCAAATAAATTTGCATCTAAATTACAACTTCAATACAACAAGGCTAGGCAAGCATCTATAACAAAAGAAATTTCTGAAATTGTAGGTTGAGTTGAATCTATGAAAGATATGTAACAATTAGAACTACAAAATATCTTTACAAATTCTAGATTTATTATAAAATAAAGAAGTTTATTTAAATAAAAATTATTTATGAAAATTAAATTATATAGAATTATATTAAATATTTTATTTTACGTATTTTACGTAATAGTAGTTTCAATTTCATTTTCTTTCATTTTTCCTACTATTCTTGTTATCTTATGACAAGATGTAATTGCTCCAAATAATCCTATTTTTGATACTATACAAATAATAATAATAATCTTAGTTTTACTTATAAGTTTATTATTTAGAAGATTCTTTTATTTACCAATAAGAGAAAAAAATAAGATTAAAAAAGAATTAGAATTTAAAAAGTATGAAAAAAAAGATAAAAAAATAGAAGAAATAAATGATGAATTATGACTTGATATAAAAATAGGGAAAGAAATAAAATAATTAAAATTTTAAAAATTAATTTTGCAAAAAATGCATATTTGAAAAATTACTAAAATAGTTTGAGTAGTAATAGATGTTGAATTTACAGATGGATATGTTCCAGCTATTTATGAAGCATTAGAAATTAAAGGCCACTCTGAAAGAGTAGTTCTTGAAACTCAACAACAATTAGGTGATGGTGTAGTTAGAACTATTGCTATGAATACTATTGATGGTTTAAAAAGATGAATGGAAGTTGAAGCTACTGAAGCTCCTATTTCTGTTCCAGTTGGTGAAGGTGTTCTTGGTAGAATGTTTAATGTTCTTGGTGATCCAATAGATAATAAACCAAAACCAAAAACAAAATATATGGATCCTATTCATAGAGAAGCTCCAGATTTTGCTGATTTAACAGTTACTGCTGAAGTTTTTGAAACTGGTATTAAAGTTGTTGATCTTATAGCTCCTATGCTTAAATGAGGTAAAGTAGGTTTATTTGGTTGAGCATGAGTTGGTAAAACAGTTATTATGCAAGAACTTATTCATAATATTGCACAATGACATGGTGGTTATTCTGTAGTTGCATGAGTAGGTGAAAGAACAAGAGAATGAAATGATCTATATCACGAAATGGAAGAATCAGGAGTTATTGATAAAACTGCTATGGTATTTGGACAAATGAACGAAGCTCCAGGTCCTAGAGCTAGAGTTGCATTAACTGGTCTTGCTATGGCTGAACATTTCAGAGATAGAGAAAAAAGAGATGTATTATTATTTATTGATAATATATTTAGATTTACTCAGGCTGGTTCAGAAATATCTGCACTTTTAGGTAGAATACCTTCTGCTGTAGGTTATCAACCAACACTAGCTACTGATATGGGTGCTTTACAAGAAAGAATTACTTCTACTAAAGATGGTTCTATTACTTCTGTTCAAGCTGTATATGTTCCTGCTGATGATCTTACTGATCCAGCACCAGCTGCTACATTTGCCCATTTAGATTCAACTATTGTATTAAATAGATCTATTGCAGAACTTGGTATATATCCAGCTGTAGATCCACTTGATTCTACTTCTACTGTATTATCTCCAGATGTTGTTGGTCAAGAACATTACGATGTTGCTAGATGAGTTCAAAAAATTCTTCAAAAATATAAAGAATTACAAGATATTATTGCAATTCTAGGTATGGATGAATTATCTGAAGAAGATAAAACAACTGTAAATAGAGCAAGAAAAGTTCAAAAATTCTTATCTCAACCTTTTTATGTAGCAGAACAATTTACTGGTGTTTCTGGTGTATATGCTAAAGCTACTGAAACTGTTACAGGTTTTAAAAAGATTTTAGATGGTGAAGTTGATCATATTCCAGAAAATATGTTCTTATATAAAGAAAATATGGATGCAGTTATTGCTAAATATGAAAAAAGTTTAGAAGAAGCTAAATAATTAATTATAAAATTATGAAATTAGAAATATTATCATTTACATGAAACTTATTTAGATCTGAAACTGTAGAAGAGGTTACTGCTATGACTAAAGTTGGTGAGATTACTATTTTAGATAATCATACTCCTTTAGTTACTGTTTTAAAACCTTCTATTATTAGTGTTATTTATACTGATGAATCTTGAGTTAAATCTGAAAAAGATTTTGCAATAGGTTGAGGTGTTTTAGAAGTATCTGATTCTTCTATAAAGGTTTTAATTGATATGTTAGTATCAATTGATGATGTTGATGTTGATGCTGCTGAAAAAGCTAAAAAAGATGCTTTAGCTATGATGGAAAAATTCAAAGATGCTAAGGATAAAGTTGATATGGAAAAATTCATTGAAGCTGAAGATATGCTAATGAAATCAGTTGCTAAACTTAAGTTAAGTGAGATAAAATAATAACTACAAAAAAGATTTGTAGTTATTTTTTTTTGAGTATAATTTTTATAGATTTATATATTAAATAATTATTATATGGAAGCATTTTTAAATGAGGTTGTAGATGGGGAAAAATTTGAATTAACTATTGATACTAAAATTTTTAGTAAAGAAATAGTTTTAAAAACTGCTTATGTTTTTTTAGATAGATGATATTTCTTTTTTAAAATGGATAATAATTGAAATATAATTTTACAATTTACTAGAAAGGAAGAAAATAAAGAAGATCCTAAAAAAATAATTACTGATTTTGCTGACGAGTTATTATCTACATTATTAAGAGATACCCTTGAAAAGGATAATAAAGATATAAGAGAAAAAATTGTTTGAGCAGCTATAGCTAATAGCTTAGATTCAAATTGATTTACTTCTATTGATACTGATAACATGTGAAATAATCAAGAAAATAATCAAATAGATTTTGATAAAGATATTGATGAAATATTAAAAGAAATAGAAAATGATCCTGAATTAAAAATAGATGAGGAAGAAATAGAAAAGATACTTAGAGAGATAGAAGAAGAGACAGAGAATGAAATTGAAGAAATTAAACCCAATATTACAATAGATCCGGAGGCTGTAAAAAAAGCTAAAGAAAATTTTAAGAAATAGAAAAAATATAATCTATTTCCTTTTTAAAAGGAATATATATAAGATAATAAAAAAATATGAAAAAAAAGTTTGAAATAAATATAGATATTTATTCTGAAGATATTATAAATCAAACAATTTGAGATTTTGAAGAAATATCTGAAATAAAATATACAGATAATAATTTAGAAATACATTGAAGTTCTGAATCAGAAATTAATGAAATTTTTAATGAGTTTATGAATTATGTAATTTGATTAATTAACGAATAAATAAAAATGTTAAATTTAGAAAAAATAAAATGATTAAATAAAAATACTGGTTTTTTTAGATTTAAACCATTTTGAAATGATTATTTAATTACTAATGATATAGCTAAACATGCTTTTTTAACTAAAAAAGAGTTTGGTGATTTTATTATGTGAAAAATAACTGAATGAGAAAAATATGAAGAATTATTAAATAGATGATTCATAAAAAATGATAAATATAAAGCAAGCATGGCTTTGGCTTATGCTAAAAAAAATGAATTTTTATGATATGGACCTAGTCTTCATATAATTGTAACTACTTTAAGATGTAATCACAAGTGTCAATATTGTCATGCGGCTGTTGCTCCAATGTCAGCTAAAGAAATGGATATGACAGAGAAAACTGCAAAAAAAGTAGTTGATACTATTTTTTATACTTCTAATCCGAGTTTAACTATAGAATTTCAATGATGAGAAGCATTAGTTAATTGGAATGTTGTTAAATATATAGTAGAGTATGCAGAGACAAAAGCAGTTCATTTGAAGAAAAATTTAAGTTTTGCTTTAGTTACAAATCTTACTTTGATGGATGATGAAAAACTAGATTATATTATTGATCATAATATATGATTATCGACAAGTCTTGATTGAGATGAAGAAACTCATAATTTTAATAGAACTTTTAAAGATTGAAATAGTTTCGAACAGGTGACTTATTGGATAAAAAAAATAAATAAAAGATTTGAAGTAGAATGAATTAAGCAAAAAATATGAGCATTATTAACAGTTTCTAAAAGAACTCTATCAAAGTATAAAGAAGTTATTGATACTTATGTAGAGTTAGGACTTGATTGAATATTTTTAAGACCATTAAATCCTTATGGGTTTGCTGCTGCAGATTTAGAAAAGCTATGATATGAACCAGAAGAATTTATAGAGTTTTATAAAAAATCTATGGATTATATTATAGAACTTAATAAAAAATGAATAAAATTTAGAGAAGCTATGTCTTGAATATATTTATCTAAAATTTTAACTGATAAAGATCCTAATTATCTTGATGAAAGAAGTCCCTGTTGAGCTTGTATTTGACAAGTAGCTTATAACTTTGATTGAAAAATATATTCATGTGATGAAGGAAGAATGCTTGGAAGAATGTGAGATGATAATTTTAAAATGTGAAAATTAGAAGAAACTTGAGAAGAAACATATAAAAAAATGATAGATTCTGAAACAACAAAAATTATGGTTCAAGCATCTACTCTTGATTGACTTCCATGATATAATGATAGTGTTTATAAACCATATATTTGAGTCTGTCCAATACATTCATATAAATCAACAGGTAATATAATTCCAAATTATTCTAAAGATGAAAAAAGAATATTAGGTCATAGTATACTTGATTATTTATTTGAAAATATTAGAATAGAAGAAAATAAAAATATTTTTAAGGATTGGTTAGGTATGGGAGATAATTCTGTCACTAGTCAATGTGAATCAATTTAATTTTTAATTTAATTATATGAGTGAAAAAAAGAAAAAACTTTTTCCAAAAATAAAGAAAAAGTTAAAGGGATTTATTGCTGATGAGAGTGGTAAGATAACAAAGAAAGATGCTCTAGGTTTGGCTGTATGAGCTATACTTTTTAGTTGAATTGAAGAAGTTAATGCTGCTGCTTGACATGCAAGTGGTAGTACTGTAACAGATTCTAGTATTTGAGCATCTTATTCTAGTGCTACACAACATTATAGTCAGACTTGATGTACAAATACTTCTCCTTGTAGTTCGGATCCAAGTATGTCAGATAGGTTGAAATGAGCTTCTGTAAATGCTTCAACTTCATGTCAACATGCAAGTTGAATTGTTAACTGACATTATAGTTCTACACCTTCTTTAAATTCACCTACTACATATTATAAATGAGATTGAACTCATATAAGTATGGATGCAACTCATGGTAGTCATGGTAGTCATGGTAGTCATGGTAGTCATGGTAGTCATGGTAGTCATGGTAGTCATGGTAGTCATGGTAGTGGTGGTTGGTGTTAATTATATTTTATAAGTTGTAATTATGAAGAAAAATATATTTATATTTATTATATTATTTTTTTTATGAATTAGTTTATATTTGAATTTTTTAGCTAAAAATAATATAGATACATGAAGTTTAGCTAAAAATAATATAGATACATGAAGTTTAGCTAAAAATAATATAGATACATGAAGTTTAGCTAAAAATAATATAGATACATGAAGTTTAGCTAAAAATAATATAGATACATGAAGTTTAGCTAAAAATAATATAGAAAGTATTATTGATGAATTTGATAAAATAAATAATAAAAATAATTTTGATAAGTTTTTGAAAAAATATAATTGACAAAATTTACTATATACATTTTTAAGAGTTTGAAATAAAAAACTATTTTTAAAATTTCAAAAATATTCTTTTAAAAATAAAAACATATCATTAGAAAATTATGAAAATTATATGGGTAGAATCTTTGATAATTATAATTCTAAATGATATTTTAATTGAAAATATATTAATAATTGAGAATATGATTATTTTTTAATATCTTTATTAAATAAAGATATTAAATTTAAGTTAAATTTATGTAATAAATGATTTAGTAATGATATTGAAAGCTTAAATGCTTGTAAAAAATATTCACTATTTATGTCTTATGAAAATAATAATGATTGTAATAAAATGATGACATCTGTTGATAAAAAATGGTGTATAGATACATTAAAATTAATAAACTAATATAATATGGATAATAATTTTGATACTAATTTTTATAATGATTTATCAGATTATATTGATAATGTTGATTATAGTTCTTATACTTTACAATATCCCCCTCCATTTATTTTAGAAAATAAATTTAATAATAAAGATTTTTTAGATTGATTTAAATTTACACAAAAAAAGGTATGAATATATATTCATATCCCTTTTTGTGATACAAAATGTACATTTTGTAGATATTATTCTATTATTGATTTTAAATTAGATACTTATTTTAAATATGTTAATTATTTAATTAAAGAATTGGAAATTTATAAAAAAGTATTAGATACTAATAATATATTAATTGATACTATATATATATGATGAGGAACTCCTAGTATTTTAGATGAAGTAAGTTTAGAAAAATTATTAAATTATATTTTTTTAAATATAAATTTAGATGATTCATATCAGTTTTGTTTCGAAGCAAATCCTAATAGTTTAAGTATAAAAAAGATAAAAATATTAAAAAAATATAATTGTAATAGATTAACTTTATGAATCCAGTCTTTAGATAGTAATGTATTAGAAAAGATAAATAGAGTCCAATCTAAAAAAGATGTTATAAGATCAATTTATTATTGAAAAAAAATATGAATTGAATATATAAATGTCGATTTAATGTTATGAATTAAATGACAAACGTATAAATCTTTTATTAATGATGTTAAAATTGTATCGTGATTAAAACCAGACATGATACATTTACATCCGTATACATCAACATGAAGAGTAATAGATAATAAAAATTTCACATCAATTCGTGATGTTAAAATGAAAATGGAAAAAAATTGAACTTTATATTTAAAATCTAAATGATATTGAGATATAGAGTGAGATGCATTATGATTCAATAATAATTCAAAAAATAAACAATTATTTAATGCTTTAAATTGATGAGAATATATATGAATTGGGGTATCTTCTGTATGATATAATTCACTATTTAGAACTATAAATACTGATTCTTTAAATAATTATTATTCTTTTTTGGATAAATGAGCCCTCCCTGTTAAGTTTTGATCATTATTAACCAAAGAAGATAATATGATACAATATATTATTTATAATATAAGATATAATGAAATTTCAATAGGTAAATTTAATTCTATTTTTTGAGTTGATATACTTAAATATTTTAAAGAAGTTTTTTTATTATTAAAAGAAAAATGAATATTAGATATTATTAATAATAAAATTATTTTTTATTTTAAAACACCATATGAATACTCTGTATTTTCAAAATATTTTTATAGTAAGGAAATTTTATTAAAATCTAAAAAATTAATATATGAAAATAAATAATAAATATGATTTAGTAGTTGCTTGATGATGACCTGGATGAGTAACCTCTGCTATAACTTTTAAAAAATTAAATCCAGAATCAAAAATATTAATTTTTGATATAAACTCATTTCCAAAACATAAAATATGAGAAGTTATACTTCCAGGGTCATTTATCATTTTAAGGAAATTATGATTATTAAAAGCTATAAAGGAGTACTGATTTTTGAGGAAAATGTGAGTTTATTACTATTGGTGAAAAAGTAAGGATAAATGATTTTTATTACCATCAAGTAGGCTAGAAGAAAAAAAATGAATATTTTATGATATGACTCCTGAAAATTATTCATATCATGTAGAAAGATATCAATATGATAATATTTTAATTAAAGAAGCTATTAAGTTATGAATAGATTTCAAGCAAAATGTTAAAATTTGAGAAATTAATTATTTAGATGATAATAATATTAATTATTTAGTTGTTAATAATGTAAAAATTAAAGCAGATTTTTATATTGATTCTACTTGAATTAATAAATGAATTATAACAAGTAAAATAAAAAAATTTAAAGAAAAAGATTTTTCATGAGATATATGTTATCATTGATATTTAGAATGAGCTAATTTTTTACATAATTTTAATTGATTAAAAAAACGGGTTGCTACTACAGTTTGATCTTATTGAAATAAATGCTGGTTTTGGTATATACCAATTACAGAAAATATTGTTTCTGTATGAGTAGTATTTAAATCATCTTGTAATAAGGATTTTGTTGAAATAAAAGATAAAGAAGAACTATTGATTAATGTTTTATGTAGTTTTACTAAAATTAAAAACGCAATTAAGGATGCTAAATTTATAAATTATAAGTGATTAGAAAAAATAACTATTATTAAAAATTGGAACTGAATTTCTAATAAATTATGTTGAGATAATTGGATGTTAGTATGAGATTCTGCTTTCTTTTCTGATCCAATTTTATCTGCATGAGTCACTATGGCTCATAAAACTTGATTTTTTGCTTGAACATTATTAAATAGTTATTTAAAGTCTGATAGTAGTTCATATAAAAAATTATTATTAAAAACTTATGATTTGTATTGTAAAGATTTCTATTCTCAAGTATCAGATGTGATTAAATTTTGGTATGATTGAATGGACGAACAAAAAGATATTAATAGTCTATTTGATATATGAAAAGATACTATGAAAAAATTTGGTATTGTCGATAATGTATCATCTAGAAGCACATTTATGTATGTAGTTAATTGATTATTTCAATCTATTGATACTTGATGAGATTATACTACTTTATATGAACAGGATGATTATGAAAACATAATAGAATGATTAACATGAATTAATATTTCATTAAATGTTAATAATATTGATTGAAATGATGTATATGAATTTGTAAATGATTTTAATATAACGAAAAGGTTAAAATTAGATTGATTTGATTTTAAATTAACTAAATTTTTACAAATTAAAAATATATATAATAGTTCATTTTTTATTAATGATTTTATATCTGATTTTGTTGATAATATTAATTGAAATAATACTTTAAATGATATAATTACTATCTTAAAGTGAAAATATCATGATATTATTTTAGAAGATTTATACAAGATTATAAAAAAATTTATTCTTTTAAATTTAATTAAATGTATGTAAAAACTAATAAAAATGAATTATTAATTTTAAATAATTTTATTAATACTTTAAATGTTAATAAAATTTTAAATTATTTTTTTGAGAAAAAATTAGTGAATAAAAATACAGAGAAATATTCTTGTATGACTTATATTTTAAATAAAGAAGATTTATCTTTTTATTGAAATTTAATAGATATAAGTAAAATATTGGATATTTTAAATTATAATTACTGAAAAAAATTTATTTTTTCATGAATATCTGAATATATTGAGATGAATAAATGAGATTTTTTACTTGAACATACTGATTGATTTCATGATTTTCAAGCAGTTTTATATTTATCTAATATAAATGAATTAGATTGATGAGAATTTATTATTGATAATTCATTATACAATTTATTAGTGTGAGATATTGTAGTATTTAAATGAAAAAGGAGTCATTCAGTAAATTTAATAAAATGATGAAATAAAAGAATATCTATAAGTTTTTGATTTAATAAAATAAACTAATTATTATGAATAATATATGTTATACAATTAAATTGCATGAGTTATGTAATTATTGATGTTTATTTTGTTTCCAAAAACATGAAAATAGAGCTAATGCTGAAATAAAAGATAGGTTAGTTGTTTTTAATCTTATACTTAACGCTTATAAAAAATGATATAAATCTATAGAATTTACTTGAGGAGAACCTTTATTATCTAAAAATATATTTATATATCTAAAGTTTTCTAAAAAAATTGGTTTTAAGAATATTTTAATTAAAACTAATTGATATTTATTTTGAGACTTAAATTTTGTTAATAATTGTATTTTATCTTGAATGACATCTTGCCATATTTCTATACATCATTATATATCAAAGAAACATGATTTTATTGTTTCTAAGGAATGAGCATTCTTTGAAACATTGAAATGAATTAGATATTTAAAAACTAAAAGATTACATTTATGATTACAAATAGTATTAAATAAAAATAATTATAAAGATATAAAAGATATTATATTGTTTTTCTTAAATGAATGAATATTAGATTTTGTTATATTATTTCAAGAAATTGAATGAGAAGTTTATAATAATTTGAATGATTTATTAATTTCTTATAATGAGGTTATCCCTTATTTATTAGATACTTTATCTTTATTTAATGGGATTAGCTGAAAGTATATAAAAATATTAAATTTTCCTTATTGTTTATTTCCATTAATCTATCACAAATATATAATTTCAGAAATCAATTTAACTGTCAATATCGAAGAGTGAGATATTAAATATATAAATAGAAAAAGAAATAGTAATTTAGCTTTAAATAAATGTAATAAATGTGATTTTTTTAAAAAATGTTCTTTAGTGGATATTAATTATTTAAATTTTTACTGAGAAGAAGAATTTTGAAATAAAATATTATCTTCTAATTATAAAAATGAATTTAATATAATAGATATTTACATTAAATCTATAGTTAATTGAATATTTTATTCTAATATTAATGATTATATAGATTACGTTATATCTAAATTTTCATTTAGTGAATTTTATTTATATTTTCTTATTACTGATCAAAATAATACTTTATTTGAAGTTTTTAAGGATAACATAATTTTTGATGTTACTAGTTCAATTAATAAATTACATAACATTGGTATTATAAAATTAATATAAGTTACAATGAATACTTTTGATATTAATAGATTTAATAATGAATTTGTTTTAAATAATAATAGTGAAAATATTGTTAAGGTCTTATATTGGTCTAAAACAAAATATAATAATGAATTTGTTATTAATAAGATTAGACCATTTTTAAATAATACTAATCTTTTATTATTTAAAAAGATTATAAAAATAATATGATTTAAAAAAATACATATTTGATTTGATTTATCTAGAAAAGTAGTAAAATTTTATATATGAATATATGATCTTTGAATTAAAGAATCTTTTAAATTAATTAATGATATTAGGTTAGTTTTATGAATAAATGAAGTTTATGAAATTGAAAAAAATTTTTTAAAATTTGATTGTTTATGATTTGATGTATTATGTAATAATATTGAGCTTAAGGTATATGAAATAGTTAAAGATAAATTTATGTATGATGAAATCGAATTATTAAATATAGATGAAATAGATATAAAGGAAATTTGATTTTTAAAAAGTTTTTCATGAAGAAAAAAAATTTTTTTCAGATTTAATAAATTAATAGATATATCTATTTTTAATAATATATTTTCTATTTCGGAAGATAATATTAATAAAAAAGTAAAATATTATTGTGTAGAAAATAATAAAAAAGAAATATATTTTATTTAGTATAATTTTTATATGAAAAAACTTTCTTACTGGATAAATCCTAAGTATTTATATCCAGGAAATATTATAAAATATAGAAAAGAATTTTATGCAAAAGAATTAGTTAAAATAATTAAATTAGATAATTTTTTTAATGACTATATTATAAATAGAATAATAACTGAATTAAAACAAAAAAAAGCAAAATTTGAGTTTAATGATTCATACGAAAATTGAGTTGTAGATGTAGATTTTTTTCTTATAAATCAGTTTTTTTAGAAGAATTTAAAATTTTTTTATGAAGTAATACCTTTCTAAAATTTATTTCATTATTTTTTTGAAGAGATGTAAGATACGTTAATAATAGAGATTTAATTAATAAATATTCAAAATGATGAATTCTAATTCAAACATTAAATAATAACAATCATATAAAATGGCATGATGACATAGATGATCAATGAATGTATATATTATATTTAAATGAAAATTATAATAAAAAAATGTGAGGATTCTTAGAACTTTGATATAAAAATGGAGATGATTATATATGTTATGATAGAATCTCACCAGAATTAAATACTTTAGTTCTATTTATGCCAAAGAAAGATTTATATCACCAGGTATCTAATATTTCTTATTGATTTGAGAGAAAAAATATTGTTGAACATTTATATTTTAAATAATACTTATGTTAAGTAATAATTATAAATACATATGTAATTTATATTGATGAAATTGATTTTCTAATTTACCAAATAGTATAAATACTTTTGAAAGGGTAATATATATTTTTGAAAAAATAAGTTGTTATAACGATTTTGAACATTTCCGTAGGAATTTTCCACCTGAATGGATTTTTATTCCATCAATAAGATTGAAAAGAAAAGATTTATGGGTATCTTTTTTTAAGTATATATATATATATCATAAAAAAAATGACATAAATTTTTTAATAAGATTAAAAGAAAAAGGTATTTTTTGATCAGAAGGATTTACTGAATATATGGAAAGTTTGTATTATAATATTTTAAAATGATGATTAGATTATGATGAAGATTCTGATCTTACAATTACTTTTTCTAAATATACTACTAAATATATAATAAAGAACTATTGTACATTTAAAAAAGTAGATTTATTTAATAAAAAAATAAATATTCATCCTGTTGAGATAAGATGAGTAATAAATAAAGTATTGTTTTATAGAGCAACAATAGAGAATAATTTTGCAGATAAAATGTTTGATGATTATCCTGAATGAAAAAATTCAAAAAGGTTAGCGAAAGATTTTTTAAAATATTACTATAAAAAATAATATGAATAAAGATATTTTATATAATTTAAAAAATATTGTCTCAAATGAATATCTTAATATTGATGTTTTAGGTTTTATTTCAGATAATTTTAATAGTAGATTTCCTATACAGTATTATGTAATGGATAATTTTATTAATAAAGATTTGTATAAATCATTTGAAAATGAAATGTTAAAGAATATAGATTTTGATATTATCGATAAAAGAACAAATTCATTTATTAGTAATAAAAGTATATTATTGAATAATAAATCTTTTCTAAAAATTTATAATTTTTTTATATCTAAAGATTTTGAAATATTTCTTTCTATAATATTTAAAAGACATTTAAAAAGGTATAAAAAATTAGATTCTAAAAGAATTGAAGAATTAACTAATATTAAGAATTCTTGAGTGGTTCAAATTTATGAGAAATGAGATTTTATGGATTGGCATACAGATATATCAAAAGATTTAAATAGGGATGAGTGTATATTAAAATGATGATATGAAGAATGGGATAAATGTATTGTAACTGAATTTGATGAAGTTGGAGCTTTTATTTACTATATATATAATTCTAATGATTTATGGAATTATAATAATTGATGAAACTTAGAGTTATGAAAAATTTTAAATTGAGATATAAATGTATATAATAAAATTAAACCATTAAGAAATAGATTGGTTTTTATAAAATCATCTAATGCTTCTTATCATAGAGTTAGTAAATTATTAAAAGAATGAGATTATAGAATTACTATACAAGATCTATTATTTGATAAATATTCAGAAATATGAAATGAAATTCTACCTTAGATATTTATATAACAGAAATATGTAATTTAAATTGTGAATACTGTTATATTGATATTAAAAAGAAAGAATATAATTGATTTAATTATGTTGAATTTATTGATAGAATTAATTTACTACAATATAATACTATAAGATTTTTATGATGAGAGCCATTGTTAAAATGGAATGATCTGAAGAATGTAATAAGAAATGTAAAGAAAATTAATGATAAAATTCAATTTATAATCATTACAAATTGAATTTTGTTGGATAATGAAAAATTAATTTTTTTAAGTAAAAATAATGTTAGTATAGCTATATCTTTGCATTTTAATGTTATAAAGGAATTTAAAAATAAGGAGTTTTTAAAATTATTATATAAATATAATAATATTATATGATTTATAGTTTTATTTAATTATAAAAAAGAATATTTATGAACAAATATAATGTTTTTTCTTGCAAATATATGATTTTTAAATTTTTCATTATCTCCAATTACAACTGATAATTGGGATGATACTTTTTTATTAAGTATTGAATTAGAAAAAATATTTAATTTTTTATTATTAAACAAAAATATAAATATAGCAGAATCAGATTGGAATTTTATAAAAAATCTTCATACTGATGATTTTTGTAGTAGGAAACAAGTAGATAAAGAATGAACATATAGACCTTGTAATAGATTTAATGATGATTTTTTTAATAAAAATACTAATATTAAAGTAATAAAAGATTCATTTAATAAAATTAATAGTTGTAGTACTTGTAATGTAAGATGGTTTTGTGTATGTCCTTATTGATGGTATTATGATAATTTTTGAAATTCATTAGTTTATGATAAAAATAAAATAAAAAACTTCCATAATCTTAATAAAATTTTAATTGATTTTAATAAAAATGTAGCAAAACTGAGAAATAAAAAAAATTTTTTAATTGATGATATAGGTGAAATAAGATTTAATTTAACTAATCAATGTAATTTGAGATGTAATTATTGTTATGTGCAATTTGATAATGATAAATTAGACTTAAATATATGAAAAAATATAATAAATTTCCTTTTAGAGCAAGAATGATTAAATAAAACTATTTCATTTTTTTGATGAGAGCCTTTATTAGAATTTAAATTATTAGAAGATTTAACAAATTACGCAATTGAAAAATCAGTTTGATTAAATAAAATTGTTAACTTTAAAATTGCTACAAATTTATTACTTTTAGATAAATATATTTTAGATTTTTTTATAAAAAATAATTTTAAAATTCATATTTCGCTTAATTGAGATAAACAAATAAATAATTCAAGTAGAGATAATAGTAGTGAACTTTTATTAAAAAAAATAGAATTATTAAATAAATGAAATATTAATTTTGATAATATAACTATATTAAAATTAATATTTCCATATAATATTAATTTTTTAAATAAAAATTTAAAGTATATCTATGGTTTATGATTTAATAATATAAGTTTTGAATTATATTATTGAAAAAAATATACTCGGTCTAAAAAAGATATTTTATTGTTAGGTAAATCATTTTATTATCTCAAAAAATATTGAATATTAAATAAATTCAATATTTTAAACTGAAAGGATAATAATTATTTAGATATATCAGTTGATGGTAAGATAAATGATAATTCATTAGAATTTTTTAATTGAAGTATTGATTTTTCAATTAAAAAAATATTTAATAAAATTTTAACTAAAACAATGTAGTATGTGAAAAATTTTTTATTTTAAAGATAGGATAATTTTTAAAGATAATTTATTATGATTTGAAAAAGTACTTTTAGATTCAAAATATAATGATTATTGTATATATTTTGATTTTTATGATATTAAATTATCTTTAATAAAATTAAAATATATTATATTGAAAAATATTAATTTTATTGATTTTAATAATTTATATTTTTATAATTCTAATGATTTTATTAATCTATTACTAGATAAACCTATATATTTACCAAATAATATAAATTTATTTATTAATGAAAAATGTTTTATTTGATGTAATTATTGTGATAATAATAATGATTGTTTCGAAAAATTATCATTATGAGACATAAAAATATTTCTTTGAAAATATAATTTGTGAGATAATATTAATTATAATATCATATGACAATGAGATCCATTATTTCATTCAGATTTATTTAATATATTGGAATATATTAAATCTATTTGATGACATATTACTTTTTTTACTTGATGAAAATCATTATTATATTGTAAAGATATAAATAAACTAAATAGTTTTGTAGATGAATTTAAAATAAATCTTTCTTCTTCAAGTTATCAGATATATAATAAAACTCATAGCAATAAGATAAATAAGGTTGAATTTGATAAGTTAATTAATAAAATTAAAATTATTGCTAAAAAATCTACATTTATAACAATATTAACTAGTAAAAATATATCTGATTTATATAAATTTTATATGTTAGCAGTTAATTTAAATTGTTATTGATTAGAAATAAAAAAAAATTTATTTTATAACAAAAATGATATTCTAAATAATTTAACAATAAAGAATAATATTATTAAATTATTAAAAATATTTTCAAAAAATAAATATATTAATTTCAGTTCAAATATAAATTGAAATTTTATACAATATAATAATATATCTAATTTTATTGATAGGTCTTCATTATTATTAGATAGATATATTAATAATAATTTTGATGATATAGATATTGATGATATAAATAAATTAGATAAATGTTTTCAATTTGGTAATTCAATTGATATTATTGAAAAATGAGTTGTATCTGTTTGTTGTCATTATGATATTTGAAATATTTCTCAAATTGATTATGATGGTTTATATTATAATAATATATTATTTAAAGAAAAATATTTAAATTATAAAATTAAAACACCAAAATCTTGTGAAAAATGTCCAATGCCGATTGATAGGTACAAAAATTATTTAAAATATAATTTTGTGTCTTCATTAGTTTAGAAATTAATATTTTATAATGCTTAAAAAATATATATTTGATACACATAGAATATGTTCTCCAAAAGAAACAGTTACACATGTTTTAAAAATAATAAAAAACACTTGAATTATAAATGATACTAATTTAAAAATATATTCAATAGGAGAATTGGATATTTTTAATGAATATGTATATTCAATATCCTCAAATATATGAAAAAGAAATAATTGGTGAAAATGACTTACTAAGTATCAAGCATTAGCAAGTGCATTAATGGAATTTTCAGAAAGATATTCATGGTATAAAATAATTGAAAAAATTAATAATCAGAAAAAAAATAAATTGATTAATATTAATGATAGAGAAGTATTAGATATTGATAAATTAATTTTAACAAATTCAGATAAAATAAAAAAAATAGAAAATATTAATTATTTTGATAATATATATATGAATTATATTGAGTGAATATCATTAATCACGAATAAAAAAATATTAATTCCTTGGTATGAACCTGAATTTATGACTACTAATTCTTTATGAGCCTGAAATAATAAAGAAGAAGCAACTATACATGCCATTTATGAAACAATTGAAAGACATAATCATAATGTTATGATGGCTAATCATGTTTTACCTTTATTAATAAATGATAATACCATAACTAATAGTAATATTATAAAATTGATAAATAAAATAAAATTATTAGGTTTTGAAGTTTATTTATTAGATTGTTCGTTTAATTTTAATATTAATACAATATGAGCAATAGTATATAATAAAAATTTTCAGTTCGTTGAACATTATTCGATGAATTTTCATTTATGAACACATAGTGATAAAGATATTGCTATTATAAGAGCTTTAACAGAAGTTATTCAAAATAGGGCAACTAATTTTGATAATAATAAAAGTTCTATTTATAAAGAAGCAGATAATATGATTTTAGATGAAAATAATATATCTAAAATAGTTAAATTTTATTTAGAAAATATTAGAAATAATAATTTAGAAATTATTAATTATAAAAATATTATAAATTATAATTTTAGTGATTTATGATTAGAGCTTGAATATATATTAAATGAATTAAAAAATAAATGACATGATGTTTTTTTAATAGATATTACTAATGATAAATTAAAAATACCTGCTGTTAGAGTTGTTATTCCATGATTACAACCAATGTTGTTTGAATTATTTGATGATTTTAATAATAAGAATATTAGACTATCAGAATATATTGATAATGGATTTATAACATAAATAATTTATAATGAGTATTTTTTTAAATGAAGTTGATAGTTATATATATATAAAATATTGTGAAAATTATTTATATAATATATCTAGATTAAATAATATTTTTTTAACTGCTCCTTTTTTTTACTTTAGAAATGATTTTTTATTAAAGTTATACATAAATAAAAGTATAAAGATAAGTAGTTTTATAGAAAAAAATAATAAAAAATATATGTTTTTAATTGATCAGGGTTGATTTGTTAAAAATCCAGAATTTTTAAACAATTATGAATTATTTAAAATTAAAAAAATATTAAAATCCAATCCTTTAGATTTTTATGCATTATCTGCATATATAATATATCACTATAATAATGTTGATTTAAATTTATGAGAATATTTTGATAGATTTTTTGAAATAGAACCTAATAATCCTCATATGTTATTAAGGTTATCTAGATATCAAGCTAGTACATTATATAAGAAGTATAATTATGATAAAAAATATTTAATTTTATGAAAAAACAATATCTTAAAATTATTACGAGAATTTAAAAAATATAATAAGAGTGATGAAATTCCAACATTTTCATATTCGTGGTTATGATTCATAGAAGAAGAATTATGAAATTATAATGAAGCAATAAGATTATATGATTATACAATAAAATTAAATAAATGAATATCAATAGATGTTCCAGAACCATATGTTTGGAAATGATTTACTTTAAATAAATTGTTAAAATATACGGAAAGTTTAGATTTATTATTAAAATTAGAACAAGATGATAAAATAAATGAATATAATGATAAAAGAGATTTTAGATTATATAAGGTTATTTCAGATAATTATTATAATTTATGAGAATATAAATTATTTTATAAGAATTTAAAAATAACCATAGAAAAATTTTTAGAAGTATTTAGTTTTCATTTTAATAACTGAAATTATATTTTAGATAAAAATAATTTTAAATTAATATTTAATAATAGATTAGATATTAATTCTTATAATTCTTTTTTAGATTATAATAAAATGTATATAAAAAGTAATATAGATTATATTATATTTGGAATATCTTTTTTATATAATAAAAAATTGATCTGAAAAAAAATTACATTTAATGATAGTAGAGGGATAGAAAGACTTTGTTTTAATTATTTAGAGTTAATTTATGAGTGAAAAATATAATATATTAATAGAATATATTCTTTACCTAAGAGATAGAAATCCAGATAAAGATTGGGGACATATATGGTGATGGACTACTATATATAGTTATTGTAGATGGAATAAAAATGAAGAAAGATTAATAGAAGAGTGAAAAAAATTATTGAAAGATAAAACAGAAGATATTTTTATTAAAATGATTCAAGAATGGTATGATTGAAAGTTTGAAAGAAAATATCTAAAAAAATATGAAGAAAAATTTAGTGATAATTATTTATATAATTTTATATATTGAATTTCTTTTGATAAAGCTACAGATAAAATTTATTATTTTAGGTTTTCAGAAAAATTAGATTTAATTTGACTTAAATATTTATTAAAATCTTATAAACAAAATTCAAATTATTTATTTACAAATATAGCACTTTGAAGTTACTATCAACATAATCAGAAGTTTGACTTGGCTTATAAATTTTACTTAAATGATTTAAAATTAGATAAAGATAATCCTTGGGTTTTAGCTAAGTTAGCTATCCTATATTCTTCTATGTGATATTGAGAAAAATGATTATTAAAGGCTGAAGAAACTATGAGAAAGGTAATTACGTTACTTCCAGATATTCCTTGGGCTAATGCTTGGTATTGAGAAACACTTAATATGATTTGAAAATATGTAGAAGCTTTAAAATATTTTGAAAAATATGAAAAATTGACTCAGTGAAAACATAGAACTTTTGAACCTTTTATGAGAAAAACTGAATCTTATATTTGATTATGAGATTTTAAAGAAGCAAGATTTGAATTAGATAAAGAAAGTAAATATTACTTTTGAGAATGATATAGATTTGTGTATAATGATTTAGATAAAAAATTAGAAAAATTATGATATTAATAAAATAAATTATTATGCCTGATATAGCTCTATGGTCAGCTTGTGATCATAAATGTACAATGTGTTCAAATTCAGTTGATTATATAGAAACAATAAGTGATTATTCATTTGAGGCTATCAAAAATAGAATTGATGGCTTTGTTTGAGGTGATGATAGAAATTTTCATAGATTTCCAGATTTAAAAGATGATTGGACTATTACAGGTTGAGAACCAACATTAAATCCAGATTATTACAAAATTTTAAGATATTTAAGGGAAAAATTTCCAAACTCTAAATTAGTTCAACTTACTCATTGAGATAGATTTTCTGATATTGAATTTACAAAAGATATAGTGAGTTTATCTAATTATCATCTAGTTTTTCCTATACATTGATATAATAAAAAATCTCATGAAGCCATTGTAAGAAAGGAGTGAAGTTGGGAGGCTTTAATTAAATGAATATATAATGTTTTAAAATATAAAAGATTTGAGGATCAAACATTTGAAATAAGAATAATTATACAGTGACAGAATTATAAACATCTTGATAAAATTTACGAATTTATATATAAATATTTTCCACAAGTTGATAGTATTGTTTCAATAATGATGGAATATGAATGACAGGCAATTGATAATAAAAACTTAACTTCTGTTAATTATAATTATGTTTATGAGATAAATGAAAAAATATTTTTAAAGTATTGAAAAATATTTGGTGTAAATAAATTTAAATTATATCATTTTCCTTTATGTACATTAAAAAATCCAGAACTTTGGAAATATATGTGGAGAACATTACCTAGCCATGAAATTAATTTTGTATGAAAGTGTAGTACGTGTAAATTATCTAAATATTGTATGTGAATTCATGAAACTTATTGTAAATTTAACTGAGAGGATGAAATAAAACCTTTTAAAATGAAAGATTTAGGTAATATAAAAATTATTGAGAATTATGATAATTTTAGGTTCAACCCAATAAAAGAAGTGGAAATAAAAAATAATTGATGGAAAAGATGAAAAAAAACAGTAATTTTTACTTGATATTGATGTAATAATATATGTAGGTTTTGTATTGATTTAAATAAAAGAGATATAGAACATACAACAAAACAAATATTAAAAGATATACTTATAGCAAAACAAAATTGAACTACTATTCTTGAAATAATATGAGGGGAAGTAACTATTAGAAAAGATTTTTTTATAATAATGCAATTTATAAAGTCTATGAATTTTAATCATGTTTATATGGTTACTAATTGAAATAAATTAGCTGATTATAATTTCGCAGAAAAATTTTATAATATGTGAGTTTTAGATTCAATAGTTTTTTCTATTCATTGAAGCTATTTAGAATTACATGATTTATTAGTTGCTACTCCTAAATCTTTTGAAAAATTATTAAAGTGAATAAAAAATTGGCAAGATTTATGATTTAATAAAAGAAAAATAGGTACTAATACTGCTATTGAAAAATGAAATTATAAAGATTTATTAAATATATGAAAATTAGTTAAAAAATTATGATGTTTAGGGAGTTCAGAGTTTATTTTTGCTGATCCAAATGTTTGATGAGTTCATGATAATTTTGAAGAATTAATGCCAAAAATTTTAGAATCAGCTCCTTATATGAGAGAATTACTTGATTGGTGAAATAGTAATGATATGATATATAGAGTAAGATATGTTCCTCTTTGTTATTTTGAAGATTATTTAGATAATAATATTTCAGAACTAAAAGAAATTGAGATTTATTCTAATGTTACTCATAGTGCACCAGATTTTAATAATAGTGATGTGGTTGAGTGAAGAAAAAATTCATGAAGAGTTAAAACAAAAAAATGTACAGATTGTAAGTTATTTGATAAATGTGAATGAATCTGGAAAACATATTATGAAAAACTTTGAGATGAAGAATTATTACCAATAAAATAATAATTATGTTAGATGAGAAAGATTATAAATATAAAAAATTAATTCATTTTTTAAATTTATCAAAAGTAAACTTAATATGGTATATAAAAAATTCAAATAATATTATTATATATAAAGATTATATTTATTTAAATGGTATTTATTTTTATTTGGATGACTTATACATAGAATGAAATAATGTTGATATATGGAATTACAAATGAAAAACATATTTTACTTATAATGCTGCTATTAGAGAAATAAATAAAATAGGAAAAAGACTTCTTTGAAAAAATGATTGGAAGAATTTAATTGATTTTTTACCAGGTAATATAGAGAATAAGATTATTTTTTTAAAGGATATTTTATGATTGTCTTTTTTTTGATTTAAATGCCGGGATAATTGATTTTATTGTAATTTTGGAAATGATTGATGATATTGGTCTTTAGATTGTACTGAAACTCATGCTTATAATTTACATATAAGTAAAAATATTATAAATTTTAATGATTTAGAATTTAAAGATATCTGATTTTTGGTTCGTTGTATAAAATAATTATTGTTATAAGTATGAAAAAATATATAGATCATCTTGTTCCTATAAATAATGTATGTAACCAAGCATGCAATTTTTGTAGTGCTGAGTATAGAATGAAAACAAATAAATCCATTCCTTTAAAAACTATATTTAAACAAATTTTAGAAAAAGATAATTATATACAAATTTCAGGTTGAGAGCCTCTTCTTAGTAAAGATTTATATAATATTTTATATTTTATAAAAAAGCAAAAATCTAGATGTTTTATAGAATTTCAAACTAATTGAGTTTTTTTATTACAAAATTCTAATTTAGATAAATTACAAAAATTTTGAATAAATTTATATAATATCAATTATCCATGCCATATTGAAAAAATAAATGATGAGATAGTTAGGTGAAAATGAAGTTTTCATCCTAGAGAAAAATCTATGAGGGAAATTATTAAAAGATGATTAAATTTAAGAATTAATATTATTGTAAATACTATTAATTTTAAATATTTACCAAGTATGGTAGATTACATAAATAAAAATTTCAGTTGACTTGAAAGAATACAATTTAGTTTCACAAAAGCTATGTGAGCAGCAAATAAAAATGATGAAGTGGTGCCTAAATATGAAGATACTGAGGAATATTTTATAGATGCTCTGGCAAAATGTAAAAAATATAATATAATAGCAGATGTAGACCATATTCCTATATGTTTCTTATGAAAATATTTTAAAAATCATGTAGATTATAGTAAATTAAAAAGATGAGAGAAGTGAGTTTTTTTAGTAGAAAAACATTATGTAAAAAGATGTAACTTGTGTAATAAAAAGAATTTATGTACAGGTTTTAGAAAAGATTATTTAGAAATTTATAATTAAAAATGATTAATATAATAAAAAAAATAGTTTTGATAATTAAACAATATTTTTTTGTACCAATATTGATTTTGATATTATACCCAATATATATATTATTATTTTTTTTATTTAGAAAATATTTTATATCTACAATAATTAAAGTATCATGAAATATAAAAAGAATGTATTAAAAAAATATTATTTATGATTATCTTGTTTTTTTCATGATTCTTCAGTTTCATTTATTGATGAATCATGAAAAATCTTATATTCATCATTAGAAGAAAGATTTTCAAAAATAAAACACGATAGTTCATTTCCATATAAATCTTTAGAATATTGATTTATATATCTTAATATTAATTTAAATGATATTAATGAAGTTTTTTTTTATGAAAAACCATTGTTAAGATTTTTTTTAGATTTAAAATCAATTTCTATTTTTTACCCATTTAGTTTTTATTTCTTTTTTAATTTTTTAAGAAATTTTTTTAAAAATTATAATGAATTAAATTCATATTTTTGTAAATATAAATGAGAAATTAACTATATTGATCATCATATTTCTCATGCTAGTCTAAGTTATTATTTGTCAAATTTTTCTAACTCTTGAATTTTAGTAGTTGATTGAGTTTGAGATAATTCAACAATTTCTTTATATGAATGAAATAAAAAAGAAATAACTTTATTAAATGAAGTATATTTCCCAAATTCAATTTGATTATTATATTCACTTTTTACTATTTTTTGTTGATTTGAAGCTAATGAATGAGAATATAAAATGATGTGATTAGCTTCTTATTGAAAACCTATATATGTTGATAAAATCTATCTTTTAATAAAGAATAATAATATAAATGAATTTGAATTAGATATAAGTTATTTTAATTTTTCATCATTTAAAAACCCATTTAAAAAGAAATTTATAAAATTATTTTGAATATGAAGGAAAAAAGGCTCTAATATTGATATATATTATAAGGATATAGCATCTAGTATCCAAAAAGTATTAGAAGATATAATTATTAAATATTTAATAATTATTAAATATAAATATGATTTTAATAATATGTGTTTTTGATGATGAGTTTTTTTAAATTGTAAATTAAATAAAGAGATTTATGATAAAAATATTTTTAATAATATTTTTATTCCACCTAACCCTTGAGATTGATGAAATAGTTTAGGAGCAGTTTTATATTGATTTAACAGTATAAATAATACAAATAAAAAGATATCGTATAGAAAAATAGATTATATATTTTGATGATATAATATTGATATTGAAGTTAATATTGATAGTAAAATAAGTAATTATAAATATGATAAATTTGATATAAATGATGATGAAGAGTATTTTTCAATAATTTTTAATTATTTAAAAAATGAAAAAATTGTTTCTTTAATACAATGAAGTGCTGAATTTTGACCAAGAGCTTTATGAAATAGAAGTATAATATCTTCACCATTTAATAGTGAGATGAAAGATAAATTAAATAAGATTAAATGAAGGGAATTCTTTAGACCTTTTGCTCCTGTTGTTTTAGATGAAGATTTTAATAATAATTTTATTTGAAATATAGATTCTCCATATATGATGTATTTAGATGAGTTAAAAAATAGTAAATTATCTGCTATTACTCATGTTGATAATACAGCTAGAACACAGGTACTTAAAAGTAATAATAATAATAATAATTTTCTATATTTATTATTAAAATATTATAAAAAATATACATGATTTTGAGTATTGCTTAATACCTCATTTAACATGTGATGAGAGGTAATGGTAAATAATATTGATGATGCATTATTTACGTTTAAAAGAACTAATATTTCTTTATTAGTTATAAATAAAGGTAATAAAATATATATATTATATAAATAATTAATTTATTATTATGAAAAATAAACTTTTTAAATTATTATTAATGGTTTTATGAATATTGTTTGCTTTATTTATCTTTGAATTTTGATTAAGAGTTTTTTTTGTTAACTGAATTTTTAATGAAAATGAAATTATAAATGATTCAAATAAAAATATGAAACATAATTTCGAAAAATGATCAGCAGAAGATAGTTGAAAATATTATGAATATTTTTGAGAAGAAATATATTTTTGGTATGAAGATAAATATAAATATCTTCATACCAAATCAGATAAAAAAAATATAGCTATTATTTGAGATTCTGTTGCTCAATGAGATACTGGATGAATGTCCAATTTTAAATTCTCAAAAATTATTAATGATGAAAATTGAAAATTGAATATTTTAAATTATTCTAGATGATGACATAATATTTCACAAGAGTATGTTCAATATGAACAATTTATTAAAGAAAATGATAATATAGATACAGTTATATATATATATTATAATAATGATTTATATTTTTCTAATATGATTAATGGATCAATATATACTTCTCCAATAATAATTGATAATAGTTCATGAGACTTAGTTATAGAATTAATAGGTAATGAAAAAATAGATGCTTTTTTATCACATTTTTATATATATAAATATATTGCTAAAAAATATTCATTAATTTTTAAAAAATTTGTTAATATTAAAGATTATAGGAAAATATATTATAATAATACTTATGGATATGAGGATTATTTAATAAATAGATTTTTAATGTATGTTAAGGACATAAATAATAGTTGTAAAGATAGTTGAAAAAAGTTTATTATATTAATTTCACCTACTCCAAAATTAATTAATGTAAATAATAATTTTGATAAATATTTTATGCAAGATAATAGAGTTTATAAAAAGTTAAAAGCAGCTTGAATTAATGTATATAATTTATATGATTATGATGTACATAAAAAAGACTATTTTATTGATAATTGTTGTCATTTAAATAAGAAATGACATATTTATTATTCTAATTTCATAAAAAACATAGTATGAAACCAATAATTAAAGAACTACTTTTATTTATAAAAGAAAAAAAATTAACATTTTTATATCCTTTTTTATTAATATTATTAATTTTAATAAGCATAGTTATAATTTGAGAAAATATTGCTCCTTCAATAGTACTTTATAGTTTTTAGAAAGAATAATGAATAAAAATATAACTATTATAATTCCAATATATAATGAAAAAGATAATATTAGAGTATTATTAGAAGAAATAATAAAAATGTATAAATGAATTAATATCTTAGTTGTAAATGATTGATCAATAGATAATGTAGAATTACTTTTAAAAAAAATTAATTATAAAAGATTTAATTATATTAATAATGTGCTTAATAAGTGATTAACATATTCTATTATAAAATGAATTAAAAATGTAAATACAAATTATTTTATTGTTATGGATTGAGATTTACAACATCCTGTTAAATATATTAATAATTTTATTTTATTATTAGAAAAATGATATGATGTTGTAATTTGAAATAGAAAAAATATTTTTTTTAAAAATAATTATTATAGAAATTTATTTTCTAAATTATGAAATATTTTAGTTAATTTTAAATTATGAAATAATAAAATAAAAGACCCATTAACTTGATTTTTTTGAGGTAATACAAAGTTTTTTATAAATAATATTAGTATAAATAAAAAAAGATTTATTAATAAATGATATAAATTTTTATTTGAATTTTTGAAGTGTATTGATATAAAAAAAATAAAAATATATAATTTTTATTTTGAATTTTTAAATAGAAGATTTTGAAAATCAAAATTATGAATAAGGGAATATTTGAGTTTTATTTTATGATTAATTAAATAAAAAATGTTAGATTTTTTATTAAAGTATATAAATAATGATTTGTTTATATGGAGTATAACCTGATATTGAATATTGATTTTATTTATATGACTTTGATTTTGATTTCTATTTATAAGAAAAGATTTATTTTTTTTTCTAAAAAAATATATATCTAAAAAAGATTTGGTATTAATATTTTTTTTATTTGTATTTTCTTTAATTATAAGAGTCTATTTTTTGGATAATTCTCTTATAACAATGAATGATGAGTTTATGTATACTCAGCATGCAAGAGAGTTAATGGAAACTTGAAAAATATTATCACCTATTAGATCAGTTTGATGGAGTTTTTTGTTAGTATTTCCTTTTAGTATATTTTGAGTTTCAAGTTATATATGATTTTATTTTTCAATATTTTTATGAAGTTTAACAGTAGTAATATTATATTTATTATTAAAAATAATTTTTGATAATAAAATTATTTCTTTTTATCCAGCATTATTATTATCTATTTTGCCATTTCATGTATTTTGGTCTACTAAAATGGAAACAAATCTGTCATCACTTTTATTTATAGTAATAACAATATTATTTTTCATAATATATAGTCAAACTAAAAATATAAAAATATTTTATTTTACTATATTATTAACATTATTTTCTACAACTTTTAGATGAGAAAATATACCAGTATTAATATTATATTTATTTTTATTAACAATAGTAAATTATAAACAAATATATTTAAATAAAAAGAATCTTTTTATATCTTTATTAACTTTTTTTATTTGAATAATAACTGTTTTACCTAATTATGTAAATCAATATAATTTTTCTACTTCTAAGGATTGGACATATTGAGAATGAAGTAATTTTTGATTAAATAATATTTTTTCTAATATACATTATTTTCTAAATTGATTTTTAAATAATAACTTATATTTTTATTATAATTATATAGTTATATTTTGAGTATTGCTTTTATTTTATAATTTATATTTTTGAGTTTTTAGAAAAATAAAGAAAGAAGTTTTTATTTTAATAACTCCTTTTGTTTTATTATTTTTTTTATATAATTTTATATGGTTAAAATATGTAGCACAAGAATCAAGATTATATATGGAAATTTATCCATTATATGGAATGTTTTTTTGATTTGCAGTATACAGTTTTATAACTTTTTTTAAAAATAATTTTATTAAATATTTAGTTACTTTTATTTTATTTCTACTTACTATTTGAAATTTATATAACACATATTGATATTCTAATAAATCAGATTATAAATATTTACAAACAATTGTTAGTAATACTTTTAATTATGATATTTATATAAAAAATAAAAAATGTATTTATATATTATATCAAAATACTTATTATACAGCATTTGTAGATATTCCATATACAAATATTTATGAGTTTTTATATAATAAAAAATTACAAAATGATATTTTAAATAAATTCAATTGTATAATATATATAAAAGATAAATTTGCTTTGGATGAATCTAGTTGAGAACATTTTTTTTGACCAGATTGAAATAAGTCAAATTTTTATTTTGATGAAGTAGAAAGTAATAATTTATTTAAATTTAGAGAAATAAAAATATATAAATATAATAATATTGAATATTGATTTTATAAATTAAGTAAAAATAATGACTAAAAATAAAATAATAGAATTATTTGATAATGAAAAATATAAGGAGGTTTATAAATTAACTAATCCTTATAATAAAGATATTATTCTAGATTACGAGATATTATATTTTTTGAAATCAAAGTTAGTTTTAGATGATTTTAAGATTAATAATAGTAATGAAATAAAAAAGATATTATTTTATTATTTTTATTTATTGTGAAAAATAAAATTTGAAAATAATTATAGTTTTTATTTTAAGAAGGAATTATTAAAACTTGATTTTAATAATTTAGAAAAGGATTTAAATTCATTAAAAGATTTCAAACAATATTTTGAATTGTGAAAAAATAAAGTATTTTTAAATAAAATTATTGATAAAACTTTAAAAAATAATAATAAAATGGAATTTAGACAATGATCTAAAGAGGTTTATAATATTATTGATTTTTTTATAGAATTCACTAAAGAATGTTCTGAACTATATGCTTTTTCTTGAGAGCATTTTCCTTTATTTAAATGGCTTATTAATGAATTATCAGATGAAAAATAATATAGAAAGTAAATTACAAAATAAATGAATAACAAAAGAGGATCTTGAAAAAAGAGATGAATTATTATCTTGAACTAAAGATAAAAAATCTCAAAATATTAGAAGTTGTTATGAAGTTATGGTACATAAATTATGCCAAGAAAAATGTTTTTTTTGTAGTCAGGATCATGCAAGTAGAATTACTGATGTTAAACCTGATGATTTAGATATTTATAAAAGAATTTTGTTTTGAGTAAAAGAGTGATATTGAATGTTAGGTTTTACATGATGAGAACCTCTTATACATCAAAATATTATTAATTATATAAAATTTGCTTCTAAAGCATGATTTAAATTAGTTAGAATTCAAACTAATTGAGTTATGCTTTGAAATCCTTGATTTGCTAAAAAATGTGTTGATGCTTGAGCAACACTTTTTAAGTTTTCTATACATCATTATAAATCAGAAATACACGATTATTTAGTATGACTACCATGAGCTTTAAAAAAAGTAGAATATTGAATAAAAGAATTAAGAAAACTTTGATGTAGAATGTGAATAAATATTGTACTTACAAAACAAAATTATAAAGATTTGCCTGAATTTTTATTACATTATTTAAATCTATGAATATCTTCATTTGTAATTATTTTTCCACTTTACGAGAATAGTATGAAAGATGAAGCGGATGTAGTATGATTTAAATTTTCTGAATCTATTCCATATATAATAAAATCATTACATATATTTGATAAATTATGATTAAAAAGACCACTTGTTCTAAATTTACCAATGTGTTTACTACCTTGATATGAAAGTGCTATAATTCAGACTTTTAATTGAACAGCAGTCTTAAATCTTGATTGATCAAAGACTAATATTGATGATAATAAGGCCTGATGAAAGAAGAGGGTAAAAATATGCTCTGATTGTGAGCATAATAAAATTTGTTTCGGTGTAGATGAAAAATACTTGGCTGTATTTTGAGAATGAGAATTTCAAGAAAAAAAGGAAAAATTAAATTTTAATTTTTCTTTAGAGGATTTAAAAATACAGAAGTATTTTTCTGATAATGAATTATGTTTAATTGAAATATTACAATATAAAAATAATTTAAAAATTAAAGATATAGCTGAATTAAAAGATAAATTTCAAATATGTAAAGATTGTGATAATATGGATAAAATTTGAGAAGTAGAAGAAAGTTTAGTAAAAAAATGAATTATTTTAGTGAAATGACAGTGATTAGAAAAGAAATATAGTTTAATTCCTAAATAATATAATATTTTTTAGGAATAATTGAAAATATTTTTAATTATTTTAATTAAAAAGTTAAATATATTTTTGAAGATTTTATCTTGTAAGAAAAAAGTAATTAAAAATCATAGTAATATATAAGAAGCAAAAGAAAATGTATTTAGAATTTTTATAGTTATATTTTTTGTAAAATTAGTAGTTTTGTTGTTTATATGCCAACTATTTGTAATAGTAAATGATTTTTTAATAATCTTTAAAGTATTTTTATTAATAGGATTTTTGATATTTTGGAAATAATTAGTTGGAGAGGGGGATAATATTTTTTTAGTATATTTTCTATTTTTATCTGGAATATGTCATAATCATATTTGATTTCAGAACATTTTTATTAAATATTCTTTATCTACCACAACACCTTCTTTTAAATCTTTTATATTAATATACTTATATTCAGCTATTCAAAATGTAATTTTATAAGAAAAAACTAAAATTTTGGTTATTAAATATATAGTTAAATAAATAGTAAAAATTTTAAATAAATAATTTTTAATTTCATTTGGATTTTGTAAATATTCATAAATTATAAAACTAATCAAAAATATACTTAAAAATATAAGTAAAATATTTCAAATTAAATTAATATTTATTTTTAATTTTTTAGCTAAAAATTCTTTTAGTTTATTGATTCAAATTTTAAATAAATATAATCATCATATAAATATTAAAATAAATAAAATAATGATATAAATATTATATTTATCAATAATATTTTGTAATATTTGCACTTTTCAAGTATTTGAATAAAGAATAGAATTTAATGAATATATTCTTATTAATCTTATACTTACAAAAATAAGTAAAAAAATAACTAACCATTTTAATATTATTTTATAAGTATTTCATCATTTATTTCACTTATGAACTTTCCATTTTTCACTTAAATCTTGCTTTATATTTATCCATAAACTTTGTCTATAATTTTTATTGAATAGAACTTTTCATAAATAAAAATATATAAAATATCAAAGTAAATATATTAAAGTAATTAATGCTATATTTCAGATAAAAGGTATTATTCCCATATAAGGAATAAATAAAGCTAAGACAAGTAAATACTTAGCATCTCAAGCTGCCCAAATTCAAAAATAGTATAATACAAAACTAATTAAAAAAGTTAAAAATATTTGTCATACAAATAATAGATAATTAACTTCAGGAAAACTAAAAAAAATATAAATATAATAAAAAGGGATAAGTAATAGTAAATATCCTAAATATTTATTAGGAATTTTTTTAAATTTTAAATCTGAAACAACAATTTTATAATTTAAATATAAAAAGGGAAGAGTTAGTATGTATAAAATATATTGCATTTGTTTTTTGAAAGTATATAATTTATATAATTATATTTTAAATACTAGTTTATGCAAAATTTAAAATACTATGTTTTATGAACAAGAAATTCATCACTTTTAAAAGAATATTTAGATAAATATTACAATAAGCTTATTTCTGATTTAGAAAATATAAAAAATCTCCCTTTCCCAAAGCGAGTACTCGAAGAATGAGGGGCGGGGGTTATAAAAAGTATAAATAATTTATTAAAAATAGAAAATAAAAACTTTATTTTAAATGCAGATATATCATCTTTAATTCAATCTATTATTTTAGAAAATAATTTAGAATCTATAAGTAAATTAAAAAAAGAAATAAATATTTTTTTAGAAGAATGAATTGAATCAGAAAATCTTATTCAAAATAAATGACAAAAAATAGCTTGAACTAATATAAGATTAACATCAGATGATAATAATCCATACAATAAAATGGAAGCTCATCCAGATCATATAAACGAGTGAGCTGTATCTTGAAATTGGTGAGAAAAAACAGAAGAAGAGTGGTTAGAAGTATATGAAAAAACTTTCAATTTATTAAAAACTCTTGATGAGTGAGTTTTTGATGAATTAAATCAAATAATTACAAAAATAATACCACTTGGAACTGCAAAGTGAATGCATAACTCAGCAAGTTATAAAGAATGTGTATGACATCTATATATGTGATATACTATAGATGCAGGAACTCCTGAAATAAATAACCTAGAAGCTATAATTCATGAATCAAGTCATAATAAATTAAATTTAATATTACAATTTGATCCAATAGTATTAAATGATAAAAGTTTAAAATATTATTCAGCAATTAGGCCAGATGCTAGACATATTCATTGAGTATTTCTTGGTTATCACGCTTTTGCACCAACTATGTATATAGTTATGAAAGCATATAAAGATTGACACTTATGAAATGATGAACATTGGCTTGAAAAGATAGTTTTATATCATATAAAAACTAAATTTTTACAAAAAGTTATAAAAAAATATGCAAAACTTACAGATTTATGAAAAGAGATAAGTGAAGAAATAGATTACGTTATTTCTAAAATGGATATTTTATTCAAAGAAATTAATCCAGATAAAGAAATAATAAAAAGAGCAAAACAAAGACAAATAGAGCATTTTAATGAAGTAAATAGAAATTATCCACAATTGGAATATTAGAAATTTGCATTAAAACAAAAAATATGAGAAAATAATAGAGAATTAATTTATATCTCTATTATTTTTTTATGAGAAAAACTGTATTTTTAATTTTTGTATTAGTATTATTATGATCAAATAATACCTTTTCAGCTAATACCTATGATTGAAATTTAAATTATAATAATAATACTATTGAATGTTTAAATCAGTCTAGAAATGATACTTCTGGTACTAAATATATACCAAAAGTAAATAATTTTTCTGCACCTACATCTGCAAATGCAGATTTATGTGAATCGTACTGATTTTTTTGATGAGTATGGAGTTCTTGGTATCCTATTAATAATAACTATACCTGTCCATCAAGTTGATATGCATCTATATTGGAAAGAAGAAACTCTGATACTGAATATAGGGTAAAATGTAAAACTAGATTTGATGACACTTTAGTTGAATTGGATTCTGCCCCATTACAAGATAAATCTATTATTGCTGATTGACAAAATAAAAATGTCGAAATATCGTTTCCATTATCTTCTGTTGAGTCAGATATAAATTATATTGATTTTATATTTATTGTAACTGATAATACTTCTATTGATTGGTTAACTAAAAATAAAAATACTATTAGTTCTAGTGTTGTTACTATAGAAGATACAACTACAGATAGTTTTACCTCTCAAATTAGAACAGTAACTTACAGATTGATAAATGGTTGAAATTTAGAAACTATGAAAAGTTGAGATAAATTTAATTTTATATATAAATTTTATAATCCAACAGAAGTTGCAACAGATATTTTTCCAGCAATAAGTGATTGATTTATTTATAATACAATTAAGTATGATATTGTATTTACAGATTGAGGTTCTATTAATTGATATTATGTTGAAGATAAAGCGGATAATACAAATATAAACTCTTCTACTATTCCAGTTAAATTAAAGCCATTAATTGAATTAAATAATACTTGAATTTTAATTGGTAGTGGGTTCGTAGAATGAACAACTCAGACATGATGATTAGATATAATTAATAATAACTGATCTGTTACATTGTGAAGTGCAGGATTGTATTTATCTATGACTTGAAGTATAACTAAGCCTGAAGCAGTAGATTATTTTACTTGAACATGAAATATTGATTGATGAACTAAACAAACTATTGATAAGCCTACATTAACAAATATTTTTTTAAGTGATTTTACTAATTGACTTAGTTATGTTTTAGAAACATTATTTACATTAGTTGACTCATCAGGATGATATATTGATGATATTAAAGATATTAGATTAAGAGAATTTGTTAAATATACTATTTGAGGTAAGACTATTACATATTTAGTTTGAGTATTAAATCAAACAAATAGTAATAACTTTGAAACTTTAAAAATATACTGAAAAACAAATATTAGCGATAAAAAACAAAAAGATTTAGTTGCTAACCAAGATTCATTAGATATTCAAAATTTAGCTTGAAATATTACGAAAGCATCACTTAAAAGAGATATTAAAAAAAGAGCCATTAATACAATTAAGTTTATTGATACATCATCAATAACTCTTACGGCAGTTAATGATATTACAAATAATTCTTGGGATAATGGTAATTGAGGTAAAATTTTATGAAAAATATTATTTTATAATTATTCTTGAGTTGATGTATGAAAAAATGCTATAATATGAGATTGAACTGAATTATCTATTACATGAAGAAAAACATTAATTGTAAGATGATGAAATATTAGAATTAAATCAAATATTATTAATACTAGTTCATCTGATATTCTTTGAATAATAGTATTAAAAGATGATAATTGAAATTGAGGTAAAGTATATATAGATAGCTCTGTTGATGAAGTTGATGCTGTTATCTATGCTGATAAATCAATTATTTGATATAATGATATTTATGATAATTGAGATAGTGATAGTATTATAAAACATGAAATTGATTGAAATATTAATAATAATATTTTAGATAATCAATTATATATTTATTGAAGTGTTTTTACTGAAAATACTATCTGAGCGTCTAGAATAGATCCACCTGTTTGTCCATTTTGGACTACTGTTCAAGGTATTACTTGTAATACTATTGAAGCTCAAAAATATGATTTTAATTATTTAAGAACATGATTGTGAGTTAATCCTAAATTTGTTCCTATTAGTTGAAATAATTACCCAGTTGTAATTAAATATAATTCATCTATACAATCTACACCACCTCCATTATTTGGTGAATAAAAAAATAATCGTTTATAAACGATTATTTTTTTAGAAAAATTTTATTTTATCAGCATTAGGATGCTCTCTTAATTTTTCTAGTGTTTTAGCTTCTATCTGTCTTATTCTTTCTCTTGTAACTCAGAATTCTTTACCTACTTCTTCAAGAGTATGTACATCTCATCAATCTAGACCAAACCTCATTATTATTATTTTTCTTTCTCTAGGAGTAAGAAAATCAAGCATTTCATATAAATTATCTTTTAATAAATTCATATTTGTTTGAACATCTGGAGTTGGATTTTTATCATCTTCAATAAAATCTCATAAACATGTATCTTCTTCTGATCAAACAGGAGAGTCCAGAGATAATATATCTTGAGAAATTCTCATTATTTGTCTTACTTTTCTTATGTCCATATCTAGCTCAGTTGCTAGTTCTTCCATAAGAGGTTCACGAGTAAGTTCTTGAGTAAGCCTTCTATAAGTATGAGTAAATTTATTGATTGTTTCAATCATGTGAACTGGAACTCTTATAGTTCTAGCTTGATCAGCTATTGCTCTAGTAACTCATTGTCTTATCCACCAAGTTGCATAAGTAGAAAATTTAAATCATTTTTCAGCATCAAATTTATCAACAGCCCTAAACAATCAAACATTTCATTCTTGAATAAGATCTAGTAAACCTAAACCTCTTCACATATATTTTTTAGCAATAGATACTACAAGTCTTAAATTAGCAGCAGCTAATTCTTTTCTAGCTTCCATACTACCAGCTTTAATAGCTTTTCAAAGTGAAAGTTCTTGTTCTCATGTAAGAAGTTCAACTCTTCAGATTTCATTAAGATACATCCTAATAGAATCATCACTTATTTCAGAAAGTGAAATAGACTGTTTAGAATCTTTTTTATCTTTTTTATCTTGACTAGTAAATAAGTTTTCTTTATCTAAATTATCTACTATATCAATTTTTAAAGTTAAAAATCTAGTATAAATTTCATCAAGTAATTCTATGTCATCTTCTGCATTAGGCATAGCAGCCATTACTTCATCTTGAGTTACTTTAGAATCTTTTTTACCTTTTTTCATTAATTCTTGAATTTCTTCAGGCATTCATTCTAATAATTCTTCAGGTACTTTAACATCTATAAATTCTTTTAATCATTTACCAACTCTTCTTTTATCTTCACTTCTTTCTTTAGGTAATTTACTTAATCCTACTTCTTTTTGTAAAGCAACTGCTATTTCTTCTCAATCTTTAGTTAAATCAATTTTTTCTAATTTTGCTAATTCTTCTTCACTAGGACCATCTTCTAATTCTAAAAAAGCTTCTTCTAAATCTTCTTTTATATCTAAAGGGTTTTTAGCTTCAGTATTTTTTCAAATATTTATATCTTTAAGTCAGTCTAAGTCTAATCATGCTTTTTTTAGATTTCATAAATCTAGTTTATCTAAATCTATTTCTTCTATATTGTTATCTTTTTTTGTAGACATTATTTTTTTGGTAATGTATTAGAATTTTACTGCAAAATTATAGAGGAAATAGGTATAAAATCAAGTTTTATTTTATACTAATCTTTTTTTATTTTAAGAATTTTTACTAATTCAATATATTTTTCATTTTTTTATAAGTTCAGTATATTTAATTAAAGCATTATTATCTCAGTTACTTATTCATTTTTTTAATATTTTTTCTATTTTAATATATGTATTTTTATTTAAGTCTTTACATATTTTATATAACTCTATATTTAAATGTTCACTAGTAGTATGTTCACTATCAGTCTCAATTTTTAAAGAAATTCATCTTAATCTTTCTTTTTTATTTAATTCTAGATTATCAATATATGATAATCATTCTTCAAGTATAGATTTTAAATCATTTGATAATCATTCTTTGAATAACATATGTTTATTAAAAAAATCTATGTTTTCTTTATTTAAAATACAATATCAAATAGCTATTTCTTCACTTGTAATTTTTTCTACTGACGAATTATCTTCTTTACTTGTATTTGTAGTAAATTTAATCCTATTAAAAGAATCATAAACTATATTTTGATTTATATCTAATAATTTAGATATTTCTTTTAAATAATAATCTTTTTCTATATTATCAGAATATGATTTAACAATATTTAATAATTCGATTAATAGTTTCTTTTTTTCATCAATACTTTCAGTATTGAAATCTGATTTTTTAATATAATATCAGATAGGAGTTAATGCTCATTTAATATTTTCATTAAAATCTCAACCTGATTTAATTATGTCATCTGGATCTTTTCACTTTGGTAAAGAAATTATTTTTACTTCAAATCAATTATTTTTCATTTTTTCAAGAGCAGATTTTGTGGCTTTTTCTCATGCTGAATCTCAATCAAAACATAAAAATATTTTTTTTGTTAATCTTTTAATTAATATTAAATGTTTATCTGTTAATGCACTTCATGAAACAGCAACTGTATTTGTAAATCATGCAGAATGTAGAGATATAGTATCCATTTGTCATTCTGTGATAATGATATGATCTTTTTTAGTTATTTCTGTTCTAGCATTAAAAAGTCAATATAATATATTTGATTTATCATATAAATCTGAGGCAGGTGAATTTAGATATTTTGGTTCTCATGATCAAAGTATTCTTGCTGTAAATGCTACAAAATCTCATCTAGCATTTTGAATAGGAAATATTAACCTATTTATAAACTTATCTTTTTTAGTTTTTATATCTAGAAAAATATTTGATTTTTTTATTAAGTCATCATCATAACCTTTCTTTTTCAGGTAAGCAAAAAGTTCAACTCAACTGTCTGCATAACCAAAATGGAAATCTTCCATTACTTGTTCATTTAAACCTCTGTCATATACATATTTTTTTACTTCAGGATATTTTTTGAGAGCATTTTTATAATAATTAACAGCATCTTTATATAATGAATAAATATTTTTCTTTGCTTCGTGTTTTTCTTTATCAAAGTTTGAATTAATAGCAATTCATGTATATCAACCTAATATTTCTATAGCTTCTCTAAATTCACAGTTTTCTATATCCATTATAAATTTTATAGGTCAACCTCATTTATGACAGCCAAAACAATATGCCATTTGTTTAACAGGAGACACCATAAAACTAGGAGTTTTTTCATTATGCCCAGGGAATGGACAATTTGATTTATAATTGACTCCTGCTTTTTTTAAACTGGTATACTTTGATACTAATTCTACTATATCAATGGCTGATTCTAACTGTTCAGAAATACTCATTTATTTAAGTTATTTTTATTATTTATATTTTAGATGTTTTATTTGTTTTGTAAAGAAAAAAACTGATGTTAATCAGTTTTTTATGCTACAAAAATTAAATCTAAATTATAATTTCCTTTTGATGTCTTTATTGTTAATTCTCATTCTGTTTGAGACTGTTCTTTTCTATACTTATTTCATTCTATGAATATAGTATTACCTTTTTCTATTTGTTCTCTTCATAAACGAATTCAGAATTGATTATAAATACTTACATAATCACTTCAATCATAGTTTATTTGATATTTTTCAATTCTATTAGATCAATCTCTTTGTAATAGTAATTTATATCTATTTTTTCTTATTTTTTTGATATTATGCATTGTCAATTTGTGTTCTTCTCAGCTTTTTTCTTTATATTCTCATCATAATATTCAAAAATTTATATTATTTGGAAAAATATGTATTTTTTCTTTATAATCTTGTTTTTCCAATACTGTTTTTAAATCTTTTAATTGTTTTAAATCATCTTTCGAGTGTTTATTTTCTAACTCATAATCTATATATGTTATAACTTTTTTTTGATCCTGATTAGCATCAATTAAATCAAATAGAGGAGCATCAACTCATTTACTTTGATCTTTTTCTAAATAATGATCAATATATAACTTATATTCATCTTGTACTTCTTGAATTGTTTCACTTTTTGTTTTAAATTCTGATTGTTCAGCTTTAAAGTCTAGATTATTTGCTTGATTTGATATTTGTTCAGTATAAAATTCTTCTTTCATTTTTTTGTATTATATATTATATACTAAAATTTTATCATATATGTTTTTTATTATCAAAAAATGTATATATAATATCATTAAATATGTTTTATAATATATAAATAAAAAAAATTTTGTTAATTAGTTTTCATTTTACTTATTAAATTGTAGCATTAAATGAACACCTATTTCTTTTAAATATACTTCTTTTTCGACTCATTTTATATAACTTTTTGTTTTTGAAAATTTATTAACTTTTTGAATTTTAGTATATTTATTTTTAAAATTTATTTTTCTATAAGAGTTTTTATTTTCCTCTATAAATTCTTCTTTGTGTGTAATATTACTATATCATAGATAATCATTTTTATTAAATGATTTTCATTCATAAAACTCTATAATATTTCATCAATTATATTTAATTCAAATTTCTACATTTTTATTTCTTGAATATTTATATTTGAATATTCAACGGTTACTTCTTTTTATTTTTTGAAAATTAATTTTTAATATATGTTTGTTATTTCATATATATTCAATATTATTTCTTCAATCAAATTTATATGATCATATATATCAACTAGAAATATGAAAATCTCTTTTTCATATATTTTCTGTTTGTTCCTTTAGTGAATGTAATTTATCTTGTAAATCTCATATTTGATCGACATCATCATAATTTATATCAGAATTTATTTTTCAATTATCTACTAGATATTTTAAATAATTTAAAAATTGAATTTTATTTTTATCTCTAATAACTTTTCTAAGTAATCTATCTCAAGCTTTTTGTCATGAAATATCTTCATAGTTTTTACTTAAAATTTGATTTAATCTTTTGTTATATAATCATCACATTTTATTAAAAATATTAGCTTTTTCTAAATATATATTTTGTTTTCAATAAAAATCTTTTGCAGACTCAATATATCATGTATTCTCACTTAATTTATTATTCATAATTATATTTTATTATATATTTATATTATTTTATCATAAAACTTCCATATTTTCAAAAAAGAGCTATAATTTAAAAAATTTATAAATTAAATACTTTATTTTATGTTTATAGTTATTGATTGAATAGATTGAGCAGGGAAGTCTACACAGATTAAATTAATTAAAGAAAATCTTGAGAAAAACTGAAAAACTGTAAAAGTGATTAGCTATCCTAGATATAATGAGGAGTCTAGTTTTATGGTACATAAGTATTTAAATTGAGATTATGGTAGGGATGTTTGAGCTAAGCAAGCAAGTATTTTTTATGCTATTGATAGGTTTGATTCTAGTTTTGATTTAAAAGAAGATTTAGAAAATTATGATTATATTATTACAGATAGATATGTTTCTGGTAATATGATTCATCAAGCTGGTAAAATTCAAGATTATAAAGAGAGAGATGATTTTTTAGAGTGGTTAGAAGATTTAGAATTTAATATTTTTAATATCCCTAGACCAAATAAAGTGATATTTTTAAATATTTCAGCAAAACAAAGTATGAAAAATACTCAAAGTAGATGATGAGAAGATAAAGAATATATTACTTGAGATAAAAAACAAGATATCCATGAAGATGATAAAAATCATTTAATAAATGCTTGTTTATCTGCAAATTTTGTAGCTAAAAAATATAATTGGATTAAGATTGAATGTGAAGATAATTGAGAGATGAAGAGTATTGATAATATTAATGAAGAAGTGATGGAAGAAATTTTGTAGCCTCCTTCCTTTTGAAAGGAAGGAATTCAAGGATGGATTAGAAATAAAAAGATTAATTACAAAAAATTATGACTACAAAACAAAAATGAGATAAATGAGAAGTAATAGCTATTAAATATTTACAAAAAAAATGATATCAAATACTTGATACAAACTTTAAGTTTTGAAGATTTTGAGAAGTAGATATTATTGCAAAAACTGATAATTTAATAGTTTTTATAGAAGTAAAATATAGACAAAATACAAATTATTGAACTCCAGAAGAAGCTATAACTGCAAATAAGCTTAAAAAATGTAAAAAAACTGTAGAATTTTATTTAGCTAAAAATCAGTATGATTTTGAAAATATTAGGTTTGATGTTATTACAATTTTAAAGTGAGAAAAAAGTTACAAATTAAAACATTATAAAAATATAGAAATATAAAATGAAAAGACCAGATAATCCATACAAAATAAAAGTTGAAAATCATAATAAAATAATGGCTTTTGAAAAAGATTTTTTTAATAAATTTCAGTGAAAATGGAATGATTTTTTTTGAAATCAAAATCCAATTATTCTTGAAATATGAACAGGAATGTGAAATTTTTTTTCTAAGGAATCATCTAGAAATTTAGATAAAAATTTTATATGAATCGAACTTAAATATAAGAGACTTTATAATTCTGCAGAAAAATCTATAGAACTTTGAACTAAAAATTTTATAATGCTAAAAACTTTTGCTCAAAATATTGATAAGATTTTTTGAAAAGAAGAATTAGATAAAACTTATGTATTTTTTCCTGATCCATGGGGGAAAAAAGATAGACAAAAAAAACATAGGCTATTTCAAGAAAAATTTATTAAGGATTTATATGAAAAAACAAAAATTTGATGAAAACTAGTTTTTAAAACTGATCATTTAGAATATTTTGATACTACTATTTCTTTATTTAAAGAGATATGATTGTGGAAAATAAATATTTTATCAAATGATTATGAAAATGAACTTGAACATTTTGAAACTAAAGAAATGACAGAATTTGAACATATTTTCAGAAAAGATAGAGTAAAAATAAATTATGTAGAATTTGAAAAGTAAAAGAACTTAGAATTTTTAAAGTTCTTTTTTGATTTTAAAATATTTATGTTATTATAATGATAATAATTCTTAGTAAAAATATATGACTAATTTTTTTAATATAAATTCTGTTGCAATAGTTGGTGCATCTGAAATAGAATGAAAAATAGGTAATAGCTTAGTAAAAAACTTATCTAGTTTTAAATGAAATAAATATTGAGTAAATCCTAAATGATGAAGTTTTGAAGAAATAGTATTTTATAAATCTATTAGTGAACTACCAGAAGTTGTTGATGTTTTAGTTTTTTCTATTCCAGCAAAATTTGTTATTAATTCTTTAATTGAGGCTTGAAAAAAATGAGTAGAGAGAGTTATAGTTATTTCAGCTGGATTTAAAGAAGTATGAAATATAAAACTTGAAAAAGAATTGATAGAAATATCAAAGAAATATGATATAGAATTACTTTGACCAAATTGTTTATGATATGTAGATACTGCTAAAAATTTAAATTTGAGTTTTTTAGCAAAATCTATAAATGCTTGTTCTACTAAAAATTGTCAAAATATAGCTATGGTTTCTCAAAGCTGAGCTATGGCAGTAGCTCTTACGGATTGGGCAAATTCTAGAAAAATGTGATTTTCAAAAATGGTTTCTATGTGAAATAAAGCATGAATAAATGAAAATGATTTATTGTTAGAATTAAAAGATGATAAAGAAACAAAAGTTATTTCTCTTTATCTAGAAAGTATAGAATTAGGAGAAGATTTTTCAAAAATAACTAAAGAACTTTCTAAACAAAAGCCTATAATATTAGTAAAATCTTGAGTTTCAGAAAAATGAAGTAGTGCTGCTAGTTCTCATACTTGAGCATTAGCTTCAAATAGAGATGTACTAGAAACAGCTTTTAAAACTTCTTGAATTCATTTTACTCAATCTCTTGAAAATTTCTTTTTATGGAGTCAAATTTTTTCAAAAGTAGAAGATATTTCTAAAGTTCCAGAAGAATTAGTTATTATTACAAATGCATGATGACCTGCAGTAATGGCTACAGATCATACTGAAACTTATGGAGTAAGTTTAGCAGAATTTAGTGATTCAGAAAAAAATATTTTAAAAAATTGACTACCAGATTCAGCATCAGTTGCAAATCCAATAGATATTATATGAGATGCTACAAGCAAAACTTATGCACAAATACTTAACAATTTATCAAAAATTGTTAAAAAGAGAGCAATTTTAGTTATGCTTACTGCTCAATCTATTACAGATGTTGAAAATATAGCAAATACAATAATTGATTTTAAAATTTCTAATCCAGATGAATTTATAATGGTTTCATTTATGGGTTGAGAATGAGTAGAAAGAGGAAGAGAAATATTATCAAATGCTTGAATTTTGGAATATGATTATCCTAAAAAAGCTATTAGAGCATATTCTAGATTATTAATTCAAAAAAAATGGCAAAATCAAGAAGAAAAAGAATATATTAGTTTTGCTTTACCAAAAAATTTAGATGAATTAAAAGATGAACTAAAAAATGAAGATAAGTTTTGTTCAAATGCATTAACTGAAAAAATTCTTAAATCATTTAATATAAATACTATAACTGAAATTTTAACTAATTCTGAAGATGAAGTAAGAAATGCTGTAAAAAAATTAAACAGAGAGGTATTAGTTGCAAGAATAAGTTCTCCAGATATTCCACATAAAACTGATGTTTGAGGAGTTATTTTAAATATAAAATGAGAAGAAGAAGCAGTAAAAGCTTATAATAAAATACTTAATAATATAAAACAAAAAGCTAATTGAGCTTTGATTAAATGAATTACTTTTTCTGAAATGGCTATTAAAAGTGATTCTTCTAAACAACTTTTTGTATGATTTAAGAGAGATATATCTTTTTGAAACATTTTGATAGTAGGTATGTGATGAATTTTTGTAAATATATTTGAAGATGTATCTAGAAGAATTTGATTAGTATCAAAAAATGAAATAATGGAAATGTTAAAAGAATTAAAAGCTTTTCCAATATTAAATTGATACAGATGAGAAAATGGAATAAATTTTGATAAATTAATAGAGATAATTTTTAATCTACAATTTGTATTTAAAGAATTTAAAAATATAAAAGAAATAGATATAAATCCTATAATATCAGATGAAAATGATAGTATAGTTGTAGATGCAAAATTTTATTTATAAAAAAGTAGTTATTTTAAAATAACTACTTTTTTATGCACTAATATTTTTAGAAAAATCCATAATATTATTATTAATAATTCAGAAATATCTCACTTTAATGTATATACATGTAAAACTGAAAATATAAAAAATAAATAAGTAAGCTTTTGTATATATTTCCATTTAGATTTTAGTATTTTTTGACTTATATTATTTGATGTTATAAAAGGGAAAAACATAAATATAGTTCACCATATTCACCAGAAATAAAAACTTCATAAATTAAATATTTTTTTATTTAAAAAATCAAATACATTAATATTATTTTTAATGAAAAATCATATAATATGAGCTATTAAAAAATTTCATATAATTATTCATATTTCTCTTCTTAATAATATTATTTTGGATAAAATTTTGATTTTAGGAAAGATTTTAAATAAAGGAGAAATTAATAATATAAAAATTAATAAATTATAAGAATATTCTCAAAAATCTTTGAATGACTTTGGATAAATAAAAATAGTAAATCATATTAATGAAATATAAATTAAATATCTTTTAATAAACTGAAAATATGGAATATTTCAGTCTATTATTATATCTATTAATAAATATTTAGTATACTTATTTTTTTCTGATAATTTTATTAATTTATTGAAAAATTCATTTATTTGGTTCATTTATTATTATTATTATATTTATATTAAATAAATATTAACTTATTATAATAATTTTTCAATTATTATTTTGATAAAAATTAAAAAATTATATAATAAAAATAATTAATTTTTAATAAAAAAATATTATGAGAATATTAGCTATAATACTTAGAGTATTGATAATAGTTATTTGATTTAAAATGTTGTCATTATCAAACTGGACTCCAGATACAGCACCTTTTTGTAGTTGAATTTGATTTATAGCAATTGGTATATATTTTGCTATTCAAGCAATTAAGTGACCTAAATCTACACTTTGTCCTGTAGTACATTGATTAAAATATGATACTCCTTGTAAAAAATAATTAATTTAATATTTAGAAAACAAAAAAATGAAAAATTATCAATTTATAACTTTAATAGTTTTAATTTTAATAGGAATAGGTTCTACACACTATGTTTTATCTCAAGTTCCAGATAAAATAGTAGGGAAAATGCTTGCTATTGAATATGATAAAGTAGGTTGAATAAAAAACTATGTAAAAATAAATAAAATTCAAAAAGAACAAATAATAGAATGATTAAAACAATATGAAGCACAAAATTGAAATATTGATACTCAAAATATTGTTCAAGAAAATCCTAAACAAGCTAATAATAATTGAAATACAATATCTTTAGAACAAGCTAAAAAAGTTATTTGAGAAAATACATATGTTTTATGAAATCCAGATGCTGAAATATCTTTTGTAGAATATAGTGATTTAGAATGTCCATTTTGTAAAAGATTACATGAATCTTGAACTATAGAACAAGTTTTAAAAGAATATTGAGATAAAGTAAATTTTATATTTAAACAATTTCCTTTAGGGTTTCATCCACAAGCACAAATGGAGGCAGAAGCAGCACTATGTGTATGAGATATATCTTGAAGTGATAAGTATTATGAATTTATAACTAATGTTTTTAAAAATTCTAAAGCTAATTGAAATAGTTATTCAATAGAAACTATAGTTGATTTAGCTTGAAATATTTGAGTTGATAAAGAAAAATTATCTGCTTGTATAAAAGCTTGAACAAATAAAGAATTAGCAAAACAACAAACACAAGAAGGTTCTAGTTTATTTGGAATTACATGAACTCCTTGAAATGTTTTTATAAATAATAAAACTTGAGAATGGTCTAAACTTCCTTGAGCATATCCATTTGCTTCATTTAAACAAAAAATTGATTCTTTAATAAAATAAAATTTTAAAAGTAGTTATTTATTTAGCTACTTTTTAGTTTATAATTTAATAAAAAAATATGAAAAAATTAATAATAACAGCTGCTCCAAATAAAAGTAGTTTTACACATGCTATAGCTGATAGAATAAAAGAAAAAAATAATAATTCTGAAATATTAAATTTATATTCTAATGATTATAAATTAGATTTTCTAGATTTTCAAAATAAAAGAGAAATGACTTTAACTGATTGAATTAAAAAAATACAAGAAAAAATTACTGATTCAGATGAAATAATTTTTGTATTTCCAGTATGGTGGGGAGGAATGCCTGCTATTATGAAAAATATGTTTGATTCAGTTTTTATTTCATGATTTGCATTTGAATATTGAGCAGAATGAAAAAAAGAATTATTAACTGATAAAATTTGAACTGTTATTGCTACATGTGATGCTCCAGCTAATATTTATTTAGAAAATAGTGACTGGACTTGAGTAAACTTAAAAACTTATTTTGAAAAATCATTATTTTGATTTTGTGGAATAAAAATGTGAGATTTTAAATTATTTTGAGAATTAAGAGCTAGTAGTGAATCAGATAGAAAAGAATTTTTAGAAAATTTATAAATTAATTTTTAAATTTAAGTATTTTTAAATACTAAATAATTATGAAATTCATGATAGAAAAATAAATTTATTATTTAAATATAAATAAATATGAAAAAAATACTAATTTTAATATTTTTAGTTTGATTATTAAGTTCTTGTTGAAATACTAATTTAGTAAATAATATTAATAACAATAAAAATATTATTGAGAGTAAAGTTATTAATAATTTAAAAACTGTATGACCATCAGAATTTAAAAAAGAACTTGCTAAAAATGATTGAGTTTTAATTGATTTAAGAACTTTTGAAGAAGTTTCAAATTGAGTAATTCCTTGAGTTAAATTAAATTTAGATTATTATTCTACTAATTTTAAAGAAGAATTAAATTCATTAGATAAAAATAAAAAATATTTAATTTATTGTAGAAGTGGACATAGAAGTGGAAATACTTTTGAATTGATGAAAAAATTATGATTTAAAAATGTTATAAATCTAAATTGATGAATTAATAATTGGATAAAGAATTGATTAAATATAGAAAAATTATAACTATAACTAAAATCTAATGACTATTTTTGATATTACATTACTTTGAATACATATTGCACCATCATATTATTGATTGATGTATGCTTTATGATTTATTATTTGATACTATATTATAAAAAAAAGATGAATTATTTCAGTAAATAATTTAGATGATTTATTTACATATGTATTTTTAGGTGTTATTTTAGGTTGAAGATTAGGTTATACTTTGTTTTATAATTTTTCATATTATATAAATAATCCTTTAGATATTTTTAAAGTTTGGGAATGATGAATGAGTTTTCATGGTTGAGTTATATGAGTAGTTATAGCTTTAATTATTTTTTCAAAAGTAAAAAAAATAAATATTTGGAAATTAGGAGATGAAGTTGTAGCAGTTCTACCTATATGACTTTGATTAGGTAGAATTTGAAATTATTTAAATAAAGAATTACTTTGATATTCACCATATAATTGATTTCTAGCTGTAGAAAAATGATGAATTTCATATTTTCCATCTCCACTTTTAGAATCATTTTTAGAATGAGGAGTATTATTTATTATTTTATACTTTGTTTATAAAAAGAGAAAATTTTACTGACAAATAGTTGCTTTATTTTTAATTTTTTATGGAATATTTAGAATATTTGTTGAAGCATTTTTTAGAACTCCTGATGTTCAAATAGGTTATATAATGTGATATTTTACTATGTGAGAAATATTATCTTTACCTATGATTTTAATTTGAATTTATATTTATATTAAAAATAAAAAAAATATTATCTAATTATTTGGTAAAATACAAAAAAATAGGTTACAATATATATGTAATCTATTTTTATTTTATAAATATTTAATTATGGCAAAATATTTAAGTGAAGAGTGTGATTCTATTGTTAAATCTGAAAAATGAGTTTGGTATATTATTCCTATTAAAAAACTTAGAGAAACTACAAGTGTGGAATTTGATGCTTTCCCTTTATTTAGAGAGATAAATGGTATTGATATTGTAAAACATGAACCTGGTGCTAGATCTCCTAGTTTACCAGATGGTGACTATGATGTATGGTATATGCATCCAGGTCAAGAAGATAATTTAATAACTCTTTGTGGGAATAGAACTGTAGAATTATATAATCCAAATACAAAAAAAATAGAAGTATTTGAAATTTCTCATGAGCAAATAAAATTAAATTGAGAATTAATTCATAAATGACCAGCTATTTTAGGTTGGAATGAATGAATTTTTCATAGAAATCATTCTCCAGAAGGTTCAGTTAGTCAAAACTTTGCTGTTAGAGATGAAAAATTTAATATTGATACTGAATTTAATATTTATAAATTAGATTTAGAAACAGGAGAATATTCAGTTGCTAGGATATGAAAACTTGATCAACCAAAATAATTGTTTGATTTTATAATGAGAATAAATATCATTATAATACTTAATTAATAAAAAATAATAAATGACTGATAAATTAAATCCTTTTTTAAATGCAAGGAGACAAATAAAACAAGCTTGTGAACTATATTGAAATTGTAAAGCTGATATAAATCAATATGAATTAATATCTAGTCCTAAAAGAATAATTGAAATAAATATTCCAGTTAGAATGGATAATTGAATTATTAAGACTTTTACATGATTTAGATCTCAACATAATAATGCTAGATGACCTTTTAAATGAGGTATTAGATTTCATCAAGATGTATCTAGAGATGAAGTAAAAGCTTTGTCAATGTGGATGACTTTTAAATGTGCTGTTATTGATATTCCATTATGAGGAGGGAAATGATGAATTATAGTTAATCCAAAAGAATTATCTAAATGAGAATTAGAAAGATTATCTAGATGATATGTTAGAGAATTATATAAATATATAGGACCAGAACTTGATATTCCAGCACCAGATGTTAATACTACACCACAAATTATGACATGGATGATGGATGAATATTCTGAGCTTGTTTGAAAATATTCTCCTGGTAGTTTTACTGGTAAACCATTAACTTCGGGTTGATCAAAAGGTAGATGAAGAGCAACAGCTCAATGAGGATTTTATGTTTTAGAAGAAATTTTAAAACTTGAAAAAGATGAGATAAAATGAAAAAAGATAGTTATTCAATGAGCAGGTAATGCTTGATTAACTATGGCTGATATTGTTTGTAAAGCTTGAGCTATTTTAGTAGGTATTTCAGATTCAAAATGAGGAATCTATAATGAAAAAGGTTTATTCATAGATAAAATTCTTAGATTAAAAGAAGAAAGAAAATCAGTAATAGAATATTTAGATGCTGAAAAATTAAATAACTGAGATATTTTAGAAAAAGAATGTGACATACTTATTCCAGCAGCACTTGAAAATCAAATTACAGAAAAAAATGCTGATAAAATAAAAGCTAAACTTATTTTAGAATTAGCAAATTGACCAATTACTCCAGAATGAGATGAAATTTTATTTAAAAAAGATGTAATGGTTATACCAGATATATTAGCAAATTCAGGATGAGTTATGGTTTCATATTTTGAACAAGTACAAAATAATATAAATTTTTACTGGGAAGAAGAAGAAGTTGATATGAAACTTCATAAAAAGATAACTCATGCAGCAAATGCAGTTTATGAAATTGCAAAGCAAACAAATACTCATTTGAGAAATGGTGCATATATAGTAGCTATGAAAAGAGTTTTAGATGCTATGAAAGATAGATGAGAATTTTAATTTAAGAAAAAAGAATACATTTTTGTATTCTTTTTTGATTTATGATATTATTATATAAATAAAGTTTATTTATATAATAATATATTATGACTATTATAAACAATGGTGTTAGAAAAATGTCTTTAATGGAAGAATTAGAGAAAAAAGCACTATATTGAGAAGCATTAGAAAGCGAAATAGCTACAGATTTAAATTTGTTAAGAGATCGTATTTCAGGAGATATAAAAAATTTATTATTTGATGATTTGGAAACAAAGCTTGAATATGCTAAAAATAAATGATTAAATATAGATAAATTAAAAGATCAATTTAATGAATTTAGAATTACATCATTTAAAAGAGATATTGAGAAAAAAATAGAAGATATTAAAGAAAAATGAAATGTTTTTAATACTGATACAACTGATATTTTTAATGAATATAGAGTCTTAAGTAGAATAGAATGAATAGATAAAGAAGAATTAAAAAGAATAATTGATAATCTAGATGTAGAAATACAAAAATGAAGATTATTATTAAAGATAAAAGATATAGCTAGTTCATGATGAACTTCAGTTTATAATTTAGAAGATATTCAATTAGAATATTCAAAATTAAAAGATAGAGAAATTGATGTATCAGAAATAGAAGAAATATTATTTGAAATTTAAAATAAAAGAGATTATTTATACTATAAATAATCTCTTTTATTTTTTGTTAAATATTAAGTTTCTTTTTTATTTTTTTTGTGTACAATAGTCAAAATTTTAATATTAATATGTGAAAAATGGCAAAACCAAATGAGACAGTAATAGGTTTTAAAAATGTTGATTTCAATTATGATATCAGAAAACCTATTTTAGATGAAGTAAATTTTAATGTAAGAAAATGAGCTAAAATTACTTTAATGGGTCAAAATTGAGCTTGAAAATCTACTATTTTTAAGCTTATTAATGGTACTTTAGAAAAAACTTGATGAGTTATTAATATTGATCAAAAACTTACTATTGCTACATGATTTCAAGTTGTAAAAGCTGAAGATAAAGAATTATCAGTATTTGATTATTTTGTTAAATATGCAACTAAAAATAACGAAACAAGTATAGAAAAACAAATAGCAGATATTTTAAATGTTGTAAATTTAAAAGTAAAAGATAATAGTAAAAAAATATCAGCTTTTTCAGGTGGACAACAAGCTAGACTTTTATTAGCGGCAGCACTTATTTGAGAACCAGATATATTATTACTTGATGAACCAACTAATAATTTAGATACAGATGGAATTTGGCATTTAACTGAATTTTTACAAAATTATAAAAATACAGTTATAGTTATTTCTCATGATGCTGAGTTTTTAAATAGTTTTACTACATGAGTATTATATTTAGATGTTCATAATCATAGAGTAGAACAATTTGTATGAGATTATCATGATGTAGTGGAAAAAATTGCTAAAAACATGGAAAAAGAAAATATGGCAAATGCTAGACTTGCAAAAGAAGCACAAGCAAAAAAAGATCAATCTAATGTTTTTGCACATAAATGAGGTAAATTAAGAGCTGTAGCAAAAAAGATGAAAGAAGCAGCAGCTGAAATGGAAGAAGCAATGGTTGATACAAGAAAAGAAGATAAAACTATTAAAGATTTTACTATTCCTATGCAAGAATGAGTAGGGTGAGTTTTATTAGATATACACTCTGTGCATATAATTCAACATGATGAAGTAACTGTTAGAGATGTAGAAATCCAAATCAGAAAAGATGATCATTTACAATTAGCATGACCAAATGGTATTTGAAAATCTACTTTACTTGAAAAAATAGTTAACTGAGATGAATCAGGTGCAACTTTATGAGAATGAGTTAAAATTGGTTATTATAGACAAGATTTTTCAAACCTAGATTTTAAACAAACAGTAATTGAATGTTTAAGAGAAGCAGCATGAGAAGAAATGACTGAACAAGATTTAAGATCCAAAGCAGCATGATTTCTTATAAATGGTGATTTAATGAAAACTGAAATTTGATTTTTATCGGAAGGGCAAAAAGGGCTTGTTGCATTTTGTAGAATAGTATTCTTAAAACCAGGTTTAATAATTCTTGATGAGCCTACTAATCATATAAATTTTAGACATATTCCTGTAATTGCTAAAGCATTAGATGAATATAAAGGTGGTATGATACTAGTTTCACATGTAAATGAGTTTGTATGGCAAATAAGAATGGATCAATATTTGGATTTATAAAAAATATTGACATAAATTATAATTTTATTATATTTCTGCTCCAAACAAAAATAAAAGAAGGATATTAATATGAAAAAAGAAAAGAATAATTCTTATTTTTCAGATTTAAAAGAAGGAGATATGCTTTATGGTTTACTTTTTGGTAAAGGTAAAGTTGTAAATGTATATGGTAAAGATGATTTTTATTATTTTGAGGTAGAATATAATAATAATTGCAATGTTCATTATACTATTGATGGTTTTCCAAATTGGGGAAATTTTGATGAACAGACGGTTTTTTATCAAGATGATATAAATATCATAGATTATGATATTTCTCCAATTAGCAAGGTTCTTAGTATTAAACAGATAATTAAGCTTATAAGTAAAAATAAGCTTGAAATAAGAACAAAAAGTGGTATATGGAGAGATTTCTGTAAAACTCCACATGATTATAGAGAAGAAACCCTTGAAAATAAACATTTTCATCTTTTTAGAAAAAGACCTAGTTAAATCTGGGTCTTTATTTTTATAGTATTTTTTAATGGTAGGCAGTAGTACAGAAGATTAGAACTGAAATAGAAGAATTTGAGTGATATGTAAATATAGCTAAATTGCATTAAAAAGGATAATATGCTAAAATTATTATACTAAATAAATAATAATTTTAGTAAATGGAAGGTTTTTCACATAATTATGAATCTATAAATAATAATGAAGGAATAATAAAGCAAAATATTCCTTCTTTTAATGATGCAGAAAATAATATAAAACAAAATTATGAAAATAATTTAGAGGGAGAAGGTTCAGATGATTTAGCATTAAAGCAATATAAAGAGCTACAACAATTAAAAAAACAAAAAGAAAGTCCTGTATTACAGGAAACAAAGGAATGATTAGATAAAGAAGCAATGATAAATGAAGCAAAGACAATGCTTTATGAAAAATTATGAATAGATGAAAATCAAAATAATAATAGTAGTTTTGAAAATTTTGAAAAATGAATAGTAGATGAATTAGTTTTAAATAATTATTATTTAGCTATTCATGTTTGGGAAACTAATTGAAAAATAATACTTGATTGATTAAGTCAGTTAGCAAGTTGGGAGTGATTAAAACAAATAGCAGAAGCAATATGAGAAAGTTTTATGAGTTTATTTACTTGAAATGCTTATGAAAAATGAAAAGTAGTAGCTGAATTATGATTAATATGAACTTGAATTTGAGCATGAGTATATATTTGAAAGAAAACTGTTAAGTTATGAATGAAACAAATATCAAAATTAAGAGTAAATAAAGAAAGTTTAGTAAATAGTCCTGATGTAAAAGAAGTAGTTTGAGAAACTAATAGCAAGGTTGCTAATATAGTTCCAAAAAGAGAATTTGATTTCGAAAATAAATTAGCTGATAATTTGTCAGAAGAACAGTTAAAGCAATTAAAAGATTTAAAACAAAAACTTGAAGATAAAGAATTTATAAAAAATAGATTAGATTTAAAAGAATTTGAAAAATTAAATATTGACTGACAATTAGAAAAACTTTGAATACCAAAAGAATATTATGAATTATTGAATAAAAGTTGATTTTTACCAGAAAACTTTGATATAGTAGATAGATATAAAAAATTACAATATAGAGATGAAGTTTTCACTAATAAAAAAATAATAAACTATCAATCTATGGTAGAAGAAGCAATTAATAAATACCCAGATTTGACTGAAACAGAAGCATTATTAATTTTTGCTTCAACAGATAAGTTTTTATTTGAAAATGTTAATACTAAATTAAGAAGTTGAGATAAATTAAATATTTGAGAAAAAAGATTAGTTGATACTTTTAATGATTGATTAGATAAACTACCTGATTTAGATTGAAAAACTTTAAGATGAGATAAATGGGCTTGATGGTTAGTTAAAAATGCTGATGATTTTAAAGGAATTCAAAATTTAGATATATTTAATGATATTGATATATCTAAATTAAAAAGATGAGATGAAATTCCTTTAAATGCTCCTACTTATGTTTCAAATAATGTAAATGATATTTTCATAATACCAGAGCATAAAAAAAATAATACATTAATTATAATTAAATGAATGGAATGACAAGTAAAAGATATATCATCATTAGCAATGTTTCCAAGATTTGCTGAAAAATTATGATTTAGAGAAATTTGATATGAATGAGTAGTTAAACCAAATTCACTTGTAAAAGTAGAAAATATAAAACAAAGAAAAAAGGAATTACCTGATTGAAAATGATGAAAATTTATAGGAACAATTATTGAAGTAAGAGTAAAACAAGTTAAATAATTACATTATTTTAAATAATAGTGTATAATATACTAAATAATTAATTATATATATTATGAGTAATTGAAATAATACATCATCTGAAAAATGATTTACAGATAAATTATTTGATAAAATAGAGGAAGAAAATAATTTATATTTTCAAAAATCACAAAAAGAAAAAAAACAATATTGGGTATGAATAATAACAAGAGTTTTTCATGAGCTTGAAAATTGAGAAAAAATAGATATTTCTGAATATAGAGAAACAGAACCTAATATAGACTTATTTTTAAATGATATTATTTATAATATTGAAAGTTATCATTGGGAAGGTAGAGAAGATATTATCAATAATTATTTTATATTAGATAATCAAGCAAAAAAAGCATTAGAAATTCAATCAAACATTTCTAATAATGCAGAACAAGTAGAAAATACTATTTCTTCAAAAACTGATAAAATAGAATGAATTAATATATCTAATGAAGAATTAGCAGAAAAAGTATGAGATTTATTTTATGATAGTTTATCATCATTTATATCTTCTTTATGAGAACAAATAGACAATAAAGAAATATCTGAATTATTAAAAGAAGCAAGTAAAAATATAATGAATGCTTGGAATATATGCCTTCCATATGTAAGTGATGATTTTCCAGAAATGAAACATACAGCAGATGTTAAATGATTAGATATTGGTAGGGAAGAATTAGTAAAAGGAATTTCAAATTTAGGAAATACTGAATTATCTGATTTTTTAGAAAAATTCTCATTAAAAATAGAAAAAGATTGAGAAGCTGATAAATGAAGATGAAGAATAAAGTTAGCAAATGAGTTATTTACCTGTTCTGATAAATTAAAGAAATCAAGTGATATACTAAAATAATTTAGACAAAAGAAAAAGACCTATTTAATTATAGGTCTTTTTCTCTTTTTATTAGCATTAGACTTTTTGTGTATTTGAGGCTGATAATAGATATCAAACTCCAAATAGGTAATTAAATCTAACGTTGTTACATTCATGGTCGGGTATAGTACATAAGATTAGAACTGAGGTAGAAGAATTTGATGGATATGTAAATATAGCTAAATTGCATTAAAAAGGATAATATGCTAAAATTATTATACTAAATAAATAATAATTTTAGTAAATGGAGGGACTTTCACATAATTATGAATCTATAAACAATAATGAAGGAATAAAAGAACAAAATATTCCTTCTTTTAATGATGTGGAAAATAATATAAAACAAAATTATGAAAATAATTTATCAAAAGAAGGATCAAATAATTTGGCATTAAAGCAGTTAAAGGAACAACAACAATTAAAAGAACAAAAAGAAAGCCCTATATTACAAGAAACAAGGGAATGATTAGATAAACAAGCTATGATTAATGAAGCAAAAACTATGCTTTATGAAAAACTTTGAATTAATGATAATCTATGAAATAATAATTGGTGAGAAAATTTCTGAAAATGATTGGTAGATACTTTGATTTTAGATAATTATGATTTAGCTATTCAAGTATGGGAAACAAATTGAAAAGTAATTATTGATTGAATAAAACAATTGTTTAGTTCATTGGAAAATATGAAAAAAGTAGCAGAAGCTTTGTGAGAAAGTGTTATGTGATTGTTTAGTTTAGATTGATATCAGACTTGAAAAAGTATAGCAGAGCTATGATTGATATGAAGTTGAGTATGAGCATGAGTATATGTTTGAAAAAAGACAGTTAAATTGTGAATGAAACAAATATCAAAATTAAGAAAGTCTGCAGAGAGAGTTGTTGAGAGTTCTAAAACTAAGCAAGTAATTTGAAAAACAGTTTCAAAAGTTGATGAGATAATACCTAAAAAAGAAGTAGATATTGAGGCATTAGCTAAAAAAAGAGTTGATATAAAAGAGAAAGTTGAGTGATTGGAAAAATTATGAATTCCTGAAAGTATTTCAAGAGATATGCTAGAAAGTTGATTATTAAATGAAAAATTTTATTGATGAGATTTATTAAAAAGATTTGATGCATTACAAAAGAAATGAATTGGTTATAATACTATGGTCGATGATGTAATAAAGCAAATTCCTGATTTAACAAGGGATGAAGCATTATTAATATTTACTTATACTGATGAACTTTTATATAGAAATTTAAATTGATATATGAGATGAATATGAGAAATTGTTAATAAAATGACTCCTGAAAATATTGAAGTAACAAATAGGCTTATTTCCAGATTAGAAATTGCATTAGAGAAAATGCCAGATTTAATTCCATGAGATGATTGATTCATATTGAGATGAGATAAATGAAAATGGTGGAAATGAGATATATGAGATGAAATAGAGTTAAAATCATTTACATCTGTTTCCAATAATAAAAAAGATATTTTTTTATGAGAAAAATTTGATAATGATGCAATGGTATCAATAATTTGAAAACAGTGAAGGGTAAAAGATATTTCAAGTTTAGCAATTGCTGTTAATTTTTGAGATGTATTAAAAAAAGTTGAAAAAACAACTAATGAAGGAGTTATATTACCTAATTCAAGAGTAAAAGTTTTAGATAAATTTAAATTAGATAATATTCATTATATTGATGTTAAACAAACAAAATAATTGTATTTTTTAATAAAAAGTGTTATTATATTTTTAGATTAATAATAATTATAATATGAGAGATATAGAAAAAAGAGCATTAGAAAATCATAAATATCTTAAAGAAAAAAAAGATCAAGATATTCAAGATTATAATAATTGAAATGAAGAATTTAAACAAGAAGCTTGGAATTCTTATATTTTTCAATTATTACAAAATCATAGAATATTATCTAGTAGCCATGATCCAGAACTTATAAATTTTTCAGATTTTAGAAAAAATAATAAATATTCAGAAGAGGAAGATGATATTGATAGATTTTTACCATGAGTTATAGAAACTCTATATTGATTTTATGATGAAAATTTACTTGAAATTATTTTTAAACTTGATGAGCAAGCAAAAGAATATTTACAAAAAAAAGATGTTAAAGAAAGAATTGAAAAAATATTATTATAAAAAATATGGATAATACTACTAAAAATAATTGAAATTTTGAAGCTATTGCTTCAAATATGCAAAAACAAGATCAAGAATATCTAAATAGTAGTGATGCTAATAAACAAGCTTACTGGAATTCTTTATTTATTTGAGTGTTTTATTGAAGAACTTGATTAGAACTTCCTTTAAATTTAAATAAATATAAAGAAACTATTAGTTATATAGAAAATGATTTTGATAGATTTATTCCATGAATTGTAGATGCATTAGAAGATAATGGTTTTACCTGAAATTTAGAGGATATATTTATTATAGATGAACAAGATAAAGATATATTAGAAAATATTCAAAATAGTTCATGAAAGGTAAAAAATACTATACAACAAAAAATAACACAAATAGAATGAATTAGTATATCAAATGAAGAATTAGCAGAAAAAATATGAGATTTATTCTATGATAGTTTATCATTTTTTATATCTTCTTTATGAGAAAAAATAAATAATGAAGACATGTCTAAATTATTAAAAGAAGCTAGTAATCATATTATGAATGCTTGGAATATATGCCTTCCTTATGTAAGTCATGATTTTCCAGAGATGAAACATACATCAGATGTTAAATGATTAGATATTGATAGGGAAAACTTAGTAAAAGGAATTGCAAATTTAGTAGATAGTGAACTAAAAGATTTTTTAGAAAAATTATCATTAAAAATACAAAAAGATTGAGAAGCTGATAAATGAAGATGAAGAATAAAATTATCAAATGAATTATTTGCTTGTGCTGATAAATTAAAAGAAGTATCAAAAATATTAAATAATAGCAAAAGAGTAGATTAATTTCTACTCTTTTAGTTTGTTTAAAATTTTCTATTTTAGGTTACCCTCATTATTTAAATTTCATTGAAAAAATATCTTATATCACTCTCCAAAAAATAATTCAGTGTATTTGCTTTAAAATACACATATAATCAATATTATAAATTAATTTTTGGAGTAAAAACACACTTTTTGAAAGATATAATTTTACAGATTTTATATTTTTATAATATATATTTATGAACTCCAGAAAGTTTTTTTTAGTTTTCCTTTAAAAGAGAGCTAAGAGAGGTTTATATAAATACTTTATGGAGTAAAAAGGGGCTTAATGGTAAAAAATGGGTGGCTGAGAAGATTAAATTTTCCCATATAAGAGAGATAAAATTAGTTTAATTTTTCTCTCTTTTTTTAGTCATCTATGCAAACTAACTTTAGCTTTAATATGACCG
>Ga0256840_1000125_pt1 | contig 67427 bp, 62 predicted proteins | sample 355202metaG_FD_185969 | JGI IMG/M metagenome (GOLD analysis project Ga0256840, IMG submission 185969) | Hydrothermal vent microbial communities from Mid Atlantic Ridge, Atlantic Ocean - 355-202 | ecosystem: Environmental > Aquatic > Marine > Hydrothermal vents | place: Atlantic Ocean: Mid...
GGCTTAAGGGACTTCGTTGAGCGTATGAGAATAATTTATTACGTTGTACTTTTTCGCTTGATTGCACATAATCACAGATTTCGTCGTAAGCTTGAGAGTTTTCTTAGTCAGACTTGCATAATTTGAGTACCGCTTTGAAATCATTTTAACACATTGCAACCTAATATTTCAATATGCCGAATATTCAAATTCAATTTGAATCCAAACTAAATTTGGTCCTCATCGATTTGACGGGGATAATTGAACTTTATATTCATTTCTGCTTTGCAAGTGGTCAGGGAATTTTTTTAGAAGTCTCGGCAGGTCTTGTGTGTTTTTCAACCTCATATCTTGTGAACTTGACAATGGATAAACGAGCGAGTCAGTTTTGATAAAACTTCAAAAAAATTCCCTTGTCGTTTGAAAAGCGATGTATTTTTGTTAAAAGCCATTGACTTGTAAAGTTGACGCACAACTTGAGAATTATGATGTTTCACTATACAGGACACCGAATGTTAAGAATTAGTTAAACGTATGATCAAGAAACAGTGTAAGGGTGTATAATTTAAAGAAGTATTTGGGAAGAACATTTATTTTTAGGCACTGTTAACCATTAATGAAAGGGGGAATAAAAGTGAAGAAAGTTTCTTTCATTGGGGTGTTCTTTCTGTTGATCGCAGCAGTTTTTGCATTTGCACAAGTTAACCTTATTGTTAATCCCCAAATGCTTCCACCAAAAGCGCCATTTACTGTAATGGTAAATTCAGATCTTAGGAATGTAGTTTCAGTAACTGCGAGTTTTGATGGAACATCTGAAACTTTTGAAAGTGTTCCAGCATCTTTCAGATTCTATGCTCCGAATTTGCCTTCTTGGCAAACAAAAGCATCTACAACAGTTCATGTAACGGTCTTGACTAAAGATGGAAAAAAGCATTTGGGAAGTGTTACAGTTTACATTTCAGAACATGCCAATCCGGTTATCGTGGTAACACCCAAAATGAAGATCAGTAAGAACTCTTTCAGCGGTACGGCGGTATTTAATGTCAAAGTCTATGGAGGAATCGGGATACAAAAATTGCAATTCATGGTTGATGGAAATGTTATAAAAACCTGGAGCAATCCAACTCCTGCCTTACCGTGGATTCATGATTATACTTTTACATTTGGGACGGCTAAAATGCCAAACGGATGGCACACATTCTCAGCAAGGATTATAAACGTAAATGCCGAGTTGTATTCAAGTCCAAATAGTATCTTATCGTATAAAGTTGACAACAAGCCGCCTTTAGTTAAAATTTTCAAAGTGAGTAAATGTCTTCCAGCTTCCACAAGTGTTGATATCAAGATCACCGCCGTTTCCACTCTAAGTGGTATATCTTTTGTGAAGATAAATAATAAGAAAGCAAGAAGAGGACCAGAGAAAAACGAATGGACCTTGAAGCTCACAACGCCGGAAAAAACGGGACCATGGTCTATTTCTGTTGTGGCTGTTGATAACGCTGGCAATATAACGTCTAAGAAATTAAATGTTTTTGTTGACGGTTCAAAACCAGAGATAGATATAAAAACCGATGCTCAATATTTTAATAATGTCAAAGGTAAGATTACACTGTGGAGGAAGAAATCCCCTTTGACTCTCACTGTTTGGGCTTCATCCACAAGTGAACTGTGTGGTATAAAACCGGTTTTCAAAGTTAACGGAAAGTCTCAGGAGTGGAACGTTTTTCAAACCAGGTTTGCCACAGCAGGAACTTACACCGTATCTATTATTGTCATCGATCCTGTCAATAGGCTTGAGGCATCCACGACTTTGAGGTTTTATCTCAAGTTTGACCATCGTCCTCCATCTATAAAATCCATAAAATTTTCATCAAACAAATTTATCAACAACGATGGTTACGTTGTCATCGCTCCCACTTCCACGTTGACAGTTACCATCACCGCTAACGATGGAACCGGTGTTGGATTGAAAAACATTACAATTTCTCCAGTAAAGGCTGTGGGAAAGGGAAATACTCGCACCTTTTCAATCGCTCAATTGAAATCAGGAAGAAATCTTTATCCTTTAAAAATCACTCTGTGGGATAAATTAAACAATTCTACGACTATATCGACAACATTGAAGATATGTGTTGATGACGCATCTCCAACATTGTCAGTCACACCCAAAGCATCTCTTTTACATAATGGCATTTATTGGAACAAGACTCATCCATTGATCCTGAGTGTGAAGTCGATGACGATGTGTGACGTTTTGCCTGTAGTAATAGTTAAAGTCAACGGCGAAGGGGTGTTTAGCGGAAAGGCTACTTCCATTGACGTTGATTTGACAAAGTCGGGAAATAATTCCGTTTATATCATTAGTACCAATCCTGTCAATGGAAAAACAAATACTCTTAGAAAGACTTACATGGTTGGGTTTGACAATACGCCTCCAACAATTGAAAGTATTACGCTTCCAGCCACGAAGGGGCCCAGCCAAAGTGCCACAGTTATTGTAAAAGTCACAGATACTGGCATAGGAATAAAGAGTGTTAAAGTGAATGATGTCAAAGCCACATACTCAAATGGAAAGTATCAAGCGGTTTTAAAAACGCCTGAGTTGAGTAAAAGCGGTTATTGGACTGTGAAGGTTGTTGCAAAAGATTGGCTTGGGAATCAATCGCAAAAAGATAAAAAGATTTATATCGATGCTCGTTCACCGCAAATAACTTGCAGTCTCTTTCCAAACAATCACTACAGAAATGGCACTTATTGGACTAAAGGTGGACGTTCCTATGTGCCATTTTATATTAACGTTGTGGTGAAAACAGATTCCGGTGTTGAGCCAATAGCAACATGTACTCTGAAAAAAGATCAACCAGAATCATCGCCGTCGATGATATTTAATGGAGCTACACTTGTGACAAAATCCGGCGTTTATACACTAAAATGCGAAGCGTTGAATCCTATAAATGGAAAGTCCACGGAATGCGCGAAAGAGTACAGACTTGGTTTTGACGGTACACCACCAGTTATTTCGAATGTAACTTTACCCGCGACGATTGGTCCAGATCAAAACTTTAAAGTTACGGCAAAAGTTGTTGATAGCGGTGGCGGAGTAAAATATGTGAGTGTAAACAACAAACTCATGAAGAGGATAGCTCCTCACTCCGATCTTTGGAGTAAAACTCTCATTGCACCATCTTTCAAAAGGAGCAGGAATTTTAATGTCACCATTTCTGCCATAGATGTGTTTGGAAACAAACGGACATTGTCAAGAAAAGTTTTTGTTGATGTGAATCCGCCGAAGGTAACTCTCTATCTTGTGAGTAGCAACGGTAAAAAGGTACGCGTCAATCCAAATGGAGTGTATTACTTCAAAAGTAAACCGAAATTGGAATATGTGGCACTCACCGATGGAAAAGTTAAACCCGAAACAAAAATGTACATGGATTGGACTAAGAAACCAATTTCAAATGGCGCAATGATTTCCGGAACTCACTTCATCAAAGTCGTTTCCACTAATACTATCAATGGGAAAGTTACAACTGTTAAGGTTGGATTCTCCGTAGTCGTTGATAGTATACCTCCAAAGTTGAATATAGAAGTTCCGAATGTTGTGAATACTTCTTCAAGTGCAAACATAAAGTTTTCCATTGAAGATGAGTATTTGAAATACGGATATTTAGTGGTAAAATCCGAAAATGGAGCCATTCTTTACAGTCATGCTTACAATAAAAGCGGTACAAATACTGTGAATTTAAGACGTGCATTTTCTGGAATAAACGGCAAAAATATTTCGATCGAATTGAGTGCTGTCGATCTTGCCGGGAATCCTTCGACCGCGAATAAAAAGTACATCTACGTTGATACTGTTCCACCTTACATAAGGAACGTTAACATCACAAAAGATGGCGTTGTTATTATAACTATGAGTGAATCCGTACAAGGCAAACCGGAAGTGGTATTGATCTCTTCCAACGGAAAAGAAAAGCTCACTGGAAGTGGCGAAGTGTCCGATAACGAAGTGATTGTGAATCAATTTATAGGAGGAAAGATTCAGAGAAATAAAATCTACAAGGTGGAGATTAAAAATGTTACGGACAAAGCGGGAAATACTATTGGAAATAACTTCACAAATTGGGCTTTCTAAGATGGCAAACGTTAAAATTCTTTTGATTGCTGTGCTCATGCTCACGCTGTTTTCTATGGCGTGGGCGCAGCCTTTCGTTGTTCGTTCAGTAGGATTGGGACCGTCTTTTGAGGTGTATCCAGCAATTGTAATATTAGGAAGAAACGGAACTTTTAAGCTCACTTTTCTTTCGAGCGAAAAAAATGTCGTGTATGATATTCTAAGGGATGGAAAGACAATATTTTCAAATAATACTAATAAGAAATCTTTGGCACTTAAAATATCTCTTAAGAATGCGTGGTATTCTTATCTCACGGTCAGAGCCAAAAGCAAGTCCGATCCTTGGAATACTTCTGTAGCAACCATTTTGGTTCTTTCACCCAAAATAAATGTGGATGTGAATAAAGAAATTTCCATTTGGGCGGTTCCTAAATCTTTTAGTTTGATTTCACCAAGTACGGGAAGTGTTTTCGTGATTGTAAACTCCGCTTTTGGCAGAAAATCCCTTACGATCTCGTTGGATAAAACTATTCTGATAGACAGGGAACTTTCACCCGTTTCAAATTCTCCAAAAATCTTTGAAGTACCTTTCAGCACAAAAAAACTGGCAGATGGTGAACATTCACTTAAAGCTAAAATGCTTTTGATTACTGGTATGAAATTAACCGTCGCCGCGACGATAGTTGTTTATATCGCACCACCTGTTGTTCAATCTTTTGAAGTTTCCCCCAAGGTAGTAAAACCCCAAAAAGTTACATTCACAGCTTCTGTTGTTATAAAAGACGAAGCGGGAGTTAAAAGCGTCAAGATCAATGGCGTTGCTGCTGATTATAGAGATGGAAAGTGGGTGGCGTTGGTTCCGGTGGATTTTTCAAAAGTTATAGTAAGTGAGGCAACGAATGTGAATTTCACGGTAAAAGCTACCAATAATTTTAATAAGTCGGCTGAGAAAAGATTTTCAAGAAAAATTTCTGTTAGAGTAATCCCACCTGTGCCGACAAATTTGCACACAACTTCTGTAAGCTACAATTCGATCTCAATTGCGTGGAATGCATCTCCTGGGGCGTCTGATTATAAAATTTACCGCTCGACAAATGGTCAACATTTTTCTCGGATTGCTGAAACAAGTTCTACAAATTACACAGATAGTAGTCTCAATTTATCTACAACATATTACTACAAAGTAAAGGCAATCAATGCTTATGGAGAATCAGGCTATTCAAACGTAGTCAAAGCGACCACCTTGTGGATTTGGTGGTGGTTAATTGGGATTTTTGCATCAATCATGGTATTGTTGTTATTCACTATCTACTGATAAAGGGGAGGTGTAAGATCGTTGAACATTAAAACGATCAAAGTCAAATGAGAAAATTTGCTTTAATATCTTTGCTTTTGCTACTATCCTCGGTTGCGGTTTTCGGAGTTGCATCAATAAACGGAAGTATAGGCATCATAACTTCAACTGCTTCTCCGAATTATGCAATTGGGGTGACGGTCAAATCCCTGGGAACTATCGGTTTTGAATTAACGGTGGAGGGGAATCTTGGAAGCAATTTTGATTTCAGCAAGGTTGGGAGCATTCAACGATGGAACCTTATGCCTTCTATACTGTTTTCACTTCCAACTGGGGAAATAAGGCCTTACATGGGTGTTGGAATACTTACATGGTATGATATTCCCAATAGTAAGTTTGGCCCTGTCTCATTTGAACCTCTTTATTACAGAGGAGGAGTGGACGTGTTTTTGAAAGGAGTTGCGTTTTTTGCTGAAGCGCAAGGTACGTTCACTTATCAGCCTAAATGGTCTTTTAGTGGTATAGATGAATGGAGATTTGGCGTAGGTCTGGCGTTTTAATATGGAAAAGTTTGTATTTTTTGTCTCCTTGGTGGTGTTGCTTCTTTTGCTGACATCTTGTATGCTTGTCAAAGATAACACACCGCCGTCAATAACGAATTTCACAACATCTTCAACGTTGCTTTCGAGAACAAATATATCTTTCAGTGCCGATGTGATTGATACGGGAAGTGGAGTTGACAGTGTGGTTTTTGAGATAGATGGTTCTCCACTTCCCACGTCTCAAAAAGGCACATCTGTTTACATATCGAATTGGTATGGAGTTTACGGTTCACATCGTGTTACTGTCTTAGCCGAAGATCGCGCTGGCAATTTGGCTACCAAGAAGGATAGTTTTTTTGTTGCTGATTCTACTCCCCCGATTGTTAATGTAAAATTTCCTAAAACTGTAGCCGTAGGGGTAAAGTTTCCTATCACGTTGAAAGTTTACGATCTTCAAAGTGGCATTGAATCAGTTTCGATGACGATCGACGGAGAAAATGTGCCTTTGATATCTGATACAATTGATTGGACATTTTCAAATATAGGAATTCATAAGATCTCGGTTACGGCTTTTAACGGTCAAGGATTAGTAACAACAAAGAATTTTGAAATAAGTTCGATCAACGCCAGAAATGTCCCACCTTATGTTCAATTTGTGAAGTGGCCAAGTGTGGTTAAAAGCGGTAAAAGTGCAACTTTTACGGTTTATGCTTACTCTCCAAATGGAATTGGAAAAGTTGGTTTAAAATTCGATAATGTTATTCGTGTTCTAACGGCTAATCCTGATAACGTTTATACTTTCGTGATAGATGTTCCAAACGTTGGCAATGGCATTTTGCAAGCCACTTGTACCGTTACTGATGGTGTTGGAATAAAAAAGACGATTCATGAAGAGATTATGACACTTTCGAAAAACTCGACAGCTAACGTGATCATTCCAAAAATCAGTGTGAAAACCCCCATTGCAAAAATACCTTTTTTCGTTGGTACAGTCTCAAAATCCGTTAAAGTTTCCGCCATGGTAGATGGAATACCCGTAGATGTAGAAGGAAGTTTTCCGGAAATGTTTGCTATTTGTCAATTGACACCTGGAAAGCATACAATTAATGTGATTTTAAATGGAAAAGTATTTGGAAAGGCAATGTTTTCTTCTTTCCTTCCTCCGGTAAAGATCATAGGAATTTCTAAGACTTCTACAGAATTAACAGTCGAATTCTCAGGCCAAGTTGAAGCTTATGCAGATCCAGTGTTCGAATTAAGTTTTGGTGCCACTTCAACCATTTTAATTAACAAGAGAGACATTATCATTAAGGGAAAAATGGTTTCATTTCCAATTTCTATGATTCCAACTTCGTTTTCTATAAAGGCAATTGGATTGAGGGACATTTACGGACGAGTGATAAGTTCTTCTTTTGATATTTCAGAAAGTGCAAAGTGAATGAGAGAACCTAACGTTCAAGAATTAAAACATATTTTCAGAATATTATTGGATACCTATGGCCCTCAGCACTGGTGGCCAGCGAGTACGCGTTTTGAAATTGCTATTGGAGCTATTCTTGTTCAGAATACGATGTGGAGAAATGTGAAGATATCGATCAAAAATCTGGAAAAAGCTGGGCTCTTGGAACCTTACAGAATGTATGTGGCTTCTTCTGAAAAAATAGCAAATGCCATTAAGACATCTGGCTTTCCAAGGCTCAAAACAGATCGTCTTAGAAATTTTCTAAAGTTTTTTGAGAATTTTTCATTTGACTTTGATGAAATGGATAAATTGGAAACGGATTCATTGCGGAAGTCATTATTATCAGTGAACGGCATCGGCAAGGAAACAGCCGATTCTTTGTTGTTATACATTTTTAACCGCCCTACACTTATAGTTGATGCTTACACAAAACGATTTTTTCTGAGATTGGGATATTCACCTTTATCTTTTAAAGAAAAAGGCAAATCGCAGCTCATGAATGCACTTAAAAATGATCCAAGTGAGCTTGGGGAATTTCATGCACTTGTAGTTCAGCATTCAAAAGCATATTGTAGAACAAAGCCACTTTGTGATAAATGCCCGCTGAGTAGTATATGCGAGTTTGGCGGTGCATATTATGATTAGTGAACACTATTTTTCTAAGAAGCCAACAAGTGAGATCGTGGAAAAGGTTTTTGAAATAAAAATAGATGGATCTAAAATAAAATTTACGACTGTGAGCGGCGTTTTTTCTTTTGGAAAACCAGATCGCGCTTCTTTGATTTTGCTTAAGAATTTTCCGAATTTTTCTGGAGATATTTTGGATCTTGGATGTGGATATGGATTGATAGGGATAACTTTGAAAGTTACGAGACCCGCTCTCAACGTTTTTATGAGTGATGTTAATGAGCGAGCAATCAGATATGCCCGAATAAACGCCAAAAACAACAATGCTACAGTTACAATTGTCGAAGGGGATGGTTTGTCACCGTGGAAAGGGCGTCTTTTTGATTCCATTGTTTTAAATCCTCCTATTTCAGCTGGGAAAAAAGTCTGGGTGAATTTGATCTTTCAAGCACGTGAGCATCTCAAAAATGAAGGAGCACTTGTGTGTGTAGGATTTCACAACAAAGCTGGAAAAACTGTAGAAAGAGAAATGAAAGAAATATTTGGTAACGTGTTAACACTTGTGAAAAGTGGCGGAGTTAGAGTTTACATGTCAAGGAGGGCTAATGAGTGATAAAGTTTGATAGAGTGTATTTTCAATATGATAATTTGCCTGTCCTTAAAAATATAGATCTCGAAATTGTGGAAGGGGAGCTCATCGTGCTCCTTGGCTTGAATGGCTCAGGGAAAACCTCTCTTTTTAAAATGATAAACGGCCTTCTTAAACCATCTTCTGGAAAAGTGTTTGTTGATGGAATGGATACGAAGGAGGAGGCGCTTTTATGGGAAATAAGAAAAAAGGTGGGAATGATTTTTCAAAATCCTGAGAGCCAAATTGTTGGAACTACGGTAGAAGAAGACATTGCCTTTGGTATGGAGAATATAGGTGTTCCGCGAGATGAGATGATAGGAAGAGTGGATCAAGTTTTAAATTTTGTAAAGATGAGTGAGCTCAAGCATGTTGAACCCCATCGCCTTTCAGGAGGGCAAAAACAGCTTCTTTGCATTGCTTCAACTTTGGCTATGCATCCAAAATATATGGTGATGGATGAGCCGACTTCCATGATAGATCCAATCAGTCGTGAAAACATTCTCAAAACTATTGTTGATCTTCACAGACTCGGAAAAACTGTTCTTTTTTCCACACATATCTTGGATGAGATAGTTATTGCTCCAAGGGTGATTTATTTGAGAAATGGAAAGATCGTTTTCGACGGTTCTCCGATTGAGGTGATCAATTCAGTAAGAGAAGAATTCGGAACGTCTGATTTTATAGAGTTTCAATCCGATCTTTGTCGCCGTGGAATCATAGATCATTTCATGGACGTTGAAAAATTGAGCGAAAGGCTGGTGGATCTTTGCCAATCCTCTTTGAAGAAGTAAAATATGTATACGATCCTCGTACACCATTTGAGAAAGAGGCTCTCAATAATATCAATCTGAAGATTTCAGAGGGTGAATTCGTTACAATACTTGGTAAAACAGGCTCCGGAAAGTCTACACTTCTTCAACTCATGAATGGTATCCTAAAGCCATCTTCTGGAACAGTCAGTGTTGACAAGATTTTGACGTCGAGAAATGATGACTCAATTTTCAACATTAGAAGAAGAGTAGGACTGGTTTTTCAATATCCTGAACATCAATTTTTTGAAGAGAATGTCTTCAAAGAAATAGCTTTTGGACCTAAGAACTTTGGTGTTGAAGCTAACGAGCTAAATCGTGTTGTCTTAGAGGCAGTGGAGATGGTAGGTTTACCAAGAACTGTGTTGAGCAAATCTCCTTTCAATCTCTCCGGTGGAGAAAAACGCAAAGTAGCGATTGCCTCTGTTATCTCGTGTAACCCCAAATATCTTGTTTTTGATGAGCCAACATCGGGATTGGATCCAGTAAGTGTAAATTTATTCTTTGATATGGTGAAAAGGTTCAGAAAATTTGGAAAGACCATTATTATTGTTACCCATTCTGTGAAAGAAGCGATTCAGAATTCTGAAAGAATAATTGTCATGACAAAAGGTCAAATTGTCTTTGACGGGGATATTCAAACATTTATAAAATCTAAGAAGTTGATAGAATGGGGAATGTTGCCTCCTCCTCTTTACAGATTAGCTTGGAAAATAAAGGAAAAAGTTGATGATTTTGATATCAAGGACGATAGGTTATCCGAAGCTGTAAGCCTACTGAAAAGCATGATAAATTGATACAGCTGTCATGATTTGTGATATGATAACTTTAGTTAAAATACTTCGATATGTTGATTCGAAATCTAAACCAAGAAGGAGTGCAGTGTGGAAATGGATTTGAAGTCTTACATAAGGGATATACCTGACTTTCCAACTGAAGGTGTGATCTTCAAAGATATCACCCCGCTTTTGAGAAATCCAAAGGCTTTTTCATTCGCAATTGATAAAATGTCTGAGTTGGTTAGTGAATTCAAGCCAGATATAATCGTTGCTGCAGAGGCACGTGGGTTTATTTTCGCATCTTCTATAGCGTATAAGCTTGGTGTTGGATTTGCTCCAATAAGAAAACCTGGGAAACTTCCTTATTTTACGGTTAACGAAGAGTATTATCTCGAGTACGCAAAAGAGAAAATAGAAATACACGTCGATGCCATAGATCCGGATGAAAATGTTGTTGTTGTTGATGATATACTTGCTACAGGTGGTACTGCATTAGCTATGGCACATCTGGTTGAAAAACTCGGTGGAATAGTTTCTGGTATGATTTTTCTTGGAGAACTGAGTTTTTTGAAACCGAGAGAAAAATTGAGAGGTTACGATGTTAAAAGTGTCATAACTTACTGAATGGGGGATTGAAATTGAAGTTTGATTTTACAAATGCCGTTGGAACTAATGTAGAAGGTGGCGTATCTATTGAAAGTATAAAATCCATAACTGGGAAACTTCATGATTTTTTAGAATCTTTTCGACAAAGCCCTCCAGGATTTGTTAAGGTTTTGAGCAGTTCATCTGAGCTAAACAAAGTACTTGAATTCGCAGAAAAATATAGGAAATTTCAGAATTTTGTTGTTGTGGGCATAGGGGGTTCTGCACTCGGCATTCAAGCCATTCAAGGAGCTCTCCTTCCTCTTGGATGGAATTCATTGAATAGTGAAAAACGTAATCAACACCCACGTCTTTTTGTTCTGGATAACGTTGATCCAGAGTACACCACCTCTATATTAGAAACCCTTGATTTATCTGAGACCGTGTTCAACGTCATAAGTAAGTCAGGTTCGACCGCAGAAACCATGGCCAATTACATGGTTGTAAGGGGACTTCTTGAATCACACAGAATAGACCCAAAATCTCATATTATTTTTACCACAGACCCTAATGAGGGAGCTTTGAGAAAGATCTCCATAGACGAAGAAATTCCAAGTCTTGAAATACCCTCAAATGTGGGTGGAAGATTCAGTGTGTTAACACCTGTTGGGCTCATGAGTTCAGCTATTACTGGGATAGATATTGAATCTCTGATCAGCGGTGCCAAAGAATCGATATCTTCTTTCCTTTCTCAGGATGATACGCTTAAGAATCCAGTTCTTTTTAACGCAGCGGTTCACTACCTTTATTCAAAGATGGGTAAGAGAATATCTGTCATGATGTCTTACTCAAATGCGCTTTACACACTCGCCGATTGGTATCGTCAACTTTGGGCTGAATCTCTCGGCAAAGAAAGAACGCTGACAGGGGAAGTGATAAATGCAGGTCAGACTCCTGTTAAAGCTTTGGGTACTATAGACCAGCATTCTCAAGTACAGCTGTATATGGAAGGTCCAAACGATAAAATAATAACTTTTCTCAAAGTGAACAAATTCAGGAAAAAGATCACGATTCCGAAAATTCATGGGGATCGAAAGGAGTTTTCTTACCTTGGAGGCGCTGATATGTCAGAGTTGATAAACATTGAGCAAGAAGCCACCGCACTTGCGCTTTTGGAAAAAGGAAGACCGAATTTAACTGTAATTTTTGATGAAATCAACGCATTTGAGGTTGGAAGATTTTTCGGCTATTATGAATCACTTGTAACAGCCATGGGATATCTTTATGGAATTAACACCTTCGATCAGCCAGGAGTTGAACTTGGAAAGCTTAATACCTATGCGCTTATGAAAAAAGAGGGATATGAGTCACAGCGCGAACATATTGAGGAAATAAAAGGAAAACTGAAATCTTTCATCATGTGAGGAGATGATCTGTTTGAGCGTGTGGACCTTTAAAGGAGGTGTGCATCCTCTAACTAAGAAATTTGGGAGAAAGGCTTCAATTGAGAAGATGCCGATTCCGCAGAGAGTGCATCTTTTCATTGCGCAAAATCTTGGCAAACCTCCTAAAGCTATTGTTGAAGTGGGAATGGAAGTAAAAACAGGGCAAAAAATTGCTGAAGCGGACGGATTTGTTTCGGTACCATTGCATTCTCCTGTAACCGGGCGTGTTGTGGAAATAAAAAAGCAAAAGCATCCGGTGACTTCTCGGCCAGCGGAAGTAATAGTAATTGAAACGACAGGTGATGATGAGTGGATAAAGCTTAATCCTGCTAAGCCTTATGAACAATTCACACCGGAGGAAATCGTAAAGCGTGCTCAAGAAGCAGGACTTGTAGGAATGGGTGGAGCAACTTTTCCAACGCATGTGAAATTGTCGCCATCCAAAAAAGTTGACATATTGATACTAAATGGCGCAGAATGCGAACCATATTTGACGATTGACGATAGGGTAATGGTGGAATTTTCAGAAGAGATAATAAAGGGTGGACTTGCTTTTGCAAAAGCGATAGGAGTAAAAGAGATACTCATTGGAATAGAAGAAAATAAACCATCTGCGATTGACGCTATGAAGCGTGTTGGTGGACCATTGGGAATAGACGTGCTCAAGCTGACGACAAAGTATCCGCAAGGTTCTGAAAAACACCTCATATATGCAATGACAAAGCGCATTGTTCCATCTGGTGGACTTCCAATGGATATTGGGGTTGTAGTTCAAAATGTTTCAACTGCTCGTGCAATGTATCGCGCGCTTGAGCTTGGAGAGCCTCTTATTGAAAGAGGTTTGAGCATTACCGGCGAAGGTGTTGAGACTCCCAAAAACGTGATCGCAAGAATTGGAGCACCTGTATCAGAACTTCTTGATTTTTCAAAGGTAAAGGATGAAGCATCTCGCGTTATATTGGGTGGACCTATGATGGGAATCGCGGTCAACGTCCTCGATATTGGGATAATGAAAGGAACTTCTGGCATAACGGTTTTGACTGACAATGTTGTGAAAAAAGGCACAGAAACAAATTGTATTGGATGTGCAATGTGTGTTAGAGCATGTCCAATGGGGTTAGAGCCATATTTACTTTACAAGATGTTTAAAAAGAGGAGATTTAACGATATGATGGACACTCATTTGATGGATTGTATAGAATGTGGTGCATGTGCCTACGTTTGTCCGTCAAATATAGACCACGTTAAAGCATTTAAGACAGCGAAAAATGTAATAAGAGCTCTCAGGAGGCGATAAACATGAAACTAACTCTTGCACCCGCTCCGCACATACATTCTCCATTTTCTACGAGAAGAATAATGATTGATGTCTTGATTGCTCTCATTCCCGCTGGCATCTTAGCTGTTTTAATGTGGGGATGGTACATGCTTGTTCTTGAAATTGGATCGATGGTTTTGGCAGAACTTCTCGAATTTTTTATCATGCGTGTTTTTTTAAAGAGAAAGAATTTTTGGCCCGATGGTTCTGCAGCTGTGACTGGTCTTCTTTTAGCATTCAACGTTCCAGCAGGTATTCCATGGTGGATGTTAATGGTTGGTGTCTTTATTGCAGTGGTTGTTGGGAAAGAAGTTTATGGTGGAATTGGGAATAATCCTTTCAATCCAGCACTTGTCGGTAGACTTTTTATGTACATATCATTTCCGGTTGCAATGACTACTTGGCCAAAGGTGGATTGGTTGAATTTCAGTCGTGCCGCTTTTAATCTTCAAACTACCGCAACTCCACTGAACGTTATAAAATTGCACGGAGTTACTGCCGCCCTACAGAAGTTTCACAATCTACCATTGAATTCTTTTTTAGGCATTATCCCAGGCTCTCCTGGAGAGATGAGCGTTGTCGCTCTCGTTGGTGGGTTTCTTTACCTATGGTGGCGTGGTATTGTGTCTTACGAAATACCAGCAGCGTATATAGGGACAACTTTTATCCTCTCGGCACTTTTTTGGATGGCTAACCCTTCAGCATATATCGATCCGGTAACTGCAATAATGCTTGGTGGTGTGATGCTTGGAGCACTTTTCATGGCAACGGATCCGGTTACAAGTCCCGTTACTGCCAAAGGTAAATGGATATTCGGAATAGGCTGTGGTGTTATAACTGTTTTGATACGTTATATTGGTGCTTATCCTGAAGGTGTGAATTTTGCCATACTTCTGATGAATGCGCTTGTTCCCTTTATAAACCAAATTGCCAAGCCAAGGGTTTTTGGGGTGGTGAGGAAAAATGGGTAAATATATCAAGACTGCGTTGATTTTAGCTTCTTTGATGATAGTAATTGGCATTATTCTTGGTCTGGTTTATATGGCCACAGAAAAAGCTATGGCGAAGGCTGATTTGAATGCTAAGCTCTCGGCAATAAAATTTGTTCTTACCAATCCTCGAACAGGAAAACTTCTTGTAAGTGAAAACCAAATTCCCACAACTCTTGCAGAACTCGATTTGAAGATATGGAAGTCAAGCCGTTCGGGAATACTTTACAGTGATCCCAAATACCCGGGGTTTGTACTCTCACCAGTATACCGATTTTTGGGTAAGAATGGTGAAAAAATATATGTTCTTACTGGTTTTGGAGTCGGGTTTGGCGGAAGGGTTGTCACAGTCGCTGGATTTGTACAGCAAAAAAGTGGGTTTTATGAGAATGCGATAGATGTCACCGATTATTCAAATGAAACTCCCGGCATGGGGGCCAAAATAAATGATCCTGATATAAGAAGACGTTTTTTCTCGATACCGAATTCGGGCTTTGAAAAGGGATTAAAAGTAAACAAAGATGCTTTTCTTTTTCCTCTTCCAGCAGGTTATCTTTCTAAGCTCAGCCAGTACAAAAAGAAAGGGATTGTCGTTACGAGTGATGTTATGACAGGTGCAACGATAACCCCGCGTGCAGTTGTCAATACGCTTAACGCTATGTATGATTTCCTCGAAAAGGAGGCGAAATAATGGCGGATAGCAGAGGTAATTTCTCAAATTTTGGGATATTCACTGCAGGTTTGATACGTCAAAATCCAACCTTTGCTCAAATCCTTGGCCTTTGCCCAACTTTGGCAACATCAACAACGGCAGAGAATGCACTTGGAATGGGGCTTGCGACGTTTATTGTGCTTGTTGCTTCAAATTTCTTCATATCTATGATAAGAAAACTGATACCTACCGAGATAAGAATCCCAGCGTACATTGCCGTTATAGCTTCTTTTGTAACGGTTATCGATCTTTTCATGCATGGATATACTTATCAAATGTGGAAAACTTTGGGTCTTTACATACCATTAATAGTTGTCAACTGTATAATTATGGGACGTGCTGAGTCTTTTGCTTCTAAGAACGGGATGTTCAAGTCTCTACTTGACGGTCTCGGAATGGGATTTGGCTTCATAGGGGCAATATTGCTTTTAGGAATAACGCGCGAACTTTTTGGTAGTGGTACGATTTTTGGGTACACGGTCTGGGCAAAAAGTTACGAAGTTTTTGTTTTTGTCCTCCCACCAGGAGCTTTTCTGGTTATAGGATTTTACTTGGCGCTTTTTCATTATATTGGAAGCAGGAAAAAAGCAAAATCAACCAAGAAAGCTTAAGGAGATGAGCTAAATGGACTTTTCCAAGCTTTTGGCTTTAATGTTTGTAGCAATGCTGGTAAACAATTTCTTGCTCACGAGATTCCTCGGACTTTGTCCTTTCTTTGGTGTTTCGAAGAAAATGGATACGGCTGTTGGAATGTCTATGGGAGTTATTTTTGTTATGGTTGTTGCAGGAGTGATCACGTGGTTTTTGAATCTTCTTCTCATTGCTTGGCATGTTGAATTTTTGCAAATACTGACTTTCATACTTGTTATAGCAGCTCTTGTACAATTGATAGAACTATTTTTGAAGAAGACGAATCCAACACTTTATAGCGCGCTTGGAATATACCTCCCTCTTATAACAACAAACTGTGCCATTCTTGGCCTTGTTCTCATAAACGCTGGGGCAAATTACACACTTATGGAAACATTTTTCAATTCTCTTGGTTCGGCTTTAGGTTATGCGTTGGCTCTTATTCTTTTCTCGTCCTTAAGAGGAAGATTGGACATAAACGAACTTCCAGCTGCTTTTGATGGAATGCCGGCGGCATTCATAACCGCGTTCATTTTGTCGATGAGTTTTGAGGCTTTTGTAGGAATAATAAAGGTGTGATGGAAATGCAGACTTTAATTTATACTGTTCTTCTTCTGGGTGTTATGGGTTTTGTGGCTGGTCTTGGCTTGTCGATTGCCGCAAAAAAATTTGAAGTTCAAGAGGATCCGCGTGTTGAGGAAATTGTAAAAATATTGCCTGGTGCCAATTGTGGCTTGTGTGGATACCCTGGTTGTTCAGCTTATGCACATGCGGTAGTTGAAAAAGGCGCCTCAAATGATCTATGCGTTCCAGGGAAAAAAGCTGGCGTAAGTGATAAGATAAAAAAAATTATGAAAGAAAAATAAAATTAACCCCATCGTTCTTTGAATGATAACTATTTTAGTATTATCATTCGTTGAATTCTCTTTGAAAGAGGTGGGGTGGCATGGAAGTCACACCAATGGTGCGTGAATTTGCCAAAAGTACGCGTACACCGTTTGTCTTAATGGATTTGAAGATTGTCAAGAGGAATTACGAGAGATTGAGAGATTCTATCCCAGGAGTAAGAATATTTTATGCCGTAAAGGCAAATTCTCACACACGTGTGTTGAAAAAACTCCATGATCTTGGTTCTTCTTTTGATGTTGCATCACGTGGTGAGATAGAGAAACTTTTAAACATAGGCGTTCCGGCTTCAAAACTCAGCTTTGGGAATACCATAAAAAAAGAAGAGGATATAAAATTCGCAAGTGACAGGGGCGTAAGCTTTTTTGCTGCGGATGCTGAGATGGAACTTGAAAAGATCGCTAGGAATGCTCCTAATTCAAAGGTGTACTTTAGGATCGCCATGGGAGGATCAGACAGTGATTGGCCTCTCTCAAGAAAGTTTGGAACAAACGTAGATCACGTTAAAGATCTAGTGGTTTATGCGAAAGAGCTTTGCCTTAATCCAATTGGTGTTTCTTTCCATGTAGGTTCACAATGTTACGATAAATACAGTTGGAAAGAAGCTCTTATGAAAGTGGCAGATATCTTTTGGTTTGCACGTCTTCAAGGAATAAGAATGAACACCATAAATCTTGGTGGAGGAATGCCCGTAAATTATGTTAGAGATATTCCAACTGTCGAAGAAATAGGTGAAGTTATAAACGAGAGTATAGAAGAATACTTCAATTTTATGGATCGCCCAACGTTGTTCGTAGAACCGGGTAGATCAATGGTTGGAGATGCTGGCATACTTGTATCGCGGGTAATACTCAGATCTACTAAGGACATGAAAGATTGGGTGTATTTAGATGCAGGAGTATTCCATGGTTTGATGGAAACCATTGAAGATCTTAGATACACGCTCGTGGTTGATGGAAAAGAAAACACCCCTTGCAGATCCTTTACTTTGGCAGGACCAACATGTGATAGTGTAGACATCATATATGACGAGGTAAGTCTTCCTGAAGACATAACACTTGGAGACATCGTTTATTTTCTAAATGCAGGTGCATACACCGTAGATTATAACACCCAATTTAATGGAATAGAAGGACCCTACGAATGCTTCCTGGATGACACTGACTTAAAAGAAGAAGAAGAGGTGTCACAGGTAGTCAGCAATTAAAGTCAAAGCTTATGAGAATCAAGTGCACAGCGAGCGTTCTTCAAAGGTATGCTGTGAAATATGTTATAATTTGCTCATAGTGAACTTTAATTTATCCTGCCGCAGAGAAAAAATTTACAAGTGGAGGTGCTGATGGCATTGCTTTTTCCACTTCCCTGATTAAAGCAATAACTGCGAGTGGATAAGGTCATAAAAAAGCATGGAGGTGCGATAAAGATGAAAGCAGTTGTTAATGAAGATCTGTGCATAGGGTGTGGGGTTTGTTCAAGTCTTTGCCCTGACGTTTTTGAACTTAGAGATGATGGAAAGGCTCATGTTATCGCAGATGACTGCAGTGCTGGATGTTGTGAAGACGCAAAAGATTCCTGTCCAGTTAATGCCATTTCGCTTGAGGAGTAAGAAAGACAATAGGGGTGGAAAGCTTCACCCCTTTTGCGTTTCTTATAAAGGATTTTTTTAGAAGGTGTAGTGGTTTACTTTTTGAATTGATTAACAAAGTTCAATTGAAGATTCGCGATCTGATTTTTTATGTTTTTAAGTGTTTTTTCTTCAAGGTAGGATTCGAAGCCTTCTACCATTTTTGAGAGAGTGTCTATCAAAAGTTTAGCTTCTTCTCTCGATTTATGAAATTCACCGTCTGCGTCTTTAACCAGTCCCAGCGAGATCCATGCCTTTTCTTCTATAATGCTGAAAGCAAAAATGACGGTTTCTTGAGGTGTTAGAGTTTTTTTGATTTGCTCTTTTTCTTTACCGACTTTTTCCTCACTCATTTTTCTACCTCCAGCGCAGCTTTTCTTATCACTATTATATCTTCTTCAGCATCTACTTCAATGTTGTCGTCCTCTTTGATTTCTCCGGAAATCAGCATATCGGCGATTCTGTTTTCGATTTCCGATTCTATAATTCTTCTAAGTGGTCTTGCACCCAAAGACGGATCATATCCTCTTTCGGCAAGGAGAGATTTGGCTTTTTGAGTAACTTTGATTTTTATGTTTTTATCTTCCAAGAGCTTCGTGACTTTAGCGATGAATTTTTCTGCGATTTCTTCCATATGTTCTTTACTCAATGGTTTAAATGCAATAATAGAATCCAGTCTGTTAAGAAATTCTGGTTTAAAGTGGTGCCTTATCTCCATAAGCATTCTTTCGTCAAGGTAATTCGTTTTGCCCTTTTCAACACTGTCAAGTATGTACTCTGAGCCCACATTAGAAGTCATAATTATTATCGTATTTTTGAAATCAATGGTATTTCCTTTTCCATCCGTGAGTCTGCCATCTTCTAAGACTTGAAGAAGGGTGTTGAAAATTTCGGGATGAGCTTTCTCGATTTCATCAAGGAGAATAACACTGTAAGGTCGTCTTCTAACTGCTTCTGTGAGCTGACCTCCCTCTTCATACCCTACATATCCCGGAGGTGCACCTATAAGTCTTGAAACAGTGTGTTTTTCCGAGTACTCTGACATATCGATTCGTATCAAGGCATTTTCGCTGTTAAACAGCACTTCGGCCAGAACTCTTGCTAATTCTGTTTTTCCAACGCCTGTTGGTCCTACGAATATGAAAGAACCAAGGGGCCTGCTTGGATCTTTAAGACCAGCTCGCGAACGTCTCACCGTTGCGGCGACCATATTTACGGCCTCTTCTTGATCAACGATTCTGTTGTGAATAAGATTTTCGAGATTCATGAGTTTTTGACGTTCATCTTCAAGCAAGCGGCTCACTGGAATGCCTGTCCAGCGCTCTATAATCTTGGCAATCACATCTTCATTTACCACTTTCGGAATATTTTTCTGCCTTTCTTGCCATTCTTTTTGCTTTTCATCAAGTTGAGTTTTTGCTTTCTCCAACTCTGTTTTTTTCAAAGCAGCATCTTCATAATTTCCTTCAAGAGCGGCATTGTTGATCTCTTCTTCCAGTTTTGTGATATACTTCTCCATTTCCACCAATTCTGTTGGAGCGAAAGAGTTTTCAAATTTTACCTGTGATGCTGCTTCATCTATCAAATCTATTGCTTTGTCTGGAAGAAATCTATCGCTTATGTACCTTGATGACAATTTCACAGCGGCTTCGATTGCTTCCTTTTCGATTTTAACACCATGGTGTTTTTCATAACTTTCCTTTAGCCCATTTAATATTTCTATTGTTTCTTCTTCGCTGGGTTCCTTGATATATATAGTTTGAAATCTTCGTGCAAGGGCTTTATCTTTTTCCACATATTTCCTGTATTCTTCAACGGTAGTAGCACCTATGCACCTCAATTCTCCACGTGAAAGAGCTGGTTTAAGCATGTTTGAAGCGTCCAAACTTCCTTCAACGCTTCCTGCACCAACAACTGTATGAAGTTCGTCGATAAAGAGTATTATATTACCGTTTGATGCTTTTACAGTGTCGATCAAGGACTTTAATCTTTCTTCAAATTCGCCTCGAAATTTTGTCCCAGCTACGAGTCTTCCCATATCAATCGATAATATTCGCTTGTTTCTCATGTAATCAGGGACTTTGCCATTTACAATAAGCTGAGCAAGCCCTTCAACAACAGCAGTTTTACCAACCCCAGGATCACCCAACAGTACTGGATTATTCTTGCGCTTTCTTCCAAGGATTTCTATTGTACGCTCAATTTCCTCTTCTCGTCCTATAACAGGATCAAGCTTATGTGCACGAGCTTCCTCAGTAAGATCTATGGTGAATTTTGCCAAGACATCAAGGTTCTCACCTTCTTTTGATTTGCCACTACGCCTAATACTCAAAATCGCATTGTACACTTTTTCATCATTTACTCTAAACCTTTCGAGTACGCGTGCAGCCATCGAATCGGATGTTTTGACCATACTAAGCAACAAGTGCTCGGTACCTATTCGCTCATCTCCCATTCGAAATGCCTCTTTTTTTGCTCCTTCAAGTACATGTCTGGCATCTGGAGTAATGTACATTTGCTTTATGCTGCCACTTGTAGGTCTTGAACCGCCGTATTCTCTTACGAGCTCTTCAGTTTTTTCTTTTAATTTGTCAAGGCTTACTTTTAAATCTTTAAGTACATCTATTGCTACATTTTCTCCATCTTCGAGGAGGGCAAGCAAAATATGCTCAGATCTCAATTGATCTTGCCCATATCTTGTGAGAATATCTTGGGTAGACATCAGCACTTGGGCCGCTTTTTCAGTATATTCATCAAAATTCAACATATATCACACCTCCAAAGACAAGAGGGGCAATTTGCCCCTCTCATATTTTGCTTCATTACTTGACTTCGATCTTGACTTTTTTCGTTTTGGATTCAGGGCGTTTTGGAATTGTGAGTTTAAGTACTCCGTTTTCATATTTTGCACTAATATTTTCACTATCTGCATCTTCTGGCACGGTAAAGGATCTTTCAAACGCACCGTAACTTCTCTCAAGGATCTTGGAGCCTTTCTTTTCCTCAACATGTTCATTCTTTTTCTCTCCTTTTATGGTGAGAACACGGTTGTTGAGGCTTACTTCAATTTCATCACGATTCATGCCGGGAAGTTCAACTTCAAGCTCATACCCCTTGTCACTTTCAAAAACATCTATTGCTGGCATGAACCCTTCCATTCTTGATGCAAAAGTTGGCCATTCGTACGGAAATTCATCAAAGATTCTGTCGATCATTTTTTGCATCTCTTTGAAAGGAGTGTAGAAATCCAGGCTTTCGCTTCTTCCTTTCCTCTTTTCAATCGCCATACGAACCACCTCCTAAAATTTATTTTAAAAATTGAATCACTTTCCCTGATATTCAGCATTCACTGTTTCATCACCAGAGTCGCTATCCGATACGTCCTGTCCTGCTTTTCCACCTGGACCCCCGGTGGAGCTTCCAGTAGCAGCGCCAGAAGCTTGTTGGTAAAGTTTTTGACCAATTTCCTGAGACTTCTTTTGAAGATCATCCATCAGAACTTTCATTCTTGCATAATCGTCATGTTCTATAGCATCCTTCAAGTCTTTGACCATAGATTCCACCTCAGATCTCAAAGCGGGATCGACTTTGTCGCCCTGGTCTTTAAGAAGTTTTTCCATCTGATATACGAGAGAATCCGCATTGTTTTTAAGCTCAACCTGTTGTTTGCGCTTCCTGTCTTCTTCTTCGTATTTTTTAGCCTCTTCTACCATTTTATCGACTTCTGCTTCTGAAAGGTTAGAGCTTCCACTTATAACTATCGACTGTTCTTTGCCGGTAGCTTTATCTCTTGCGGAAACATGAACTATACCATCAGAATCTATATCAAATGTAACTTCTATTTGTGGTATTCCCCTTGGCGCGGGAGGAATACCGGTAAGGGTGAATCTTCCAAGAGATTTATTATCGGCAGCCATTTCTCTTTCACCCTGAAGAACGTTGATTTCAACTTCTGACTGCCCATCTTCCGCGGTGGTGAAAATCTCCGATTTCTTTGTTGGAATTGTTGTGTTACGTTTGATAAGTTTGTGCATAAGTCCACCTTTGACTTCAACCCCAAGTGAAAGAGGAGTTACATCGACTAAGACCACTTCTTTTTTTATTTCGCCTGTCAATATGGATGCTTGAAGTGCTGCACCAAGTGCCACGGCTTCATCCGGGTTGACGGCTTTGGAGGGTTCTTTATGAAAAATGTTTTTCAAAAATCTCTGAATAATAGGCATTCTTGTTGAACCACCGACCAACAAGATTTCAGCTATGTCGTCTGGCGTGATCTTTGCATCACTTAACACTGTTTCTATCGGTTCTCGCATTTTTTCCACCACATCTTGAATGAGACTTTCGAGTTTTGCTCTTGTAAGAGTTGCTTCAAGGTGTTTAGGCCCTGTTGCATCAGCCGTAATGTAAGGCAAGCTTATTTGCGTTTCCATTTTAGTAGTAAGTTCGATCTTAGCCCTTTCAGAAGCATCTTTTAACCTTTGAAGTGCTTGCTTGTCATTGGAAAGATCGATGCCTGTATCTTTTTTGAAACTGTCGATCAGCCAATTCATTATCCTTTGGTCAAAATCATCTCCACCAAGATGATTATTTCCACTTGTGGCTTTGACTTCTATGACGCCACCCCCAATTTCAAGTAACGAAACATCAAAGGTGCCACCACCTAAATCGCAAACTATGACGTTCTCCTCCTTGTTCATATCAACACCGTAAGCAAGTGCGGCGGCTGTGGGTTCATTTATGATTCTCATAACTTCAAGTCCTGCTATTCTTCCAGCATCTTTTGTAGCCTGGCGCTGTGAGTCTTCAAAGTAAGCTGGCACAGTTATCACAGCTTTTTTAACCTTTCCGCCAAGTCCCGCTTCCGCATCTTTTTTGAGTTTTCTTAACACAAATGCACTTATTTCTTGTGGCGTGTACTCTTTGTTGTCAATCTTTACTTTGTAATTTGAGCCCATATGCCTTTTTATAGATCGTACGGTTCTCTCCGCATTCAATATTGCCTGCCTTTTCGCAGGTTCCCCTACGAGAATTTCTCCTGTTTTGCTGAAAGCTACTACCGACGGGGTTAATCTAGCCCCTTCAGCGTTTTGAATAACCTCGGGTTTTCCGTTTCTCACCACGGCTATTTCAGAATTGGTTGTACCCAAGTCTATTCCAACTACAAATTCCTGTTCAGCCATTTACGTCACCTCCATCTTTTTCATTTGAATTATAACCATCTCGCGAATGAATGTCAAGGGTGTTTTATCACTTTATATAAAAATGCAATCCCGTATGAAATGGCATTTTTCAAGTGGTAAATTTTAAATAAATTAAATTGTTAAGCACTCTTAATCTATATTTGCCAATTTTTGATTTCTTTTATCATATTCTGAAGTAAGCGTCTATCCATTCCAGCAAGTTCTGCTGCTTTACTGACATTTCCGTTGGTTTTCCTTAAAATGGAGGATATAAATCGCCTTTGGAGCTCTTTATAAAGTTTTTCTTTTTCAATTTTCTTTCTGATGAGATACGTTTTATAATCCATGAACTCTTCTTCTTTTTTTATCTCGTTGGGTAAATCCTGTATTTTGATTTCTTCTGAAGAAGCGTTGATCATTGCTCGCAATATGACGTTCTCAAGTTCTCTAACATTTCCAGGCCATTCGTATTCTTTTAACATGTTCATTGCTTTTGGTGATATGCTCTTTACACTTTCTCCGAATTTTTTCGAATAATTCTTTAAGTAGTGCATCGCTATAGCTTCAATATCCTCTGGCCGCTTTCTAAGAGGAGGAATTTCAATTCTCATCACGTTTATCCTGTAATACAGATCTTGCCTAAATTTTCCATTTTCAGTCATTTTATCCAACGGTTTGTTTGTTGCACAGACAAGGCGAAAATCAACTTCGATTTCTTTGACACTTCCCAAACGAGTGATTTTTGAGTCTTGTAGAACACGAAGAAGCTTGGCTTGATGTTCGAGACGCATGTCCCCTATTTCATCCAGAAAAAGTGTACCTCTATTTGCTGCTTCGAATTTTCCTGTTTTTTCTGATAATGCACCTGTGAAAGCCCCTTTTTCGTAACCAAAAAATTCGCTTTCAAAGAGGTCTTCTGGAATAGCAGAAACATTAACAGCGATAAACGGCCCAAGGTATCTTTTACTTCGGGCATGGATCTCGCGCGCAATGAGTTCTTTTCCAGTTCCGCTCTCTCCAAGTATTAAAACTGGTAGATCTTTTTCAGCATATTCGGGTAATTTCTTGAGAATTTCCAGCATTGTCGTGTTCCTTGTTACCAATCCTGATACTTTTCGAATGCGTTTCTTAAGTGCCATGTTTTCTTGTTTTATGTTAGAATATTCCAAAGCTCTTTGAATTTTCATTTCCAGATCACGGACATTTATTGGCTTAGAAATGTAATCATAGGCTCCTGCTTTTATTGCATCTACAGCGTTTTCTATAGTTCCAAATGCGGTAACGACGATAATTGGTATATCTAATATTTTCTTGGTTTCTTTAAGAAGTGTCATACCATCCATTTTAGGCATTTTTACATCTGTAACCAATAATTCTGGATGCTTTGATTGAATTAGTCTTAGAGCTTCAATACCATCTTTTGCTGTTAAAACGTTGTACTTCTTTGAAAAATGCATTGACATGAGCTCAAGCATATGTGCTTCATCATCTACAAAAAGAATCGTGTTCATTCTTTTCCCTCCAAAAAAGGTGGAAGAACAGGATTTCTCAACTTTGTCTCAGAGTTTTTTACTTCCACTGGCAGAATAACAGTAAATTTTGTTTCTTTTTCATTGCTCATAACATTCACATTTCCTCCCATATTATGAACGTAATTGTAGACTATCGCAAGGCCCAAACCGGTCCCGTTTTTTTTGGTGGTATAAAATGGTTCGAATATACGATGTATGTCATTTGGATCGATCATCTTTCCATCATCAGATACTTCTATGTGAAAAGTTCTTTTGTTAGAAGTGAGTTTGAATTCTATGTTTCCTTCTACTTCAACCCCATCTAAGGCATTTGTTCCGAGATTAAGCAAGATCTCCATTAACATGTTTTTGTCAAAGTATGCCATCACAGGTGTTTCTGGAACTCTTGTTGATATTTTGACTGACTTCTTTAATGCATTTTCAGCCAAGAGCAAGACCGTTTTGTTGATCAGTTCTCTCACATCCCCTTTCTCTATTGAAGGAGATTTTTGACGGGCAAAATCGAGGAAGTTTTCAAGTATACTGTTGATCCGTTCAATTTCTTCTTGAATGTAACCCTTGAGCTTTTCAGTCGATGAAGAATCTTCACGTAGAATTTGAAGAGATGTTGAAATCACATTAAGTGGATTTCTTATCTCGTGAGCTACTCCGAAAGCCAACTTTCCAAGAGAAACCATTCTTTCTTGAAAGAACATGTTACGTTCTGCTTTTCTTACACGCTGAATGCTTCTGAAGCGCGACATGAAGAGTGTGATTTGATTCGAAATGAGCTCTAAAATTTCCATATCAAGACCAGTATATTTCCCGAATTGTTTATGCCCCAAAAGCAAAAATCCTTCCACTTTGTCGACATTTTTCATCCATACAAGTAATTCTTTTCCTCTAAAATGTGAAGGCTTATTTGGCACTGTGTACAGATCGACCGTTTTCGAAGTGGAAAATGCTTGATTCATCTTGAAATCGAGTTTTAAAGAAGTGTGAAGCGATCTATAAATGCCACTGTCTTCTCTGAAAAAAATCTCGACATCCTTCACATTTAGGATCTTTCGGCAGTAGCTCATAACAATTGGTTCTAAATCCTCGAGCGTATCAATTTCAAGTATTTGTCGAACGAAACTCATCATATTTTCACGGTAGTAATACGAACCGCTTTTTGATACCTTTTCAAGTAATCTGTCAAATTTTTTCAAGTAGCCACTGAAAGCGAAAAAAGCAAAAAAGATTAGAGCAAAGCTTACGAAAAAAGATTGCATTATTCCCATTTTACCGACAAAATATGAATTAACGTAATAACCTATCACAAAGAATACTGATATGACAAAAGAGATAGATGCTACGTAAAGTGTATTTTTGAGAAATCCAGTAGACGTTAATCTTCTGTAGCCGTAATGAATGTTGAGAAGAACATACAAGTATATGGGTAGAACCAAGGAATTCGCAGATAGTAAATAAGCTCCTACGGATGCCGAAGAAATTTCAACCCAAATGGACGATATTTCAAATGCAGAAAAAGCAGAATAGTAGATTATATGCAAAATTATTCTGGATCTTCTGCTGAAAGATCTGGTTTTTAAGTGTTCGTGTGCTAAATATCCTATAACTAAAATGGAGTTTATTGTGAAGAATACAGCCCCCCAAATTCTGATATTGGAAAATAGAAATTGTGTCACGGGAAGTGAAATACCAAAGGCGAATAACAAGCACAATTCTAACCAATACAGTTTTTCCAATGCTAAGCTGCGTGATATGTGCAGAACAGGCGTAATTGAAACCATTGCAAGAAATGCAATGAAAAAAATCGATTGAAGATCCACTCTTCCAAATGTTTTGGAAAATTCTGAAATATTCCACAATAAGAACGACGATGCTATCAGAACTATGTAAAGATTTTGGGCTTCTTTTTGGGAATAAAAATGATATCTCAGAGCAAAAAGCATCATCAATCCTGTAGCTACGCTACCAGCGAGATTCATGTAAAAGGTAAAGTACATATGGTTCTCACGCCCTTTCCTCTAATGAATGATATAATGATAAATAAACTCGATATATATTACTCAAGTTGTGCGTCAACTTTACAAGCCAATGGCTTTTAACAAATATACATCGCTTTTCAAGCGATAAAGGGATTTTTTCGAAGATGTCATCCCGGACCTGATCCGGGATCTCATCCTTAGATTCCGGCTCGTAGGCCGGAATGACATTATGGTCAAGGACTCTGTTATGATTGTCAAGCCCGTAATGACGTTATGGTCAAAGACTCTACAGAAAATCGTGAGACACGCTCAGACACTCATGAGTGAGTGCTTCGCTTTCTCGACACATCCATGTGTCTTCTTTGCAGCTACCGCTTTGGTCGTAAAAGCGAGAAAATATTGCACACAATGCAATCTCGCTCCTCACTCTTGTGAACTTGGCGATGGGCGAGCTCATATGTCTTGATGAAAACTTCGAGGGGGATGTTAAATCTCCTTCTTTACGAACTTTGGATCGCCTTGTAATCTTCGTGCACAATCTGAATATATTATAGACTTTTTGACTTACGATACAATCCGTAATCGAAAAACGAACTAAGGAGGATACATATATGGGATGGATTTTAGGAATAATAATCAGCACCTTGATTTTCATAATCGTTGTAGGAATAGTAGTTGCTTACAATTCTTTGATTACATTGAAAAAAAGAGGGCAAAATGCCTGGGCACAAATAGACGTTCAGCTAAACAGGCGTCACGATCTGATACCAAATCTTGTTAACTCGGCTAAAGGCTATATGAAATTTGAGCAGGAAACCCTTCAAAAGGTTATAGATGCAAGATCCAAAGCCTTAGGCGCTGGCAATATTAAGGACAAGATGAAAGCGGAAAATCAGCTTACTGGTGCACTTGGAAAACTCATAGCGGTTTTTGAACGATACCCAGACTTGAAAGCGAATCAAAATGTTGCGGATTTGATGAAGCAATTAACTGATACTGAAAACAAGATCGCGTATGCTCGACAATTTTACAACGATGTTGTTACTCGTTACAACACAAAAATCATGGTTTTTCCTTCTAACATAGTGGCAGGAACTTTTCATTTTGAAGAAATGCCTTTATTCGAAGTGCCAGAAGAAATTAAAACTGCTCCAAAGGTCGATTTGAACTTTTGAATTGGTACATTCTTTCATCGGCTAATTGCAGTGCTTTTTGAAAGTTGCCTCTTACTTCTGCAAATGAGGCTATTCCATAACTTGCATGAACGCTGAGAATTTGACCTTCAAACTCAAATGGTTTTGAGAATTCGTCCGAAATTCTGTGCGCTATGATCTTTGCATCCTCAACAGTCTCCCTTTGAACTGCGATAAATTCATCTCCTCCTATTCGTATAGCAAAATCCTCTCTCCTGCATAATGATGAGAGCACTTGGGAAAATCTTTTCAAAACGGCATCACCGGTTTTATGACCAAAACTGTCGTTAATTCTCTTCATGTTATCTACATCAAAAAGTATGACTGTTTTCCAATTCATCTTTTCCAATTCATCAAACATGTATCTGTTGTATAAACCGGTAAGCTGATCATGATTGTACATTTTTTCAAGTTTTCTCAGGAGAAAAGCGTTTTCGAGTGTTGTCCCGAGATAATTTGAAAGTATGCGCATGGAATTGAGATCGTTTTCGCTAAAGGCATCTTTCTTTTTGCTGTCGAGATTGAAGTAGCCGTATGTTTCGCCACTGACGGTTATTTTGGTTATTAGGGTAGAATGCATCTTATCAACTCCAACACTCTTGAAAACACTTTTTATTTTTGCTGGCAGGTTTTTATCATATTGATATATATTTTCGAATATGCTAATGTTTTCGCTGGATTGAGCAAAAGATTCTTCTGGTATGCGAATGGACTTCAATTTATCCAGATCATATCCCACGGCTGCTACAAAGACGTAATATCCATTTTCGTATTTCACGGCGCTTCCCTTTTCGGCATTTTTTATATCTCTTATACATAACTTTATAAGTCTTTGAAAGAGATCATCAATTGTTTGAGAAGAATTTATCTCATTTGTGATCTCCAAAGTCATTCGATAGCTCGATAAACTTTGAGAAGTGAACTCTAAAATTTTTAAAAGTATGGAAAGAAAAGCGATGCTGCCAGCCGTTAAAGAGATCGTTTCGATCGTATCTGATAATAAAAAAAAGATCCCGTGCTGGTTGAGTATTTCGACCACTCCACCAGATACGATAAAACCCACAGAAAAGATAATAGGCAACATATATTTCTTGTATTGTCTTATTAGCTTCCATGCCAAGATAACTATTAGAAATAATGTCAAAAGAATAGATATGATTATAATGTATTTTTCAACTTGCTCCATTTAAAAATTCCCCCTTTTAAATTTTAATTATATCATCATTTAATATTTATTTGCAAATTTTGATCTTTTAAATGTCTTAAATGATGCAAATTGATATCTGTGTGTTTAAAGTCGCTCTGAAATGATTTCAAATCCTATTAAGCAAAGTACACAAATTGAGAAATGTTCAAGATCTCTTAAAAACTTATAGTTATTGCTCGTGATATACTTTACATACGAAGGGAGGCTTTAACAAATGTATGTGAAAAACACAAAAGAGATACTCGATAAGGCCAATGCCAATTATTACGGTGTTGGGGCATTCAACATTAACAACTTGGAATTCTTGCAAGCCATAATAGATGCGGCAATTGAAAAAAGAGCACCTGTTATTGTGGAGACTAGTGAAGGTGCCATGTTTTACGCAGGGAATGGTGACTTCAGAAAGGGAGCAAGAGTTTTGGCTGAAATGGTTATGGAATTTGCTAAGGACGCTCCGATCCCTGTGGCACTTCATCTCGATCATGGACATGATGTTGAACATGTTATGGCAGCTATACAAGCAGGCTATTCCTCAGTTATGATCGATGCCTCGGCAAAGCCTTACAAGGAAAACGTGAAGATTACTGCAGAAGTGGTTCGAATTGCCCATGCTGCCAATATTTCTGTTGAAGCGGAATTGGGAAGGCTTGTTGGTATAGAAGATAACGTATCGGTTTTGGAAAGAGATGCCACTCTGGTTGATCCGAGTGAAGCGAAAGATTTCGTCGAAAGAACGGGTGTGGATTTCTTAGCACCAGCTATTGGCACAAGCCATGGGGCTTTTAAATTCAAAGGTGAGGCAAAACTCGATTTTGATAGACTTAAGAAGGTAAAAGAAATCACAAAGATGCCACTTGTTTTGCATGGAGCCTCAACTGTGCTTCCAAGGTACGTGGAAAAAGCTAATAAATATGGAGCTAAAATCGAAGGAGCGAAGGGTGTACCTTATAACATTCTAAGAGAATCTGTTAAATATGGTATAAACAAAATCAACACTGACACTGATTTGCGAGTTGCATTCCTTGCCGAATTAAGAAAGGCTCTTTATGATGATGTTTCTCAAATCGATCCAAGGAAACTCTTTAAACCTGCAATGAAAGCTATAAAAGAAGTTGTGATGGAAAGAATAGATGTTCTCGGTTCTACCGGGAAATATTGATGGAGGTGTAGCAATTGAAAGTACTTGTTATAAACTCCGGAAGTTCTTCATTGAAATATCAACTCTTTGATATGAAGGACGAGTCTGTTTTATGCAGCGGAATAGTTGAAAGAATAAAGCTAAATGGCTCAAGACTTGTACACAAAGTTGGGGCAAAACGTTACACGTTTGAAACACCAGTAAGTGATCATAAAGTGGCTCTTAAAATCGTTTTAAGCACGTTGACAGACGCTGAAAAGGGTGTCATTAAATCTATGAACGAAATTGATGCAGTTGGTCACAGAGTTGTCCACGGTGGTGAAACCTTTTCTGGGTCTGTCTTGATAGAAGAAGAAGTGATGAAAGCGCTTGAGGACAACATAGAACTTGCCCCTCTTCATAATCCTCCTAATATTATGGGAATCGTTGCAGCTAAAGGGCTTCTCCCAAATGTTCCTCATGTTGGTGTATTTGATACAGCCTTTCACCAAAGTTTGTCTAAAAAATCGTATCTCTATGCTATACCGATGAAGTATTACACCAAATACAAAGTCAGACGTTACGGTTTTCACGGCACTTCACATTTTTATGTTTCAAGACGTGCTGCTGAAATACTTGCCAAACCAGTGGAGGATTTAAAAATAATAACCTGTCACATCGGTAACGGCGCATCGATCACGGCCGTTAAGTACGGAAAAAGTGTTGATACTTCCATGGGTTTTACACCACTTGAAGGGCTTGTTATGGGTACAAGATGTGGGGATATGGATCCAGCCATTGTTACTTTTCTTCAGGAAAAGGAACATCTTACAGCCAGTGAGATTAACGATATTCTTAACAAGAAGAGTGGTATTTACGGCATCACAAATGGTTTTAGTAGTGACATGCGTGACATTGAAGAAGCGGCAGAAGATGGAAATGAACTCGCGAAAATTGCACTTGAAATGTATGATTATCGTATTGCAAAGTACATAGGTGCCTATGCTGCAGCAATGAATGGTGTGGATGCTATTGTCTTTACTGCAGGTGTTGGGGAAAGTTCTCCTTATACTAGAAAAGATGTGTGTTCGTATCTTGAATTTTTAGGATTGAAAATCGACGACAAGCGCAATGATGTTCATGGAAAAGAATCGATAATTTCAACAGAAGATTCCAAGGTAAAAGTTTTAGTTGTACCAACCAATGAAGAATTGGTAATCGCACGCGATACCAAGAAAATAGTTGAAAGTATGAAATCTAAAATTTGAGAAGCTTGCAATTTGAGAGGAGGAAGTGTGATGATCGATCTCAAGGGAAAGAGCATAGTGAGCATTGATGATCTTAGCACAGAAGAATTAGTGCAACTTATCGACACATCACTAAGATTAAAAGACGAACTTTACGTTGGTGAATCTCATGAGGTATTACACGGCAAAACACTTGGAATGATATTTGAGAAGCCATCTCTCAGAACAAGAGTGGCCTTTGAGACTGCGATGACCCAACTTGGCGGCCATGCAATTTATCTTGGTCCAAATGATATAAAACTGGGAAAGCGAGAAACCACTGAAGATATAGCAAAAGTACTTTCAAGTATGGTCAATGTAATAATGGCCAGAGTTTTTGCTCACAAAACTGTTGAAGATCTTGCCAAATATTCAAAAGTTCCCGTTATAAATGCCCTTTCTGATTTTGAGCATCCGACACAGATTATTGGAGATATGCTCACAATCAAAGAGAAATTTGGAGGCTTTAAAGGTTTGAAATTGGCGTTTATAGGAGATGGCAACAATGTGGCTCATTCTTTAATGCTTGCTGGAGCAAAACTCGGCATACATGTTGTTATTGCGTCTCCAAAAGGATATGAACCATCCACGAAAGTTGTTGAAAGATGCCATGAGATTTCAAAAGCGACCTCTGCCACTATTGAACTGGTGAATGATCCAGAAGCAGCTGCTTCGGAGGCAGATGTTGTCTACACAGATGTTTGGGCTTCAATGGGGCAAGAGAGTGAAGCTGAAGAGAGAAAGCGAATATTCGCATCATATCAGGTTAATTCTAATCTTATGTCTTTAGCCAAACCAACGGCAATATTCCTGCATTGCTTACCAGCACATTATGGTGATGAAGTTACCGAGGAAGTGGGACACGGACCGCAAAGTGCGATATTCCAAGAAGCAGAAAACAGACTTCATTCTATAAAAGCTATGCTTGTTCACACTGCAAAATAAAAAAACATAACTTTGCCTGTAAAGGCCGGCTGTTGCCGGCCTTTCGCGATTTTCGGTTCATCTGTCATCGGTTGATTTTATTTGATAAGCATATTCTTGGCCATTGAAGCGTCAACATTGTTATCCTTGTACTCTTGTGATTCAAATAGAATCTTTGTCTACAAACTCTTCAACGATCTTTCTGATTTTATTAATATCAGCTTTGCCGTTCCAACCACCTTGTGCCATCTCATCACGTCCCCCACCTTTCCCGCGAAAAGATTCTGCGATTGTTTTTGCTATTTCTTTAGCTTTAATGTGTGGATCTTTCGACTTGACAACGAAGGAGGTTTTTTCTCCATTTGTGCTGATTATTACGGCTACTCCCTCTCCGATCGTGCTAATAGCAGAATCTGCCAAATCTCGAGTGTCTGAGGAGGACAACCCGGAAACATTGAAGATCACAAAGCTACGTCCCAATTTTTTTGTCTGTTCAACTTTGTCTTTCAATTTGTTGAGGATGCTTTGACGTTTTACGAATGCATTCTCTTTTCTGAGTTCACTATTTTCCTTCAAAAGCGCGTTAAGTTTGGATTCAATATTACTTTCCGGTGTTTCAAGTATTTTCGAAATCATAACTATTCTTGAACGAATATCCCTAAGCAGATCCACAACAGACCAACCAGTAATGGCTTCCACTCTTCTTACACCTGCTGCGATGGCATGTTCTCCCATTATGAAAAAAGAGCCTATTTCGCCTGTATTTGCGACGTGTGTTCCAGCACACAACTCCATGCTAAAGTCATCTACGCTAACGACTCTAACCTTGTCTCCGTACTTTTCCCCAAATAAGGCCATTGCACCTGTTTTTTTTGCTTCTTCCAAGGGCATTACGCGTGTAATAACTGGAATGTTTTTAAAGATATAAGAATTGACCACATCTTCGACTTTTTTCAATTGATTTTTGGTAAGTGGGTTAGAATGGGTAAAGTCAAAACGCAGCTTGCTCGGTTCAACCAGAGAACCAGCTTGTTTGACATGTTTACCGAGCACTTCTCTTAAGGCTGCGTGGAGTAAGTGGGTGGCAGTATGATTTCTTGCAATGGCTTTTCTGCGCTCGATGTCTACCTTAAGCTTTATATTGGACCTGATTTTGAGGATTCCATTTGTAACCTTTATCTTATGGATGTGAAGGTTTCCTCTCATGTAAGTATCCAAGATCTTCGCACTTCCATCTTTAAATTCACACCATCCAGTATCCCCAATTTGTCCACCCTTTTCGGCGTAAAAGGATGTTCGATCGAATATGATTTCTCCTTCTTCGCCTTTATCTAAAGATTCAACCTCTTCTCCTTTTGATATAATAGCCATGACAGTTGCATTCAAATTCAGAGTATCGTAGCCAAGAAATTCTGTCTTTATGCTTGCCAAAGATTCATAAACACCGTTTATAAAAAATTTGTTTCCCCTACTTTTCCTGGCCCTTTCTCTCTGTTCTTCCATGAGAGAATTGAAACCTTCCACATCAATTTTCACTCCCTTTTCCGATGCTATATCCAGCATTATGTCCAATGGCATACCATAAGTATCGTAAAGTTTGAACGCTTCAGCGGATGAAATGCTGGAGGAGGAAGAAATTATTTTTTCCATCAAAGCGAGTCCCTGATCAAGCGTTTTAAAAAATCTTTCCTCTTCAATTTTCACAGTTTCTTTTATGAACTCAAGTCTTTCCGAGATCTCAGAATAGAATTCTCCCATTACTTTATTGATTGTGTCTGAGAATTTATAAAGGAAAGGTTCATTCACACCCAAAAGTTTGCCGTGGCGAACAGCTCGCCTTATTAAGCGCCTGAGAACGTAACCACGCTCGGTGTTGGAAGGAAAAACTCCATCTGCAATTAGAAAGGTTGCTGCTCGACTGTGATCGGCAATGACTTTCATTGAAATGTCGGCTTCTTGGTTTTTCCCATATTCAATGTTGAATATATTCTGAGCTTGTCGGATCATGGGCATGAAAAGATCGGTGTCGAAGTCACTTTTTACATTTTGAAGAATAGATGCGAGGCGCTCTAATCCCATTCCAGTATCGATGTTTTTGTGCTTCAGCTCTCCCATTTTTCCATTTTCATCTTGATAAAGACCTGTAAAGACAAGATTCCATACTTCAAGAAATCTGTCACAATCGCAAGCTGGTGTGCATTTTTCAGGTTCTGGGCATTCTTTGGCAGGTATGCGCAGATCGTAGAAGATTTCCGAGTCTGGTCCACATGGTCCACTTGGGCCAACTGGCCCCCAAAAGTTGTCTTTTTTGCCCATTCTGACTATCTTGTTTGGATCGAGTCCTATAACCTTTGTCCATATGTTGTAGGCTTCATTATCATCTTTGTATATCGAGACCCATAATCTATCTTCTGGCATTTCTAATCGTTCCGCCAAGAACTCCCATGCGTATTCTATTGCTTCGCGCTTGAAATAATCGCCAAATGAAAAATTTCCAAGCATCTCAAAGAAAGTGTGATGACGTGGGGTTTTCCCTACGTTTTCTATATCATTAGTTCTTAAGCATTTTTGGACTGTCACTACTCGTTTGTATTTTGGCTTTTCTAAACCCCAAAATATCTTCTTAAATGGGACCATTCCTGCTACTGTGAAAAGTAACTGTGGATCATCTGGGATTAAAGAAACACTTGGCAATATATGATGGCCCTTCGATTCAAAAAAATCCAGAAAGGCTTTTCTTATCGCTTTTGAAGATAAACTTTTCAACTTTCTCATCCTTTCATTATTAGAAGATGGAAATGCTTCAGTGATTCAAGAATGATGAAATATACTGGTGTTGTGACAACAAGACCGTCAATTCTGTCCCAAAAGCCACCGTGACCGGGCAATAAGGCACCAGCATTCTTTAATTGCCTATTCCTCTTGAAAACGGACTGTGTCAGATCTCCAACTGTGTCAAATAAAGTTATTGCTAAAGAGATGATCAGTATAGAACCCCACCAATAATGTCTCCATCCAAAAAATGGTGTGAGAACTGCGTCGTATACAAAGAAAAAGACCACAGTAAATACAAATCCACCCATTATCCCCTCGAGAGATTTACCTGAACTTATCCTTTTGACAAACCTATGCTTTCCCCACTTTGTTCCAATAAAGTATGCAGCAGAGTCGTAAGAAAAAATAGCTCCAAGAAGTGCAAGAGAATATACAGAATCGAATCTGTAATAAACGGCGATAAAAAAAGAAAGATTGAAAGACAAATACCAGAGTCCCAACGAGCCATAAACGATGTTTTTCTCAATAGTTTCGTTTGGATCTTTAAAAGCAATGGACAATACAAATCCACCACTCATCGTTGCTGCATAAACTGCAACCACTTTGAAAGGATCCATAGCGAGAAATCCAAAAGCCACAGCTAACGCTGGAATAGCAAAAATGTAGAAAAACTTGTGTATTCTCCTTGAATCTTCCAGAACGATGTTTATATAATTGTATCCAGCCATTCCAATTGCAACTGCAACAAGCCCCACTACTCCCCAGTAGTTTACAAAACATAAAACAGCTGAAGGTATAGCAATAGCGGCAGTCAACAGTCTAAGTTTTCTCTCTTTCTTCACGCTATTCCACCATACTTTCTATGGCGCTTAGAAAAAATTTCGAAAGCATGATCAAGTTCTTTTTCTGTGAAGTCCGGCCACAAGACGTCTGTAAAATAAAGCTCGGTGTAAGCCATTTGCCATAGCATAAAATTACTTATACGCATTTCTCCTCCAGTGCGGATCAAAAGATCTGGATCAGGTTGACCCGCAGTGTAAAGGTGTGATTCAAAATCGTTGTGGCCATTCCACTCTCGAGCAGCTTTTAAAATTTCATGTCGCCCACCGTAATTTAGAGCTACATTCAACACCATTCCGTTACATTTAGCGGTGCGTGCACTTGCTTGAAGACACACTCTTTTTACTTTATCGTCGAGTTTATCTATATCACCTATGAATTTCAGTTTTACGTTGTTTTCAGCAAGTTCATCTGTCTTCTCTTTGAGATACTTAGCCAATATGAGAAAAATTGCGTGAACTTCTTCTGGAGGTCTTTTCCAATTTTCAGTAGAAAAGGAAAAAAGTGTTAAATATTTTACTCCTTTGTCGTTGCACCATCTTACAACATTTTGAGCAACTTCAGCCCCTTTCCAATGACCTTGCGAACGATGCATACCATGTAATAAGGCCCATCTCCCGTTTCCATCCATAATCACTGCAAGATGTGTAGGAATCAAAATTCCATTATCTCCTTTTCTTTTTCAGAGTACACCTCATCCAGTTTTTCAATGTGTTCATTCGTTACTTGTTGAAGTTCATTTTCGAGTGATTTTGCATCATCTTCCGGCATTTCACCATTTTCTTTTTTTTCTTTTATAACTTTCATGATTTCACGTCGAACATTTCTAACAGCAATTTTGCCTTCTTCAACTATCGATTTAGCCTTTTTGCTAAGATGTTTGCGTTGATCAGTAGTTGGGGAAGGAAAGATCAATCTCACAACGGTTCCATCATTGACTGGATTTATCCCAAGATCTGAAGCTTGAATAGCTTTTTCTATAGCACTTATCATGTTACGATCCCAGGGTTTTACCACCAAAGTTCTTGATTCGCTCACAGATACGGTGGACAACTGCGAAACGGGGGTGGGTGTGCCATAGTAATCTACTTTTATCTCTTCAAGGAGCGCAGCAGAGGGTCTTCCTGTTCTCAAGTGATTGAGCTCATTTTTAATCGCCTCAATTGATTTTTCCATTTTCTCTTTTGCTTGAGATATCAGCGGATGAGTTCTCATTGTTTCCTCCTCCTTGTTTTTGAAATATTCCTTCGTATTATACCATTCAAAAGGTTGAGTACGGCTGGACATCAATCTTCAAAGTGATAGTTGGATCGAATCCCAAGATCGTTTGAGTCAAATGTTTCGTCAAAAATTCAACACTTTTGATGAGATCGTCGCATTTTAAGAGGATTTGATAGCGGTAAACTGACATGAGTTTGAAAATTGGCGACTCGACAGGTCCAAGAATCTCAAAGGGACCTTCTTCTAACTTTCTCTTCACTGTTTCGATTCGTTCTTTTGCTATGCTTGGCGTTTTTCCAATAGATGTTAGCAAAATAAGTTCTTTAAACGGAGGATATCCAAGAGCTTTTCTTCTCTCTATTTCGGAGCTGTAAAAGTCATCTGCATTATTATTGACGATTGAGCGCAGAGCCGGATTGTTTGGTTCTCTGCTCTGGACTATTACACGTCCTATAACTCCCCTTCCCGCACGCCCAGACATTTGAGAGATGAGTTGAAAAGTGCGTTCCGTAGCACGAAAATCGGGCATTGCCAGAGTATGATCGGCATCTACCATACCAACAAGCGCAACCCGCGGAAAGTCCAGACCTTTTGTTATCATCTTTGTTCCTACAACTATATCCACTTTCATCTGAGAAATTTCTTTAAGTACCTTTTCAAGAGACGCAATGTCGTTTATCTCTTCTCTATCTATTCTTTTAACTCTAAGGCCTGGAAAGATCTTGCTAACTTCGAATTCCACTCTTTCTGTCCCAACACCACCACGCATCACGTTTTCGGATCCACAAATTGGGCACCTATTCGGAAGAGGTTCAGTGTGACCGCAATAATGGCATTTTAACATTCTCTGATTTTTGTGATAAGTAAGCGCAACATCACAATTTGGGCAACTGAATATGTATCCACATTCCAAACATTGAACTCGCGTAGAAAACCCCTTTTTTGGAACAAAAAGGAATGTTTGATTTTCATCACGTGCTACTTTATCCATTTCCTTTATGAGTTCACTTGATAATATTTCACCTTTACGGTGGCGCATATCTATAATAAATATTTCTGGCATTTTTCCAAACGGTCGTGATCGCATTTCGTGTAACATAATTTTGCCTTTGTGAGCAGAATAATAAGTTTCTACACGTGGTGTCGCTGAAGAAAGGACAAAAATCGCTCCCTCTATTTCAGCCCGCCTTCGAGCCACATCAACAGCGTTGTAGTAAGGGCGCATGGCGTATTGTTTGTATGATTCATCTTGTTCTTCATCTACGACGATGAGTCCAAGATCCTTGATTGGTACCCAAATGGCACTTCGTGTTCCAAGAAGTATGTCGGTTTTTCCATCAACGGCTCTGTCCCATTCCCTTTTTCTTGAAGCACCCAATGAGCTATGATAAATACCAATTGTGTAATGGGGAAATCTCGCGTTGGTTCGGATCAAAAGTTGAGGTGTCAGGGATATTTCCGGAACGAGAAATAAAACTTTTTTTCCGGAGCTTAGAACTTTATCTGCTATTTCAAAGTACACCTCTGTCTTTCCTGAACCAGTAACACCATATATCAAGTGAGGACGCTTACTATTTGTCAATATCTCTTTTACAACCTCTTTTTGATTTTCATTCAAACTAACTCTTTTCGTAGGTGGCAATTCGCCTTCAAATTCTACAATTTCTATAAATCTCTTCCTGATGAGAGATTGAATGGTCGAACGGGGGATTTTTTTTAAAACGGTTGAATACTCAATCATGTTAGATTCCAAAAGTATTTCGATGAGTTCCGATTCTCTTGGTCCAAGTCGGAATTTTAAAATATCTGATATCGAGGCTTTTAATGTGATATACTTGTCGCTCTTTTTTTTCGTTCTGGATCCTTTTAATCTTGAAGGTGGAAAAGATAAGTCAAGTATCTCACCGATTGGGGAAGCGTATTTTTCAGACATTTCACGAGCAAGAAGCAGCATGTTTTCGCTTATTATGGGTTCTTTGTCAATTATTTCCAGTATTTCTCGAGTTTTAAATGAAGGCTTAGGTGCTGAACCAACTATATAGCCTACACGTTTTGAATTTCTAACTGGTACAATCACTCTTGAACCATTTTTCAATGGTTCTTTTGAAGCATAGACAAGTGGCGGAATTGGATATTTAGAAAGTGCCACGAGAAAGTATGATGTCATTTTTCTCGAGTGTTATCAGTGTTCCCAACATCTTTGATATCTATCTCAAGACTACCAATAAACAGAGCAAGCATTGGGATATCTCCCAATCCCACTTCTGAGAGATAAGCTCTTTCATTTTCCTCGTTCTCGTAAAAAACGTGTAGAATCTCTAATCGTGCAAGTTCCATCTTAGAAGTCAAAACTACCCCAACTTCTCGAACGATTTTAACCTTGTCTATTTTGTATTCGTCTTGTACCATTATGTCCCTATAAAGGGAAACAGTTTTAACTGTTCCGCTGCCTTTCTCGATAACTTCCATCTCTACCATTTTGGGGAGAACAATATTTTCAAAGTTGGATCTCTTAGATTGAAAAAAATCAGATGCCCTTTCCAACGTGTTGTTTAGAACATTTTCAAGTGCTGAAAAAGCCGCTTCCTTTACGTTCAACATGACACCTCCATTTCGAAAACCCTTCCCTTGATGCGCAATTCTTCATTGTTGATGCTCACAAATGCTGTAGGTACATCGAATCTTTCACCAGCAAACTCGCCAGTTTCAGCAAGATAAACCACATTTTTTTTGGTGTTAAGAATGTTATCGACTTTCGTCATACGAACTGTGAAATATGGAGATGAAAATTTTTCAAGAACGAATGGTTCAGCAATTATCTCGCGTGCCACTTTTAAAGCCTCTTCAAAATGTATTTTTCTTTTTCTTCCCCAGTCATAAAATCTGTAGGTCATGTCAGATGTGAGCTGAAATTCATAAACTTCTATGCCGGGCCCCATTGCGTGAACAGTTCCAGGTGAGATGTACATTGCTTCTCCAGCTTTTACCGTAGTAAAATGTAAAAGAGATTCCCAATCTCTATCGCCACTTTTCAGCCTTTCAAGTGCTCCTGGGTTGAGACCGTTTATAATCTTGCCACCTTTGATAAAATACCACATTTCTGGTTTTCCCCACGGTTCTCCAACTTCTTGAGCAAATTTATTATTTGGATGCACTTGCACAGAAAGCCAACTGGCAGAATGAATGTGCTTGACAAGAAATGGAAATCGTTCGACTCCCCATTGCTTATTCACGTCTGACCACTTAAATTCCCTGTCATATTTGTCTATGAGTCTTGTTTCATGCCCATGGTAGTTGGAACATAGCCACACTTCACCTATTTTGCCACTGCTGTTGTAAACACGCGCCAAAGACTCGTTACCCCAGATTTCTTCGACGAGTTCTGGCAAACATTTCAAAACCATCTTTTAGCCTACCTCCTGAATTTTTTCGATATTTGAGAAAATAAATACGGCAAGTGTTACGAAGATCGCTGAATATAGAATTAAAGGGAATACGTCCCCAAGAAAAACGTCGGATATTGAGTAATTAAGTATATTCATTCGTTGCATGGCGTCTGCCATAAAGGTTATTGGAAAAGCTTTCGAAATGATCTGTGCGATTTTTGGCATTTGATGAATGGGTACGAAGAGCCCACTCACAAATATAGACGGAAAGACGTAGCCAACGCTCAATATATTGGAGAGACGCTGATTAGGTGAAATCGCTGATATGGTCATTCCTATACCTGCGAATGCGAATGCTCCAATCAAGAGTATAAAGATGGATCGGAAAGGAGTTCCCAACCCGCTAGAAAAGAAAATTTGAGCACCTATTAGTGCTAACAGTCCTTTCAATGTTCCATCTAATGTATGTGCTGTGATCTTTCCAAGAGTATGCAATGGTCTGTTTACACTGCTGATTAGAATTCCCTTAAGTACACCATGCTCTTTTTCATAAGAAACCGAAGTTGAAAGTGTTATGGAAACACTTGCCAAAGCAATTAGTACAGCAAAACCAGGTATCATGAAACTCACGTAGTTCATTTTTTTATCGGTAGATCCTAATATCGTGAGCTTTGGTATAGATATTGCAACGCGATTTTTTGGATTTCTATACAATTCTAAAATGTTGCGAACAACCACAGCATTTCCTATTTCGGACAAAAGAGTTTTGAAGGTGTTGTATATGATCACAGATGTTTGGATGTTAACAGTGGATGGAATGAAAACCAGATCAAACTTTCTACCTTCCTCAACGGCTTTTGAGAATCCCTTTGGCACCAAAATTGCACCATCATAAGTACCATTATTGAGAAGGGTGTCCATTTCCTTCTTGCTTTTTACTCTTACGAGTGTTTGCCCTCTGATCATGGCATACACCAGGGACATGGCAAGATTGGAATATACTCCTTTATCTTCATTGTAAACCGCTATTTTGTAATTCTTCATATTCGATACATTAGGGAAGATCAGGCCCATGATGATCATTGTAACAATTGGTATGATCAATGTCATGACGATCATCATCTTTGATCTGTAAACAATTCTCAGTTCGTTGAGAAGAGCACGGAGGAAGTCACTCATCGATCAACACTATCCTACCTATCTTACTGTCATTATCCACAATGACAAACTCATCTTTGAATTTACACAAACAAGTTGAGAACTTTCCAACAGCATTTTTTCTATGTGTTAAAGATTGCCCATTGTCGTAAATAATGTTTAGACTCATATCGCATATTTTTCTTGTTCTAACGCTCTTTCCGAATGTATCAAACACGGACATCTCTATTATCCCCTTTACAATTTGTCTTCGCGCCCATGCATAATTTGCCACGCATGCCAAAGCACTGTAAGTTGTTCGTCCTTCGTCAGAGCAATATTTTACTTTTTTCATTTCATTGACAACAGCGTCCGAAAAACCTCCCGCACCTCCGAGTATGGTGACAGCCATATCACCGTTTTTTAAAAATGTTCTTCTTTTATCCAAATCCACTCTCCAAAATTTTATTTCGAAGTCAGAAAAATCCATCATGACATTTTTGGCTACTTCAAAAGCTTCATAGCTTATAACTGTAGGATCAGAAAAAGAGAAAACTCCGGAAAATTCTGTAACTTTCATATCTTCTTCTATTCCGAAAGCTGTGTCAATAGCCCAACGTATTCCTTTTGTAAAAAGGGATTTTATGCCACGTTTCCCCATATCTTTCATTCTCCTGATTATTTTGCTCTTGCGCGAGTGAAAAGCTTCCCTTATTTTGAGAGCAGAAGCTTTTTCACCCCTCTGTTCTATGGTTACAAACGATACGCCGAGATTGACAGGAGACGCGATGGAGGGATATATATAAGCAATGCGCCTATCAAAGTCAACTTTATATCCACCCCAACAATTGTCTTTTTGATACTTCAGGAAGCCTTTCTCTTTTTCAAAAAAATTCATGTTATTCATTTTCAGTCACACTCGATAATAACAAATAATCGTTGACATCAAATGTAACTTTTCCGTCTTTGTTTATGTAGAATGTATGAGGTTTGTTTTTGACATGATCAAAAGCATGAATGTAAGTGTCAGAGAATTTCCGCTCAAATTCCAGAGTGATCTTTTGAGGCTCTCCCTCAAGATTTCCAATGTAAAGCAAAATGGAATTGGCCATTTTTCTGAAGACAGCGATCGCTTCATTCGGTACACTGTTCTTAATTATGTGCATTTGTCCGTATCTCATTACTTCGGTTTGGTTTCTTAAGGTTAGCAACTCTTTCATAAAAATCTCAAAATTTGTATCACCTTTCGAAAAGTCAAATCTGTATTCATTAAAAATATCTGGTTTATCGCTAAGTGCAAATTCTTGACCGTTGTATAGCAACAACGCCCCTTTTTGTACTGCCAAGAATGTTGTCCAAGCTTGTAACTTATCTGTCGAGACGTAGTGAGCAATTCTTTCTTGATCATGATTTTCAAGGAATCTGAGTTTCACATTGCCGTTGAAAACCTGTTTTTGATACTCAAAGTGCATTGAATAATCATTTAATGAGCCTTTGCCATTAAAGTGTGCTTTCAATATATCATATCCGTCATAATCATAAGTAAGGTCAAATGCCTGGTACATATATGGTTCCTTCGATTCCGAGAGCCATATAAGTTTTTTAAGTTCAGAAACTTCAGCTCGAGCTCTGTGCCAAAAAGTTATTGGTATAAGTCCTGCGACATCGCATCTAAATCCATCTACGTCGAATTTCCTGATCCAGAATTTTAATGTATCGACAAGATATTCCATAAGTTCAAAGTTGGAAAAATCAAAGTCCACCACGTCTGTCCAATCTTTAACTTTGCGGCTTGGCCCATTTTCATCATGCAAAAACCATTCTGGGTGCTCGTTTATTAGGACTGAATCAACAGCCATGTGATTGAAAACTACATCCATCATCACTTTCAAACCAATGGAATGTGCACTTGATACCAAATGTTTGAAATCTTCATCAGTCCCAAGATGAGGATCTACTGCGCGATAATCGCGTATGGCATACGGAGAACCAAGAGTTCCCTTGGCGTTAATTTTTCCAGCTGGATGTATCGGCATGAACCATACGGTATTTACGCCAAGTTTCTTTATTCTTTCCAAATCCTCTTCAACGGCGCTGAATCCACCGTAAGCTCTTGCAAAGACTTCATATATTACCATGTCTTCAAGATTCTCGGGAGTATTTAAAGCCAAAATATTATCCTCCGATCGCAAATGTTATAATTTCTATGGTATATTTTAGCACAGTTGTTGGTTGCTTAGAATTAAGGAGTATGGAGGATAATATTTTGAAACTTGAAAATTTTGATTATGAATTTCCAAGAAAAGCGATAGCTCAAACACCTATTTATCCAAGAGATCATGCAAAACTTATGGTAATCCACAGAAGTACGGGAAATATAGAAGACAGAATTTTTTATGAGATTTCAAATTATTTAAGTTCTGGGGATCTTTTAGTTGTGAACGAAACGAAAGTCATACGTGCAAGACTCTTCGGAAAAAAACCAACAGGGGCACGCATTGAAGTTTTTCTCCTGAGGAAAATAGGACCTTGCACATGGCATACACTTGTACGCCCAGGATCAAAAGTAAAAGAGGGAACAGAAGTAATATTTAATAATAATGCAAAAGGCAAATGTATACGCCACTTAAAGGATGGAACAAGGTATTTCGAATTTGATGTAGATGATGATGAACTTGAAAAGATAGGAAAGATTCCACTTCCACCTTATATAACTAAACCAATTGACGATCCAGATGATTATCAAACTGTATATGCTAATGTTCCAGGATCAGTTGCTGCTCCAACAGCTGGCCTTCACTTTACATCGGAGCTTCTTGAAAAAATAGAGAACATGGGAGTAAAAATTTTAAAAGTTTCTCTTGATGTGGGACTTGACACTTTTAAACCGATAAAAGTGGAAGAAGTGGAGAAACACAAGATGCATACAGAATTTTATCGGATAGATGAGAAAGTAGCAAAAGAAATCAAAAGCAGAAGCGGAAAAGTTTTTGCCGTTGGAACCACTGTTGTTAGGACACTGGAATCTTGGGCGAAAACCGGGAAACTTTCGGGATATACTGACCTGTACATCTATCCACCTTACAAATTCCAAATTGTAGATGCGTTAATTACGAATTTTCACATACCAAAATCTTCTCTTTTAGTTCTCGTTTCTGCGTTTGCCGGCAGGGAACTCGTTATGAAGGCGTACAAAAAGGCGTTAGAATCAAGCTACAGATTTTTCTCTTTTGGCGACGCTTGTCTTTTCTTGTGAGGCAAAGATGGAAAAGCCGAGAGAGCGAGCGATCAATTATGGGATCAAATCATTAAGCAACGCAGAATTGATTTCAATATTATTGAGAACTGGTAGAAAAGGTAAAAACGTTGTTGAGGTTTCCAAATCAGTACTAAAAAAGTTTGGAAATTCTCTGTTAGAAATGCAGCGCGCGGGTGTTGGAGACCTTTCGGAAATTAAAGGTGTTGGAACTGCAAAGGCTCTTACGATACAAGCAGCACTTGAAATCGGTTATAGGATGTGGAACGAATCTTTAAGAGAGAAAAAGACTATCAAATCCGCGGAAGATGTTTATAATCTATGTGAAGACATGACGTTGCTAAATGTTGAAACCGTTAGGGTAATAGTGTTGGATTCTCAATTGGGAATGATAGCGATCCGAGATATCACAGTTGGCATAGCCACAGCTTCGTTGATTCATCCGCGTGAAATATTTAGCGTGGCAGTGAGATATCCAGCATCTGGTATTGTCCTTGTTCACAATCATCCATCTGGAAGTCCAAAACCCAGTGGAGACGATTTCGAAGTGACCAAACGTGTGAAAGAGGCGGGAAAAATCATGGGAATAAAATTGTTAGATCACGTTATAGTAGCTTCCAACGGTTATTACAGTTTTGCTCAAGAAGAAAAAATGTAAATTCTCAATTGTGCAAGTCAAGTTGAATAGTGAAACTCATTGAAAAAGGTACGAAATTTCACTATAATCGTTATAGACTAAAATTTATTTCATCAAGTATGGATTTATTCTCACTATCTCGAATAGAACTAAACAAAGAGGTATGAAGGTGAAAAAATGTTGTCAACGAACTTTTCTCTCTCTGAAGAAGACATAAAGATTGTGTCCCATCAATTAGGGAGGACTCCAAAGAACATTATACAAATTGCACGTCGATGCTCATATGGATTTCCCGTTGTTATCGAATCTTCTCCCGTTTTGGAGGGAAAACCTTTTCCAACGATATATTGGCTCACGTGTCCGTATTTGAGGTATCAGGTCTCGAGATTAGAATCAAATGGTGGTGTCGCGAGGTTTGAAGGTCTTCTTTCAAAGTCGCCGAAGTTGTATGCTGAGTATGTAGAGGCCCATTTAAAATCCAAAGAGAAAGCAGTGGAACTCGCCCAAAATGCTCCAAATTCTGTACTCAAAAGATTATCCAAATGCGGAATGGGAGGTATTGAGGATTTCGAACATATCAAGTGTTTGCACATGCATGTAGCTTATCATATTGGTGGCATAAAGAATCCTGTGGGCAGGATGATATTATGCGAGCTGAAAAATGTTGAGTGCAATAATGGCATATGTGAGAAATACACAAGGGAGCGATAGAATTGTCTGAGTATACAGTTATTGTAGATGAAGGAACAACAAGTACACGTGCGATGGTTTTTAACGAGGATGGAATAGTCATTTCAAGTGCCAGACGTCCTCTAAAAACGTTGTATCCAAAACCAGGTTGGGTTGAACAATCAGCAGAGGAAATATATACTAAAAGTGTGGAAGCAATCCAAGAGGCCATTAAAAAATGTAGATGTATGCCTAAAATTTTGGGGGTCACGAATCAGCGTGAGACAGTAGTTGCTTGGGATCCAAAAACTGGTGAAACACTGTACAACGCAATAGTTTGGAGAGATAAGCGTGGCCAAACACTGTGTGAAGATTTGAGGGCCAAGGGTTATGAAGATGCCATTCGTTATAAAACAGGGCTCGTTTTAGATCCATATTTTTCAGCATCCAAAATAAAGTGGATGATCGATAATGTTCCTGTAATTGCGGAAGGCTTGAAAAAACATAGGGTGAAATTTGGAACAATTGATTCTTACCTCGTGTGGAAACTTACTGGAAATCATCTTACGGAACCTTCAAATGCATCGAGGATGATGCTTTTCAACATTTCGGATTTCGCCTGGGATGAAGAACTGCTTGAAATCTTTGGGGTTCCATTCGAATCGTTACCCGAGGTGAATTTTTCAAATCACGATTTCGGAAGTTCCAAATATGGCGAAATACTTGCAATAGTTGGAGATCAACAATCAGCTCTTCTTGGAAATAAGTGCATTTCACCTGGACAGGTGAAATGTACTTATGGAACAGGAGCATTTGTTCTTGCAAATGCTGGGAAGTTCAAAAAACCCCCGAGTACGGGGCTTCTTAAAACTATAGCTTGGAACATAAGTGGTGAAGTAGATTATGCTTTAGAAGGTTCGATACTTTCAAGTGGAGAAAGCATAAACTGGCTTAAAAGGGTGAATATCATTCAAAGTGATGATGAGATAGAATCTCTCGCAAGATCCATTTCGTCAAGTGAAGGACTTTTTTTTGTGCCTGCGCTTGATGGTCTTGGTGCACCACGTTGGATTCCACGCGCACGAGGTTTGTTTGTGGGATTAAGTGCTTTTCACACACGTGCTCACCTCGTCAGATCTGTTATTGATTCTATGGCTTTTTCTGTTGCCGAAGTGATCGATGCTTTCAGAGAAAACGGCTTGTTGATTTCGAAAATAAGTGTGGATGGTGGAGGTGCCCAAAATTCCTTACTCGTTCAGATACTTGCGGACGCAACGAATGTTTTAGTAGAAAGACCGCATTTTCATGAAATGACTGCATACGGCGCTTTTTTAATGAGTGGCATCGGAGCTAAACGTTGGAAGTTTGAAGATTTGAGGAATTTGAAAAGCTCTTCAGATCTTTTTAAACCATTAAATGATGTAAGAGATGATTATTCTAAATGGCTACGCTCTGAGGATTTTTCGATAAAATGGTCCGAATAGTAAGGAGGCGGATATGAATTTTTACATTGATTCTGCGAAAACGGAAGAAATAGAAAGAGCAATATCTCTTGGATATGTTCAAGGAATAACAACCAATCCCACTTTGTTGAAACGCGCCGAAATATGGAAAGAGTTCAAAAACTTGTACGAATTTTATTCAAAACTTATGAAAATGTGCGATGGAGAAGTGTTTGTTCAAGTACCCTCTCAAAATTACGAACACATGTTAAAAGAAATGGAAAGGCTTGACAGTTCAAAGCTTGTGATCAAGATTCCATCTGTTCCCAGTGGAATAAAAGCAGCTAATAACATCATGAACATGGGATATTCTGTTTGCGCAACAGCGGTTTACACCACGTCTCAAGCAGCCATGTGGTCATCCATTGGTGTTGACTATGTAGCCATTTATGTTAGTAGGATGGAAAAGCGTGGGTTTAACACAAAGGAAAATATTGTTTCGATACTGAACGTGCTATCAAATACGAGAACTAAAGTACTTGCTGCAAGTGTGAAGACAATTGAACAACTCTCTTATTTGATAGACTCGGGAATTGAGTATATAACTCTTGGGTATGAAATGCTTGAAGCCATCACAAAATGTAATTTTAGCATCGATGATGTTAAAATTTTCGATGATGATTTAGAAGAAGTCATAAAAAGATTCATGGAAAGATGAGAATTCGAGAATTTGATATCCTCAAAGGATTTGCGATATCCGTAGTGGTTTTTGCTCATGCCACGTTTTTCAACTTTAATAAGTTCCCCGTGGTTTCTCAAAATTTGTTGATGATTCTCGCAACATTCCTTGCGCCAGCGATCGCGATTTTCTTTTTTATTTCGGGGTTTCTTGGGTATAAAAGCTACATGAAGCGAAAGAATTTCAGTAGTTTTGAAATGTCAAAATTCAAACTCATTTTGCCACCATATTTAATGTGGTCAACTATTTATTTGATACTTCAAGCATTGTTTGGTCAAATCATTGGAATTCCTTATCATTTTGAACTTGTGGATGTTATAAAGAAATACTTATTTGGTGAGGCTTTTCTGCCGTTTTACTACATCGTTTTGTTGTTGTTGTTCTATGTGTTAACACCCTGGCTTTCAAACCTTAAAGAGAAAACTTTTAAAAATCTTCTGCCTGTATTATTCATTGTTGGCTTCTTTGTCATGGGAATGTATTTTGTTCCTCAATACTTTGGAAAAGAGTACATTCATTCGTTAATAACATACAGAAATCCATTTGCATGGATATTTTTCTATGTATGGGGAATGTACGTAGCTAAATCCGAAAAGATTTTTTGGAGAAAATTACCTTCTTTTTGGACAATTGTTGGTTTTTTTGTGGCTTATTCATTTTCAGCATTTGAGATGGTAACCGTTCCAAAGTTGAATCAAGATTGGGAGTCTTATCTAATATTGGGACCAGGTGTGTATGTGTTTTATTTCTTTGCGATAAAAGTGCTTTTGTGGGTGAGTTATAAAATGCCTGAAAGTTTGAAATTGGTATCAAAAACTTTTTCAGCGCTTGGAAAAAATTCGTTTGGGATTTATTTAAGCCATGGCGTGATACTCATGAGTATTCTTGGAATCGTTGTGTTATTCAACAAGAATTTTTTGAATGAAGGCTACCTTAGCTTAAACTTTTTGGGTGGATTGATGGGGATCATAATGTGTTACGGATTTTCGGAAGCCATGCGCAGACTTCCAAAAGCTATGAGAGGAGCTCTGATGTGATTTTTTTACAATTGCTCTAAAATATTCAATATTTTTTCGCTTGCGTGTCCGTCGCCAAAAGGACTTATAGCGTGTGACATTTTCTGGTATTCTTCTCTGTCTTCGATGAGTTTTAAGGTATTTTCGAATACAACTTTCGTGTCAGTTCCGATGATCTTTGACACTCCAGCCTCGACAGCTTCTGGCCTTTCAGTTGTTTTTCTCAAGACAAGACAAGGTTTTCCAAAAACTGGAGCTTCTTCTTGAATACCACCAGAGTCTGTGAGGACAAAATCGCACTTCTCTAAAAGAGAAACAAGAGTTATGTACGATACAGGTGCTGTTAAAATTGTGTTTGCATCTTTTCCCAATTCATTGAAGGCTATCTCTTTTACTGTAGGATTCAGATGAACGGGGAAAATAATTTTGTATTCTGGGTGAATTTTTAAGATTCTTTTTAATCCTCTTAAAGCGTTTTGCATAGGAACTCCCCAGTTTTCGCGTCTGTGCATTGTTAAGAGAATGAACTTGTCTTGCTTAGACAACGAGAATTTTTTGATTTCGCGCTCTAAGCTTTTTCGTTTGTTAGCAATAATCCATTTCAGCGCATCTACAACAGTATTTCCTGTGACTTCTACAATGTCACTAGGTATATTTTCTTTTATCAAATTCCTTCGTGCCCTCTGGGTTGGAGCAAAGTGAAAATTTGCCAATGTTGCTGTTAATTTTCTATTTGCTTCTTCTGGAAAAGGATTATTCATATCATAAGTTCTTAGCCCCGCTTCGACGTGCCCAACTGGCACATGATGGTAAAAAGAACTAAGAGCTCCTGCAAATGTTGAAGTCGTGTCTCCTTGAACTAATGTGAAGTCTATTCTTTCTTTTGAAAGAACTTCATCAAGTCTACTGATTATTTTGGAAGTAAGAGCGGAAAGACTTTGTCTCTCCGTCATAACATTTAAATCGTAACCGACTTCTATATTGAAAAATCTGTTTACTTGGTCGAGCATTTCTCGATGTTGTGCTGTAATGATTATAATGGGCTCAAAATTCTTTGAGTCTCTCAACGCTAAATAAATGGGAGCCATTTTTATTGCTTCTGGCCTCGTTCCGTAAATTAGAGCGATTTTTTTCATTTCACGCCCTCCCTTGGGGTTTTATACCATTTGAGTTTCTTGTTAATTGAAAATGGCACTTGGAATGCTGACAAGCTCAGCACGACAAGATCGAAAACGTAAGACAAACAAGTCCCAAACCAGGTAAAAAAAGGATTTTTAATGTTAAATCTTTTGAAATTGATCGTTGTAATCAAAAGCGATGAGAAAAATAAGGATAAAAGCAATGTCGCTAATGGAGAAAAAGGCTTAAATGGGAGTAAAGCAAATGCCGCATCAGCAAGGAATGTGCCGAAAATTGACAAAAGAAAGAGCAATTTATTGTTCTCGATCATCTCAGTTAGTGCTCCTAAAAACCAACGTTTTCTTTGTTTGAAAAGCGGAAGAAATTTTACTGGCACACTTTGAGAGGATACCACAAGAGGATGGAAAACGCTTCTCATTCCAAGACCCCGAATGGCAAGAGAAATTTGAGCATCCTCGCTAATCGTAGTTTCTTTCAAAGGAAGGATTTTTTCTATTACAGATCGTCGTATAAGAAAACCAGTGCCGAAAGATCTAGGATTTAATAAATACTCCATAAGAATGTTGGTAAAAGCCAAATCAGCATCACCTAAGAACGAGATGAAATTCACGATGTTATAGCCCCTTATTCCAGTTTGAACAGCTCCTATATCTGGATTTTCAAATGGCCGAGTTGCCTCTTTTAAAAAATCCTTATTTAGCAACACATCAGCATCTATTATAAGGACAACGTCGCCGCTTACAATTGTGAAAGCTCTATTTAATGCTGCAGCCTTTCCGTGGATTTCACTTTCAACAGGTACATGTAATACTCTGAGATTTTTGTATTCTAATTTGAGACGGTTCAGTTTTTCGGCAGTTGAATCAGTAGAACCATCATCAATAACTACAATTTCAAAATTCTCATAATCCATCTTTTCCGCTTCTCTGATAGTTTTTTCTATAACGATTTCTTCATTTTTTGCAGCTATAACTATAGAAACTTTTCCATCAAATTCTCCTTCGTATTTCCTTGGAGCTCTTAATACTTTTAAAATAGAGAAAATAGGGACTACCAAAATTGCTAATGAAAAATAGAGTGGAACTTTTAAAGAGAAAAAAGAGATTAAGATGACCAAGATTAAGGATATAGCAATCGAAACTATTGCAAGAAACTTTTTAGAAATAGCACTCATTTTTCAAACCTCTTCTCCTCAAGAATATGTTTGAAATAAAAACCTGTTCGTGTTTTGCCGCCGTTATGTTATCATATTTCATAGGTGTTTTGAAATTTTGTTTTCGTGAAACGAGGGAATTTGATGAATAAAAAAGTAAATTTGAAGGTATCTATTGTAATACCTGCGTACAATGAAGAAGAAACCATTGAAAGGACCATAAAAAGTCTTTTAAAACAAACGTACGGCAATTACGAGATTCTTGTGGTGGATAACAACAGCAAGGATAAGACAAAGAAGATCGCATCAGATTACGTTCGTACCATTACCGAAACGAAACAGGGGTACATATTTGCGGTAAAACGAGGTGTGAGTGAAACGGACGGTGAAATCGTCACCATATGTGATGCGGATTCGATTTATCCCTCTAAATGGCTTGAAAGCATGATGAAGTCTTTTAGAGACGAACGTGTTGTGGCAACATACGGTAGTGCAAAATTCCACGACACGGGATTGTTTATGTCTTTCATTAGTTTAATCGCCTATTCATCATTTTTAATTGTTTCGAAATTCTTTGGGCTTGACAATACAGCTGGATTCAATTTTTTGTTCAGAAGGGATGCGTACGAGAAGATAGGCGGATACGATGAAAATTGGAAATGGGGAAGCCCGGATATAGAACTTGGAAAACGCTTAAAAAACTTGGGGAAAGTTAAACTCAGAATGAAAGCCGTTATGACTTCCTCAAGAAGGTTCAAAAAGGGTGGACTTTTGAAAACGACTAAAATGTTTCTCGGCATGTGGAAAAAAATGCTTAAAAACGAAAGGCCAGATATCAGCTACGATGATTACAACAAAAACAGAAGATAACCCTAAGGATGGTGTATAATACTTTCAATTGTGGGTAAAGACGTGGAATTTCATATAGATTTTAAAGATTTTTTAAACGTGATAGCCGCTTTGTTGCCTTTTTTAGCGGTGGTTTTTGTGCTTGATGCTCTAAAGATGCTTTCTCTGCAGATCTCTGCCTTAGCTTTGATCTTCTTTTCGATATATATAGTTTGGTGTTTTCACATCGTGTTAAAATCGAAAGGATACGGCATAGGATCGTGGTTCAAAATGTCCACATTTGGGCCCGATTTGGTGTGGAGTATAATAATGTTTCCCGCTGTTTTGGGGATATATTTACCCATGACATTTTTAACTTCCTATATTTGGAGCGGGAGACCGATTTTTGGAAGATTATTGATAAACCCCGGACCACTTTTAGGAGTCATAAGCATGGGATTGTTTTTTCCAGTGGCGGAAGAGGTCATTTTTAGAGGTGCTTTGTACAGTTATCTTGAAAGGGTATTTTCGGCGGAATTTTCCATAGTTATGGCTTCAGCAGCTTTTGCCGTTGTGCATCCTTTTGAGGACTGGATGAAAAGTTTTGTTCTCGGAATGATTCTAAATTTGCTATACTATAAGAGAAGGACTCTAACAGTTCCAGCGACGATTCATGTTATGGTGAATTTGTTGTATTTGTCAGCAATGTATTTGCATCTGTTAAGAGTCTAAAAGAGGTGGTTGATCATGTTTAACAAATTTTCAAAACGGGCAGCTCAAGTTTTTGTAAATGCTCAGGATGAAGCCAGATCCCTTGGTCATTCTTATGTTGGAACCGAACACCTGCTTTTGGGGATCATGAAATCCGCCAACGGAGAAGCTTACAACGCACTTCGTGAGCATGGCGTAGATTATTCGTCGCTTAGGCAAGAGGTCATAGCCGTTGTAGGAGCTGGGATACCAAGAGAAAACTTTTCTTCTCCTCAAATGACCCCAAGAGCAAGGAAAATTATAGAGTTAGCTTATGAAGAAGCACAAATACTTAAGCAAAATTACATATCTACAGAGCATATACTCCTTGCTATGTTGCGAGAAGGCGAGGGAGTTGCGGCACACATTCTGAGAAAGTTTGGCATAGACCTTGCAGAAATGAGGAGAGAGCTTATAGATGAAATCGGTGGCTTCTCAAGAGGGAGAGAATACGAGGATGAGAGTTTTGGTAAGCGAAGCCACGAAACACCCAGAACTGTTAAGACGTTAGAGGGACTTGGAGTGGATTTAACTGAAGAAGCAAGAAAAGCAAAATTAGACCCTGTAATTGGTCGTGAACGCGAGATAGAAAGAATAATGCAAATTTTATCGAGACGTAAGAAAAACAATCCTGCCTTGATAGGTGAACCCGGTGTTGGGAAAACGGCTATTGTTGAAGGGTTGGCTCAAAAAATTGCAGCAGGTGACGTTCCTGAACTTTTGAAAGGAAAGGTTATATTCTCATTGGATATAGCTGCTCTCATAGCTGGCACCAAATATCGTGGTGAGTTTGAAAAAAGGTTGAAAAAGGTTATTAACACAGTTAAAGATGACAAAAATATAATCCTTTTTATAGACGAGGTGCATACTATTGTTGGTGCTGGAGCTGCCGAAGGTGCAGTCGATGCGGCAAATATACTCAAGCCGCCTTTGTCAAGGGGAGAAATACAGATAATAGGTTCAACCACTCCAGATGAATACAGGCAGTACATAGAAAAAGACGGAGCACTTGAACGAAGATTCCAAAAAATACTTGTGAATGAACCTACAACTGAACAAACGCTTGAGATACTTGAAGGGCTAAAATCCAAGTATGAAGTTCATCATGGGGTTAAATATACCGAGGATGCTCTTGAATTGGCTGTTCGACTATCACAGCGTTATATAACCGATCATTATCTTCCGGATAAAGCAATAGACGTGATAGATGAGGCTGGTGCCAGAGCGAGGTTAAAAAAATTGGTAATACCTGAAGAAATCAAAAGACTTGAGGAACAAATAAAGTCTATTCAAGAAGAAAAGGAATTGGCAGTTGCAAGGCAAGATTACGATCGAGCCGCTGAAGTAAGATTGAAAGAACGTGAGTTACAACAAAAACTTAATGATAACTACAACAGATGGAAGAAAAAAGGTGAAACAGAGATAATTACGATAGGAGCCAACGATATATCGAGAACCGTTTCCAATTGGACTGGAATTCCCTTAACAAAGATCGAGAAAACCGAAAGTCAGAAATTGCTGAAACTTGAAGATGAATTGCACAAACGCATTGTTGCCCAAGAAGAAGCTATAAAGGCTGTTTCAAAAGCGATACGGCGTGCCCGTTCTGGATTAAAAGATCCGCGTCGTCCAATGGGTTCTTTTATGTTTTTAGGTCCAACAGGTGTAGGAAAGACCGAGCTTGCAAAAGCTCTTGCAGAGTACCTGTTTGGTAATGAAAATGCGCTTATAAGAATTGACATGTCTGAATATATGGAGCGTTTTGCGGTTTCCAGGCTTGTCGGCGCACCTCCGGGATATATTGGATACGAGGAAGGTGGAACTCTAACTGAAAAAATCAGAAGACGTCCATTTTCAGTTATACTATTGGACGAAATAGAAAAAGCACATCCTGATGTTTTCAATCTACTACTTCAAATACTTGATGATGGTAGATTAACAGATTCTCAGGGACATACTGTTGATTTCAGAAACACGATCGTGATTATGACCTCTAATCTTGGAGGAGAGATTATAAATAAAACAAAGCGTGCTATGGGATTTGTTGAAGAAACAAATGAAGAAGCTTCATACGAATCCATGAAATCCATAGTCATGAATGAGGTCAAGCGCACATTTAGACCTGAATTTCTTAACAGACTTGATGAGGTTATCGTTTTTCATTCCTTAACCAAAGAGCATATTGGAAAAATCATAGATATATTACTCAGCGATGTTCGCAAACGACTTGCCGAGCGTGATCTGAAACTTGTAATTGGTAAAAAAGCGAAAGAGTTACTAATATCTAAGGGATTTGATCCTATTTATGGTGCTCGTCCCCTTAAACGTGAAATTCAGAAAGATATAGAAGATCCCCTCTCAGAAGAGCTTCTTTCAAATAAATTTGAAAATGGTGATACAATTATAGCTACTGTTAACGGGGGTAAGATCTCTTTTAGAAGGAAAAAGAAGAAAAACAACAAGGTAGTGCTCAGTGAAACGAGTAAGGGATAGAAAAACTTACGTTTGTTCAAGCTGTGGATACAGATCAAATAAGTGGTTTGGCAGATGCCCACAATGTGGAGAATGGAATACTGTAATGGAAATTGAGGGGGCACTGGAGGGTGCCCCTTCAATAGTCGATTTCAAACCTTCCACAGCGGCTATAGATGTTCAGAAACGTTTAACGACATCTATGAGGGAAATGGATCGTGTGCTTGGAGGAGGCTTAACTCCTGGAAGTGTGGTTTTAGTGGCTGGTGGTCCGGGAATGGGAAAATCAACGTTACTTTTAGAATATGCCAGTGCACTTGCCACACAAGGGGATGTGTATTATGTGAGTGGAGAAGAATCTGTGCCTCAAGTGCTGTCAAGAGTTAAAAGGCTTGGCATAGAACGTGATAAGCTTTTTCTGTCATCTACCGTGAGTGTTGACGATGTACTTACATCGATTAAAAGAGAACCAACTGCTTTAGTTTTTGACTCTATTCAAACGGTTCACACATCTGGTATGAATGCTCTTACTGGAAGCGTAACTCAAATGCGTGAGTGTACAGTTAAACTTGTGGAATACGCTAAATCTTCGAGTGCCTCCGTTTTCATGATCGGTCATATAACAAAAGGTGGAAATATCGCGGGTCCTATGGTACTCGAGCATATGGTCGACACGGTTCTTTATCTTGAAGGTGAATCGCGATCTGGAAGAAGAATACTCAGAGCAATCAAAAATAGATTTGGACCTACAGATGAGATAGCTGTGTACGAAATGAGAGAAAATGGTATGATAGAAATTTCAGATCCATCACGTATTTTCGCAGATACAGAGTCAGAAGAAGCCGGAAACGCCATCTCAATAGTTGTTGAGGGTTCAAGATCGTTGATGATCAATGTTCAAGCTTTAACAACTCCCAATCACAAATCAAGCCCCATCAGAATAGCAAGAGGATTTGAGAATGCCAGACTACTTATGTTAACGGCTTTAGTCTCGAATTACCTTGGAGTTTCCCTTGAAAATCGTGATGTGTACCTCAACGTGTTAGGAGGATTAAAGATATCAGATCCAGGTATGGACCTTGCTGTCATAGCAGCTTTATATTCAGCTACAAAGAATATTTGCTTTCCTTCCAAAACGGCTTTTGTGGGAGAAGTTGGGCTCGATGGGAGAGTAAGAGCTGTACAGCAAACACGGATGCGAGTTGCCGAAGCCAAAAGAATGGGAATGAAACGTGTGATTGCCTCTTATCAGTCTAAGGAAGACGGTGTGATGGGAGTTAGGACTGTAAGAGAAGCTATAGCCAAAGCTCTTTCTGGAGATGGATGAAATGGATTATGAAGAAATACTGAAAATGCTTGTACTTGTTTCTCCTGGAACTCCTCTTAGAAATGCGATAGACGATATAATGCGAGGAGACAATGGAGCTCTCATATTTTTTGTTCAGGATCCAAAAGAATACGTAAGAAAAGGAATCATTCAGATTGGCTTTGAACTAAATTGTCCATTTACACCCAATAAGTTGTATGAACTAGCTAAAATGGATGGTGCAATAGTTGTTTCGGAAGATCTAAAGACGATATGGTACGCGAATGTGCATGTTGTACCTGACAGTACAATAGCGAGTACCGAAACGGGTGTACGGCACAAAACTGCTGAAAGGTTAGCAATTCAGACGGGGAAATTAGTGGTTTGCATTTCTCAACGAAGAAAAGTGGTAACTTTGTATCGTGGTAATTGGAAACATATGCTAAGCGATGTTTCGTTTATTGTCATGCAAATGAATCAAGGTTTAAGGGCAGTTGAGAGATATAGAAGCAATTTCGACAAAGGAATTTCGTCGATAGATATAATGGAGATAGAAAACCGTGTCACGCTTTTCGACGTTGTCGAAGTTCTTGACAGAGGAATAACTGTGCTTCAAATTTCCAAAGAGTTAAACTTTTATTTGGCTGAGCTTGGAAATGCCGGAACTCTTGCAAAAGTGCATCTTGAAGAGCTTCTCTACGAGGTTAGAGAAATTTTGAATTTGCTGATAATGGACTATGCAACTGAGGAATCAATTGGTGAAGATCACGAACCAGAAGAGGTTTTTGAGTTGTTGATGAACAGAAAGGGAGGCATTGATTCCATTGCTAATATTTTAGGTTATGAAGAACAGAAAGCACAACTTTTTGAATTTATGGTGCAGCCTAGAGGTTATAGACTGCTTAGAAACATTCCAAGAATACCTATGAGCGTGGCTAAAAATATGATAAAGAGATTCAAAAATCTTTCTGGATTGCTGAATGCTTCTTTTGAGGAACTCACGATGGTCGAGGGAATTGCTGAGAAACGAGCAAAGGCGATAATAAACGGAATAACTTCTTTGAGAAATCGGGCAAATCTTAGATAAAAGCTTAAAAAATAGGGGGAATGTTTTATGAAATGGGTGCTGAGTTTATTACCAACACTGTTGGGGCTTTATTTGGGCTACGAATTACATCCTTTTATGGGTATCCTACCTGGAGGAGTTATAGGAGCGTCGGCTGGTGTTGTACTTTACCTTTTGGCCAACGATGTTCAAAGTAAAAAAATTGAACCTATTGGATTTTCAGTTGGGCTTGCTTCTTTTGCTATTTTCGTATCAACTGGCAGTTTTATCATTACGAATTTTCTCGGTGAAAATTCTGTAACGATCACAATCGGGAAATCTGTAATTGTTCTAATTGCACTTTTTGGAGCAATCCTCATAGCTAAAAGAGTTGAGCTTTCGCGTCTTCTAATGTGGAAGCGTGCATCAAATTACGGTAGTTTTATATTTGACACTTCTGCACTTTTAGAAGACAAAATACTCGACCTTTTTGATATAGGTTTATTCAGTAGCAAAATAATTGTTCCTCAATTCGTATTAGCAGAACTTCAAAAACTGGCTGATAGTACAGATGACGAAAAAAAGGAAAAAGGTCGTAGGGGATTTGAAATCGTAGATAAGATTAAAAAAATGCCAGATGTTGAGCTTATAATAGATGATACCATAACATATGAGGATGGGAAAGTAGATGAAGAAATCGTAAATCTCGCACGCAAGTTTAGTGGTCAGATTGTGACTCTTGATTACAATCTAACAAAAGTTGCTCAACTTCAGGGCGTTAAAGTGTTGAATCTGAATCATCTTGCTGAGTTACTTAAACCTACTCTGTTGCCTGGTCAACGAGTTTCGATTCATATAATTAGGCGTGGTAAAAATAAAGAACAAGGAATAGGGTTCACTGAAGATGGTACAATGATAGTTGTCGAAGATGGTGGAGATTTCGTAGGGATGCAACGGGAAATCGTTATAACAAATATACTCAGGACTAATGCTGGGAAATTACTTTTTGGGAGGATAAAGCTCAAACCATGACAAGTGCCGTGCTATTGTGTGCCGGAAAATCATCAAGATTTTCAAAAGGGTTGATGAACAAGACGCTCTACAAATTAAATGGTAAACCTTTGTTTATGTACTCACTTGAGGCTTTTGAAGATTGGGGAGTGGATGAAGTAATATTGGTTGTTCGAAAGCAAGAGCGAAACATCTTTGAGAAATTCACGGCATCCTTCAGTAACATTAAGATCTCTTTTGGGGGAGAAAGACGACAAGATTCTGTAATGAACGCGCTGAATATTATTTCAGCCGAAGAGCACGTGTTAATTCACGACGGTGCAAGACCCATGCTCTCAAGTGAATTGATAGAAAGAGTAGCAGGCTTAATTTCGGAAAAAAGATGCGTTGTGCCTGTGATACCGAGTGATGATACTCTTCGAATTGAAGAAAACGGAAAGCTGGTCACACTTGATAGATCCAGAATCTTCAGAATGCAAACTCCCCAAGGATGTATTGCCGGAGAATTAAAGGCTCTTTATAAGCGATTCTACGATGTGTACTTTTATGATGATGCTGCTGCTTTTGAAAAAGCCGGATTGGAAGTTTTTCCGGTTGAAGGTGATAGAAAAAATATAAAGATCACCACTCAAGATGAGATAAAGCTGTGGAATGTGAGGAATCATGAATGAATCATTATTTGCTTTTGCTTGCGCTTCCAGCAATATTTCTGGGATGGACTCTTGGATACAACAACATGTCAGCCCTTTTCGGGCCACCAGTTGTTGCCGGGGTTATAAAATACAGGACATCTACGATACTTGCGGCAATTTTCATAATTCTTGGAACGCTTGTAGGAGGAAGCGCTGGAATGAAGACCATAAGTTCTATTGCAACTACTGGAAACATAACAGCGATAAGTGCTTCACTTGGAACGGCAATTGTTATATTGGTAATGTCAGCGTTCTCTCTCCCGGTTTCCATGACGCAAGGGATAGCTGGTGCACTGATTGGCATTGGAATCATCGATAATACTATACGATGGGGAGTTGTTGAGAAGGTTATTCTAATGTCAACGATTGCGCCATTCGGTTCAATTGTGATAGCTTACGTAGCTCATAGAGCTGTTTCTGTTTTTTACAATCGGTTTAGATCTATAAAGGTTAAAGGAACTTTCGTTCGGTTGCTTTCCTTTTCAGTTGGTATTTATACCGCTTATTCATTTGGTGCCAATAACGTTGCAAATGTTACCGGGCCTTTTATAGGTGTCAGTATGTTCAACATTCAGCAAGCGCTCATCTTTGGAGCGATTGCCATGGCGCTTGGGGTGCTTACATCGAGTAAAAAAGTTATTTACACAGTCGGAAGTGGCATAACAACCCTTGATCCTTTCGATGCAGCTGTTGCTTTGTTTTCCGAAGCATCAACTTTATTTATATTTTCAATAGTAGGAGTACCGATATCAAGTGTACAAGCAATTGTTGGAGCAGTGATCGGTGTTGGGCTTGTTAAAGGAACGAAGATGATCAATTCCAAAACGTTAACTCGGATCATATCAGGGTGGGCAGCGACTCCCGTTGCCACAGGAACGGTTGCTGTTATAATATATTCGATATTAAAAATCTGGAGGTGAGTTATGTCACTTCTGTTTGGAAAAAAAGAAAACGAAGTAATTAGTTCATTTAAAAGGCACTTGCAAGTTGTTCAAAAAGTTGTAGAAAGTACTTTTAATATTCTTGAAGCCCAGGAATCAGAAAGAGAAAGCATTGTAAAAGATGTTAGAAAATATGAAACAGAGGCTGATTCAATTAGGAGAGATACAGAAACCATGATGTATTCAGGTGCATTCCTTGCTCATGCACGCGGAGATATGTTAGGACTTATCGAATCGGTAGACAAGATCGCAAATAAAGCAGAAACGGTGGCGGATGTTGTGTATCTCCAGAATCTAAAAATACCGAATTCTTTACTGGATAAATACATGGAAGAGTACAAGTATTCCTTAAATGCGTATAAAGCACTTGAAAAGTCCATTGAAACCCTATTTAGCGATACAGAGAAAACGAAAGAGTTTGTCCTGGAAGTTGAAAAATGGGAAAATACAGGCGATAAAGTTGAAAGAAGTTTGATAGTCGATATCTTCAAATTGGATTTAGAGCTCGCATGGAAAATTCAGCTTCGAGAACTTGCTCTCCAGATCGGAGATATTGCAGATAGATCTGAAGATGCTTCGGATAGAATAGAGATCATAATTCTAAAAACGAGTGCATGAGATATGGAAAAACCAGAAAATATTTTTAAAGTTATAGAAACGATGAAAAAACTCAGGGCCCCTGGAGGTTGTGAGTGGGACGCCAAACAAACTCATGAAAGCCTGAAACCTTATATAATAGAAGAAGCTTTTGAGGTTGTTGAGGCGATCGATTCAAAAGATCCTCATAAGTTGAAAGAAGAACTGGGAGATGTACTTCTTCAGATTATCTTTCATTCTTTGATTGGAGAAGAAAATGGAGAGTTTGATTTTTATGATATTGCAAAAGATTTGAACGCAAAGCTGATCAGACGTCATCCACATGTTTTTGGAAATGCAAAGGGTTATTCTTATGAAAGGTGGGAAGATATAAAAGCCTCTGAAAAGAAAGAAAAAAAGAGGAAGATTGGAAAGGTAAATTCGGCTCTCCCAGGACTCTCGATGGCAAGACGTGTACAAGAAAATGCTGCGGAATACAACTTTGATTGGGACTCTCCAGAACCGGTTTTTAACAAGGTGTTGGAAGAAATAGATGAATTGAGACGTACCACCACTCAGGATGAACGCACTGAGGAAATAGGCGATCTTATTTTTGCTGTTGTAAATCTTGCGAGGCACCTGAACATTGATCCAGAAGTTGCAGTCAGAAAATCAACCGAGAAATTCATAGATCGTTTTGAACGAATGAGTAAAATTGCCGAAAAAAAAGGAATAGAATTCAAATCTCAACCAATTGAGATAATGGAAAAACTCTGGCAGAAAGCCAAAGAGGGGAGTGAAAGATCTTGAAAAAAGTGTTGTTATTTTTATCCATTCTTGGAATGGTAGGTATCATATCTTTTGCCGCGTCAGGGACTACACCTGTTAGCACACCAGCTTCTGCAATGGTGGTAGCATCAGTGAATGGTGAGCCAATATATGCGAGTATTCTGCAAAGTGCAGCCAATATAGGGCAGACACTCATGGCGATAAGAAAAGTAAATCCCAAAATGTACCAACTTCTCCTATCGTCAAAAGCAGGAACGGACTTTTTAAAAGCTTACAACCGTGCAGTATTAGATGACTTGGTAAATTCTGTTCTCATGGAGCAAATTGCGCTTAAAGATTATAACATCCAGGTAACGGAGAAAGAAGCGCTCAACAAAGTTAAAGAACAGGTTGCTAAGATGTTAGCTTCTTACAATATAACAAAAGAGCAGTTTTCACAATATTTGCAATCTCAAGGATATGGGAATATAGAACAATTTGAGAAGAGTTCCGTTTTTACAGTTAAATTTTCCATGACAGTCGAACTTCTCAGAAAAGCGGTTACTTCTTCTGCTACCGTTAGCAACGAAGAAATCAAGCAGTATTACAATGCCAACATCGATTCTTTTAAAACTCCCAAACAAATAAATGTAGAACATATCATGCTCAGCTCAGAAGCTAGCGCGAATAAAATACTCAAAGAGATAAAATCCAATGCGATCACATTTGAATCGGCAGCTGCCAAATATTCACTTGATGTCCAAACAAAGAACAAAAATGGGGATATTGGATGGATACCTGAGAGCAAAAACATGCCAAGTTATGAAGTCAAGCTATTTAACGCGAACATCGAGGATATAATTGGACCTGTTAAAACTTCATATGGCTGGGAATTGTTTAAGGTTATTGGAAAAAAGAGCGCATCCATTAAAAGCTTAGCCGAGGCTTCTAAAGAAATAAGAAGTACCCTTCTTTCTAAAAAACAGGAAAAACTTTGGAGCGACTGGCTCAATAGTGTTTTTAAGAAATTCAAATCGAACAGTAAAATAAAGATAATGATATAATGCAGAGACAAGGCCCTGTATCTGCTTGTAAAGAAATGAGGTGAAATGATGGCCGTTACAAAAGAAGAAGTAATGAATGCTCTTAAATCCGTGATGGATCCTGAAATAGGGCTGGACGTTGTCTCACTTGGTCTCGTATACGATGTTGATATTTCAGAGTCTGGTGAAGTTTACGTTAAAATGACCATGACCACCCCTGGATGTCCGTTGGTGGGAATGATGACAGAGGACGCTAAAAATGTGGTAGAATCCATTAATGGTGTGAAATCTGTTCAAGTAGAACTCGTGTGGGATCCACCGTGGACACCAGATATGATAGCTCCCGAGGTGAGAGCAAGGCTTGGCATCTAACAGGGTCTGGAGTGTTAAATCTGTACTCGATTGGACAACAAAGTATCTAAGCGAAGTTTCAGGATCTCCGCGTGCAGACGCGGAGATCCTTTTAAGCCATGTAATGAAAAGGAACAGATTGTGGCTGTACACGAATTTTGACTTTGTACTTCCCCACGACGTTCTCGATAAATATCGTGAAGCTGTTAAGCTTAGACATGACGGAACGCCGGTTCAACATATAACAGGTGAGAAATATTTCATGGCTTTGAAATTCAAGATAAACGACAAAGTCTTAGTACCTCGTCCAGAAACGGAAGAATTAGTTGAGCGTCTTCTAATGGATGCCAGAGTTAGTGGATGGAAAAGGTTTCTGGATGTTGGAACTGGCAGTGGTGTTATATCTATCTCTATAGCAAAATATATCCCGGATGCAGAGGTTTGGGCCATTGATGTGAGCGAAGATGCGTTAAATCTTACGCGTGAAAACGCCGAAAGACATGGTGTTTCAAAAAGAATTCACGTACACAAGGGGCACATTGACCTTAAGAATATTGATGTTGTTGTTTCGAACCCACCGTATCTTACTGAGGAAGAATGGGAAATACTGAAAGAACTACACGGAGAACCTATCAAAGCTCTTGTTGGCGGAGAAGATGGAAATGACGTGTATAAAGAAATACTTCAGAAGTATTCTCCAAAGCGCTTTTACTTCGAAATAGCTCATCCTTTTAGAAAATCTTTGCAACGCCTTTTCGATGAAAATGGACTTGAATATGAAATTTTTAAGGATCTTTCGAAGAAGGACAGGATAGCGATAGTTTGGAGGCAAAATGGCACGGATACTTTTAGTTGAAGATGATCCCACAATGCGAGAAATTATGAAGCTTTATTTTGAGAAATCGCATGACGTTTCTCTTGCTGAAGATGGGCTTTCAGCAGTTAAGCTTATAAAAAAAGAGGTATTTGACATCATCATACTCGATCTTATCCTTCCAAAACTCAGTGGAGATTCGGTGGCACAAATTGCAAATACAAAGGGCATTCCAGTAATAATGGTGACTGCCAAGAATTCAGAAGAGGACATTCTTAACGGTTTGAGGATTGGAGCAGTTGATTACGTAACCAAACCTTTTTCACCAAAAGTTCTTCTCGCCAAAGTTGACAACTTCCTTAGGCGTTTGCCTAATGTTCCAAGGCTTCCTACAATAGATACCCTTTCGCGAACTTTAATCACAAAGAATGCACGTGTGGCTTTAAGCCCAACAGAGACTTCTTTGCTTTCGGAAATGATGAAAAAGCCTGGGAAGGCACTTGATAGACATGAACTTATGGATCTCGTATGGGGAAAACAAGAAGTTTCGAAGAGAATAGTAGATGCAACTATTAAAAACCTAAGAAAAAAACTTAAAGGTACTGGCATCGAAATTAGAACGATTATTGGTGTGGGATATACGGTGGAAATAAAATGAGATTATCGAGGAAGTTTTTACTTTACGTCATATTACCAGTTTCTATAATGGGAATGTTAATGATGTTTGGAACCAAACGAATGTTTGATGAACAATTCGACAGGTTTGTGCGTGGCAGAATCGAGTTAAGGATGTTTTATGCTCTTAATCCTTATACACAAAGAATGGTAGTAGGAAGATTAGAACGTGCGAAAAAGTTAACAGCTGCCAGAATAGTTCTCACATTTGCTGCAGCGTTTAGTATATCTATAGCAATCGCTCTTGTCCTTTCAGAGATATTCCAAAAGAAAGTTTCGGGTGTTATCAATGAAGTTTCTCATGCCGCGGATAGAATGGCTTACGGTGAGGAAGTTGAGATACAAAATTCGGATTTTTCGATCGAGATAGAAAAGCTAACAAAAAGTGTTAGGAAACTTTCACAAAAATTAAGAGAGCGCTCCTTAGCACGACAGGCTATGACTTCGAGTGTCTATCATGAAATAATGACACCTTTGAGTGTGATTAAGATGCAATTGGAAGCGTTGAGGGATGGAATGCTATCGTACAATCCAGAGCTTATTAGGAAAATGATATCTAATGTTGATCACATATCTCAAGTTCTCAAAGACTTGAAAAATATAGAAGGTGGAGAGTTGAGATATTCTCAGGAGAAATTCGATGCAGGTCTGGAATGCGGTGAAGTATGTAAAATATTCACAAGTATTCTTGAATCCCGTGGTGTACACTTAGAATGTTTTATCCAAAAAGCCCAGATTCTGGCTGATCGCCAGCGATTCAGACAAGTTATATTCAATCTTATGTCCAACGTTGCCAAGTACACGCCAACGGGCGGAAGAGTAAAAGTGAAGGTTGATCTTCATGAAATTAAAATTTTTAATACCTTCAAATATGAGCCTCCTCAACCTTATGAATACGGAACAGGATTGAATTTTGTCAAGCACTTTTGTGAATTTTACGGATGGAGATTCCTTTTTGAAAAAGTTAAAGATGGCATCAGCGCTAAGATACTGATGACGTGAGAGCGATTTCGGTTTTCAAAAATCAAGACTTAATCCCTCATCCTATGCGTCAATGTTACAACCTATGAGTATTTATCAAATAACTCAAGTTGTGCGTCAACTTTACAAGCCAATGGCTTTTAACAAATATACATCACTTTTCAAGCGATAAGGGAATTTTTTTCGAAGATGTCATCAAGCGTCATCCTGAACCAGCTGTAGGTCATCCTGAACTTGATTCAGGATCTCGGGATCTCATCCTTAGATTCCGGCTCGTAGGCCGGAATGACATTATGGTCAAAGACTCTACAGAAAATCGTGAGGCACGCCAACACACTCATCCGTGAGTGCTTCGCTTTTTCGACACATCCATGTGTCTTCTTCGCAGCTACCGCTTTGGTCGTAAAAGCGAGAAAACATTGCACACAGTGCAATCCCACTCGGCTCCGCCAGCGCCTTCGCGCCCTACAAAATACAGTAGAACGGACAGGAAAGTGGGAAAGACATTGGTCGCAGCTGCCGCTTCTCGGCTACCGCCTCAAGCAAGAATGCTGGAAAGATGAGTTCCACAGAAACTCCCAGCATAGTCGAGAAAGTGGAAAAGATGTTGCTCTCAACTTCGTTTCGGTCAGAAAAGCGGGAAAGGTATTGCACACAGTGCAATCCCGCTCTGGCAACTCCACTCACTGTGCAATCCCACTCGGCTACCGCCTCGGACAGGAAAGTGGGAAAGACATTGGTCGCAGCTGCCGCTTCTCGGCTACCGCCTCAAGCAAGAATGCTGGAAAGATGAGTTCCACAGGAACTCCCAGCATGGTCGAGAAAGTGGAAAAGATGTTGCTCTCAACTTCGTTTCGGTCAGAAAAGCGGGAAAGATATTGCACACAGTGCAATCCCGCTCTGGC
>Ga0256840_1000126_pt1 | contig 67364 bp, 85 predicted proteins | sample 355202metaG_FD_185969 | JGI IMG/M metagenome (GOLD analysis project Ga0256840, IMG submission 185969) | Hydrothermal vent microbial communities from Mid Atlantic Ridge, Atlantic Ocean - 355-202 | ecosystem: Environmental > Aquatic > Marine > Hydrothermal vents | place: Atlantic Ocean: Mid...
GAACATATTATATCAATATGATCAAGACACTCAAAGAGTTGGGCGTAATCGTAGGAGATGGAGACATAGAGCGGATGAAGGAAGATGTGAAGAAAAATATCCTTGAAAATATAAATAGAAAATTTGGTCAGAAAATGGTCAAAGAGTGATCAAAATGCGGTCAGCAAATAGTCAAAACAAGGTCAGCATAAGGAAGGGTAAAAATATATTGGTGGGAGCGACGGGGCTGAAAAATGCTCCCGCTCCCTGAAAAAAGGATAAGAGGTGAGAAAAATGGGTAAGACAAAAACAAAAGTGGAGGAAAGGGTTGAAACGACAAAAGAGGTAAATGTAGAGGAGAAGCCAGAAATCCCAGAGACGGTAGAGGCAACGCCAGAGGAAGCACAAGAATTCATAGAGGAATACGTGGAAACGCCGACATCTTACAAGACACTCATAGAGGGGGAAGAAGTAGCCAGAATATACCACCACGCACTATACACAGCACTTATACCAGCATATATCATAGACGCAGAGCCAACGATCACGATGAAAGACGGGGAGGTAACAGTATCCGCATTAGATCCGTCGATGATTATGGCTGTTGCAGTTACAGGGAGTGTTAGCGGATACGGAGATGCACAGTTTTCGATTATGAGCGATGTGCTTGACAGGGCGGTTCGTTTCAGAGCCCACGAAATAGTGGTTAGAGATGACGGAAAGGTAACAATAGAGGGAGAGATTAGAATAGGTAACGAGAACAGTAAGCCAATTACAATAGCAACAAAATACGTTAGCGAACCAGACCAGAGAGCAATACAAATAGCGGAAACGGCGAAAAAGTTCGTGGAGAACGCACAGCACAGTTTTGAAATCCCAGCAAAGGAGTTCGTGAAGGTAGCGAAGGAACTTTCGGGTAATGGCATTTCCACCGCCGTGTATTTCGTGGCGACGGCGGGGAAGTTTGCCATATACGAGGAGGGAACACTCGGGGTTCTGGTAGCGGAACTCACAGAGACGGTAGAGGACACAGGAGTGATCGGAAAGTATAACAGCGACTACATAAAGACAATCGGAGAGATTGTTCAGAAGATCGGAGCGGACAAAGTAACGCTTATGTTCGGGGAGAAAGATCAGCCGATGGTAGCGGTGGCAGAGAAGGGCAACATAGAGATTAGAATTCTGTTAGCACCGATGATAGACGAATACAACGAAGAGGATATCGTGGAAATTGTGCGGGCGTTGGCATAACGCCCGCTATATTTTTTGCCCATTTTCTGCAAATTCTAACTAAATTACCGCTGAAAAAATACGACAAGTGGGGGGGGTTACCCTATCGTTTTTCCAGAATAACCCTCACTTCTTCTCCCGCTTCTATTGGAATGTTCGAGGGTATTGCGATATACTTGACACGGCTTTTGGACACCTTCGCCACGAACTCATATCGCTGGGGGCGTAGTTTCTCAACCGCTTGACGAAATAGTTCTATCGCCTGTGCTCTAATTTCCTCTGGGTAGTCCGTGCGGGTGAGGTAGGGTAGCAGGCGGTTTATCACGGCTTCATAGTTTCCATTCTTTAACTCAATCGTGGCTTTTCCGATGTTCTGTAGGATTTGACCCGTCCAAACAGGGTTATACTCATTCATCATTACCACCTCGTTGCCTTCCATTCATTACTATTTCGTTAGATTGTGCATATAAACATTTCGTGAGTACAAACCATTACTCTTATAAATATGGAACGCATATATGTTAGTGAAAAACAGGAGGGATAAAAATGGAGGAAATTGTAAGGGCATATGTGGTGTGTCCGAAATGTGGGAAGTTCGAGGAAAACGGCGATAATTGGTATGTTATTTTTGAGGAATACAACAGATACAAAGTAACGGTCGGTGATGACGGCTACGTTGGTTACGACCTCGACGACTACCTCGAAAGTTACTTCGACGAAGCAATACACGAACCCTGTGGGTTCAGCACAAAAGAATACCCGAACGAAATCGATATGATAGAAGACCTTGCAGTATTCGTGGACGAGGAGAAGGGGGAGATCGTTGAAGTTGGCGGTTTCTGGGAAAAGCACATAGATAAACTCCGAGAACTTGCGGAGAAAAACGGGCTAAAAATCGCAAGGGGTGTTGCAAATGAGTGAGGCGATGATTTACGAGATTTCTGTGGAGTTCAACCGAAAACTCACGGAGAAAGAGCAGGATATGATACGACATGTGGCAAAAGAATACGGTTACCACGACGTCAGATACACGGAATTCGATGACAGGTCAGAGATTTACTTGAAAAACACGGAAGCGGTCAGAGGGGGGGGCAGAGAGGCATTTGACGACCTCTACGCAGACCTGTTCGACATTCTACCGCCAAGGGTGTTACCAGCGATCAGAGACATCAATATGTATGCTACATACATCGAGCAAGCACCAGTAGATTACTTCGACAGATCCGAATTGATGGAGAGGGTCATAGAAGACATAGAGATGATGGCAGAGGACGCGGGCTGGAAGAAAGCCATAGAAAGCAGAGAATGGAACGGAGTAAAGTTCTGGTTCAACGAGAACGGCGAACTTCTTTGGGACAAACACCACGGCTGGGAACAGGTATTCAGGGCGTTGATGGAGATATTAGAGAGATGCGGTGCTCTTCACCATGTTCGGGGTGTTGATAGTGGGGGAGCGAGTAATACCGCCAAGAGATGTGTTCAAACGCCTTGATGAGGCGGTAGCAGACCTGTGGCTATACCACGTGGCAGAGGAAATCAAGGCAACGCCAGAGGAGGCAAGAGCAATAGTTATTGGAATAGCAAAGAAAGAGTGGGAAGTAACACCCGTCATACACGTCAGCAACATTGCAGAGGTAGTTACGGAGATGGGGAAAACAGAACACTATGCACGGCGGGTGATCGGAAAGTTGAAGCGTAAGGGGTTGATATACCAGCCAGAGACGTGGCGGAAAACGGGCGTATATATCATAGAAAGAGATACATATTATGGAGCAGTTAAGGGGTTGATCAAGGCAGTCCAGCACTACGAAAAGATCATAGAAGTTGCAGAAAGGAAAAAACAGGCATTAATGACGTTGTTGGGAGAACTTGAAGAAATTGGGGTGTTGGAAAAACAAAATAAGGGTGAGAGAAATGAAGGGTATAAAAACAGCAGATGGATGGGTGCTCGAAACTGAACCCGTGCCAGCGGAAAAACTGAACGAAGTAATAGAAGACCTTGAACGGCACGGGTTCAGGGTTATTTCCATTATGAAAGATGGGGATACTCTGATAATCCGCACAAAAACGGTTAGAAAAAGACGGAGGTGGTAAAAAATGGTGGGAATTGCGTTGGTGGGTGAAAACGAGGATGGAATAAGGATAATCAAAGTGTTCGTTGGTGGCGACGAGAAAAGCACGCTTTCGGCGGCACTCACGTATGCGGAGGACTACATCAGAGAGTGGGATGAGAACATAGACGAGATAGCCCTTGCGGAGAAGATCGATACCCTTAAACACCAATATGAGGAAGCAAAGCAGGGTCTATACTATGTAAATCCCGTAGAGGTGGGGGAGGGAGAGTTCATCTACGTTCTCCCCGCCCCCATAATGGAAGTTGGAGATATGGGCGACAGGTTCGAAGATATGCTCCCGTGAGGTGGTGTAGATGGAGGCGTGGTTGAAAAAATACTACGAAGAAGCCCTTGACTACTGGAATGCCCTTAACAAAAAGACGAGAACAATCGCAGACGTTGAGGACATTTACAACACGATAGTGGACTTCGTGGCACGGGACACGGGATACACGTGGGGTGAGGCAGAAAAACTGGTGTTTGACGCACTTGACGAGGACGAAAAAGTGATGTTTGACTTGATAGACGATGAAATATAAGAGGTGGGGAGGTATGCCGACAAAGATACTCTGGGTGAGCAGGCACGCACTAACGCCGAAAAATATGGACATATTGAGAAAAGCGTTCGGAGAAAACATTATGGTAAAGCAGATTGACAAAACGCTTACGCCAGAGGATGCAAGGGTACTCGTCCAGAAATACGGAACAGATACAAAATACGTAGTGGTGTTGCCACCGCACCTTATACAGGAACTCCTCGATGCGGGAGCAGAGGTTTACAGGTTCACGGTGGAGCGAGAATATAATCCAGAAGAGGAAAAATATGTGGTAACTCCGAAGGGTCTTGAACAAATCTTGGAGATAAAATACGTAACGAGGAGGGTGGTATAAATGGTGTTTAAGGCATATAAGAGAGTGTCTCCAAGTGGAAAAAAGGGTGGGAAAAAGGCGTTTGCGTTTTACATCCCGAAGAAACTCGCACACATCTACGAGAAGATAGCGTTCGGTGAAACGCTGGGTGAAAGATACGTAGTGGTGTATGGCAACGAGGAAAACGGAATATTGGTGATCGCTCCGGCAAAGATGGAGGAAGAAATCGAAAAGATCGGGCTGGAAAACATAGGAAAACTGCTGGTAAAGGAGGGTGATTGTCGTGGAATACCTTGAATACTACGAGGCGTTCGCACGGGACTACTACCGCAGGAACTACGGCAGAGAGCCGACAAAGGATGAGATCATCAGATACATCGCAGACGTCTATGCACAGCACATGCGGGTGGACTACGACATCGCAGTCAAAGTCGTTGCAAAGGCATACGAAAACAAGTAGCAAAACTCGACGAACAAATATAAATACCCCTTTCACCTTTCTTCTTCTATGATACTGCCGAAGCGGATATATCACCAACTGCGGGACGAGTGCATATCCGAATTCGAACGTAGAACACAGGTATATGAGGACTACACGGTGTTCGAAGACGAACGGGAAAGAATACATGAACTGCGTGAATGTGCGATCGACTTTCTCGACAAATATGCCAAGCTGAGTGCGGGTGCGATGGATGAATACGAGATAAACGAATTCTACCACCGGACGGTAAAAATGCTTGAAAGGGCAATAGAGACCAAGAAAGAGCAGTATGAAGTGGCAAGAGATCGGCTGGACGAGATAGAAGATATGCTGAAAGATAAGGAAGCAGAAGTGTGCGACACGTCGAGCGAGTTGTATGATTACCATGCGTGCGAGGTTGTCAGGGAAAGATTATACGCAGTTAATTCTGCACGCAGACAGCTCGAACTTGCCGAAAAGGAGGATATTCCTGTGATGGAGGCAAGGTTGAAGGCGTGCCAAATTGCAGAAAACAGAACACAGAAGGTTCTGTGTATTGACAGCGTGGCAAACATGGTTCACACGAGAGGTTCAATACTTCCTTTGATGTGCGGTGCACCTCTCTCCGAGTTCGTTGACGAAGCTGTGTTCGGTGAGGATGTAGAACCATCGGAAGACCGTGTCAGCGTGGTTGCGGTGGACATGGCAAGGGATGTGATGGATGCCCTGACGTGTATACGGAATTTCAAACCACACTAATTATATACCAGTAACGAGACATATTATCGAGGGGTGCTCCCCCACTATCACGACCGAAAGGGATGACGATTTCCTCCCGGCTACCATGCCCCGATGACCCGGCGGGGGAGGGGGAGACCCCGCCTTCAACTGTCAAGGGGGTATAAGTATGGACGATGATTTACGAGAAAGGGCATTCGACGTTTTTATGGACTTGTTTGAGAACGTGCCAGAATTCCGAGCCATACTCTCGCTTGCAAACGCAGGAGGGGGAGCAGTAGTTGTGTATCTCTTAAAGAGTGGAGAATTAAAAATGGGTGTTATTCTTGAGCCGGAAGCGGAGGGAATCAGAGACGTGCTCACCCGCTACATTGAAGAGGGTGCAGACGATACGCTCGGCTTCGTGTATTACATACCTACTGATGAAAACGTGGACAAAATTGACGTGACAGTGTTGCCAAACCCACCTAAGCTCAAAGAAGTTTTGGAGAACGCAGTAAATGAGATTGTAAAAAAGGTAGAGCAGGTGGTCGGGCGATGAGTTATGTCCGTTTTGCGTGGTTGAGGCGGTGGACGGAGGGGGACAGCGGAGTTTATGCATATCTTGAACGCCAGCCAGACAGCGACAAAGACCTCGTGAGGATAATATCCCATGGGGATGTGGCTCTCGAACCAGAGGACTTCTTTGAACTGGTCATGGCTGTGTTGGAGCAGGCGGGTGTGTTGGAAAAACTCGACAGCAACGATATCCTCCAAATAGCAGAACGGTGTGGTGTCGCTCAAAAAGATGTTAGGTTCGTGGATAGAAACGAATACATAGACCGTGCGTTTGAAGACATGCTCGAAAAGTCGAGAGAAGCGTCAAAATGGTTGAGGAAAATAGAGGAGGGGGATTGAAGTGGACAGACACGTTCCTCTGCATTGTTTTAGAAAGCATTGTGCGGGAGCGGGGATACACGCACAGGAAATCTTGGAGAAATACGTGAGGCACAATATAGGTAACGTTGGCGACCTCCTCACACACATAAAAATCCTGAAAAGCATACCAACAGTCCTTGAAGAGATCGTCCGTGCCTACGACAGCGGTTCGAAGACGCTCGACGAATTCGTTGCAGATATCCTTGAACTGCTTGACGAGATCAGGAGAATGAGGCAGGTAGCACTAACCTGGATACCAGAGATACGGATGATGGGGGAGGGGGATCAGTTAGAGGTGTGGCAGAAGGACTACATACAGGAGGTCAACGAATACGCTGGTGAGCTGTGGCAGATGGAGAAGCACCTATCGGAATACCTTGCGGATATATACGTGAAAGAGAGGAGAAAAACTACCTCTTGACATCAACCACAGTTCTCTCTTCCTTTCCCTTTCTATACGTTGCGGAGTGGTAGCGTAGCCACCCTTCGGGGAAATACTCAATCATCGCAGATGCTGTTTCGAGAGGGATTTTCTTCCTGAACCACCCGTGTATCGGGACATACTCGTTGCCACCCGCGGGGATCACAGTCAGACCAACAATACCAAGATCAACTGCTACCCGGTCGAGAATTTGTTCACCGTATTCTGTCTCCACCACCGCAGGGATTGTGAAAGATAGTGGGAAAGTATCTTCTCCCTCTTCCGTATCAACAGATCCTTCCGCGATCGGAACAATTCGTGTGCTAAATGAAGATGAAAAAACAGTTAGAACGGCATAATCCTCGTCGTGGTGCAGTTCCAAAGACATTCGCAGATCTGCATCCTTCCCATCAATTTGAAAAATGAAACTCTCTCTTACCAAGCCCCATCCGTCGAAATTCATAACCACGACTAATCACCGAGAAGTTCTTTGAGCTCACTAACGGCGTCGGATGAGCGGTATTCAATAATATCTGCTTCCCCCTCATCGGCAACAGGCACCCTTTCCTTCGGTAACTGTGGCAACCTCTTCTTCTCGGGCACGTCCCCCTCACAGCGGTTGCAGTCCTCGTCAAGGAGCATGTCTCGAAGCCCCACAAAATAATATGACCTGTAGATGCATATAAAAAGATTGATTATTCATTTAAAAAAGTAAATACGTTATATAATTATGATGAAGTTACGAGGGTATTTGCCTGGCTTCGACGCATATGCCGACGGGCTCAGGCACGCGATCATAGTTCTTACCGATGAGCCGAGCGATGGCTGGGACATCGCAGAGTACCTTGTGGAGAAGGGTTTTGCCGATGCTACTGTCTTGACGAGCAGGGCGGCAAAGACGTTGCTCAGAGCATACGATGACATACTATCAAAGATCACAACAGTCAGCGAACGGGCAAAGACCTTTGTGGACATAATACTCGACAACGTCATATTCGAGTGGAATGGAAGGTACTTGACACCGATCACATACGTGCAGGCGAAGAGCAAGAACTACCTATTCGGGCACGTGATCCGGGTATATCGGGTGAGATAATGCCGCGTGCTATCCACCTAACACCGAGAGGGGTCGTAACGGACGATACTGAACTATTTGAGAGGGTGAAAGAGTATCTCGGCAAGACCGGAGTGAAATATGTTGAACAACATGATGGGGTTTGGCACAAGTGCTATGTATCTGACATCAGAGGCGGGGACCTCGTAATATTGATGAAGAATTTTGCCGAACAGGTCGGAGATGTGGATGTATGGTTATTCATGTCAAAGATATACTCATCCAAAAAGACGGGTGAAAGCGGTTCAGAGCAAGGAGATCGACCACCCTGAAAAGGCACGGTTGAGCCCATTTCGGTGGTGGTGATGACTGGTATTGATTACATAGAACTGATCCTAATATCACTCCCACTCATAACGGCAGTATTCATCGGGGTGTGGGACTACATCACAACGGTTTATGGAGTTGTATATGGGCACGGGTATGAACTTAACCCTGTGGCGAGGCAACTGCTCGAAGATGGTCGCCTCGAAGAGCTGATGTGGTGGAAAGGGCTTCACATCCTGCTGAACATAGTGATATATGTTGCCGGGTTTACACTATATGAGCTTGGAAAGGTAAAGGACAGCAACATCGCAAAGTACAGCGGAATGTGGTTGATGATCTTGTTCTTCATATCATACTTCGTTGGGCTGATTGTGGTCACGTTGAATATCGCTGGGTTAGTTACCAGCGTGATTGGGTTGAAAGGAGGCGTGGAAAAACTAATCGAGGAGGTCGAGAATGAATAAAATAACTCTAACATACAGAATGAAACACGATTGGGATGTGAACGACCTCCTCACGGCCTATCAAAAGCTCCTCCAGCGGGCGGTTGATGAAATATGGGATAACATTACTTGGAAGGAAAAGAAGGTTAAACACCGATACTCTGTCGGAAAAGGAAAATACAGGTATTATGAAACCACTCGACTAATCCTCCACTTCCCAAAATCAAATGAATTCAAAAGAGAACTGAGAGACAAACTCCTCAAGGACTGGTCTTTTGCCAAGCACTACGTTGATTCGGCAATAAAGACAGCCTACTCGATTCTTGAGAGCTGGCGTCAGAATTATCTCAAAGGAAGGAGGAAGAGAAAGAAACCCATCGTGAAGAGGAAGTTCGTCCGAGTCAAGACAACATTAATGAAGGTTGAAGGCTCTAAAATCAGAATAACCGTCAAACCTAGTGAAGAATACCTCGAACTCGACTTTTCAAAAGAGTGGTTTTACGAGAGGGTTAAAGGCTGGAAGGTTGGAGAATTGATAATCAGGGAGAGAGATGTTCTCCTAACTTTCTCGAAGGAAGTGGAATTCACAGGCAGGATTAAAATCGGAATTGACAGCAATTTGATGAGCCTGGACATTTTTCACCCGGAAAAGGGCTGGATTAAGGTTGATTTGAGCGAACTCCACCGGATTGCGGAAACCTACGATGGGATTATCGATAAACTGAAGAGTATTCAGAGAAAGGCTCCAAAGAGGATTGGAAGGTTGCTTGAGAAATATTATGCTCGAAGAAAGAATAGGATTGAAGATTTTCTCAACAAGTTGGCTGTCCAACTTTCGAGGGAGTTTCCTGATGCTGTCTTCGTGTTCGAGGACTTGAATAAGTTCAAAATGTTCAGCGGAAATGGAAGAAAGTTTAACCGGAAACTCTCACGCTCGACTTGGAGCAAGATTGTTCAGAAACTTTCCTATCGGGTTCAAATCGAGTTCGTGAATCCTGCTCATACTTCCTCCACTTGCCCGAGATGTGGGAGTAGGTTAGAGTCCCGAAACGGGCTGGTGGTTTGCAAGTGTGGTTTTAAATCGGATAGACAGTTTGTTGGTGCTTTCAACATTTTCGTGCGGGGACTTGGGGTCGCCCTGAGCGGGGGTGAGGTCGAGGATTTACTCCCCGATGAACCCGGAGGGGAGTTGAGGCCGATGAACCCCAAGTCCGTCGTGAGTGTAGACTTGAACGGGAGGACGTTTATTCACGTTCCTCCCTGAAAACTCACGACGGACAGACCCCCCGCGCACAGCATAATCATACGAATAACGATATCCATCGACATAACCAACAACCAAAAATGACTAGCATGGGGCCACCACATCGCTTCAATCGAATTTTCCAGAATTTTGGAAGCGTGTACCCGCTACTGCGAAGCACACCTTCCCCAAGCCATAGGGTTTGAACAAACTGAAACGGTACACACGACGTGAAACCCAGAGATTGGATATTGCGTAAATTTGAGTAAAACCGTGCGAGATCGATGTATGGGCCATAATTCAGGAATGGGTGGTTGCCAACCAGGACGGGATTACAACCACAAAATAGTATGGGTTACTGCCAAACAATTATGGGTACTGACCAAAAATTAGAATAACGATTGTGCTACCCCTACCTACCCCCCAAAAAAACGCGAAGCGTACACAGGCAGATTTTTGAAAAATGAGCTGTGTACGTGGATTTCTAAGGCGAACAAGATAATTGATAGGGTGTACCAAACAAGAGAGTACGTACACACAAGAATTTTGAAATATGAGCATAAGTAAAAAAAACGAGAATAGATGATACTAACATAGGTAATTCTGAAAGGATTTGAGCTAATACATACAGCAATACAGCGTGTACCGTACACAGGTACAATAAGAGAGGTAATAGAGAGTAGAGAGATATGTGTACCTTGTAATGGAGAGTAGAGATATGGTGTACCATATAGTAGAGAGTAGAGAGTAGAGAGTAGAGAGATTGATACTGTGTACGTAGAGAGTAGAGAGATTAATATATAGAGAGTAGAGAGTAGAGAGATATAAGAGAGTACACACTATCTCTATAGAGATTAGAGAGTAGAGAGTAGAGAGTAGGAGAAAAGAAGAGAGTAGAGAGCTGTACACACTTTCGACCAGATATTAGGGTATGTGGTAGATCATTTTCTTTTTCTCATTCTCCTTCCTATCACTTTAATGATATATTATACTACCTGAAAAGCACATCTCTTCCTTTATTTTTTAAAAACGGCTCAAATGGCGTACTTCCCAGCGTTTTTTATCACCCTTATTGCCCCGTTTTTTGAAATACTTGAAGATGTTTGGAGAAATCATACTCACACTATCCAGTAAAACTCCCGAACCTTTTGCCAGCCCTCGTTTTATTTCCTCTGCGTTATGCTTAAATATGGGGAGAACACAATATTTGTAGATACGTCGAGGGACGCAAAGTTCGAGAAATAGACAGTTTGCCAAGGGGGTGTTAAGAATAGTCGGTAATATATGGAAAAGGACGTATATAAATGTTTCGGTATCGTCCTCGAATTCTGTCCGCGTTCTGACCACTTCGCCCGTAAGGGGGAGTTTCTGTGGCAAAGGGTAGAAAGAACATATTGGTCAGAGTGCCACCAGAGATCGAAGCATACCTCGACAACAACAGAAGTGCAATAGCGCGGGGGGTTGCTTACTTAGCAAAGAGGTATTATCCGGACAGAGATGTGACAGATATATTGCCCATCACAGACCAAGGGTCAATTATCCAGATTTTACGCCGGGTTATAGAGATAATGGGGACCCAGGATGGCGACACTTTGCAGGAGATACAAACGCTTACCCCGAGAGCATACCCCTTGTTCCGATCAAAGATAGATGGGGGCGTTTCTCTGCGGGAGTGGCCACAGGTTAAGGTTTATCGGGACCCCCTTGATGCCCTTGTGTCCAGCCCCCTATTCTCACAGACAGTCAGTAAAGACCCGCTTTTTGAGTCGAAGACCGTCAGATACTCCTTTGCATTGTTCCTGATCGGCTACTACTTGCTGTTGTATGGTGGTGGCGAGTTACCCACACAGCAATTGCCCCCACAGGTAGCAAAGGGATATTGGACACTCCTTGACTATGAACTGGAGTACTCCGACCACTTGGTTGTGAGTGTCGGCAACATCACGCCGAAAGGGGACCCTGAATCTCTGGCAAGCCTTTCAGACCCGTATGGCACATACCACGACATCGTCTTTGCATCCGCGCTTCTGGCGGGCATCCACTCAGGAGTTCTCGCACTCCCTGATAATTTGGCGATGCACATCCAACAACTGCTTCCCGTTGCACCACCGCCAGACAACGCATCCTTTGAGGATGCCTTTTACACATACCAGCGCAATATCGTTTTGTCGTATGGAAGCCTGTCCCGGCGTGTTCGGACATTGAGCGAGGCGTTTGGGCACCTCGTAACTGTTGTTTTCAAGGTCGATCCGAGCATTGACAAGGACCAGTTCGGGCCCAAATACACCTTTGCAGATGTCCGCCTGCGCCCGGGCACGTATTGGGTCCACGCAAACTTTATCACCATCCTTCCAGAGGATCGCCTCGATGACGTCGGGGGAACCACCCAGCGCAACGACATCGCTATTTTCACCGACAGGAGCTTTATCCCCGCCCCTGCACTGCGTGTGTCAAAGTACCGCCTTTTCAAACTACTTGCCGACCCCAAGGCGAACCGGAAAGAGTATATGATCCTCGTGCGTTCCAAGACTGTTGCGCGCAAACAAAAGAACTCTGGCGAGCAGGAGCAGACAGAGTCCAAGATCCCGGTACCTCAGCCCGTTCGCATAGAATACGAGCTCCTTTCTCTCATTCCGATTTCCCCCGAAGTCGTGATCCGCAGGGACGCCAGCACCAAACTTGCAAACATCATGGATGTAAGGGATACATTCGGTCTCGATTCCCCATCTTCATACAAAGACGTACTGGATTCTCTCTACCTTCTCGCACGGGCGTATGCCCCGTCCTATGCCGTTTTATACGATGGAGGGGTTGTTGGCAAAGACCAGTATTTGGCTCTGCTTGCCGCCGCACTCTCGTACCTTTCCCCCACACTCGCACTCACCAACTTTGACAGGAAGTATGATTCTCGCATTCACACACTCCTCTACGGCATTAAGGGCGTCGGCAAGACGTACTTGTTTGAACAGTACCACTACCATTGGCCGCACAACACACTGTTTCTCTTTGCCGGTGTCCGCATTTCCGAGGCAAAGTTGCTCGGAGGCGCGATGTCTGTTGATACTGGCAAGTCAAAGTCCTCGAAGCTTGTGTTCCGTCCCGGTGAGATCATTAAGGCCGATGGCGGAATGATTATGATAGACGAGCTGGATCGACTTGCGAGGGATTCCAGCAAGCGCGCGATCGCCGATGCAATAGCGAACGTGATGGCTTCTGGCTATGCCCCTGCAAGGCACGTGCTGTCCGACACACCCACCATCGATGTTCGAGTTCACGGCTCAGTTATTGCGGCCGCAAACCCCATAGGTCTGAAGTCCGGCAACTACGTGGAGGAGATGTTTGCCGCCATGTTCATACTCAACGACGAGATCAGGGCACACTATAAGAGGTTAGCCCCGGAGGTTGTGGATGAGATAGAGTCCAAGTTCTTTGAGAGGTCTGCAACAACGGTTATGAGCCCCCACGGACGGAAGCTGATTGCAGATCTCGAGTACCTTGCCAGCGACACTCCATACACGTTCATACACTACGACTTCTACAGCGACCCCACGCTCCACAAGTATATTGACCGCGTTTCTTTTGCAATACCTATGTACACGATGGTGGGGGAGCCCCCACAAGAGTTTCTCAAGAGCGGAAAGGCATCCAACGGCGACATACTTATCTATGACCGAAAGGTTGCTGACGGCGTATTGCGAATCTCTCAGAAAGCACTCCTTGATTTTACACAACACGTCCAAACCGTATCTCCCTTTGCACAGGATCTGGACGATACTAGAATATACGACCTTCTGAAGGAATCTACGAGCATTTCAGCGGCGTGGCGCAAGGCATCTGCAAAGACGTATGCCAACAAGATCAAATCATCCATAGACAGCAGGGAGACCATGCGCGTGTTCTTGCGTTCTCTTGGCTCCCGTGAGGCAAAGGTGGCATACCGCCTTGCGCACACTGTTTTGAAGATTTTTGACGAGGACCGGCTGAAGCGGCCGTATGTCAGAGCAATCTTGGAACTCATTGGGATCCGCGATTCACTACTGTATTCTAACCCCAGCGGGCATGTGAAGACCCCGATCCCCCTACCGGAGGCTTTGCGCACAGCGATCCGTGACGTGCTGTATGCTGGCGAGGTTGCGTCCCCTTCCGGCAAGACATATTTGATCACCCCGTCAAATCTGGAAGCGGTGTATGTGGACGTGCTTTCAAACTACGTTATCAGGATCCCCGAAAAGAGCGACGCACCTTTCGATGCAGTCGAACACTTCCAAACCCTGATGCACCGGATTGTATCTCTTCTGACAGATGCAGGGGTGCTGGTCAATCGTCAGGACGATGAGGGGGAAGTGTTTCCAGCATATGTTAGTGGGTCTCCTGACGACCTTGTGCGCAAGCTTTCCTTCAAGGTGAACAAACAAGGATATCTGCACGTTTTCTACGACGGAAACGATCTTGGCTCAGTTGGGAAGGTGATTTGATGGTTGACTTTGTCAAACCGGTCGGGATGGACGGGCGCATTGTTAAGGAGATGTACGTGGCCGCAATCCGCAGGTATTACAGATCCCACAAAGTCCCAATATTCTTCCCAATCGACCGTAAAGAGTTTGGCGTGGGGGACTTTGGCAGGAAGATCTCCAGACGCTACCTGACCTTCTCAACATCAGGAGAGCTCAGGGGCTTTTTGCTCAGGGAGACACCACCGTACATCTCATACTCTGTCGCCGATTGGGAGCACCCAGACTCCCGAGACGATAGAGAGAGGGGCTTCCTCGGTGCCGAGTTGGTATTCGAGTTCGACGATGACGAGTTCGTAAGGTATTCGCCCAATGACATCTCCTACTGCCCAAACTGCAAAGACGTGCGCACCGTTGGTGAGCTCACGGAACAGGGCCTCAACCCCCTGTACTGCGTACACTGTGGTGATCGGAGAGAAATAATACCCCTCCCATCTGCTTCACGCTGGAACAGAGTAGTGCAGGAAACGAAGCGGCTGATAGCTGTACTTGTAGAGGACTTTGGCATCCCCGAGAAGACGATATACCTTAACTACTCGGGCAACAGGGGGATTCACACCCACGTGACCGACCACCGCTTTACAGATTCCAAGCGGGTCTTTGAAGGGTATCGCGACAAGTACCGCGTGATGCAGGAGATGCACCGCATCCGCCAGGAGTTCACGAACTACCTTACGCTTTCAGATTTTGACGCAAGCAACACAGATCTGCGCTACGAGGACGGACGCGTTCTCGGACCAACTCCCAGCTATGGTGGGATGGTTGGAAGGGTTGTGGACAGAATCCGTCAGGTGCTTCTGAGCACAAATTCCCCTTACGTCTTCCACAAGTACCTTTCGAGTGATTCTGAGCGCAAGGAACTCGAGAACCTGCTTCGATCCATTGGAAACAGAAACGTAGCGCGGCGCATAGAGATGGGCCTTTACGATTCAGGTGTAGGCAACCGCACGCTCCTGAACGCGTGGCGCAATGTTTTCAAAGGAGTTGCAAAGGACGTTGCACACCCGATTGATGCGCAGACCTCATCGGATATCAAGCGCCTAATCCGGTTGCCGAATACAATACACGGAACGACTGGGCTTGTGGCAAAAACAATCCGAAGGGGAGATCTGGACAAGTTTGATCCATACAAAGATGCAGTTGCCCTCCCAAGAACCCCAAAGATCACTCTTTGGATCCGCTATCTTCCGGAGATCCGCTTTGACGGGCGCACCTACGGGCCATACACCGAAGAAGAGGTGGATATTCCCCTGAACCTTGGATTTTTCCTCCTCGGCGTGTTTGGATATTGGGCACAAACCAACGGAGGTGGGGGTCAAGATGTATCTTAGGAACAATTTGGATGTGATCCGGGCAGTCAGGAAGGTGTTCGGAGATTCTGTAAAGCACCATGTTGAGGTGGTGGAGAAAGTGGGCAATACATACGCGGTTTATATCCGCCAAGCCCTACCGCAGGATGCAGACCTACCGGAAGGGATACGTTTGCTCAAGGATGGGGACTACTTCGTGATTGTGTTCGAGAATAGAAATGTTGAGGTGATCTAAATGGCTGTGGACCTTAGACGGACTTGGAGTGGAAGGCAAGATGGCAAGAAGAGTTCCCCTGTGCGAAGACCGAACGCAGGGGATACCCTTGCAACCCTGTTAGCTAAGAAGGTGATTGTAATTACCCGTAGCGGCCACTGGTTATACGGGATATTGAGAGACGTCGATAGTAGAGGGATTCTGCTGACAACTGTTCAGCGCATAGAACCGAAGATAGATGCGAACGGTGTTCCAATGAAAGACCCAGAGAACATGGTAACGCTGAAACGAGCGTTGCCGTTTGAGATCCCAGTAGATGGAATCGGAGAGATCGTGGTGCGCAAGATGTTTATCGCATGGGGCCACGTGGCACAGATTTTGCGTGCGAAGACAAAGGATGAGATAGAAAAGGAGGAGCAACCCTTGCGACGATGATACTAAATAAATAGCAGAGGCATCTAAATAAGTATATAGGAGGTGTTGGCTGTGGATGTGATAATGAGGGAGGTCCGGTCTACAAAGGCGTATGATGGGAACACTCCTTTGCTCACGCAAGTAGAGGCAGAGGAGATTGTTCGCGACCACCTGCCAAAGAAGATGGGTAAACAGTACAAAGGGGAAATATCTGTTCTAAGGATTGACAAGAAGGTTCAGGTATCTCTAAACAACGACTTCCACCTCGTTGTCAGGGCATATCCTGAGATAGCTTTCAAGTACGTTGACGACAGCGGAAACGAAGCATATGGAAACATCGCTGTGCAGGACACGGACGTACTTGTAGTGTTTGATAGGCAGGAGACTCGGGAAATAGTTGAATTTGTGAAGGAATTTGTGAGGTACTGAGGAGATGGCGATGACCATTGACATACAAAAGCTGGAGGATGCGCTCAAGAATATCCAGTATGCAATCATAGACCTTGAAGACGTAGACCCACGGCTTTTCGAGCAGTATGCATTGCTGACCCCGTACGTCGATATCGCCGATGACTTGCAAGACGTGGCGGACGATGTTCGAGAGATATACAGCCGTTTGGATGGGCTTGCGTGGGCTCTGGACGAGCTCATTGAAAAGTTGAGGAGGCTGGAAGGTGAAGGTGAAACCGATTAAATACCGCGAGTGGTATTTCCTGATATGTAATCATGAGATGGATGAAAAGTACAAAGGTACGTGGCTTGAAGGTGCCAGCCTGTTTGTCTCGCACCACACAGTTAGACCGCTCTTGCGCTGGTGGCAGAAGTTCCACCGGGAGAAGTTCCCCTCAGGATACCGCATCAAGCATATATACCTACCCAATTTCTGGAAGATTGTCGAAAGGGACCGGTGAGGATGTGATGAAGGATGATACTCTAAATCTTGAGGAATGGGCGTACAGGTATAGGCCCACCATTGGCGAAGTGCGCGTGTATGACCACAAAGTAATTTTCTACGTTGGCGACTACGGAGCAGATTGGGAGATGATTATAACGAACACAGACGGGAGAACAACGATTTCTGTTGTCCCGAGCAACCCCAAGCTACCCACCGTCCAACCGGTTACAATTGATGGTGCTAGCCCCGTAGATGCCCTTCGAACCGAGCTGAATGTACAGCTCAACAACCTTCGGAACGCCCTCTTCAAAATACAAGAGAACCTTGGAAACGTGTCCCACATTGTAAACACAATACTCTTTGCTTCAGGCGTCTATTCATATGATGGAAAAATAAACAACGAGGACATTGGCTTGCTCGACCTGATGAACTACGTTTCATTTGAACATAGCATATATTCCCCCAAAGGCGTCCTACACTACAGGACCACGATTGACGGCACACGATTGGAATACGACTTCGTAGTAATTGGGACAACGCTTCGCGACTGGAAACGCGTTGTCGGCATCGAGTTCAAGGAAACAGATTTTCCAAAAGCCGTGTCGCAGGCAATCTCGCGTAAGGATTACGTACACTATCAGTATGTGGTTGTGAAGTTGTCCGCAAAGGATATTGTTAACGCGTATTGGGATTCCCTTGTTCTTGCCAAGGAAAACGGGATTGGCGTAGTGACTGTTGACTATGCCGGTCACCCAAGCGTTTTGCTGAAGGCAAAGTTCACGAAAGCAAAGAAAACGATATACGACGATGTAAAGGCATGGATCGATGAACGCGAGAGGGAATTGAGGGAAAAGATGGATCATGTTCAGAAGAAGATCTTTGAGTTCATCCGAAACGGTGATGCTAATGCCAAGGATACTACTTGAGAACTATGCTAACGTCGAAGGGTACGACGTGGATCGCGTAGTCTATACAAGCAAGTATGCTGAATACTCGAAGGAAAATGACACTTATTACGTTGACGAAGGTATTGTGATCGCTATAAGAGATGGAAAAATTCTAGCGCTTGTCGCGATGAATGCTGAGTACTCGGATGTTTATGAAATTGGATCGGTAGATGAATTCATTAACAAACTAAAGGAGGCTACCGAAGATGGGTGATAAAGGCGATGTTGGTCTGTTGATCATTACTTCGACATCAAGAGGACCACGTATTCGCAAAGTTCCCGGACGAATTGGCAGGTTTGACGAGATAAAACAGCATGTTAGGAACGAGACGCTTGGCGAGCCAGCGATCGTGTTTTACCGATACAACTACCTTGAGGGTGCTACGATTTTCATATACGTTAGAGACGAGCTGATCGACCTCGGATATGCGTCTAAGCCACAACTTGGATCTCTGTTGAGAGATATCGCGATTTTCTCGAGGGCACAGGTCCCTGGCATGAGCTTACTATGGGACATATACTCTGAAATACAGGCAATGCTTGCTAAAGCGGAGATGGCAAAAACCAAGTGGGAAGAAACACAGGGGAGGAATAATAAGAGGTACGCAGAAATGGAAGGATACCTATCTGCGCTAGAAGATGTTGCCTCGCTTATCAAAAAACGCCTGAGGTGAGCGCATGAACATTGAAGAAGCTCGCAAGGCTGCAAAGGAGTGGTTGAGGGAGCATAACGGAGAGTATTTGATAAGATCATGCTGGAACTGCAACCCGGCGCACGAGCATCTGAAGGATGCCGACTATGTTTTTGTTTGTCCGTGGTGCGGTCACTGGTATTACAAGGGGGTAGATATAACGGAGGGGGACGGCGATGATCAAATTTAACTACGAGTATTCGGAAAATGAGAGGGATCCTTTCGCGGCGTACACCAATAGGTATATTGCAGTATCCAAGTATCTCCCAAAGAACTACGAATATATTCGTGTGCCGGCGCCAATGTTGAGACGCAGGATATAGCATCACCCAACAACACTTCTTTTATTTTTCCTCGCATAATATCTATACCCATTGATCATCACCTCACCTCTCGAGGCTCCGGGATGAGAGGGCCCTCCACCACTTTTCCTATATCTTTAAATAGATAGAATGCTTGTATTTGTATGGGTGGTGTTATGGAAAACCTCCAGCGGTTCATTGAATATGTTGAGGAGAAGATCGGCCACGTTGCCAGAGATATCCAATACGGGGACGCCATCGTCATATATTGCCAGCCAGTCGCTTTTGCCATCCCGCTGGATTACAAGGCGCTCCAGCGTATCGCTCTTCGTTATGGGTTCGAAGTACTTTCGGTGGTATTCCTCCCATTTTCAAGGTGGCCAATGCGCATATACTTGAGAGGGGTGGGAAATGGGCACTAAAGTATTGCCCCGGGACGCAGACACGGTGTTGCAGTGGGTAAACGAGAATATGGCATGGGACTCTATGTTCCCCCAAACAGTAAACGTGAGGACTGTTAAGTTGCACGTATCGTACTTTTACGGGCAGACAAGGTATCGGGACAAGTACATTTATGCAATTGGCAAGACTGACGTGATGGATCTGTTACGGAAATATGCCTCGGAGTTCTTGCAACCGGGTGCACCGCAGTTCTTTTCCACGCTGTGGGTTCGGCGTGGATCCAAATGGTATCGTTATTTGAGGATGAGCGTTCCGGAAAATGCAGAGGATTTTGTGATTGTTCGGACGTGGAGCCATTGAGGTGGTGCAGATGGTGTTGGTGCGCGAGGAGATTTGGAGCGATGGGTACCACACACCGTATCTACGAAGTAGGTCTGCCCCGCGAGCAGGTAGAGACCTTTCGCAAATACGACCCGAAAACAGGATACATGCACATACTAACAATAATCGACGATGAAGACTAACGTTTTGGCAAAATTAGCCCACGTTGCAACAGGATCTCCAGCATCCTGTCAGAGAATTCCCCCCTTTTTATTATATCGCCCTTGCGATACGGTCCGTGCGTGCTGAGGTCTACATCTATAAATTCTGGCACGTCTTCCACTGCGATAAATTCGTCCACATTCTTTTTTGGCTCTACGAAATTGAAGATTGTGGTTTGGCCCACAGCAATCACCTTTCCAATAATGCAGCTTCAAATTTTTCCAATCTGCCATTAACTTTCGCCAGCGCAGTTTCATATATCCGCAGGATGCAATCAAAGACACCATATAATTTGCTACCGCCATTTCTATGTTCTACAGATGATGCTACATCGACAGGTACCTCTACGATTATTTCCGTATCTGTTACGTCTATCTTGAGAGTTCGGCTAAACGTGCTGTGCACCATAACCGGCACAGGCATGTTTTTTACTGGCTCTATTGTTTCCAACAGTTCTTTGAGTTTTTCTATGTCGCCCTTTAACCACTCCTTCATGCTTACAAGCTTTGCGTATTTTATGGGGATTTTGCCAAGATCTGGCAACGTTAGCTGAGTGTGATCAAGCAGTTCCCACACGTATTGATAGTTTTTCAACCTTGTCCCCCCTGTCGAGAATTTGCAAAACATACACACATTCATACAAGATTTTTCCATCATCCGTTAGCTCTACATAGCTATACTTCCCCTCCTTTCGTTCCACCACATACCCGCGCGCTTTTAGCGAGTCTACTATCTTTCTGACCGTCTGAGGTGCATATCCACTTTCTCTGACGAGCTGCATAATCCTTTTTTCGCTGTTTTTACCGATAAGAAGTATGATTTTGTGGAGCGGGCATAGAAGTGATTGCATACACATATATTCTTTCTATTGTTTAAATAGATTGTGCAAAAAAGTTTAAATATCGGGACAGCCATAGTATATTATGCCAGCAAGCACCCAAGCAGTTACGGAGCCTCGGGAGGTAAAGCGTGAGTATCATTTTGTGCAGGTTATGCCTTATCGTGTTATTAGCGTAAAGGATGATGGAAGGGTGTTTGTCCGTTTCTCCAGCGGGGTAACAGTAATACTAGACACGGAAGAGTTCCTCGTGCTGTCCCGCATCCCAGCGCATTATGCCACAGTACCCTTCAACACCGGCAAGGAAGTGGAGGTATTAAACAACCTTAAAAAGCTCGGGGTCGTGCACGAGATTGAAAGACCAAAGACCTCTTTCTATTTCGTGTATAAAGTAACAAAGGGCTGTAATCTAGCCTGTAAGTACTGTTTGTCAGGTGATACTAGAATACTAATGGCTGATGGGTCTTGGAAACCCATTAAGGAAATACGGGAGGGCGATGAAGTAGTAGGTTGGGATCAGAAGACTAATCGATTAGTAAAAACAAAGGTTCTTCGAACTTTTAAGCGTAGAGACACACTATACCTGGTTCAGACTGATAAGGCAAGTATAAAGGTAACAGATAATCACGCTATTTTGGGAGTTGGGTATTGGTACGCTCTAGACCCGGAGAAAGCATCCCACGAGGTGGAGAATGCTAGAAAATTGTATATTGATACCATTCTCAGGTTTGTGACTTTTCCAAACGAGTTTGCAGAAACGGAAGATTATATGCTAGGCTACCTATCTGGTGTTTTCTACAGGGATGGAACGTATGTAGGTCAGATATCTGCTGGCACTGGAAGGTCGCGATACCTTAGATTGGTTGTAACTGACAAGGAGATCATCGATAGAGTAAAGAAGTATATGGACATGCTTGGGATTCACTATACTGAGGGTACATTTAGGGCAACAAGTGACAAATCTTACAAGAAAGGGGAATACCAGCGGATTTATGTTACTAGGAAAGATGATATCGAGAGGATACGGGAGATTCATGAAAATAACAAAGAGTGGTTACGCGGATTCGTGGCAGGTTTCTTTGACGCGGAGGGTAGTGTGCCTGTTGGGAGAGGTGGCCCAAGGGTCGGATCTAGTGTAAGCAGTGTTAGGTTGTCCAATACTTCTGAAGAGCTTCTAAGAATCTTCAAATTAGGTTTGGACTCATTTGGGTTCAAATATTCGGAATATGTTGTGCAAAGAAAGAAGGGAAAGCCACAGAAAATAATATATCTTCTCAGCGATGGCGAGGTTACTGCCAAGGTTAGGTTCTTCACAGTATTTAGACCTGCTGTTTCAAGAAAGGTAGAAAGGTTACTTGCAACCAAATATAGAAGAACTATAGTAACAGATATCAAGAAGCTAGGGGAAGATTGGGTATATAACCTACATACCGGGACTGGTACGTATATTGCTGAAGGTCTTATAGTTCATAATTGCTACGAGTGGGCAAACCCGGAAAAAATCCCACAGAAGACTTCGATAGAGATAGCAGATAAGCTCCTGTCAATGTCTCAGGACTCATATGTTAATTTTGTTTTCCACGGGGGCGAGCCAACACTCTACTTTGAAGATGTGATTGTGCCTGTTGTTACGAAGTGGCTGCCCCCTAACAAGGATAGCCCAGAACACAAGCGCCTGAAGTTTGGCATGCAGTCCAATGGTGTCCGTTTTGCAGATGAGAACTTTGCCAAGAAGTTTGCTGAGTTCCACAAGAAGTATGGCATCACGGTGGGCATATCGCTTGACGGGAAAAAAGAGCACAACTGGCTGCGGCAGTTCCCGGATGGAACGCCAGCGTGGGAGTTTACAGTGCAGGGCATTAAAAACCTGCACAAGTATGGGGTAGAAGGTGTCGGACTAATTATTGTTGTCAACGACCGCTCCGTTAAGGATTTTGTAGGTATCGCGGATTGGCTTGTCCAGGAGTTGAACATTACCAGATCTCGCTTTAACCCGTTGTATCCAGCAGGCCACCCAGAGGTTGTGAAGCACGCCCCAGATCCCGAGGAATATATAGACCAGACGATCAAGCTAGCAAAGTGGGAAATAGAGAAGAACCTAGATGGCGATGAGATAAAACCCTACTTCGTCAGCACTACAATAGCAGAGCACGTTCAGGCAATGCTTATGAGATCGTCCAACGTGTGCGTAAACACAGTATGCGGGCGTGGTATGTCTTTCTTTGCAATCGAACCGAACGGGGATGTGAAACCGTGTGACCACAGCTCTCGCGTCCTCGGAAATGTGCTGGATGGCTGGACAGTGTGGGATCCCGTGCCCCCTGAGCTTGCCAGAGAATGGGCAGAACAATCTTGGCATTTCTCTACAGTTATGGGCGGGCACTCGGAGTGTGAGAGCTGCCCATACAGGCAGTTCTGTGACGGTGGTGGCTGCCCAGAGTTCCTAACGGACATATACGGCAAGGAATATTGGAAGCAAGCTCCAAGGTACTGCTGGAAGCGCTTTTACAAGTTCATAGACAAGATTATCGAGTCAGGTGACCTGATAAGGCTTGCAGCATTGGATCCAATCCACCTTAAGGATCTGCCTTGGGTAAACCCATCGTGAGGTGTTTGGTGTGATGGCAATATCAACAAGGACATGTATTCCACATGGGATGATTGGGATGACCTATCGTATATCGATTCCCCATACATCTACCATAGCGATGGGTGGTAGTTATGTTCTTCGGGGTGGTTCCGATAAGGATTGACAGGGGGTGAGAAATATGTACGTGATGGGCTCAAGTTTGGATGTAACGCACTTGACATACAAGGAGTATTCCCACAGCAAGACGTGGGGACACGACGATAGTCACTCGGATACACCATGGTGACCAAGATGTATGCTGCAATCCTTGCCAGCGCCGACCCAGATTGGGATAAGCACAACGTATCGCAATGGGATCGACACGTTGATTATTGAGGTGGATAGAGTGTTTGCAGTAGCAGCACCGATGGTGTTTGATGAGTCCCACACGGATGTAGTGTGGGGCAAGGCGTGGCAGAAGATTACGTGAGGTGGTTACAATGATGGCGATGACTGCCATACGCAAGGTAGGTGTGTATGACTTCTATAGCGAGCACGAGAGCTGGGAGCATGATAAGGATACCGATTGGGAGCGGTATTGATCAGGGTGTGGTGCCATGATACAGATACCTGTTGCCGGTGCGGACAGCGCTGTCTACGACGTGGATTGGAGAAATGTGTGGGAGAGACGCTAGCAACAGCGCTAGAAAGTGGTGTAATATGCATCGGAGGTGACGGCCTTGGACGTGTTGGCGATTGCAGGCAGGATGGCGGATTATGACAAGCACTCAAACCACAGCAGATCCGAGAGCTGGGAAGACTTTGACCTTTGAGGGATGTGTTTGCTATGTACGCCATGGTCCCACGCAACCACCAGCGACGTGGTTGGGACGAGGCAGATGGAGTATATTGGGACAGAATAGACTGACAGAGGCGTGTTGCCGTGGTTCCCCTTTTTTTCTTTTCTCCCGGGCAGAGGCGCCGTAAGATCGTGGATCTTCCCGGCTTAAAGGATATGGATTGTGCAGTAGCAAGTAGGATAGGATCGAGGTATATGTGGTGATTGCCATGATAGCTATGCAACTCTGCGATATGAATGACGATTGGACTAGAGTGTCTTGGGACCAAGTCCACACAGACACCCCGTGAGGTGATCTGAGATGTTCGCGATGTACAGCAGACCGGTTTCGAAAGACTGTGCATTCCTGCATGATAACCACGACGACTGGGACGAGACTTGGGGCAAAGATTGGAACAAGTACGTGTGAGGTGCTTGAAATGCTTGCTCTTCGCAGCGACATCAGCGATATATGGGATCACTACGGAGATTGGAGCAATAGCTATTGATTTTCCCTTCTTTTTTTCTCTAGAAACAGCTGGCAGGCGAGTATGTGCGAGCAAGGATGCATAGGATATAGCGAGTTGAACTCACAGTCACACATCCACCGCCCATCCCTGTAGATCACGTGGTGCTCATCGGTATCGCCCCTTACGAGGAATACAAAAGCACTTTCCTCTTGGAAGATAATTCTTACAGCGCCTGACTCCACCAACCTCTCTGCTTTTTTTAGTCGTCGCTCCAGATTCGACAGGTTCCGTTTACTAGAGCGACTCATCGAACAACACCTTGCCGTTTACTTCACGGAACCAACCATAAGACCCCCTTTCATTTTTTGTCCATACCCACACGGCACCGGAGTCGTCCGCGATTCTAAGGGGATCTTTGGATATTATTACGTAGTGCTCACCGAACAGGCGCTTCGCATCCTCATCACACACAAGAAATTTCAGGTTCCGGAACCTGTAGTTCGGGCAGGTATAGCACTTATTTACTTCAACCCTACCATAGATTGGGCACATCACGAACGATTTTGACCCTTTAGTCCACACATATGGCATATATCAAATTATACAGATAATTTGTTAAAAAACAAACAGGGGAATAGTGGAAAAGATCTCTCAACATAACTATATAAAACACCCAGTGTCAATATACTAATATGGCGGTGAAATATTCCATATCAACCCTTGACGAACTTCCAGGCGTTGGTGCTGCAACTGTAAAGAAGCTCAACGAGGCGGGTATAGAATCCCTCGAAGACCTTGAGGGTCTGGATGTGGACGATCTGATCGAAATCGGAATATCGAAGGCTACCGCAAAGAAGATAATCCGTGCATTTAGTTCTATACGTGAAATACAGACGATGACAGCAGATGAAGTTGACAAGATCGAAAAGAAGAAGGGATACATCAAAACTTTTACTGACCTAGACGACCTTCTTGGCGGTGGCTTTAAGGAATCTTACCTGTATGAAGCATACGGCCAATTTGCAACAGGTAAATCCGAGATTGCACACACGCTAGCAGTCCGGGCTCAGTTCCCTACGGAACACGGTGGACTAAATGGCAAGGTCGTATTCGTTGACACCGAGAACACCTTTTCTACCAAGCGCGTGAAAGAGATTGCAAAGTATTGGGCGGACAAGTATGGTCTGAACTACTCTGAAGAGCAGGTGCTGAAGAATATAATAGTGGCAAAAGCAGTTACCAGCACCGACCTCTATTCTTTCGTAATATCGTCCCTCCCAAACATCGTCAAGAAGAACCCGGATGTAAAGCTGATCATCATCGACTCGGTTACTGCACCGTTTAGAGCAGAGTATACGGACCTCAACGAGCTACCTAAGCGACAGAAGAAAATCGGTGAAATTCTTATGAAGCTGCACGAGATTGCAATCGGTATGTTCGACGGAAATTACAGGATAGTGTACTACACCAACCAGGTCGCTACAAGAATAGGACCATTTATCAACCCGGCTGCAGCGGAGACACACGTCGGTGGAAACATACTTGGACACAGGGCTCAGTATCGGCTCTACCTACGGAAGGGCAGGGATAATATCCGAATAGCAAGGCTGGTGGATGCACACGACCTACCGAGCCAAGAGTGCATCTTCAAGATTGGCCCTGGAGGCATAATGCCTGCAAGGGGTAGGTGAGGATGTTGAACTACTTCAGAGAGCTCGAAGACCCTTCCATTTATTTAAAGAAAATCGCACGACTTCGCCGGGACAAGCTACTGACCCATATCACGTGTAGGGACCTGGACAATTTGGTATCTTTCGCTAACGTGCACAAAATTACGGCAGTTATTCTGCTGGGCACGCGCTATGATCGGAAGAAATACCCGAAAAAAGTCAACCGCGTGAATTGGTGGCCGTGGATAGAGTTTGTAATTTTTCATAGCAATACTGGCCTGTGGTGGACCGTCGCGTCTGGCAACACATCCCGGCTACGCGAGGTGCACAATACCCTCGTGGACTATATTTATACAGGCCACACGCGGGTGCCAGTTTTTAGAATACACTTTCCAGGGACTACTGTTGTGTATGATATGGACGTTGGACGTGCAAAGATATCAGAAATGAGTCCAATATTCTTGGTCGGGTATGATTTGGGTATGAACTATGAATACAACCCTTTGGAGAATGTTGATGACGAATATGTCATAGCATACTCGAGTCCACTCTTATCGGGAAAACGGCAGATATGTTTGGCGAGATATCCACAATTAGGAACTCCGTACGAGGTTTTGTTTTGACAAGCGATATCTTATATAAATTTAAACCTGCAATATATACTAGCTCGCAACCACCTCTCGAGGTTGTGTCTGGGTGCGCCAACCACCGCGCGGGCTATCCCCACCGGTCTATCTGCATCGCCCCGATGCAAGCCACCGCTACAGGTGGTGTAGGTGGGATCCTTACCCGCACCGATTGCTGGTGCGGGCACCCCCCAATTCTGCTATGTTTACTTCAGACGTATTTTCCCGATACCATAACAAATAAATAGCAGGGCAAATACAAACAACGTATGCAGAAGGAGACATTGACTATATTACTCTTTGTAGCATTCATACTAATTGCCGCACCGAAACTGTTACAGACAACAAAACCATATCCTGCCACACAGCCACATGAGGTTTTACTGTTCGTCATGCCAGATAATACGCTTCAAGGGTATAGTTACGACATGAATATATACGTTAAAACGAGCTTTGCCAATCTAAAAGTTGTTGGGAAGAAGACCTATCCTCCTGTAGTTTTGATTAAACAGGTTTCTGACCGTTTCCCCGACATAACTGACATTTCTGTAACGATAAACGGGCGCACAGCCAAGCTACACTTTTACAATCCCATAGAATGGTTCGATATTGGCAGGACTGAAAGGAAATACACAATAGGAATACCTGTGGTTATTGACAGGGACTATGTTCTCATATCTGTTTGTGCGAACCCATACATATACATCGGAAACATAGACAGGAAGCCCCACTTCTCGTCTGCAATCTGCACAAAGCCCGTAAAGGTTAAGTACGGGGACGTTGTAAAGGTCAACGCGAGATTTGAATATTCTGTGCAAGTGTAGCGATCTGAAGAATGTTTTGGAACACGATGAATGCTTCCAGCAGTACGAGTATGTAGAACGAGCTAACGAGAATCCCAAGCAGTAGTGATTCTCCGGGAAATACACGCCTTGCTATTATGACCAGTATACCCCCAAGCGCCGACGTGAGTGCAATGAGCGTATTGAAAAAATAGTCCTTTGCGGTAATGCCTACTGTGTTGAAGTGCATTTTGCGTATGTTAACTTCTACCAGCCCTAGCTTGAGCCCAACCACCGTAGATTCTAGATCGGAAGCTAACAGAAGGAATATGACAATGCCAGGGACAAGAATTTCCAGCGCGTCTGCTAGCGTGTTGAACGCAACGGCAGATAGTTCAACACCCCTTCTCACACCATCAAGAATTCCGCCCATATTCTATCACTAGTTCAATCTATTTTTTAATAGATAATGTAGGTAGCATTACGCTACCAAAATAATAAATACCAGTATGCGCACTATGGGTATATGAAGTCAAAGGTTGTAATACTTGCCATGCTTTTGCTCGCGTGGACGCTTCCTTTCGCACATGCAGTTCCACAGATCCCATGGAAGTTCCCGGCAGATAAGCGTATAATCTACCAGATCGATACGTCTGGCCTGACGTCTGACCAAAATGTGTACGTCGAGCTAAACATCCCAGAAAGCACATATTCAGGTATTATTTCTGATTTGAACTCTGATTGGGTGTGTTGGTATTTAGAACATAATGCTGTTAGCGAATTATGGCCACGAGCATACTATGCATCCGATGTAAATACTGCGCAACGAGAACTACCCCCGTACTCTGTGATCTCAACGTTTGCCTACCAAGTACCCCAGTGCGGATATAGCGCAACAATCAGGTTGCCAAAGACAATACGCGTGTATGTGGGCACATTGGATACATATAATGGTGAGTATAATACCATTTCGCACTATCTTTTGCTGTATTTCGTTGGCGATTCTGTGCACATGTTTTCCTTTGTGTTCGGTAGTGCTGATTATGTGACAATAAAGAGGTTGAGTATTCCCATAGCATATAGGACGTACTATTTAGCAAACGTTGACGGCCACTATACAGCGTATGGTACCTACGGCGGGTATTCTGGCTATACTGTGGGAGAACAGTCGTGGGTATTCTTGTCGCCAATAGATGTTGATATTCATGGCGCCAAGCACATTTTCGTTTATGCATTTACGTATGGTGTTAAGGGCAGGATATCAGTATGTGTTGAGGGGCAAGATGGCAAAATCTACCGTATTGGAACAGCACCAAGCGGCAAACCCTGCGGATATGATGTCGATTTAGGCGGAATAATCTACTCAAATAGATATACAGATATTATGCCAATGCTTACAGCGTATGCGGGTAAGAGTGCAGATTACTTCAGCAAGATCATAGCCATTGGAGCGGGAGGGGAAGTCTCGAATTTCACAAACGCAATGGATGATTTCACGGTGGTGGTGAGGTGATGGACTACAGAATACTACGCGCGTTTGCGGCGTTGATAATCGTTTTATCAATTAGCTATGCTGCGCCAAGCTCTAAGTATGCTGTACCCTCAATTTCGAGAGAAGTCTTTTTGGTAAACATACCCTCAATTAAGAGCGCATCCAATGTATATGTGACTGTTAATACCAATGAGCAGAACATCTTGTCACTTCTAGAGTGGGCCGATAGGTATAAGATATGCTCTTTAGCGCTTGACAACCATTGGCTATTACCTATTGTTACTTATTCATCCGATGTAAACAGCTCACAGCGCTACAAGACCTATTCGATAATTGCATCCGGCACGTATACCTTCTCGAACTGTTACTACCCAAACACTACAAACCACATCATAATCCAATATCCGCGAGTATTGCTTGTGCATCTTGGTCAACTAGATACACTTAACTCGGAATACAACACATTTTCACATTACGTGTACGTTTACCAGCCATACCCAATATATGATAATTTTGCAGGGACTGCGACGCAATGGAATGTGGGTTGCAGGACGCTGAATGTACCAACATCTGCGATACAACCATTTTTGTTGGTCGGCACCAATGTTATCAAATCTGGATCCGTAAACATACGGGATGTTGCAGTAACATACCAGAATACGCAGGCAGACGTAGGGGTTGTTAAGTTATTCCAGTTTGCGGATGTATTACCGTGGATTACGGGAAAATTGGGCATAGGATGGCAGGATATTTCCACCGTTAACAAAATCTGCTACTCAGGAAATCCGGGAGATATCTATTTCATTATGATGCCCAAGTGGTAAAGATGCGGCCAGTGTATTGTATCGCGCTGCTTGCAGCTGCTATTCTTCTTTCACCAATGGTGCTTGGTATGGACCAGAATACTGTTGCAACGATTGTTGCTACAGAAAATTATGACTGGTCGCAGCTGTATGGCGATACTAATTCAACGGTGATATCTATCGACGGATCTGGTTTGTCACAACTATTTGGTAGTGCAAGTTCAACAACAACATCTACTGAAAGCTATGACTGGCCTCAAATGTATGCAGATACCAATTCAACAGTAATATCAATTGGAGGATCAAAACTGCCATTCCAGCAGACTGTGTATAACCAGCAAGTCCAGAATACGCCAACAGCCCCAGTAATATCACATTTTTCATATGATTATAATAAAGATGCTAATACCATAACTCTCTCATTCACACTGTTTGATCCCGACACCAGCACGATATACGCTACAGCTTACGCCACAGTTGATGGTAACATCCACGTTCTTGACAGTTCGATAGAAGTATCTTCTGGCGAAATGGTAACTAAGACTTACCATATTTACCCAGAACCATCAGCAGTTTACATTTCGTTCATATCGGAAGCGCCCGGAGCATACCCCCAGAACATCAGGGTCGTAGCGCCTAAGTTCGTTGTTGCGACGACCGCAATTCCAATAGATTTTGACTACAGCGGCAACGTAATCATCATGGTTTCGAACGGATATTCCATATACCCGCTAAAGGCAACAAACCACTACAGGGCATATGTTATTGCATCATCCTCGGGAATTGTTGGCATCACAGTAAAACCTGTACAATAGCGCTACTATTGTTTCGATACCAGCACTTTTTTATACCAAAACAGCACCGATTTTTACATGAGGAAGGGTATACTCTATGCGATACTTCTACTCACAATCGGAGTCATAGCAAGTAATGCCTTCGCATGGACAACTTGGCCTCACGAAGACTGTAATACGTGGATCGAGTTGAACGCAACTGGGACAGACATTAGTATCACCCAATCGGGATGTTATGTTTTAACTGGCGATATTCCAAATATGGTACACATTTCTGTGCAAGATGCGAATGGACAACCACTTGTTTTTGATCTTAATGGCCATAGCATAGGGTATCTTGATATCCAAGCAGAGTATAACGGCCCAGTGGAGTTTTATAATGGCGAGATATCTAGTGGATACTTGGGATTGTACCCGATTCAAGCTATATATTTGCACGATTTGACCCCAGTTGTGATTACAGCATTTCCGACGAAAATACTCGATGTTAACAATATCCATGGGCCTTATGGTTGGTCACAGCTAGAAGTGTACGGTTCTGGATCTATGGATTACATACGTATACAGAACTCCAATATTCCTTTCTTACACGTACTACACAGCGGTAGCAAGCAGCTTATTGTGAGGAACGTTACGTCAACGGATAGAGCAATATTCGATGTATCAGATTCCAATGTCGTATTCGAGAACTCTAAATTCCCTAAATGGACTGTGATAACTGCAGCAACCACGGGAACTCTCCCGCGAAGCATATCTATTACAAACACAACAGTAGGTGGCGCACCACTCTACTACGACAACAACACAGCCGATTGGGTTGCTGATAATGCATATTTGGTGGATACAATTCCTACAAGCTCCCACACATCTGTACGGCAACTCATATGTTTGCTGTGTGGATCAACTACAGATGTAAATGCGCCACCAGCGAACGCCATTTCTGTTTCGTCTTTCAGAAATATATTCAATTACAATGGGACTCTTGTTGTTGCAGATAATGCTTACCTCCATAAAGTATACAATTCTGATGTTACTATTAACGCAGATGTGTTATTTGTAAATGACCCGAATAACATAGTGTCTGGCTCGCAGATCCATACACCACAATTCTGGGTTTATACAGATTTGAATGCACAGGACTCTACCCTTGACGCATACACTACGTTGCAAGCCTATAATGGCTCCAAGTTGTATATCGGTACGCTTATCGCTAATTCTGTCTATTTGTACGGTGGCGGTGAATCGGAATACAATTATGAGGTAAACACTTGGAACGTTGGCTCGGCAACCGCTTACCTGTACGTATCCAATAACCTCACTACGGTCCGGTTTGATAGAACACACTTTACAGCACCAGAATATGTATTTACAAATAACCAAGGGCAAGTGACACTATACCTAAACGGAGACAACGTCAAATACATATTTGATAGTGTATCTGTCGACGATAACATGACTATACATTTGAACTGCCAGGATACTGGCCAAACAGTATATTTCGAGGGCACAACTCCTGTCAACAAGTTCACGGTTAGTGGTTGTAATGTTAACGACAATACGATCAAGCCTAACCTAACCATATCTACAAACCAGCAATATGAGGATGTCAAGGAAGGCACTCCCGTAGAGTTCAACGTTACTGTTACATCTGAAAATGCACCCGTGGACAATGTGGTGGTGCGTGCTATTGCAGATAACTACTACCACCAGTTCGACCAGAACAAGGAGATCATAATCCCCCATCTTGATGCAAACCAGAGCAAGACGATAACCTTTGAATTTAACCTGCAGTCCTCTCCGAGTACCTACAAACTGACTGCAACGGTCGATCCAGATAACCAGATCGAAGAAAGCGATGAAACGGACAATACAACAACACACGTCTACGTTAACGTCATACGTGAATTGAACTCCTGCCCCGGAACAATATCAACGGGTATGTACCGCCTAACGACGCACCTTTCTGATGTTAATGACAGATGTATTGTTGTACCTAGTGATGCTATTGTGTACCTATCTGCAGGCGCTGGAATTGAGGGATCGTCACCTTGGACTACTGTGATTGCAAACTACGGCAACCTCCAGATTGGTGGCATGTGGGGGAAGGGCAAGATCTACAACTCCAGCACGGGCACACTTATGCTTTACTACCTCCAGAAGATGAACTCTACAGGCTTTTACGTTTACAATGATGGCACTTTGTACATTGGCAGCCACAACGAGATTCCATTCCTGATGCAGACGGGCGGAACAATCAAAGTGATGGGTAATGATAACATTGTCAACGAGTACACACCGTATGACTTTGCAGGGAACAGAGACCTTAAGTTCTCATTCATTGGCGGTACCTTGTCTATCCACGGGTATGAGTCCAACTACATGACATCTACTATCTATGCGGACCAGCCAATTAACGATCCTACTGGAGTGTATGTGTACCTTGACCAGCAACCATCCTTTGCACAGGGAGTCAACACAGTACGTGGTATCATCATAGGCGATGGGCTTAGTGCAGCTTTTGACGGGAAGACGATCGGTGCGATTTTTGTTGGTGGCAAGAAGGGTGTTTCTCAAGATCTCAACATATCGAACTCCCGCATAACAGGATCTGAAATTCTGCTGGATAACCAGCCGAACCAGGATGACCTGAACTACCCGATTTATGCAAGGTTCTCCAACACAGAGATCCGGCTAAGCGATGGAATTATTGCAAACGGCGCAATTACATACTTCACGAACAGCACAGTATCTGCTCAGTATGCGAGATACTTCAAAGCGTCTGAGATGTATGTAAAGGACTCTGAGATCAACATACCGCACTTTAACATATACGTGCCAAGCGACGTTAACCTGCAGATCTACGTTGACCTATCGGATGGCGATTCTACCATCGATTTTGGCGAAATACAGAGCGGAGCTGTCACCTTGCATTGTGTTGGCGACCACACACTTCACCTTGCACAGTGGATGCTGGACAGCAACAAGGTTACAATTGATCCGTCCTGCTACCAGAACATCGACTACACCAAGAACCTGCGCGTATCTGTGTCTGCACCGTCATCAGTACCAACGGATACCAACTACTCGATTATGGTAACGGTCTACAACGACGCAAAGTACACGACATTCAACAATGTTCCCGTAGTTGTTTACATTGATGATGTGCCCGTATATGAGACAAACGTAGACGTACCGCCAGAGAGCAACACATCCTTTGAGGTTACTGCCCACAGCTCCTCGGATGTTGGCACGGCAACTATACGCGTTGTTGTTGACCCCAATAATCAGATACCAGAGGCAAACGAGCAGGACAATGTTGCAACGACCTCTGTTGCAATAGAAGCACATACCGCACCGTCCAGCGCACCCGCGCCTGTTGTTGGTGCTGGTGGTAACGCTGGCCTGTCAGCTACTGAAGGGTTGTACGTGTCTGCAAAAGTCGGCGAAGAGACTGAAGCAGCCATACACATTTATTGGAAATATGGTTTCCCGGTTACAGCAAACATAACATACATACCAGAGGGTGGAAAGATCTACGGGCCAGATACAGTCAAGCTGCACACTGGCGACAACATAATAAAAGTAAAGGTTGTGCCCGAGAAGTACGGAGAGGTTGGCAAGGTTGTTGTGTCTGCAATGAACGAGCACAGCACGATAACGCTGTATGCAAGACCTCTTGCACAGATAGCAATACCAAACATTGACGCGCGTGTAGTGGTCGTCCTAGCAATAGTCGGATACCTTGTGTGGGCACTTCTGGCATAACACCTTTTTATTTTACCTTTATCTAATTAATTAGATGGAATACTTACGCACTCACCTCAAGGACTGGGAATCATCTATTAGGAAGTTCTATGAGCGCAACCTACCATTCTTGCCAGATAACTGCCAGCACAGATATTTCAAGCTTGTTTGGAAGTACCCGCTGCAGAGAGCAGTGCACATACGCGATTCAATAAAATCCCCTGAACACCTGCAGAGACTGTTGATAAAATACGCGCCACAGCACGTCTACTATTCCCTTACAACGTGGCTGGATCCCACAACAGTGCGCGGGAGGAAATCCCCAGCAGTACCTCTTTGGAGTGACCTTGTTTTCGACATAGATGCTGACAGACTGCAGCCAGCAAAGGAAATTGCAATGCGCTTGATCTCATATTTGCAGTCAATGGGGTATAAGAAGTTCAGAGTTCTTTTTACGGGCAACAAGGGTTTCCACATCTATGTTGATGACTTCAAGTATGATAAATATCCAGAAGACTACAGGGAGCGCCTGAGGTACTTCGAACGTAAAAAGCGTTCAATTATAGATGAGTTACTATCTGCCGGTATTGACATTGACCCTACCCTGTGGGATGCTTACCGAGTGGTCCGCCTACCAAACACCCTCAATGCCACCACAATGTTGCGTGCAGAGTGGGTACCTCTGGAAAAGCTCGCGTCCTTCAGACCAACTATAATTAGGAAGTACCCTGACAGGCCGAGTAAGATTTATTCACACACAATATTGGTGTCATCCCACGTTATTGGCACACCGGATAGGCACGTACTGTTCCTTGACTACGATGGCATAGATTACAGGGATGTACGACAAGAAGTGGTAGACATAATTGACAGATACAACCTATCAACTGCATATGTATTCAGGACTACCAAGGGGTACAACGTGTGGTTCCTAGATGCACTTCCACTGCGGAGGATTTTGAGGATAAAGTCCAACACGAGCGAAGACCCGATGCATTATGAACACATAAAGCTATACGGCTATGACTTGGTTAGAATCTGGTACAAGGTTTTTGATGATGGCAGAGTACACTCGAAGCCCTACCTGTTCGACGTTATTCCAAGCAACAATACGAAGTATCCACTGTCGCGCGGGCATGCAGACCTACTACGAGCAAGGTATTTTCAGGAGGTGGCGGGCAACTCCTTTACAGGACTTCCGACTGTAAAAATTATCTATGCTTCTGCAAAAGTGGCATACCACAACTGATATAAACTACATATCGACCTAATTATATACGTGGCCACGATATTAACCGAGCGACAGATAGACAGCATAATCAGGTCTTCTTCAATAGTTGACAAGTCGCCAAAAGCATACGAGCTACTACGGTGGGCAGTCAAGAAACTAGATTTTACTAAGGTATCCTCGCAGGCAGACCTTACAAGGTGGCTAAGAGAGACTATCAAAGAAGAAGCCAGCACATACGACGTATCGCCAAGAACTTTTGCCAAGCGATTTGTAGGAATGGTCAAGTTCTTTACCAACCCTTCTCTTGGTCTAGAGGCGGTCAGAGAACTACAAACTGCCGTTGCCGAAGATATGGTTTCAGAGATCAAGTCGGCAATATCCGGAGCCAAAGACCTTGAGGACCTGCAGCGCATATACGTGTCATATAAGAACCAACAGTTCCCACCACTTGCACCAACCCGGTTAAAGCAAGAGTACACAACGTACTTTGACAGGCTCAGGAGAGCAATTGCCGCAATTGTGTCCGAACCAGAGTACAGAGAGATTCTAAATGCAATAAAAAATGCCAAGCAAGTAGTTGAGTCGGGAGAATACAAGAAAATGCCACGCGTTAAACTAATAGAAATTATTTCAGACCTCCGTAGGGCTAAGAAGTATGCATCGGATATCCGCAGGAGGCTGAACATTCCGTATAAAATAAACGAGCGCACAATCAACAGATACATGAGAAAATTGCAGGAAGTTGTGCGCACACGTCGTCCACACATACTGCGTCGCCGCAGATTGCGTCGCATACTACGCACGATATGAGGTGATACTATGGAAGAACGTACAGTTGGTTTCCTTAGGGGACTTGTTGCAGTATCTTTGCTGCTGGTAGCCGCATGGTTGCTTTATTATTACTTTAGCGTCAATGGACCCAGCTCTGACACAAAAGTTCAGGGCCTGCTGAGGGAGTATAATGCAAACCTTACAGTAAGCAACTGCATGCAGGATTACGAGGGCTACATGTGCAATGCAACGGCAGAGATAAATATGCCCGACAAGAATGTCAGTGCTAAGATCTATGCGAGAGCACAGGTACTTGTTGTCCCAGAGAAGAATTCACTTGTTATTGTCAAGATTTCTCCAGAGGCGCACAGACCAAACCTGTTTGCTGTTAAAGTGCCGGACAAGCTAAAGAGCGCCCTTTCCAAGATTACCATGATCCCAGCAGACCAGATGTTCTGTGTTGAGAGGACAGACACAATGTACAAGTGCTACATACCGACGAACATTGCACCCATGGGAAAGGCGACTTTGCTTTATGCACCGTTGTTCGAGATACACCTTGACGAGAACGGAGACATAAAGACAATCTTTGTTAACGTGTAGTGGTATCGCTACGATACCCCTCTTTTTTATATTATGAAAATATGTTGTTTTTTTATATGACGACGAGCGGTGCGGATGTGCAGATGGTTGCAACGTTGCTACAAAAAACAGCTAGCGGGACATCGCTCAAAGGATTATTTATGAGCATTATCTCTGCCATAGCTGCTATTGTTGAGCAGATACTCAAACCAATAGGGATTGTACTGCCACACTCGGGATATGTTGTTGTAGGCGTCTTCGTCCTTGCAGCACTGCTGTATTCAATACACAAGACAACGTGGACGCTAATCAAGGCAGTAGTTGTCGGCGTAATCGTTGCAATAATACTGTCTGCGATAGGGTTCATCAGGTGATGGGATGGATGCCACTCAACTAGGGGTATTAGCTGCATCTCTGTTGCACGGATTGTCCGACCCCACTGTCCTAATGTCCTTGATAGTGGCATCTTCGCTCCTTGGGTCACTCGCTGGGAAAATACCTTGGAAATATACTGGCATAATACTCATACTTGGAGCGCTGTATGCAAAGCTTGCAGAGATCTTTGGCCCAGAGGCAGCAGCCGCACTAATAGCATCTAACATTGCGTCTTTCGCAATAGGCCGTCTTGTGTCTGGACTCAGGCAGAAGTTCTTTGAGGCTATCGACGAGTGAGGTATCGTTTCAATACCACTATGTTTTTATATACCCTGACCGAATTCATAACAGCCCGCAATATACACGCGCGGGCAGGAGGAGGAGAAGGATGCGTGGAGAAATGAATGTTTGGCTTGTGGCTCTCCTGCTGCTTGCCGCCGTTGCCTACCTTGGCTACAACGGTGGCGGGCTGCACCAGGCGACCACGACTATTAGCACCCCTGACGTGAACAATACGCAGGAGGTGTCTATATCCCAGCAGGTTACTGCACAGCAGTGGCCTCTCAAGACCGTTAGGATGGAGTTTGTCAGCGCACTTGACCCAAGGAAGCACGTCAACGGAATACACGTTGAGTTCCTGCCTGTTGGTGCCGTTCCGAACGACCCCATGCGCACCATCATTGACCAGGCAGACGTGAACGATGGCTACGCGGTGTTCACGGGCGGCAAGATCTTCGTCGGCAAGACCTACGAGCTGTCCATCAACGGCGGCTCTATTGCCTACGACAAGGTTACTACTGTGAAGATACCGATGCTGCCCCCACAGATCACGGAGTACACCTTTGAGAACGCCCAGAAGGTTGTTCCTGTTGCACACTTCGCCGACATCAACGTGGACACCCCTGCAAACATTGACCTGAACATTGCAGGCGAGTCTGGTGTCAACTACAAGACGTTTACCATCCGCATTGCTGTCAGCGACCAGACGCCTGAGGGAGCCATCAAGAACCCTGTGCTTATCCTCAAGACCAGCGACGACAACCCGCTCCCGCCCGGAGCAATTGTCCACATCTATGCGACGAGGCTCCAGGGTACGGACTTCGGCGTGCCTGCCGTTGATCTCGCAGGATACTTTGCAAACGAGACGCCGATCGCTCTGAAGGGCTCCTTCGTCTGGGACGAGGACCCGTCCAGCACTTACATGACCGCTGCTGACTCTGCAGTGTACCAGATTAAGGTCGGTTACGATGCTGACTCTATCCAGAACGGCCAGAAGCTTATCATTGCCCTCGACGACCTCGGAGGGTTCAAGGCACGCGACAAGGTCAGCAACGAGCTCAAGGCACCTGCACAGGAGCTTGTGATTACCTTTGAGAAGTAAAGGGGTTTTCCCCTTACCCATTTTTTGTTTGTTCTGATACTTGGTATCGATACAATACCGCTACATTTATAACTAATGGATTCTGATATATTCAATATGTATTCGTACAACCGTATCGCAGTCCTTTCAGCACTCATGCTTGTGATGCTCCCATTTGTGCACGCGGCATTCCCTTACAACGCGCCGTGGTTGAGCTATGGTGCAGAGCGTTTTGTATACAAGATTGACACATCATCAGTTACGGACAACTCTGCAGACATATATGTTACGCTAAGTATCGACCCAACATCACTACAGAATTTCATAAACAAGTGGGGAGGTTTTTGCGATCCAGATAATATCTATCCCTGGTTCTACCCCGTATTTGCGTATGCATCTACTGGAAATATGTCTGAGAGAATGGCACAGGTAGTTGAGTTCAACGGATGGCAGAATTTCAACGTACCATCGTGTGGGACTGTTTCCCTGCCAACACAGTTCAAAATCAAACTACCAAACGGTGTGCTGGACGGCGGTAGCAACTTTGCTAACTATGACCACTACATCTACGCTTACTTGAAATATCCATACACGTGGGATTTTTCAGAAGCTCTAGTACCTAATCTGCCACCATCTCTCCACGATGCTGCAGGAACTACAGCATTCTCGACTAGCTTTGGAGAAGGAGTAGAGTACAAAGCAACCACACCTAGATCTTACTTTGTTACAGATATTCCAATTCAAAGCGGAGGAAAAACGTACGTTTGCGCTTGGAACAAAGAGGAATCTGAAATAATCCCTGACCTTTGGATAAAGCTAGAATTCGATAACGACGAGAACATCACCAAGACATACTATCTGGTGGGGAGATACTGTGTTGACATCTCGGATAACTTACCGTCAGGTGTTTCAAGGATTTCCAAGATATACCTTTGGAACGATACACAGTATTCCGACTGGTATTACCTGCGAGTTATAACGCAATCAATAATTGACAGGATCTACAACAAGTAGCGTTATAATACCACCACTTTTTTATTCTATGAACTAGCCAAGTATTTGTATGAAGCAGTTTCCCGTGCGCGTTGGGACAATACTAACGATCCTATTCCTATCTGCAGCGCTTTACATTTCATCCATTGGTATGTGGCAGTCTTTACCGAAGCACAGCCCTGCAGAATATGGAGTGTTGGGTCAGATGATACTTTCAGTAAGCAAAGTAAACCTGATCGATGCATCCGGGTCAAACCTTCCGTGGTCTGGTGAAACCTGGCTAATTAACCTAGTTGTTAATCCACAAGATGCTGAAAGCATAATTGCAAGAACAGGGTACCTTTCAGATACGATACCAAAGGAGGAGCTATCAAGCAATGGAAAGCAGGCACAGTATGATTTGCGCATCAAGTTTGTACCACAGCTACAGCAGTGTATATATGGACCAGATATGACAACAATGGATTACAGGGCGCCTTCCAAAGTGATTTACAAGACTTTTGATCTTGGTACGGGAATATCCTGCCCTCACGCATCTGATTGGGCACAGTTTCCCGAGAATTACAAGAATGACCTTCTGAACTACTACGACGATGTTGCATATGCTTGTGCATATTACTGTGGACCTGGAATACCAAAGCATGCATATGTTGCGTGTGATTTCCTAACATTCAAGAGAGATCCTGGTCGAACAGGCGTCGGGAAGCTTACTCTCCAGTCGCTCTATGTAAAGGACAAAATAGAGGTGTCTGCAGGGCAAAAAACAGCATCTGGGACTACCGAGGATAAGATTTCTACAGGGTCTGGGAATCCAACTGCGCTACTCAGGTACGGCTCATCAATAGTTGGAAAGGTGGACCTTGTAGGGTACCTATCAGCTGGCACATTTTGCCCAGAGGGTTCTAACTACTACCTATTCAACAATGGATCTGGCTGGAAGATTGTCCCAAGCACAATGTATTCGAACCTTTACTCTATAATACGTCCGCTCGATCTGGGGCAGATGCCTGCGTCTGAGTGCCTGCACATGTCTAGCTGGTACGATTTCGACGCTTGCAAGAACAAACTAAAACAAATTGCAGATATGGCAAACAATTACATCAGCTACATCAACAGCTCTTCACCAACAATTGATGGCAAGACTGCGACAAGACCGAGCGCTGCCGATTACTCTGCAGATTACTACTTTGCTATAGAACCAGATAGATCTGTTGTTTACTCTCAGTACAGAATGTACCTTAAGGCAAGCTGGGTGGGCATACTTGTATCTTCTGCGAAGCCTGAGATCACATCTATCTCCCCAACGAGCTTATCTTTTACGGGACCGGAGACAAAAACGCTGTCAGTAACTGTGACCAACAAGGGAGACCGTGGGGGCATAATAGCAAAAGTGCGCTGTGATAACGGATTTGAAGTAGACGGTATGCCAGAATCTACACGAACCACAACTCTTGATAAGGGTGACACTACTACATTCACGTATTCGATATCATATGGTGGTGACGGCACATCCAAAGCTAGTGGTGTGTGCACGGTAACCGTCCAGTCGTCTGCAGATCCTAGAATCTCACAGTCAAGGACTATCTCAGTAATTTTTACACCGAAAGGCGAGTATCCACCAAATACGACGGTATGCATTTCCAGGACAACGTATGCAAGGACTGACAAGTATGGTAACATCATACCAGGATCTCAGAAACAGTGTGGAGAGGGTACATACTGTGACGATTCGCGGGGATACGCAACGTGTGAGAAGGAAATCACACCGCCAACATCAGGAGGACAGAGTCCAAGCGAGCAGCAGAGCACTCCAAGCACCGGCACGATAATACTTGCCGTAGTTGCTGTTGCGATGATCATAACGCTGATAGTTGCTTTGGTGGTTTAGTAGCGTTCTAATACCACCACTTTTTTATACTAAGCAACAGACAATTTACAACAGGCGGAGTATAAACTCCGTCTGGTGTGGCGGGACTGGGAGGGACTGACGGAGGTGTGAAATATGGCGAACGCGGTTATTAGTAGTATGGACAAGCTTTCGGACTACCTGAAGCAGATAAAGGTCCCCGGTACTGACGTAAACGTCGGGGATGCAACCATAGGATTCTTTACGACTGTTGGAGGAACTTCACTTATCAGCAAGGGTCTCGCAGCGATCCCTGCGCTTGCTGGCGTTGCAACGTCCCCAGTTGGTGGAGCAATATCCCTCATCGGTGCAGCGTACCTCGCCAAGGAGGTTGCGCAGGCCGCAGGTGTTGACATAGCAATCAAGAAGCCCAACGAGTATATGATTGCATCTGCAGTACTTGCACTCCTTGCAGCAGTGTTCCTGCCACAGGCACTCTTTGCGATAGCACCAGCAGGCGCGGCACAGGCTCTTCAGTCTGTCATTACCCTTGTGAAGTAAAGGGGTGATCTAAATGCAGGACAACCAAAAAGCCATCGCCTCTTTCCTTTCTTTTAGGGTAGGCGGGTTTACAATAGCATCCATACTCCTTGCAGCGCTGGCAACACTTGGAGCACTCCCTGTTGCGACATACCTTGTATCGCTACTAATTACGGACAAACTAATAGCTAGCACCATCGCAGTTATCGCATCTGCAATTATCGTGTACTACCTGATGCTTGCGGAGACTGGTAGCCCAGTGCTAGAGAAGCACTCGCTTGCCTTTGTCAGCGCGGTGCTGATAGTTATTATTGCAAGCTATATGTACATCCCACACTTCAAAGACATCCTATCCATAAGCGCAAATACGAGCGTACACCAAGTAATTACTTTGCTAATACACAGGTGAGGCAATGAAGAACAACAAACCAGAGAATTTCTGGGAGGTTGCACTCTTTTCTTTTATTTTCCTGAATGTAATGACGTTCGTCCACGAGCTTGGTCACTATACTACATTGAGAATGTTTGGCTGTGATGCCAGCACACCCCAAGTTTGGTTTTTCTTCGGAGCAACGCCATTTAAGTGCGACACGGCAACTCTAACGCCCCTCCAGTGGTGGATTGTAGCGTATGCTGGGGCGATATTTGCATTCGTGGCATCTTATTACTTGTGGACTAAAATGGGAAAGGACAGCATATGGAGGCTTGCAGCACTAGTAGGTTTTATGTATGGAGTTTTACCTAATCTTGTGTGGCAGATACAGGGAACTGACTCGTATTTCGCCGTATCTATGGGATTTCCACCAGCGCTTGCAACATTCATTATGGTTACAGCAATCGCTGTGATTTCGTGGCTAGCATACAGAGAGATAGCAGAGATCGGGTAACCGACTTATTTAAATTCTTGTATATTCCTATGTAAGATATGCTAGCACCCTTCGCACTTATCTGCCTGTTGATAACCTTTGTTATTATAATGTGGATTCTATCCGATCCAAACGAGAATACTCGCATGTTTCTTGGAATACCATCCATCGCTGTGCTAATATTCTCATACATAGTTCTGGGGACAGATTGGACAGAGTTTGGACGTGAATTGGACAGCTTGCGAATGTTCTTTGCAGGATTAGTTGCCATACCTTATGTTATCTCCAGCGGTGTAGCGTTTTTCATACGGGTGTATTCGTATATGCTGGAGAAAGCAAGAGAAGGCAATGCGCAGAAGTCAAAGCGCCGCAGACGTGACACCAGTGAAAACCCCCTCTATGCAATCCTAAAAAGGTAGCGAGAAGCTACCAATATACTTATATACCATCTTTGAGAATCATATACTATGCGCAAATATGCCATGGCAATAACTTTGTTAGTGGTCGTTATACTCACGCAATTAGCTAATGCAGCAACGGTTATCGTATACCCAACATTTGCGAAAACCTTTGAAACATATGCGGCTGTGGGTAAGAATAAAGCATGGGACGCATATTCTGCATCTACTGTTCTAGATCTCGGAAATGGCGACATCAGATATTATTATGCTTATGTAAACGAGAAGGTGTTGTCAATCATATCGTATGATACCAAGACCGACAAATACACATCACAGGTAGTTGATGTTGATGTTGCAAATGTGTTCAGGGTAGCTGCAACAAAGGGAATGGTTGTGGTTTCCTATTTCTCTGACAAGGGCCCAGCATATAAGATATACACGCCAGATCTACAGTTGATATCTGGACCATACATCTGTGCACCTTATTCCGCACCTGACCAGAGCCATTCTAACGGATATATCTACTGTGCAAAGAATGCAACGCCGAAGGTACAGAACTTCTACCCTGTTGCAGTGTCTGTTGTGCCAAAGGCAATGAAGCTTTCGAATGGCGAATACATATATATGCTTAGTATGGCCGTAACTGCAATAGATGACTACGGTAATGTTTATGCTGGCGCGGCAACGAAGACCTACACTTCACAGCCATCGCAGACAGATTTCTCTATGATAGCTAATATGGGATACCTCGGACAGTTTAACCAGCCACTACCTGCATACATTGCAAACAACGGGGACTTCTCGAGCGCAGCAGCGTTTGGCGTACTTTCGAAGGACACGGAAACAAACACCTATTCTGAGTTTTTCATATATGCACGTGACAATTATGGGGCAAAAGCACAGGATATCGGCGTTTCAAGTGGCACTTACTCAACGTATGTTGTAGCAAAGGAGGTTGATTCACCAGCCTCTAATCCAAACTTCCTAATAACGGTACCGACGGTTGAACTGTCTCCGCTAGGTGATTACTTCCTATTCATCGCACCGAACGATGAATATAATGACCTGCTACTGTACAAGTACAGCACAGGATCTGGAACGATTGCCGGTACATACTCACTGTCTAGCATACTGTCCGAAAAGCAACACACAATATATTTTGAGAACTTCTTGGAAGGTAACGATGATGCAGAGGCAACCGCTACAATGTACAAGTCATTTTACCTTGCAAGCATACCAACCATTACGCCAGATGGACATTTCCAGTACGATCTTGTGATGTACAATACGGAGGATAATTCGCCAAGATTCGGCAGGACGCTGAGAACACTTGATTACATCACAACTGCGAGAATACTATCAAATGGAGACGCATTATACTTTGCTGTCTTCGGGAATAAGGAAAACCCAACGCCACCAAGCTATATCGATAAGTTCACTGAGTTTTGGGTAACTATTAGCCCACCCTATTTTGCAGAACCACCAGGAAGTACTGTAACGGTGAAGGTGTCCAGTACTGTGCCTGCATCTCTGGAAGAAGTTAACGCCCCCTCTTTTGTCACCGTCCAATTCCCGCAGACGATTGACACAAGCCCACAATACGCCACAATAACGATATCTAACAATGCACCGGAAGGGAACTACGGACTGATATCTGCAAAGTTTTCCGCTAACGATGGAACTACATTCACGGCTGGAATAGTATTTGAGCTGAATCAGGTCAACGACCCGCCAACCACGCCTGGCCCGATAGAGGTCAATATTGATAATGGCACGGCACATATATCTTGGGGAGCATCTGTAGACCCTGACGGAGACCAGATCACGTATATCGTACACGTTTTCGACAACACTGCTGATGAAAATGTCCTGGATGAAAACACCACGAGCACATCTATTGATGTTCCCGTTAGTGTTGGCGACACGTATACTGTGCAGGTTACTGCAACAGATGGTAACTTGATGTCGGATACTGCAAGCAAGCAGTTCACGTACACGCTCGTAATGTCTGTATCGCTACTCGACCCTGAAAATGCCACGTATGTTGATCCAAATGCCATCATACGTGCATACTATACGTCTAACGTAGGTGCTACTCTGACAATTGAAACGTCTCCCGATGGTTCTACCTGGTCGCCAGCGCAGACATATAATGTCTCCGGTAGCGGTACCGTAGACCTAAACTATGTACTGTCCCCCGGAGACAACTACATACGTGCAAGCATTGCATACGGTTCTACTATAAACTATTCTGAAGTTGTTGATGCGTACTACCTGCAGGACAGCAACATCACTATGAGAATGATTGAACCGTCTGCAGGCCAGACATACTATTCCCCGAATGGCGCACCGATGAACATTACTTTCACGGCAACGTACAACACCACCTCTGATGGAAACGGTACCAGAACATACAAGATAGTTGTTACAGATACTAATGGAAACCAGACTGCGGTAGCTTCCACTACCACAGATGAGCAGATATACACGCTGCAGGGTAGCTATGGACTGCCACCCGGCGATTATATTGCATACCCCGTTTATGTGAACGTGTACGGCGACGAGGTTTATGGTTCTCCTATTAGCTTCAAGGTGGTTGCATCGCAGAACAACGACAATCCTCCATCCGTGCCGCTACCAATACACACTGACAATACCACTGACACAAACGTCACGCTGTCATGGCACGCATCGACAGACCCGGATGGAGATAGCGTAACGTACCACGTAGTAGTTGCAACAGATGAGCAGTTCAGCAACGTTGTGTTTGATAGCACAACAGCAAACACATCAATCCTTGCGACGAACCTGTATGGAGGGAAAGTTTACTATTGGAGAGTGCAGGCTTGCGATACTGCTGGTGCCTGTTCGGCATGGTCCCCATATGACTCATTTGCAGTATATGAGAGCACATCAGTAGATATCATCGAACCCGCGAACAATGCATCCTATGTTGCAGACGATAGCAACACTGCAGAAGTGGCATTACAGGTATCTGCACTAACGAATACCAACGACCACTTTGAGCTAAACATATACCGCACAGGTGGGGAGATAAACAGCGTGCAGCTACAGGGTCCATTTGACAAGGTGTTTGAATACAATGTACAGCTACCGCCGGGAGATTACAACATTGTAGCAGTGCTTAGCAACAATGACACTAACGAGAACTACTTCATCCAGCATACAATTCACGTATATGCTGCGGGTACTGTAGCGGGCCCGAAGATTAACCTGATTGACCCGCCCGACGGATACTATGAAGAAATAGACCCAACTGTTGGACACACAACAATAACTTCACGAGCTTACTTCGAACTTCCAGAGGAAGGCAACAACTATATAGCGATAGAGTATAAGCTGAAGTGGGCTACAACGTGGAACACAGTAGTTGATTCTACGAAAGAAGTTACTCCAGATGATAATACTGCAAGTCTGGTCGGGAACGTAACGCTAAATGACGGAGTATATCTGTTCAGGGCAAAGGTTGTCGACCCCGATGGGAGAGAGTGGTACTCTCAGACACATACAGTAGTGCTACGCCTGCAGGGCGCAACTAGCGGGAACAACGGCGAAACACAGCAAGGAGGAGGCGGAGGTGGAGCCGGAGGAGCACCGATTCTAGTACCATCTGAAGTTAATTGGACAATCGGTAGCAATGAGACAAAGATTGAAACGATACATGTCAATAACGTTGGCACTACCCCGATAAAGGTGAAGATCTGGTACGATGGTGACGTTGAGCACTATATACTTGACCCGCCAGCAGAGTCCAGCATGGTGATCCCTCCTGGCGATTATAACATATCTTTCAAGGTATCTGGCACAGGCGCCACACCTGGCACAACTGCAAAGGGTGAAATAATCCTTGCACCGGTTGGATCTACGATACGCATCCCTGTGAATATAACAATAGTGTCTGGAGGTACTGGCACACAGGCAACGTCTAACATAAACCTCGGATCCATACTTGCCCCTGTCATTGTCATAGGGGCATTAATTGTGGCATACTTGATATTTTCGGGGGTGTTGTGATTGAGTAAGATGGTCGACATATCTAGGCTGTTGCTTTTCGGCACCATTTCTCTAAAGGCTGGAGAGTATGCGACACACAAGCAACTGATCCCACAGAACCCTCTAAGCATTACACAATGGCTTTCGGTAATAAGCACGTACGACATAAATACGATACTAATCGTTTCATCCGTGTTTTTGCTTTTCTTGATCCTGCTGGTAGCACTAAAGAAACACAGAAGACGAGAAGTCTATGAAAAGATCGTGTACGTGCCCATGCCAGAATTGCCAAAGAAGTAACCACCAACTATTTTTTAAATTGCAAATCTATATTGTTTAGTAGTGGTAGCGAAACAATACCAAAAGGAGGGTATATATATGAAGAGGAACATTTTGTTGGCATTAGCTATTCTATCAATGATGGCACCTGTTTTTGCTCTTCAGGTGTCGGTTAATCCAAACCCGATTACAGCCACCGTTACAAAGAGTAACCCGCAAGTTTCGTTTGATGCTACCATTACTCTAGAAACAAACGACTCGGCTGTTGCAGTTTCTGTAAATTCCACTGGGGGGAGTGTTGCAATATCAGGGCCAACTTACGTTACAGCATCGGGCACATACCACTACACACTTGTGCTACCAGCTACTCCCGGAACATATACGGGAACAATACTGTTTAAGGCTACAGGAAGTTCAAATGCACAGTATCAAGTTGCATACAATGTAGGTGTTACGGCTTGGGAAAAGGAGTACACAGACGTATTTTATATCGGACACACCTATTCAGTTATCGTCGGGTCTAATACATATAATTTGAAGGTACAGAGCAAAACAGATAACTCAGTTACACTTTATGTTGATGGAACTACCTACACAATACAGAAGGGCAACGCACAGCAGATAAACGACGACATCAAGATCGGCGTTGATGACATATACTCCTCTGGTGTGGTATTGTCAATCTACACTCAGGGACAGAGCGTGACTGTTAGCGATCAGACAACACAAACATCACAGTCTGGTTCTGGACAGAGCGATCTTATACCGCCAAAAGACCTGTCGGGGTTCCACTTCCTGATAGCAAAGTACAGCAAATATATCCAGCAGGGCATGACGTACACTGTACCCGTCACCCTCGTTAACGATACAGACTACAGGGTATATCTAAAGGACGTATATTTTGTCAACACAACTGTCACACCGGAGGGGGAAAAGCCAACAAGGCTTGAAGATTACCAGCTACCTTCTTTCCTTGACCCGGGACAGGAGCTAACTCTCAAGGTCACAATCGATACCCGTGGCCTTGATGTAGGAAAAACATATACGCCATCGCTAATTGCCCTAGGCAAGATTGGAGACCAGGATGTGAGGGCTCAGGTCGATTTTTACATTACAGTTGTCAAGGCTGTGCAGACAGGTGAGACAAACTCCACCAAGAATACTGAGAATAACACAAAGCCTAAGCCTACAACACCTAGAGTGATGTCTATCCAGCTGATACCTGACAACCCACAGCCAGGGGACTCTGTTACCGTGTACGTCAGGGATGCAAAGACACAGGACTATGTCAATGCAAACATTACTGTGAACGGCAATAAGACATCCTCTTTCACGGTAGATTGGTGTAAAACCTACCGTATAGTTGCTACGGCAGACGGATACACCCCAGCGACGAAAGTAGTCACAGCACCATGCAAATCGATGAGCGTCACATATTCCCCGAAGCAACCTGAAGAAGGAGATACGGTTACCTTTACAGTTACTGATAGCCAGACTGGTGAGCCAATAAACAACGCAATAATACGTGTTGATGGAATGCCAATTACAGGAACGACGTGGACGGCAAAGGCAGGAACACACACAGTATCAATATCTGCGGAGGGGTACACTACAAAGACGTTTACGATTTCTGTGTCCAAACCACCCGTTACTGTGCTGTCAAACATACCCACAGAGATAACCCAGAACACTGAGATAAATATATCGCTGTCCAGACCTGCAACTTGGGAGATTTACGATGAGAACGGAGTACTCGTGAAATCTGGCAACGGCGACAAGATACAGTTTGCCCCAACCGAACCGGGCACATATACCGTCAAGGTAGAAGGAAAGGAATTAGCGAGCATTGCGGTTAAGCCAGAGAACAAACTAAACTTCGGAATTAGCGGAGATTGGGTGTGGATCCTTGCAGGAGTAGGTCTAGTGCTGGTAGTAGCTGACTCATTTAGAAAGAAGAACAAGCGCGGTGGCTCCAAAGGTACTGCAGATGTTGGCTTCTACCTCAGACCAAAGCCAGCATTTACAACTCCAATGCCGCAGAACAACAACGAGGGGGGGAATGAGTAGTGCAGAGGGAATTCACCCTCTTTTTAACTTTTTACAGCCCGTTCGGGAGAAACGTACCCCCCACTGTACCGAGCAAGCCAGATGTGCCTTCTTTTGACAAGGTAGCAACTATTCTTGATTTTCTTTCGCAGGAGTTTGATGCTGTCAGAATCATAGGTGGAGAGCCATTTGTTATACCTTTTTTCAACGATATTCTTGACTTTGCTTCTGACAGATACAGGAACATAACAATAGAATCGCTAGGTACCGGAGACGTATTCAGGTCTGCATACCTGATTAAGCAACACATTTTGGAAGGCGCTAACATCGACGTTGCCTTTCAATTTATCGACATGGATCCGTCGGTTAACGACAAGGTTGTTGGACACGGGTCTTGGGAATCTGTAATTTCTTCAGCATCGCTACTACAGTCCACATTCGACATTCACCCAAAGATAATTCTCTATGTTGGATCACATTCAACACATAAATACTCATTGTTAGCGAACCTAGGTTTTGATATCATATTGCGGCGTGCATATGGGCTAAAGGTAACAGAACGATCTATGGAAGCAATGTTCCGACTGGCACAGTACGAATCAGTTACTGTCGATGATTGCGTGCTGAAGGCAATACAGGAAGGAATCCCGTGCTCACGTGAACAATATGTACTCGATTATGATGGTAATATATACATGTCAAGATACGTGCCAACAACACCAATTGGAAACATATTTGGTATGACCATGGATGACTTTCTCACTACTGTTAGCAACGCATATGAGCAGATACGGAATGTCCAGTTTGGCGGAAAATGTGCCCGCTGTGCATATATTGATATTTGTGGTGGTGGCGATTTCCACTTCTGGCCGGATTCACAGAAAAAGTACGACACAGTGTGCCCTGTACACGAGGAGGCAGTATCAGAACTTAAGGTAGATACAGAACCAGAGCAGGAGGGTGACGAGGATTACAGCGACAACGAGGACTATGGCGTTGATGAATACGACACGGAGGAGGAGTTCATTGAATCCCTCGAAGAGTAATAGTGCTACGGAGACCATAGTCGGGAAAGTAGTCAAAGAATACTATGATCCAAGGACAGGGAATACAACTGCAATTATACAGACACCAAAGGGCACTCTAATCAAGAAACAGTTTGCCGGGCAACACAAACTTGTTGGTGCAACGATTTACTATGATGTTGTTGAAAAGGCATACAGAATAGCAAGGAACACGTCGAGAAAAAGCTCAATTAATATGGACAAGATACAGAGGCAGAGAATCGGAGTAGTTACTGGCGATACAAGTGTGCATGACTTTACATTCACAGCCACTGAAAGGGTATTCGAGCTTGATTTTGTAATTACAGTTGCTGGTGACAAGTTTGCTCTGGGACAGATTGTGGAGATACGGCAGATTGGTGATCGCAGAATAGCAACGTGCAAGGTTCTGCAGCACATAGACAAAACGGGCAACCTCATATTTCCAAGAGAGCCAATCACACCCCGTGCCCCTGTTTTCAGAGCTACAGAGAATGACCTTAAGCGGTTTTTCGAAGCGCGAAAGGGACTTTATATAGGGCACCTGTATGGTACCCGCACAAAGGTGTACATAGATCAGAAGCAACTAATTATTGGGGGACTTGCAATATTCGGAGTTAGGCGGTCTGGCAAGTCATATGCAACGGGTGTCATCATAGAAGAACTGCTGGATAGCGGCTTCCCAATACTTGCCATCGACCCACACGGCGAATACATCTTCAAGTACCCAAATGACAAGGAGGACGAGGTACGGCTGTTCAAGAGGTATGGAATAAAACCAAAAGGATACGCAGATAGAAACACAGTGTTAGCATTCGATACGTCAGTAAAGGAAGCAGACAAGATAATTGACATTGAAGACCTGACACACATAGACTTTTACAGAAAGTACATTAAGCCAGGGTACATTTTGACCTTAGTTACAAAGGGACTTTCCCTAGAAGAGTCGATAGACGCAGTATACCACGCGACAAAGATGTCATTTGAGCTGAGGAAGAAGCGCGTAATTCCACCATACTTCCTAGCTATAGATGAAGTGCATAACTTTGCGCCACAGCAACTACAGGGATACCCAAAATCTGTCAAGCAAACACGGACAGAGATAGCGACAATTGCGTCAGAGGGAGGTAAGTTCGGGATAGGTTTTGTAGTTATTACACAGAGGCCTGCACACGTTTCAAAGAGCGTCGTTGGTCCACTACAGAACTTTATGATCACAAGGGTACAGATGAAAAACGACAGGGAATTCATCAAGCAATCAGTACCCGGTGCTGCAGAGTATATGCCAGTTATAGAAAGACTACCTGTTGGCAAAGCATACATAGCGGGAATAACGAGGTTCCCGGCACTTGTGTCCATACGCGTTAGGAAGTCAAGGCACTTTGGCGCGTCTGTTGATGTGGACAAAATATTATATGAGTATGGAGGTGGGTAATATGCCGTTCTTCGGTGGAGATATGCAGAAGAGGCTTAAGTGCGAGAAGCTAGACGGGCCAGATGGTTTGCCCCGTCTGGTGTGTAGAGTGTATATTACTGATGAGGAAGGCAATACTCAGAGAGTGGTTGCGTCGATGACTATCGTTAAGACAGACGAGGGCCTAGAGTTTGAGGACATCGACGCAGATGCTGGAAGCATTGATGAGATAAAGCAACTGGTGTCCAAGACGCTGAGAACACACAGGGTGCTGGAGTGATACCATGCCTGAGGCGGTCCTCGAGAAGCACAGGTGGGTGATGCTTGCAGATGGCATGCCTGACGATGCGATCAGGATAGTCAACAAAGCAATAGAAATTGTGGACCGCCTGACATATGTAGTTGGCATGGTGTCTGGCAAAGGGGAGCTGAATAGCATTGAGGAGAACCTAGAAGTGCTGAGGCTGAGCGTATCAGTCGAGTCTCTCGTAAACCTAGTGATTGCCCTGACAAAGATTTATGGGGGCAAGGTTAAGGAAGTGGACCAGCTGGTTACAGAGTTCAAGAACCTTATAGAAGAGGTGCAGGAAGCACAGCGGTCTGGCAGTTTTGCATCGACGCCAAAGGGTACAGCGGAGTACATTGTCACCATTGTCAACATCTTGGAGCGCGTGTATAACATACTGCACACGACTAAGTCAATTTGGATACGTGAGCTAGGGGCAGAAAAAGTACCACGAAAGAAGATCCACGATGATGTAGAGTCATGCATACGGACGTACTTCGACTTGCTGTTGACCCCAGCAATAGAACTCAACAGCATAATAGAAAGAAACGGACCATCAGAGGATCCAAGTGCTCTTGTGGAGTATTTCACCACATACGCTTTGCTAATCCCACAGAGATACATCCCAAAGGGTGCCTACGTTCAGATGGTTTCAAGGATCTTATCAGAGAAGAAGTACTTGCCAATACGCAACATAATCAACACATACCTTACTGGTAACTACGCAAAGTATGCATACGAACCGGTGCAAACAACCGAAGTGGCGTATGTGCTTTCGAACGCAATTGAAATGGCCCGCGCAGAGATTGGCCTGCTGTGGTCGCACGAGATCGTGTCCTATCTAGACGCAATACCGGTAGACCTTGTTTTCCTGAAGGTGACCAATTACACAAAGGAGGAAATTTCACTAGCGCTGACAGCACTGAAGGAAGAAAAGAATATCGAACAGTTCTGGAAGATCTTTGTGAATGTTGCTTTGAAATCTGTAGGAGTCCATGTGGAGATGAACATAGAGGAGGATACAAAGAAGAAGCAGAAGAAGTCAAAGCAGACAGCACAAAAGGAGTTTGATGTAGAAATACCTCCGGACGTAGAGGCTGAGCTTGCGGAGCTGTTCGGGTGATACTATGGGAAGGTTTGTAGCACTATCGGGCAATGCGGGGTTTTGCCCGCATTGCAACGAGCTGTTGAAGGCATTTGAGATACTTGACAGCAATATGTCAAACGAAGATTCACTTTCATATAGCGTGGTAATGGATCTTTCGCCAGATGATCCGGTGGATATTGAAATAATGCACACATCGCGGGGCGCAGCACCTGCCGTTTCACTAGATGATGGAACGGTATATGTAGGATCTGGTGATTATGCACGGCTCTTGCAGTACTTCTCAAAGATTTTGGGGGTGGAGATATGGAAGCTATAGCGTGGATCATTTTGCTTGGGGCTATTATTTATTTCTGGAGAGAGTATGGTAAGCTACTTAAGAAGCGCTTTTGGATGTGGATAACTGAAAAGTCCCCGTACTACCGTGTTGCAACAAACATGTCGCTTACAAGTAAAGCCCTAGCAAAATACACCAACGACGCGCTAATACGTAAAATGATGGAACTTGAGGCACAGAACAGAGCGCTAGAATCCCAGCTAAGGGAACTGCAGGAAAAGATATATGCACAAAAGCAGTTCGATGAAGAGGTTGAAAAACAGAAGAACGATAAACTTGCAGAAATAAAAGACCTGCCAGTTATACTTGCACCAACAACACCTATCAGAGTATATGATGCTGACGGAGTTTTCAGAGGATTCCTTGACTCCATACGCGGATCCTTTTCAGAGGCGTACTTGCTGATACGCACGCCAGACAATGAGCTTCACATCTTTGGACCGGATGAACTAACGAACATGCTGCTGAACGAGACCTCTTTTTCAGAACAGATAAAGAGCGGAGTACTTATGATTGCATATGACCGGTACAACAAGAAAGTATCTCCTGAGTATGTGAGGGTGACGGTATGATGCCAGATGTCGAGACGCTGCTACGGAGGATCGGGCTTAGGAGAGCTGAAGAAAGCCCACCAGATGATGAGCTATTCTACAACCTCATAAAAAGTAAGCCAAAAAAGGTAGTATGGGTTACAGAACCACGGCAGAGGTGGGCAATTGCATACAATCCCTCCACAGTATACAAGACAACTTCTGATGTGTTCTCATCGACCTTTGCATTTTATAACTATCCTATTGGCGTCTCGGAGATGACCGTACCGAAGAAGTTTTTGGCATCTGATGTGTTTGCAAGGATTGGACTATCTCTTGAGTGGCCTGGCGCGGATCTACGCCCTGAGCGCAAATACCGCAACCTGCGTAGACCGGGTGTAGTAGAGGTGATTTACTGATGCCATCTTGGGACGTATTTAAGAAGAGGAACCCTTGGGTTATGGAAGTACTGTCGAGATCATCCACCAGACATTTTACACTAACTAAAGATGCAGCACACCTGATGGCAGCAATAGATAAGCAGCTGGAGCTAACGTCTAGATTGAACTACTTCGCGGCACAGTTGAAAGCAGAAATTGACGAACTGAATTCAGATATATCAAGATTTTACGAAGAGATCAACCAGCTCAACCAGTATAGAAAGGAACTGACAGCAATAGAGTCTCAACTTGACAGGGCACTGATGGAGTTAAGAGCGCTACGCAAATCACACACAGTCAGGCGTCTGATAAACAACGAGGTTATTGACAGGCTAACTGGACAGGCTGTTGAGGTTGCATCGATATACGCGCAGACGAAGACACAGCCAGAGATTATGAGAAGAATGGATCTTATTAGAGGCGAACTTGACGATACGATTAACATGATATCGGAAGTGTCCTCCGTACTGCCGAAGAATGAGCAGAAACAGGAGGAGAAGAAAGAAGGTGAGCAGTAATGGGGGGCGGCACGATTGAGGACATTTCACAGCGGTTGCAACAAGCAATCAAAGCAAGAAGGGAGGCAGAGAAAGCGCTGGAACAGATCGTGCTGGAACGTGAGAAGTTGCTTGTACAGAGGGATATGCTATACGATATCGTGAACCTATTGGGGGCAGATATGAGCAGGCAGGCAGAGCGAATAGTCAAGAAGTTTGCAAAGCTGCTTGAGATGCGGAATGACCTTAAGTCAGATCTTGCAACAACAACGCTTACGGACATACACAAGAACACAATACTGCTACAGATCGATGAATATGTAAAGGATATATCTAAGGCATTTGATGAGAATGAGCTAGACAAAGCAATATCACACCTTAAGAATATGGTTTCGGTCATTAAGACTGCAATGAGCTAGTAGAGGTGATATCTGTGAGTAGAACATTTGCACCAACGTTTGAGCAGGTTGTTAATATAATTAGGGACCTTATGGATTATCTAAAGTCGGATATATTGATAAACAGAATACAAGAAGATACTGTGCAACTGAGCAGCCACCCCTTCCTTGCAATACTGCAACCGTTCGTGGTGCGCTCAATATACATAGATACTCCAAACAGGGAGATAACAATTGCAACGCTGTCTTACCCTGAGCGCTATGGCGCGGATGGTGACTATTATATTGTGTTTGTAGAAGATGTTGTGGCAGATGACCTGAACTATGTGGTAGCAAAATGCAGTAGAAAGCAATTTGAAGAAACTAACAATATACTATATGAGATATTAAAATGGTACAATGACCACCGCATAGACATATCTTTGAAGAAGTTCAGCATACTTGGACAGATCTATGCGCTTGCTGATGAAACTGGAAAACAGCAAATCGAGCAGATACTTGAAGAACTTAAGAAGGGCTGACACTTTATTTTTCCACTTCTTCAACAGCACGGTAGAAGCTACGCAGGTCATCACCCATAACAAACACAACTCCCGGCGCATAGTATTGTGGATCTAGCAATGGTAATGTGATCTCTCCAGTCTGAGGCTCTATGTAGTACGTCTTACCATCAGCACCAAGAACTGAAACGATGCAGTGTGCAACGTTGCTGTCCAGAGACGTGTCCCCACACATCACGTTGACGTCAACTACATTTATTTCAAGTGGTACTTCACCAGGGTAGTACCACCTGCTGGTGAGAAAAAACCTTCCAAGACCTGGCTTTGCTACACGCAACAGGTAACCATTTGATGATGCAGTGCGAAAGAGAGCTGCAGCATAAAATGCATAGTCCTCACAGTCACCTCCGCGGTCGGAAATGAACTGCGATACTGGCTTTGCCTTGTCTACAGGGTCTGGAATATAGTGGTAACCACGGCGGAAGAGAACACAGGGGTAGTTGATAACTTTATAGCTTACGCAGCCTGACACCTCTTCAGAGAATTGCTTATCGCTGAGTCTACCATTTTTGGATAGCCAATCATATACGTAGTTTATTTCTTCTCCATACTGAGATACAACTGCACGCAGTCGGTTGTAACGATCCTGAAGGTCATAGTACTCATACTCCAAGGAGTTATATTCGCTAGAAAGAGACAGGTAGTCTGATTTGATATTGGAAATGGAAGTCTCCAGCTGATCTACACGCAATAGAAGATCGTTGTTCCTTGCGGAGCACATTTCGTAGCGGTACTCAGCGTCAAAATAAAGATGCGAAACATACATTGACAAAACAAAGAAGAAAACCATCGTTGCACCAAATACCTTTGCAAGCGTGTCCATGCTGTATCACCCTGCGTAACAGCTATGGTAATATATAGTTACTTTTATCCTTTAAACCACACCCACGATACAAAAAATAATATAAACATGATTCTTTATATTCACTATATGGTGAGCGACAATTCGAGAAAGAGAGCTATATTTAGCTATAAACAATACCTTGTGCTCAAAACTATTGCTGAGATGGGTGGTAGAGATATATACTATTCACAAGTAGTTGCAAGGCTACACGATAAAATCACGTGGGCACACGCTTCAAACATACTTTCTTGGTTTGATAAGGTAGGAATAATAAACACAAAGAAAGTGGGCAGACTTCGCATAATCGAGCTGACTCCAAAGGGCAAGCACGTGCTACAGATAGTAGAGGAGCTTATAAAGCTCACGAAGCCGATAGACGAAAAATAAAAGAACTATTTCTAATATGTGGCCAGCTCATTGAATAATCATCGCTGGCCGTATTATTTGTGGTGCTTGCCTTTACTAACGACACTCGTTCTCGTCTTCATCTCCACACGGGCCACTTGTTTCAGCACCAGCCTGCCGCGGGCAGCAGACCCACGGTCAGGCGGGCACCGTGCGGTCAGACATAGCCCCGCCCGGATTCGAACCGGGGTCTAGGGCTCCAGAGGCCCGCATGCTTGCCCAGCTACACCACGGGGCTACATTATTATTGCTCTTGGGTACTTATTATTCCTTGCGCTATTGAGGATCAAGCACATCTTCGTTTGTTATGAATCCAGTCTGTCGTAGTCTGACTGGATCATCAGCAAACACAGCATCGAATTCTACAAGGAACTCATCCTTGCTACGCGGATAAACGTTCCATCCCCATATGATCAGACCAAACTCTTTGAGAACGTTCTCAATGTCATCGATATCGCCTTGATCCATACTGCCCCAGCGGAACGTATACCGTGCCGCCTGCAACGCGCCACGATCATCATAAACAATCTCGAAAGCCAACTCTACAGTTGGATCAATCTCTTTAAACCTGTGGAAAGCTTTGAAGGCAGCCTCAACAAACTTGTCTAACTTTTTGTAGTCGTACATCTTCTATCACCTGTTGGGGATATCTCCCTGCAACGGAGGTGGAAGCTTTGCCAACACTGTCCCTCCATATGTGGTGTATGGGGCCGACCGGATTCGAACCGGCAACCTTCCGATCTCCCCTCTGGGTAGACCGTACCGATCTGGAGTCGGACGCCCTGCCTGTTGGGCCACGGCCCCGACCAACATAGTATAGCCCCGCGGGGATTCGAACCCCGGTCGCGGGATCCAAAATCCCGCATGCTTGCCCAGCTACACCACGGGGCTACTACAATATACAGTACACAGAACAAAACAATTTAAAATAAAATCATATATATTTAATTTGTGGTGCAAAACCATGTCTATGCCCGTGCAGTAAAAGCTAGCGAGGATCTAATAAATTGGGCAATAAAGAACTACCCGCTTTTTGAGTCTGAGGGAATACCTCAGATCTTAGCAACATTCGTAACAGCTGCAATCATCTTTAGAGAGTCTGGATATACGTGGTACGAGCAATCAAAGGACAAGGCGTTCGTACCTAGACATATTTTTAGGGAGAAATACCCGATGGTGCACTTTAACCGGTCACAGTTCCTGATTTCTATGTACAAGGGCCCAATATCATTTTACGCGGTTAAGGAACGGTATGTTGAGCTTATGGGTAATTCGAGGTACTATTTGCCAACGATTGATGAATTGAAACAGCTGATAAAAATATACGGAGGGTTCAGGCGCGTAGTACCACTTTTGATCATACCGACAAATAACGATACACTTCGCAAGATATTGGAGGTGCAGTTCGATGGGGGATTTGCCAAGCAAGCTTGATAAGTTATTGAGGATACTCGAAATAATTGCAAAGCATGGCGAACTGAGTGCAAACCAGCTTGCAAAAGAGCTAGGCGTTAAAATAGGAAGTATCAAGATATACATCGAATACCTAGAGGAGCTCGGACTGATATACACTAAGAAGGACGTACGGACAACGAGAATAAAGTTGCTGGCGCAGACAGTAGCAAAGATTGGAGACACAATGCTTGCAGCAGTTGATGGCAAGGTGGTAGTTTGGCGCTGCCCATTTACTGAGATTTGCCCATACTTCGAGTCAGGGTGCACGACAGCTGATAAGTGCTTGTTCTTGTCGGCGTTCTTACCTGCTATTAACGAGGCACTATCTAAACTATATCCAGGGATAAACCAAGCTCGTGAAGACGACGTGACGGAATGATCGCACGAGTTTTTCCATATACTTTATCATAATCTTTCCCAAGCTCTGCAAGAACAATTGCGCGAGCTCCATCAACATCGCCAAATTTCTTGTGGATAATCTGCACCATGTCGTCAATCTCAGTCTGCAATACCCCGTATTTATCAACTTTACCACCAGCACATACCATTGCAATACCCATCTTGACATTTAACATAAGAGGTATACCTCCACGCGTGCGACAGTAGTATGCAAAATGGGCTAGCGAAACATCATCACCTAGCATCTCTTCAGCAGCGATAACAAACTCCTCAAATTTGTCACGATCAAGTGGTTCTTTTTTGACTTTGCGCGGTGGTGTTGCAACACCTTTCTTAGGAAAGCATACTGGCTCTTTTGATTCTGGCACATAGTAACATACTTTGTTATATGTTGCATCATCGTTAGTGTATACCAATCTGTTAGAACCGTCGACTAGATAGATATTCTCAGATACTTCTGACACTCCCAGATTAGCACGTATAGACTTTATCTTCCAACCTTCATTATGTAGCTCTTCTTTTACCGATTTTAGCTCGTAGTCAGGTACTGCAATTTTGTGCACAACTTTACCGGATTTATCCTCCCTTTCTATGGTTACAACATCTACTGGGACGATTCTAATAACTCTTGCAACTCCAGGCAGGCGTAGTGTTGCAAGTTCTTTACCATACTCGTCAGCTAGGTGTTTGAATTGGTTGGCCATCAATTTCGATCTCCCCCGGTATTATACCAGCCCTGCCAAGTAGTATTGCATATACCTTCGCTGCAGTACTGGTTACGTTTGTGTTCTTGTATCCATATGCGGCGAGATTATCCTCTTCGGTAAGATACTCGTCCAAGAAATCAATTGTGTTTGGAGCATACAGCTCAACTATGTGGCATAGACCATCCTCATCAATACCGTAGTCACGACATCTTACTGTTTTATCATATTTTACTCTAATGTGGATCGTTCCCCCCACGAGCCATCACCATATTTTTTGCGGAATATTCTCCATTCGCCGGTGGTGTCCTCTATTATTACAAGGTCCTCGTTGGGCACGTTTACAAAGTGCACGCTTCCCACCTTATTTTCTCCACCATAGCATACTCCTGTCACAACAACACCATCAATATCTGCATCGTATTTTGTCCTGAACATAGGTACTCCGTGATCTTCAAGACAAGCATTGATCCACTTACCGACATTGTTTCTCCAGTCAAGGTACTTGTTCGTTGACACTTTGAACACCTTCCCAGGTATGTGCCCAAGAGTATAAAGGCGCATAGCTACCACCGATATTACTTTGCTATTGCAGAATATAAACTGCTCGGTATCGGGACTATACCTGCAAATTGCTGGTATCGAAACTTTACTACAATATTTAAAAATCCAGAAATACCTATCCCTTACGAGGTGATCTAAATGGTGAGGCTTGGTTCCAAGTTTAGGAAGATGCGCGCTTACGGTATTATCCGCAGCAGGACTAACAAGGTGCCTTCTGAAGAAAAGGTAGGATCTGGCAGGTACAAGATGAGAAGGTCTGCATTCGTCCTCTATTGGAAGGGTGGACCTACCTTCAGCAAGAAGCTACCGCAGCAGGAGCGCATCGCGGCTGCGGCTCGCAAGTGTGGTGAGCAGCTCCGCGGCAAGAAAATGTCTTGGAAAGAGCGCAAGGAGGCACTCCGCGAGTGCATCCTTAAGGAGTTCGGCAAGATTTAACGTGGGGGGAACTTTCCCCCAACCTAATTTTGTATGACTAAAAAACAAGTAGTGTTTTGATACCACCACATTTATATTGCGCGCACCAGTTCAATAATATGATGCGCAAGAGAGATATCGTCGTGCTCTCAACACTACTACTGTTTATCGGGCTAGCCAATGCAACCGTGCCGGGATTTGAATATTACTCAGCTGTAACTATCCACAACCCAAATGGCTACCCAATATATAAATACCCAGTATCCTTCGATGTTGCCCTGCCCACGGATGTTGATACAAATTCAATTGACGTTACCCTGACAACACAGAGTGGGGAATTGGAGATACCTTTCAGCTATGATGCCGACGGGAATGTTGCACATATTACCGCATATGTAGATGAGATCCCAGCACACGGGACAATTACGCTGTATGTTTATATGGGTGGAAACAACGTTAGCGGTAACAGAGTTGCAAAGACAGAAATGATTGGAAAATACTGGGCAGTGCGGCTTCACGACTCAGTGCTGCTAGGAGATGATTGGACACCAAGTTGGGACGAGATCAGACAATGCTACAAGACCTACTGGAGTGATGGGGGTAGAGATGCGTTCGATGGATTCCTGCACCCAAGAATATACATAGGATTCAACTCCCGTAGACTTCGCGTTAGCCCGTACTCAAACTGCCAGCCTCAGTCCTTTACACTACATGGGATCCGTTTCAAGGTATATACATATGCATATGGCCCATCTACTGCTGGCGCATACCCACACAACCCTTCGGCTCACCAGCGTGTTTGGTATCAGGAAGTGTTGCCAAGATGTGACTACAGAAACCAATCTGTGTATGAGGAGTATAGAGTTAGTGGAAACCTCGGATCTGACGACGAAACCCACGAATGGGAATTTGAATTCAATTGGAATGGAATGACACTGCGCTACTTTGAGACGAGTGATAAGCAGGATCCAAATGCTGGCGGATATGGAAGGCCACAGATACACTACTTTGCTCTACCACTTGGAACCGGACAGTACGATCAGTTCACGATTAGAGGTAGCGACAGACCAACGCACAAGGTTGCAGACACCACAATCCCAACTGTTGCGGCGTACGCCCTGTTCGTTGGAGATGTACATCAGTATGTTGAGGATTGGCTGAAAAACAGCCTTTATCTGGGTGCACCTTGTTATATGGACCACGCATTGGAAATAACAGTCGGAAGCCCCGAACACATAGATGACTTTGCCGTTACGTACCCGCACACGGTGTACCGTGGACACGACTTCAACGTGGAAGTACTGTATACAGGTAGCGGAAGCATTTCGATATCTACTGATTCGGGTACAGTAACCGGCACCACGACACAGGACAGCACGCATATCTTCACAGTTTCGGTTCCAACGACGGTTACACTTGGCGAGCACAATATATCAGTACTTATCGATGGAAATGTGGCTTGGAGAGGAGTTGTCAACGTAGCTGAGGGAGGCATACCGAATATATTGTCTGTAGACAGCCCACAGACGTTTAGACCTGGCGAGGAGATTTACATTACCCCACACATTTCGTGCGATTACGATTCGTGCGATGCAGCCATCAGAATTTACTCCCCATCTTGCTACCAGATCGGAAACTATGAGATTAACATTGACCACAACAGCACTGTGCAATTACCTGTTGGCATAGTTTGCTTTGGACAATCACAGTCAGATGTAAACGTAGTTGCATATACCCCTGCTGGATCGTCAACATATCAAATACATCTTGATCCAGCACCGACAAACACGTACCCGGCCACGATATCTTCGCAGGACATTGTTAACAACGATGGTAACTACTATGTAACGGTAAGTGTTGGTGGTGGGTATGAAGGGAACGTTTACCTGTATGTATTGCAGGACGGATCTGTAATACAGAGCTACAGCCAGGCAGGTAACGGAAATTACACGTTCCTGCTAAGGGCTAATGAGCTACCACCGGGGCAGTATATCTTGCTAGCGTCCGGCAATGGGTTCTCTATCGAAAAGCCAATACTCGTCACACCAACGTATTCAAACAAGTACGGAGTGCTTGTGTCCGACCAATTTGGCAAGCCTGTTTCGATACTCAATGCAGATACGAATGCAGAATACGCTGAGATAACTGTTGATCTGCAGAATGAGTGGACACATCCCATAACTATTGATGTGTCTGACTGGCTACAGCACGGTGGCATACTACAGCTACCCCAGCAATTTGCCACAGTCCTGGATACTATTACAGTTATGCGAGGAAATTCGAGTTATGAGGTTGCATATGATGCAAAGGGTGGTGGTTTCGCAGTTGTCTGGTCTGGAGATGGACAGTACCTAGCACTTGATCCGGGCGACAATCTGTTTACCATTCGGTTCAAATCTCCCTTCGTGTCTTCCCTGAAAGATATGTGTGACAATTCAAACGACCAGACCGTGTGCGGATACTACGCTGATGCTCTTGATGCAAACAAGCTGTCTGAACAGATGAAATACTACTACCTTGCTGAGCAGTACCTACAAAGCGCAATGTATGGAGGAATATCTGTGGAGGTAGTTGCTCCGCCAACAATAATACAGGGAACAAGTGCAAGGGCTTTCATATACATCAAATCCGGTTCCGGAGCACAGGTTGATCCAGACACTCTCTCGTGCAACATAATAAACATATCTGGATCTACCATTGGAGATTGCAACACAACTCATATCTCACAGGGAGTTTACGCATTAACTCTGCCAAGCAATGCAGTTGGCACTTTTGGAATCAGGGTTACAGCTGTGAAGTCAACGCACACATCAGAATCCGCAGCATACTACACCGTATCGTCTAGATACACACCCGGAGACATATCTATAACGAACTTCGTAGTACCACCAAATGGCAAAACAACTGTTATTTATGCACAGGACCCATCCGCAACGGTGAACGTGTCACTATACAGCAACGACGGAACTCTGATAACATCTGGCACGGCAAGTTACAACAACGACATTGGTGCTTTCGTATATGAGATCAATGTTGGGCCTGTACCTGCTGGAGACTATGTGGTGGTTGTGTCGGACAGCTTTGGATACAAGAAGCAGGCAGTAATACACGTTTCCCCAATACTACAGAACATTCTTGCAACGGTATCTGATGTAAACTCCTTTATCAGCGGCGTCCTGTACCCAAAGGTGCAGGATATCTACGACAATACAAACACCATAATAAATAACCAGAACAACCTCTATGCTTCAGTGCAGGAACTAAACTCTCAGGCAATATCTATACTACAAACTATACAGAATATACAAAACGAAATCAATTCCGACGACAGCCAGATAATTGCATCCCTGTCTGAGCTGAACAAGACCACCCATGAAATATTAGATACTGTGAACTACATCAAGTCAAAGATCGACACGGAAGTGTTGACGAAGCTGGACCAGATTTATGATAGCCAGACCGACCTAAATGCACAGATACAGGACATAAAGTCAATGATAAACTGCGAAACACAGTCAGCAGTATGCCTGCAGCTCAACAACCTTGAACTCATGGTCAGCGACCTAAACACTAACATATCTCTAGACTACAATGGAGTTATGCAGGGAATATACAACCTAAACTCAAAAGCGGACACGATACAGCAATACGTGAATGACATATCTAATATGCTTGATTGTAACTACGCATATCCATCTTCGAGTGTATGTGCACGATTAGATGATCTGCGGGACAGAGCAAACACAATTAGTGGAAATATCGAAGACATGAATATGTTCCTCAACCATATCTACGACTATGTGCGCAATGATCTAACATCTGAAGTGGTGGCAGTTGGTTCGAAAGTAGACGACCTCAACGCGTACTTGCACGGAGATGTGTGGGCAAAGCTGGTTTCTACCTATAACAAAGTAAACGGCCTGTATGATGAGACAAACACGATAAAGTATCTGATCAGCAACCACAACGCAATCGTTCGTGCACAGCTCGACTCACTACAGCAGTACCTGCAGGACGTGAACACAACGATAGTTTCTAGACTTGCTAACCTGCAGTCGCACATAGACTCCAAGCTATCAAATATGTCCGACAGCATTGAGAGCATATCTGCTGACACAAACCTGCTGATAAACTACTTTAACTGCACATCCCCGAATGATGTTTGCGATAAGCTGCAGAACATATATAACTCAGCAAATGACATATCAGCCAATATATCAGAACTTAACGAGAATGTGTATGCGCTGCACGATATTGAGATGGCGAAGCTAGGGGAGATTATAGACTATGCTAACGTGATAGACAGCAACATCGCCAGCCTGAAGAATTTACTGACTTGTGAGCAGATGCCACAGTATTCTGTTTGCCAGCGGCTTGACATGATGCACAACGAGCTAAGTGAAATAAATTCAGCAATCGAAGACATCAACGGCACCATACTGCACCTGTACCACAGGGTTGAGCAGCAGATAGAAGCGGTGCACACCATTGCTGGTGGTGGCGGTGGTGGAGGACTGGCAGCAATAGAACCAATAAAGGTCGTATATAAGTTCGGACATGCGTACATAGCAATCCCGAAGTATGTGCCATCCGGAAAATACACCGTTGAGTACACTGGTGACCTTTTCAGATATGTTGTATCGCCGAAGCCGGGTTCAAAAGTCGACCTCTCTGATGGAATACTGCGGCTGAAGTTGTCCAGCGACGCTAAAGGCGTACTAAGCGGGGAGGTGCGTCTAATACGTGGAGTGAGAACATACAGAATATCGGTAAATATAGTCGCTGACGATTCGATGAACCAGAAGGTGGCTGTTGCCAGCATCGGTGGCATCTTGACTATTGATGTGCCAAAAGGTGGGGCATCTGTTGAGTTTAGCGGACCAGTAGCATCCTGCGTACCAGCCAAGCGACTATTCTTCAAGACAGGTGGAGTAAAGAAAATCAAACTATCATGCAATTCGGACGGAGTAGTGATAATCGAACCATTAAACGGGTCGCTAAAGCAGACACAGATACCGATTGTACGCTCAAGCCCAGATATTGTAGCAGCAAGTGATATGTTACACACAACTGTTGTTCCAATAGTAGCGTTCTTGGCTATAGCGTACATCATCACTACACTTGGTCTTATATAATAATTACTATACACATTGATGACGTGGCAACACGCTACGCACGCGGAAGGCAGTTTGAGTACCGAGTAAAGCGATACTACGAGAACAAAGGGTGGTTCGTTATACGATCTGCAGGTTCCAAAGGAATAGCTGATATTGTTGCAATATCCCCAGATGCAATACAGATACACTTTATACAATGTAAACGTGCAGGATACCTTAGCAAAAGTGAAAGCAAGCTAATTGTTGAAACAGCACGACGTTTTGGAGCACTACCAGTGCTTGCTAGGACAGGCAAAAACTCTAGATCGCTTGAGTTGCTTTCTATTAATGTAAATGGATCAGAATATGTGTACAAACCCATTAATATCGATAAGTACCCAGCCCAAGAGAAAGATTACGAATAGCACAGTATCGAAAAACCCTCCTGTACTGAACCTAGCAAATCTGAACCTTTTACTAGAAATTGGCCATAGAAGAGCGACTCCATATACTGTCAGCATATCGAGCAAAATGTGTGACAGATAACCGACCCCAAATTGAATGTTATATAGGAAGGCACAAGCTAGCAAAAAGAGATTATGCAATAATTTCCTGTGTTGATATATATAATCTATATCTGGCATTATTGCGCCTGCAACAACGAGAACAGGATCAAATTTGAATAAATATGCTAGGAATAACCCAGCAACAACATGTGTTTTCTTTCGCATTATTTTAACTATCCACTGAGTATATTTTTATATAGATCGACTAGATATTTATTATAATGGGAGATCTTTTTACCGGAAACTACACGGATATTGCAAAAATACTAATGCTTTACAATGTAAAAGAACCACCACGGTGGTTTGCAAAATATAATAAAGGGGAACTAGTATATGTACGACTTTATGCA